>Ga0181519_10005274_pt1 | contig 10346 bp, 10 predicted proteins | sample PEATcosm2014_Bin_26_FD_121102 | JGI IMG/M metagenome (GOLD analysis project Ga0181519, IMG submission 121102) | Peatland microbial communities from MTU Mesocosm Facility, Houghton, MI, USA - PEATcosm2014_Bin02_10_metaG | ecosystem: Environmental > Terrestrial > Soil > Wetlands > Peat | place...
GACGATCAGCATCTTGCCGAACGTCGGCGCCACAACCAGCCACGCCATCGTGGGATAGGCCGTGAGAATGGTGAGCACGGTGAAGACGATCAACAACGGCCGCCGCCCGATGCGATCGGACAACGCCCCCATCACCGGCAACCAGATGAAGTTGGAAACCCCCACGCAGAAGGTGACGACCAGCGCGTCGGTCGTCGAGAGCTTGAGCACCGATTTGCCGAACGTCGGCGTGTAGACGGTGATCAGGTAGAACGACACGGTCGTCATCGCCACCAACATGGTGCCGGCCACGACCAGCCCCCAGTTCTTGACCATCGACCGGAAGATCTCTCGCGTGCTCGGGCGATGCTTACGCGCGAGAAATACCTCGGTCTCCTGCAACGAACGCCGGATGACGAACAAGACCGGCACGATCAGGCAACCGATGAAGAACGGCACGCGCCAGCCCCAGTCCGCCACCTGCCCCGGGGTGAGCCACCTGTTGAGCAGATACCCCAGCAGCGCCGCCACGATGATCGCGACCTGCTGGCTCGCCGACTGCCAACTCACGTAAAAGCCTTTGTGACCCGGCGTCGCCATCTCCGACAGGTAGACAGACACGCCGCCCAACTCCACGCCCGCCGAGAACCCCTGCAACAACCGGCCGATCAGCACCAGCAGCGGTGCCGCATACCCGATCGTGGCAAATCCCGGAACGAACGCGATGAGAATGGTGCCCATCGCCATGATGGACAAGGTAACGATCAGCCCCCGACGTCGCCCGATCCGGTCGACGTACGCGCCCAGAATGATGGCGCCCAATGGCCGCATCAGGAAGCCCGCGCCAAAGGTCATGAAGGTGAGCATCAGCGACGCAAATTCGTCGCCCGACGGAAAGAACGTCGCGGAGATGTAGGTGGCGTAAAAGCCAAACAGGAAGAAGTCGAACATCTCCATGAAATTGCCACACGTGACGCGAATCACGGTGGCAACTTTCGATGGAGAGGCATGCGGAACCGACGCAGGATTTACAGGGCTGGTAGCCATGGCGTTGACGTCTCCGGACAGGATGTTGCTCAAGATAGCACTTGATTGAACGCCCGGACACCATCTTCGACCCTTGATGATGGCGCCGCCCCGCAAAGCGCCTGTTACCGCATATTTCAGTCCCAGGCCGGGGCAAGCGACGCCGGATTGGCCTGACGCTCGTTGCGATCCAGCGTGGCAATCTCCGCCATGTCCTCATCGCTCAGACGCAGGTCGCACGCCTTCATGTTGCTCGCCAGATTCTCACGCTTGGTCGACGACGGAATGACGGCAAACCCCTGCTGCATCGCCCACGCCAGCGCGACCTGTGCCGTAGTCGCCCCGTGCTTGCCGGCAATCTTCACCAGCACCGGGTCGTTCAGCACTTTGCCATAAGCCAACGTCATGTACGACGTGACGGGCACCCCCTGCGAGCGGGCAAACTCGGCCAGCTTGCGGTTTTGCAGATACGGGCTCAGTTCGATCTGGTTGGTCGCCAGCTCACCCGGCCCGACAATGCCGATGGCCTGCTCAAGCAGCGCGATGGTGAAGTTGGACACGCCGATCGCACGCGTGAGGCCCTGCTCGCGCGCCTCGCGCAACGCGCCCAGATACTCCTCCATCGACACCGCATTCGCAGGCGACGGCCAGTGAATCAGCGTGAGATCGACCCGATCGGTGCCAAGCTTCGACAGACTGTCCTTCAGGCTCGGGATCAACTTGTCACGGGAGAAATTGTCGACCCAGATCTTGGTCGTCAGATACAGCTCGTCGCGCTTGACGTTCGACGCGGCCAGCGCGCGGCCAATGTCAGCCTCGTTTTCGTAGATCTGCGCCGTGTCGATGGCGCGGTAGCCCAATTCCAGCGCACGGGTGACGGCATCGAATACGGTTTGGCCCTTGAGACGGAACGTGCCGAGGCCGAAGGCGGGAAGACTCATGAATGCAACTCCTGTCGAAAACGTCATGCCAAAAAAATCAACGTCGGTTGAACGGCTTGACTGAAGACCACAGTGTGTCGGATTCCCGCTCGCGCCAAAAGTCCCCGCCGACGCACAAGATTCGTGCGCCGGATTCACAAATCAACGCGACTCAGGTTGTCTGCCTCTGCAATCGGGATGACGGCCTAGATGACGGCGCGTGCAAGGAAGCCGACGTCTTCGCGCGCCATCGCCTTGATTTCGTTACGTGTCGTGAGAATGTGCGCTTCGAGCATCGAGACGACCGCCGTCACGTCGCGACGCCGGCATGCCGCCAGAATCTGGTAGTGATCGTGCTGCGGTTTCTCTTTGCCGGTGGCCTGCGACATCGCCAGGTGCGAATATCGGTCGGTATTCAGGCAATACTCCTCGATCAGCACCCGCAAGCGCCGGTTATTGGCCGGTGCCGAGAGCGCCAGATGGAATCGCCGGTTGTACTCGGCCCATTCCGACACGACTTCCGATGCCGAGTAGTCCGCGAGAATCTGCTCCATGACCTGAAAGTCACGCTCGGCCATGTTGGGCACGGCAAGCTTGGCGGCGTGGCATTCAAGCGCCACACGGATATCGAGCAACTCGCACAACTGCTCGAGATTCATGCTCGCCACCGTCGCCCCGCGATTCAGATGGTGCGTGACCAATCCCTCCGCTTCCAACTGCCGCAAGGCTTCGCGCACCGGGACTCGGCTCGCGTTGAAGCGCTCAGCCAAGGCTTCCTGGCGCAATTGATACCCACCCGGGAGCACGCCACTCAAGATCTCGTCTCGAAGCGTGTCGCGGATGGCCTGATGTAGAGCTTGGGGTCCGGGCGTTCGCATGGCGCGATTAGAGCATATTTTTTACCCATATTGCGATTCTGGATCCAATCGTCTAGCATTGGATCCAATATATTACTTTGGATCCAAAAACGGATATCATCCGCCTTCTGGATCCGTTTCACCAGGGGAGACAGCGAGCGCAACGGCGACGGCCGATGCGTCGCACTCGCCTGAGCGCCGCTACCGCGACTCTGGACGCACGGTCACGGGCCACAGCGCTTCTTTCTCGCAGGCTCAACTGATTTTTTCGGGGGAAATCAATGTCACTCAAACTTGGCAAGTGGATTGTGCCGGCCACCATGGCCCTCATGGCAAGCGCGTGGGCACACGCGGCCGACGACGTCGTCAATATGGGGGCCGTGCTCTCGCTGACGGGGGCGAACGCTACGGTGGGAGAAGACGTGCGCCGCGCCGTCTCGCTCGCCGTCGAAAAGGTGAACGCGCAAGGCGGCGTCCTGGGTAAGAAATTCGACGTCATCGTCGAAGACTCCGGCGGCAACGCCACGACCGCGCTCAACGCGGCGCGCAAGCTCGCCACCGTCGACAAGGTGCCCGTCGTGATCGGCGAGTATTCATCGGGGATCACGCTGCCGATGGCGCAGTACCTCGTGAAGGAAGGTGTCACGCACATCAACATTGCCAGCACGAGCGTGAAGGTGAAGGATCTGGGCGCCACGTCGTTCAACCTCATCGGCCTGGAAAACCTCGGCAACAAGTTCTCTGCGGCCGACGCCTGGGCACTCGGCTACCGCAACGTTGCGCTGATCGCACCGAACAACGCTTACGGTCAGGGTGTCGCCCACGGCTTCCGCGAGGAGTTCGAGAAACTCGGCGGCAAGGTCGCCACGGAACTGCTCTATACGGCGGGTCAGTCCACGTATCGCCGCGAACTTCAGCAAGCGTCGCGCAGCAACCCCGATGCGTATATCTACACCGCCTACGGCCAGGAATCGGCGGTGCTCAACCGGGAAGCGTTTGAGCTCGGCCTGCGCCAGAAACCCTGGTACGCCATTCTGCTGTCGATGAGCCTTTCGGACACCCCGGCGAACATCGCCAACGGCCAACTCGGCATGGAGGTCGGGTCGGTGCAGGGCGCGAACGGCAAGGCCTACGTCGAGGCTTTCCAGGCAAAGTACGGCCAGGCACCGAAGACGTCATACACCGGCTATGCGTATGACGCCGTGTTGCTTACCGCTGCGGCCATCAACAAGGCGAAGTCGACGCAGCCGGCTGCCGTGCAGACCGCGCTCAAGGAAGTCGGCAAGAATTTCGCCGGCGTGACGGGCCCGATCACGTTCGATGCGGATCGTCAGCGCATCGACCCGCCCTACGCGAAGCTCAAGTACGACGGCAAGGTAGTACCGCGCTAATCATCGGCGAATCATCGCCATGCGTTCACGCGGCATCGGCAGCACCTCAGCGAGGTCTGGCCGATGCCGCGACCGGCGGCTGCACCCTCACTGGCACCTCACAGTGCCAACGCTTCACCGCGGATGACTTCCATGCTCCAACTTCTCGTTGATACGCTTTTACGCGCGTCCGATCTGGCTCTGATTGCCCTCGGGCTGTCCATGGTCTACGGACTCGTCAAATTCCCCAACATCGCCCATGTGCAATACGCCATGGTCGGTGCTTACGTCACATACGCGATGTTCGCCATGCGCGTACCGCTTGTCGCCGCGCTGGCCATCGCCGCGCTCGCGACCGGCATTCTCACGCTGGCAATGCATCGCCTCGTGTTTCGCCGGCTGCTGCGTGGCGGCCCGGCCATCGCCATGATCGGCTCGCTCGCCGTCTCGATGCTGGCCATTGCCTGCTGCCAGGGTTTTGCCGGTTCGTTTCCGAAGATGTTCAATCTGCCACTGACACCTCCGATGGTGCTCGGCGACGCGCGTATCACAGACGTTCAGCTCTACTCGGTCGCCACGACCGTTGCGTTGCTCGTGGTATTCGCGCTGGTGCTCTTCTACACCCGTGCCGGACGCGCCATGCGCGCCCTCGCCACCAACCCCGCGCTGGCGGCCGCGTCGGGGCTCAACGCCGAGTGGATCACACGCGGCGTGACGTTCGCATCGGGGGCGGTCGCCGGGCTGGGCGGCGGGCTGCTCGCCCTGTCGGCCGGCGCCCATGTGCAACTCGGCAACGACATGCTGCTGCCCGTGTTCGCCGCCGCGATTCTCGGCGGTCTGGGCAATCCGCTCGGCGCTGTGGCCGGCGCCGTGCTGATCGCCCTCACGGAAACGCTGGTCACCAACCTGAATTTCGGGCCGATGCTGGGTCAGGCCGTCGCCTTCCTCCCGGTCGGCTACATCAACGCCGGGGCGTTCCTGATCCTGCTGCTGGCACTGCTCTTCAAGCCTTACGGGCTGTTCGATCGCGAGGTACGCCGTGTTTGAATTCATTGTCGCCACCCTCACGGTGGCGGGTATCTACGGCATCATGGCCCTCGGCCTGAATCTGCAAGCGGGCTACGCCGGACTGCTCAACTTCGGCCACATCGCGTTCGCCGGGCTGGGCGCCTACGCCACCGGCATCACGATGCAGGCGGGCGGCTCGCCGCTCACTGGCATGGCCATCGGCGTGGTTCTGGCGGTCGCACTCGGCGCGGGCATCGCCCGTCTGGGACGCCAACTCGGTGCCGACTACTGGGGCATCGCCACGCTGGCTGTGGCGGAAATCCTGCGCACGATCGCCACCAACGAGGGATGGCTGACCGGTGGGGCAAACGGCATCAGCCCGATCCCGATGCTGTTCGACACCCTGCCCCGTCCCTATGACACGCTGGCGTTTCTCGCACTCGTGCTTGGCGTAATGCTGGCATTCACCTGGCTGACGAAACGACTCGCTGACGGCCGCTTCGGTCGCGCATTGCGTGTCATGCGAGAAGAGCCGAAGCTCGCGGCCTGCTTCGGCTACAACCTTCGCTCGCTCAAGTCGCGCGCCGTCATGACGAGCGCCGCCGTCACCGCCGTGGCCGGTTCGCTGTACGCGCACTACATGAGCTTCACCGGACCTGACTATCTGCTGTCCTCGGAGACGTTTGCGCTCTGGACAATCCTGATGATCGGCGGCATCGGCAACGTGTGGGGGGTGCTCGTCGGCACGGCAGTGGTGCAAGGGGCCTACACCCTCGTGCCATTTGCCAAGGACTATTTGCATTTCAGCTCGGACAGCGCTGGCGCGTTGCGTCTGGGCGTGATCGGCCTGATTCTGCTGGCATGCCTGATGTGGCGCAGCGAGGGCCTTGTTCCGGAAAAACTTAGGAAGATGTCATGACGCACCCCATCAAGCCCTTGTTGGAAGTTCGCTCGGTCGCCAAGGCGTTCGGCGGCAACAAGGTACTGCAAGACGTGACCTTCGAGGTGATGCCGGGGGAGATTGTCGGCCTGCTCGGGCCGAACGGTTCGGGCAAGAGCACGCTCCTGAATACGATCACCGGCTTCGAGAGCCTCGACGCGGGCAGCATCTTGCTTGACGCGTATCGCATCGACACATTACGGGCAGATCGAATCGTGGCGCAGGGTGTGGCGCGTACGTTTCAGCTCCCGTCGATGCCGGCCCGGATGTCGGTCATGGAAGTGGCGATGGCCGCCGCTACGGCGCATCACGGCGTGTTCGCCACGTTGCTCGGCACGCGAAGTGCGCGTGAAGCGGAGGCAGCCGCCCATGCCAAGGCGACCTCGCTGCTCGACGAACTGCTGCTCACGCCGGTGAGGGACCTGCCTGCCAGTGCGCTCTCGGGCGGGCAGAAGAAGCTGCTCGGCATCGTTTGCGCGCTGATGGGATCCCCGCGGATGGTCATGCTCGACGAACCCACGGCGGGGGTGCATCCGAATCTGCGGCGCGACATCGTGACGGCGCTAAAACGGCTGAACGCCAAGGGAATGACGCTCGTGGTGGTAGAGCACGACATGCACTTCATACGGGAGCTGTGTTCGCGCTGCATCGTGCTCGATCGCGGGCACATCGTCGCCAGTTGTCATCCGGACGAGCTTTCGTCCAACGAACGGGTATTGCAGGCGTATCTCGGCGGCGGGGCCAACACCGCGACGCCGCATGCGCGAATCAGGGAAACGGAGTCTGCATGATTCAGATCGACAACGTCGTGGCGGGATACACCGCCGAAGTCGACATTCTCAAGGGGATGACGCTGCATGCCGCGTCGCGTGAGATCGTCACGCTCCTCGGACCGAACGGTTGCGGAAAGTCCACGCTGCTCAAGACCATCGCGGGGTTCGTACTGCCGCGTGAGGGTCGCATTCTGCTCGAGGATGCGGATGTGTCTCAGGTGCCGGTGCATCGGAAGATTCGTCAGTGCGGCGTGGGGTTCGTGCCGCAAACGGACAATGTCTTCGGCACGCTCACGATTCGCGAGAACTTGCAGGTCGGCGGTCACTATCTGAGCGAGCGGGCGTGTGCGCAACGTATCGACGAACTATGTGCGCTATATCCCGTGCTCGACCGAAAGCGCAACGCGCCAGCGGCGTCGATGTCGGGCGGCGAGCGGCAAATTCTGGCGCTCGCCCGGGCATTGATGCCCCGCCCTCGCCTGCTGCTGCTCGACGAGCCGTCTGCCGGCCTGTCGCCGAAGGTGTTGCATGAAGTGTTCGACGCCATCGTGCGCGTACGCGATCAGGAGAAGGTGACGATTCTGATGGTCGAGCAAAACGCGATGGAGGCACTGCGCATCTCGGATCGCGCCTATGTCCTGTCGATGGGCGCAGTCGCGCTGACCGGCGCCGCCGACGCACTGCTCGAGGATGAACAGGTCCGGGAGTTGTATCTGGGGGGACGGGCGGCTTAGCCCGCCTTGCCGACAAGACTGACTCGACATAGGGCACCAATAGGTGCCCTATTTAGCTTTGCGCTGGCGACATTCAAATAGGTAGTAAAGGATCGATCTTGCTTCGATTTGTGACTCAAGGCACGATAGGAAAAATCCCATCCCATCGGCACACAAAGTAAGGAAAGCTAATGTCGATCCGCGTAAGCATCGAGCGCATCTTGGCCGAATATAAACAAGCGTCCAGACAAACCTTCACTGGCCATCCACTTGCTAGCTTTATCAGACGCGATTTCGTCCAAACAATACAAAAACACACTAACTATAACGGGCGGTTACGCGTCCGCGCTAGCGCGGGCCAAAGCCGATGGGTACGCGGCCCATGGGCCGGAATTTTCGATGAATTCGTCACAACAGGCGCACAGGAGGGCTTTTACCCCGTCTATCTCTTCCGCGAAGACATGTCTGGGGTGTATTTGAGCTTAAATCAAGCAATGACCGAGGCTAAAACGCTACATGGCGCAAACGCCCGGCGTGGATTGTTAGCTCGGGCCCGTGACTACCGCGAGACGCTAAACCGGGCTAAATATAAACGTTTCAATCTCGAAAAGATCGACCTGAGACCGTCAGAGAAAGGCAACGACACCACCTATTATGAAGCCGGAAACATTTTTGCTGTCTTCTACGGAGCGAATAAATTGCCTACTGAAGAAGTTTTTATCGCCGATTTGCTAGCGATGATCGAAGCATACGAAGAGCTAATCCGGCTTAGCGCGATTGATCTACGTGATGGGCAAATTGAAGGTGACGAGCCAATAGGAGAACATGTAGAAGACGCCACGCGAATTCGCATTCACAGAAGAATTGAAAGAAACTCAACCCTCGCAAAGCGCGTCAAGCAATTACTGGGACACACATGCCAGGTATGCAATACCAATTTCGAACAAAAATATGGCGCCATCGGCCGGGATTATATTGAAGCGCATCACCTGAGACCACTTGCTTCGCTGCGAGGCAAAAAGGTGGCGCTGGACCCGAGGAATGACTTCGCGGTCCTATGCTCGAACTGTCACCGAATGGTTCATCGCTCTGGATACGTTGACGATATCGAGCGCTTTAAGCGGGAGCACTTTGTCGGCTGACCGGCGCGAGCCCGTCTGCATACGGCACCGTCTTCGATCACACGTCACTTGCCCGCTCGCGCCTCCGCGAGGGCGATCGTCAGATGGGCCACTTTCTTCTTGAGCGCGTCGCGCTCGGCGGTCATGGCCTTGAGTTCCTTCGACAGGCGCATCAGTTCTTCAGACGGATCGGCGCTGGTATCCCACGGCGGGGTACCGTCATCGTCGTCTTCGACGATCGCCTCGTCTTTCTTCTTGCGCGGCTTGACCGGACGCGCCTCGCGCACCTGACGCGCCAACTCGCGCAACTCCTGCTTGCCCGCCACCACCGCTGCCACCTGCGCCGCAGCCGGCAAGGTCGAGACAGCCGCCGCGGCATTGATCGACACCTCGCCGCGCTTGACCGCCTCCACCAATTCCGGCGCCGCCGCGTTGTGGATCTGCTCGATCTGCCCCAGCGTATTGCTCGACAGACGGGCCGCCCGCGCCAGCGCCGCGCGCGTGAGCGCCATCGTGTGCGCCGGAATCGACGTCTTGCTGCCGTCCGGCGCCGCGCTGTCGCTCGCCGTCGCGGCCTGCGGGGCTTCCTCCGGCGCCGGGGCTTGCGCGCCGGCGCGGGCTTCAAGAATCGTCTTCTTGCGCAACGCCAGTACGCCACGCTGATAGTCGGACACGCTGCGTCGACCCAGATGGTTGTCGATCATCCACAGATACACGTCGTCCATCGATTTGAACGACGGGTTCTGAACGGTGCGGAATTCAATACCGTGCTTGCGGCAAATCGCATAGCGATTGTGGCCGTCGACCAGCACATCGCCCCACAGGACGAGCGCATCGCGACAACCTTCGGCGAGCAGGCTCTGTTCGAGCGCCGCATATTCGTCAGGCGTGAGCGGATCGATGTACGCCTTGAGTTCTTCGTTGATCTGGACTGTCATGGATTTTGGTAACGATGCCCCCGTATCCGATGTCGCTGGCTGCGACAGGACGCAATATGTCGATTACGTCGATTACGTCGATTACGTCGATTACGTCGATTACGTCGAGTAGGCCGGATGCGTCGGATACGTTGGCAAGGAAAGACGTTGCAGGCGGCATTATGCCTGTCTGAGCCTTGCCTGAGGCAGGTGTGAGGCAGGTATGAGGCAGATCTGAGCGGCATTGCCGAGACGTCGCTGCCCGCCCCTGCGCGTCCGGCGCTCAGGACAACACGCCGTGATCGGTCAGAAACGCCTGAATGCGCGCCAGACGCGCCACCGGATCCGCCATGCCCAGCAGCGTTTCCTTCTCGTGCGCCGGCAGCGGCAGCAACTCGGCCCAGCGATCCGCGACCCAGCCGCACTCGTCGAGCCGGTACGGCGGCGCCAACGGCAATTTCGCCGCACGCGCCGGATCACGCTGCAACCCGGCGATCAGCTTGCCCAGCGTATCGGCGCTGATCTGAAGGGTGTCGGGAATGGCGACGTTGACGTCGTCCGGCAGCATCTGCGCTTCGCCCATCCACAGACCGTATTTCCCCAACTCGACGGACGAGAGACGGAACTTGGTCGTGCCACGGCACACGAGTTCGAGCAGCGACGGCATGGTCGCACGCCAGTCGTCGATGCGCGCCATCGTGCCGATCATGGCGGGCTCCTCC
>Ga0181519_10005275_pt1 | contig 10343 bp, 4 predicted proteins | sample PEATcosm2014_Bin_26_FD_121102 | JGI IMG/M metagenome (GOLD analysis project Ga0181519, IMG submission 121102) | Peatland microbial communities from MTU Mesocosm Facility, Houghton, MI, USA - PEATcosm2014_Bin02_10_metaG | ecosystem: Environmental > Terrestrial > Soil > Wetlands > Peat | place...
GGCGGCCGCCGACCAAATTACCAACCCGTTCAAGGGTGTTGCTCCCTTTGCCGGGTCTAGCTATTACACCGCGACCACCATCGGCAAGCTCCAATTCTCGCGCCCCTACCCGCAATTCCTTGCCATCACTGAAGCCGGTCTGCAGAATGGCAAAAGCTGGTACAACGGCCTTGAAGCTGTTTACACGCACAGAACCTCGTGGGGGCTTACCGCGAACGTCGGCTACACGAAATCCAAATTCATCGTCAACACTGGATTTGCGGATGTCGTCAATCGCATTCCGTCTCGTGTGCTCTCGGGAACGGATGTCCCGAACCGGCTGACAGCCTTGATTGTCTACAAGCTTCCCATTGCCCGGGGCAGCGGTTTTTTCCCGAACATGCCTCGCGTTCTCGACCTTGTCGTGGGAGGCTGGCAAACTGCCGATTCCTATGAGTATCAGAGCGGATTCCCGCAGGCCTTGACGAGTGGGTGGATTGTCAACCAGAAAGCCAACGGGGGCAATCTTCTGCCAAAGACGAGGTATTGGCCCGGCAACTCCAATCCCTGGTATCCCACTCTCCAGGCTGCGGGCTCGGACAACTATATCCAGCGTCTCAGACCCTGCGTGGCGACCGTGGATCCTGTCACGGGTGGTTACGATTGGATCAATCAGTCGGTGCCGCTTGTGACTGCCGGTTTGTGCACGACACCAAACTACATTTCCATCAACACCACGTACCAGGCGAATCCCAACGTCGAGTACACGGGCGCCCGTGAGGGACCCAACGACCAGTTGAACGCTAATGTCTCGAAGAATTTCGCCCTTGTCAGGGAAATGTCTTTCCAGATGAGAATCGATGCTTTCAACGTCTTTAATCATCTGCAAACCTTCGCCTCCGGCTACGACACCTCAACGTCGGATGGAACCTTCGGTATTGTCCGGCTCGGCACTTCGGGCAATGGAAACCAAACCAATCGGACCATCCAGATCTCTGGCCGTCTGACCTGGTAATTCGGTCGCAATGCAACTACTGGACTGATTGCGTCAGGTTCGCTTGGATCAGGAGCCTGACGCATTTTTTTAGCGGGGTCGGGCATACACTTTCCGATTGAGTCTCCCGGGCTTACGCTTTGCAACACTTTGATCCAGGGGAATCGCCCAACCTTCAGGAGAAGTTGAGATCATGGAAGCCATGAGCCGAAGTCAAGGTCAAGCGGATTAGAGGGAGAAGGATCGATGGGTTTAAGCTCGACGACGAAGATTACGCGACGGAGCCTTGCCAAGGGATTGGCAGCAGTGGGAACGGCAGCCGGCTTTCCTGGTTTATTGCGAGCAGAGCCAGTAGCGGCCGCGACGCCCCAAAGCTCAGTGGCATGGAAGAGGATTCATCCTGGCGTCTGGAAGGCCACCATCGGTACGCCAGAGCGCTTCACTCCAGTCTCGAGCCGGCTGGTTCCAGTCCAGACTGAAGCATTCGCAAAACTACCCAAGGTGGACGCTGCGCCCTTGCCAGCCATTGGCGGCAAACAAACAAAGCGCGGGTGCAAAGTGCAATTGCCGCTGCGGCCCGACGAACAGGTGTTCGGCCTCGGGCTGCAGTTCCTTTCGTTTGCGCAGCGAGGCAAGAAGAAAGTCGCGCGCGTCAATGCCGATCCCCGCTTCGATACCGGCGATTCCCATGCGCCGGTGCCGTTTTACGTGACGACGGAAGGCGTCGGCATCCTGATCGACACGGCGCGCTACGCGACGTTTTATTTTGGCGATGCGCGGCCCAAGCCCACGCACACCGCCGACTTGGTGAACAACACCAACCCGGATCCGAATTACACGCACAACATCCAGGATGGCGACACAGGGCAGATTACCGTTGAGGTGCCGCGCGCCAGTGGCGTGGACGTCTATCTGTTTGCTGGTCCGGAAATGTTGGATGCAGTCCGGCGCTACAACGTTTTCTCAGGTGGTGGCGTCATTCCGCCGGAGTGGGGGCTTGGTTTTTGGTACCGGCCGGAGTCGCGCGCAACGCAACAGAGCGCGTTGGCGCTGGCAAAGGAGTTTCGCGATCACAAGATTCCTTGTGATGTGATCGGGCTGGAAGGTGGTTGGCAAACTCACTCTTATTCCTGCACATTCGTCTGGAATAAGGATCGCTTCCCGGATCCCGCAGGCTTCGTAAGCTCCGCCGGTGCGATGAATTACAAAGTGAATCTCTGGGAGCACGCTTTCACGCATCCCGCGTCGCCGCTTTTCCCGGAGATCGAGCCGCATTCCGGCGACTACGGCGTGTGGGGTGGATTGGTTCCCGACTTTGCCGGCGAGCCGGCGCGCGCAGCCTTTGGCGCCTATCATGCGAAGACTTTCCTCGACGCGGGTGTAAGCGGATTCAAAATCGACGAGTGCGACAACTCCGATTACACTGGCGGATGGTCGTTCCCGGAGTGCAGTGTGTTTCCCTCGGGCGTCGACGGAGAGCAGATGCACAACGTGTTCGGCCTTCGCTATCAGATGGCCATCTGGAATGAGTTCAAGAAGCGCAAAACGCCGACCTACAACCTTGTTCGCTCCAGTGGTGCACTGGCCGCACCGTATCCGTTCGTGCTCTACAGCGACCTCTACGTGCATCGCGACTTTATTCGCGCACTGGTCAACTCCGGTTTCAGCGGGTTGCTCTGGTGTCCGGAGGTGCGCGACGCCGTGAGCGAAGAGGACTTGATTCGCCGCCTGCAGAGTGTCGTCTTCTCACCGTTGGCGATGATCAACGGGTGGTACATCAAGAATCCGCCATGGAAGCAGCTGAATCGCCGGCTGAACAGCGCGGACCAGCTGCTGGATGGTTGGGAAAAGCTGGAAGCGCGCTGCCGCGAGATTATTGGCTGGCGGATGCAGCTAGTACCCTACCTCACCGCCGCATTTCAACGCTATGCCGAGGACGGTACGCCGCCCTTCCGCGCACTGGTGCTCGATGCGCCTGCGGACACGCGGCTTTACACCGTCGACGATCAATATATGATCGGAGACCGCATGATGGTCGCGCCCATCTTTGTAGAAGACGCGGGCGGCGCGTCGCAGGGACCGTCACGCAGGAATCCGGAGGTCGGCCGCAGAGTTGTGCTGCCTGAAGGCGGATGGCACGACTTCTGGACGGGCAAGGTGTTCCATGGAAGCACGGAAATCTCCGTCCCCGCGTCAACTGAGAACATCCCCGTCTACGTCAAGACCGGTAGTATTGTGCCGTGGGCGGATGTCGGCCTCTACGCCGGCGCTCCTGAAACGCGCCGCCTCACCGCACGCGTCTATGGCGACGGTTCCATGCCATTCACACTTGCCAGTGACTCCGGCGCACTCCACCTGACGTGGAGTAACGGAACAGGTCGCGTGGAAGGCAAATCTCCTTATGACGTTTACGCCTGGAAGCAGATTGGATGAGCTTCATATGAATCCCGATTGCAAATGCCTGCGCAGAGAGCCGCTGCGACTTAATCAATTCCGGAAAGACAACGCACCGCGCACCGCCCTTTACATGGTGTTGTTGATTGGCCTGCTCGTGATTTCCACCTGCGAGCTTTTTGCCGCATCCGGTGTCATCCGGCCCGGCGACCCGTGGCTCGACAACCACGGACAACGCATTCAAGCGCACGGTGGCGGCATCACAATGTGGAAGGGAACGTACTACTGGTTCGGCGAAGACCGTACGCAGTCCAACGACCCCGACAAGCGTTACGTCGCGTGTTATTCCTCGCGCGATCTCGTTCACTGGAAGTTCCGCGGCCAGGTGCTGGCGCTCGCCGACCCCGAACATCTCGGTCCCCATTGGGTGCTTGAGCGGCCCAAGGTGTATGTCAACGCCCACACCGGCAAGTTCGTAATGTATGCGCATCTCGATGACGCGCATTACAAATTAGCTCGCGTGATGATTGCGGTCAGCAACCGCATCGCCGGTCCGTACGCTTATGTCAAAAGTTTCCGACCCCTCGATCAGGAGAGCCGGGACATAGGGCAATTTGTCGACGACGATGGGTCAGCCTACTTGATCTTCGAGTCGCGTCCGACGAAAGGTTTCTTCCTCGCCCAACTAACTGACGACTACATGAATGTGCAGAAAACCTGCTTCATTCCAGCGCCGCTCGAGGGCGGCGCGTTAGTGCACGTAGACGGCCTCTATTACGTAGTGGGTTCGCACATGACGGGCTGGCGCCCGAATCCCAATGTGTATGCCACTGCGCCAGCGCTCACCGGACCATGGACAGAATTCAAGAATCTGGCCCCGCCCGAGGCCAACAATTACGATTCGCAGTCGACGATGCTCCTGAAGGTGACTGGCTCCAGGAAGACGACTGTCATATATATGGGAGATCTGTGGCGTCCGAAGGCGCTATGGGACTCTCGATACTTCTGGATGCCGCTCGAGGCGGGCAATGGCTCCATGCACCTGCCGCCGCCCCAGCCGTGGACTCTCAATGTGAAAACGGGAGAATCGGCAATGCGCCCGGACGCAAAGTGATCCCTCCTGCTTGCGCAAGAGAATCTCTGCTCATCGTCCGCGAAATGTGAGCGTCCGGAAAAACGAAAATCACTCGCCAGAGTCGCCCCTATGGGAGAGGTCGAACACATGAAGAGACGAGCATTTCTTTTGCAGTCGGGAGCAGGCCTGGCCGCAGCTGCCTTACCCGGTTGGTCGCAGACCCCCGGCGCTCCAAAGGAAGGCATCGCCGCGCACCATCAGGAAGCGGCTGCCGCCTCCAGCCCCAATCCGGCTCGCCGCTCGATCGTTCACCCCGGCATTTTGCAGACGCGCGCCGATTTGGAATTCATGAAAGCCAAGGTCAAGGCCGGCGAAGAACCGTGGAAATCCGCGTGGGATCGCCTGCAGGCCGAGCCCAACTCCTCGCTCGATTTCAAGCCAAAGCCTTTCGCGCACATCATTCGCGGCGCATACGGCGCGGGACAAGTGGGCGGTGCGGAGTTGACGGCCAGCTCCAACGCCGCCAACAGCCACGTCTTGCAATGGTTCGTCACCGGCAACGAAGCCTATGCGCGCAAGACGATCGAAATCTTCGACGCATGGTCCGCCACGCTGGTCGATTTCTATGAGAACGACGCCATGCTCCTCGCCGGATGGACCGGCGGCGAATTCGCGAACGCGGCGGAAATCCTGCGCGCCACTTACCCCGCATGGCGTGGCGACTCGCTGGCACAATTCAAGCGCATGCTGCTTACCGTTTATGTGCCTCTTCTGCGCATGTTTTATCCGGAGGCAAACGGCAACTGGGATGCCGCCATCATGTTCACGCTGCTCTCCGTCGGCATCTTCTGCGATGACCATGAGCTCATGGACGAGGTCTACCATCACTACCGGGTCGGCCTCGTCAATAGCGGCATCACGCGTTACATCTATCCCAGCGGCCAGTGCGAAGAAACCTGCCGCGACCAGGGCCATGTGCAACTCGGTCTCGGTTATCTGGCTCGTACGTCCATCATCGCGTGGAACCAGGGCGTCGATCTCTTCGCCGAAGCTGATAACCGCATCGCTCTTGGCTACGAATACACAGCGAGCCTGCTGCTCGGCAAGGAGGTCCAGGTCTACGGCAAAATCGTTGACACCCGCAGCCGCTTCAGCGACATCTACGAGGGTGTATTGCAACATTACCGCTCCATCAAGCACATGGATTTGCCGTTTACCGAGAAGGCAGCTCTGCGCGCCCGTGACCACTCTCGCGGCGTTCTAACGTTCTTTCGCGGCGCCCCCACGCCTGTCAGGTTGCAGCCCGCGCCCGCGCCGTCGAAGATAGCCGCCACGGCCGGTGCGCAGCCCGCGCCCACGGCCCCCGCGCCTGCCGATTCTATCGCTGTCGCTCCCGGCGAATCGATTCAGGCCGCGCTCGACAAACTCGGGGCACTCGGCGGAGGCACGGTGAAACTTGCCTCCGGCCTGTACACGCTGCCCACTACGCTGCGTGTCCCCAGTGGAATTACCATTGCCGGAGCCGGCATCGACTGCGAGCTGTTCCTCGATCCGGCAAAAACTCAATATGAAGCCGCCATCGTAAATGCCGAGCCCGACCTGCACGATGTCGTCCTTCGCGACTTCGTGATTGAAGGCGCGGCGACGCCGCATGCCTCCAGCGATCCCAACAGCGACGTGCAAAGGCGTCGCACTTTGCATGGTCCCATCCGCGCCGGCATCGTTTTTCTCGCCGAGAGCAAAACCACGCAGCGCAACCTCCGCTTCGAAAACCTCACCGTCCGCAATTGCATCTTCTCCGGCGTTTCCATGGTCGGCGTCGACGGGCTCGATGTCGTCAGTTGCGATTTCTCGGGAAATGGAGGCGCGGTGCCCCCGGGACCCGGCAAGAATCACAACCTCAACCTCGTTCATGTTTCCCATGTCAACGTCATCGGCTCACGACTGTGCGATTCCATGTTTGGCAACGGCGTCGCCGTGAGCTTTGGGCACGAGGTCGCAATCCGCGACTGTGAGATTGCGCGCAACGCTCTCGACGGCGTTCGCATCGCCGAATCGCGGAAGTTGACTGTCGAAGCCAGCCTCGCCGAGGGTAACGGCGGCGCAGGCATCGCCAAGCAAACGTGGATGGAGCCAAACCAGGAAGTTGTGTTGCGGAACAACACCCTGCGCAATAACGTGAACCCCGGCTAATCGGCGCCGCCCGTCACACCATTCCATGAACGCATAATGTTTGCGGCGTTGCTGATCCACCAATGAGATGGACTGGTCGAATACACTGATCTCAATGCGAGGTTTCAATCCCAGTTCCGTGAACCGGACGGGAGAGGACTTGCAATGTTCCCCAAGCTCCCTTCTGAGCACCATAGAATCAATAATCAGGGCAGGATGACCGACTCACGATGACAGACATCGCTCAGCAGCCCGAAGGCGGCCACCGAGGGAGCCATCGCCCTCAGCAGGCCTCTGTCCAATCCAACTCCAGTTCCGGCCAGCAGATGGTGCAGAGTCTGGGCCTGTTCAGCGCCACCACCATCGTCGTGGGCTCTATGATCGGCAGCGGCATCTTCATCGTCGACTGCGACATCGCGCGCCTCACAGATTCTCCGGCGCTTTACCTGGGTGCGTGGATTATCACCGCGGTCATGACCATGATCTGCGCCCTCAGCTACGGCGAGCTGGCCGCCATGATGCCCAAGGCCGGCGGCCAATATGTCTACCTGCGCGAATCGCTCGGGCCTCTCTGGGGATTTCTCTACGGCTGGACGCTTTTCCTCGTCATTGAGACCGGAACCATCGCCGCGGTCTGTGTGGCCTTCGGCAAATTTCTGGGCGTCTTCTTCCCGTCGGTTTCGAGCACGCATTGGCTGTGGCACATCGCGCACGTGCCGGCCATTCCCGTCGGCCCCATGGTGCTGGGCAACATGGACATCGGCGTCAGCACCGCGAATCTCGCCGGCATCCTCGTCGTGTGGTTCGTCGCGGCCGTAAATATCTGCGGCGTGCGCTTCGGCGCTCTGGTGCAGAACGTGTTCACCGTGGCCAAGGCGCTCTCGCTCGCGGCCCTCGTGCTCCTGGGATTCACTGTCGGTCTCAACAGCGGAGCCATCGCGGCCAACTTCGGCAGCCATTGGAGTGAGTTCTGGCGCAACGCGGGTTGGGCCTCGTTGCATCCTGTGCAGGTAGGCGCGCAGGGGCCCATCGTCATGGTCAACCTGATCGTGATTCTCGCCGTGGTGCAGGTGGGGTCGCTCTTTGCCGCCGACGCTTGGAATAACGTCACGTTTACCGCCGGCGAAATTAAGAACCCGCGGCGCAACGTGCCGCTCTCGCTCGCATTCGGTGTGGGATTTGTGCTGGTGGTTTATTTCCTGGCCAGCGCAGCGTACATCCTGGTGCTGCCGTTGCATGGCGATCCGCACGGCGCGACGATCTTCGCGCGCGGCGTGCAATATGCATCCGAGGACCGCATTGGCGCCGCGGTGCTGCAGCAGATCTTTCCGCACCTTGGCGGTTATCTCATGGCTGCGGCCATCCTGATCTCAACCTTCGGCTGTGCCAACGGCATCACGCTCTCCGGCGCGCGCGCCTATTACGCCATGGCGCAGGACGGCCTCTTCTTCCGTTTGGTTGGCAAACTTCATCCGCGCTACAAGACCCCCGCGGCCGGGCTCGTGGTGCAAGCCATCTGGACCACCGTCCTCTGCGTTTCCGGTTCCTACGGCCAGTTGCTCGACTACATTATCTTCGCGGTCTTGGTCTTTTATATTTTGACGATCATCGGCCTCTTCGTCCTGCGCATCAAGCAGCCGGCCACGCCGCGTCCCTACAAAGCCTTCGGCTACCCGTTCCTGCCCGGCCTTTACATCGTCATGGCAGTGGGCATCTGCGCGGCCCTGCTGCGCTACAAGCCGCAGTACACCTGGCCCGGCCTGATCCTGGTGCTGCTGGGGGTCCCGGTGTATCTGTTCTGGTCGCGGAAAAAAGCCGGCCCTGAGATCGCCTGACGCCATGAAATAAGAAAGCGGCCCCGAAGGGCCGCTTCACTAATTACTGACGGTTGACCACTGTCTTATTGCAGCAGTGTCCCCTGCTCGCCCTCGTGATTGCCGTTTCCGTTCAACTCATCGGGCGGGATGATCACCGCCGCGGCGACCTTGTCCTCGGGTTCGAGGTTCAGCAGGCGAACGCCTTGCGTGGCGCGGCCAGCGTTGCGGATGGTTTTGGTGTCCACGCGGATGATCTTGCCGAACTGGCTGATGACCATCAGCTCGGAGCTCTCATTCACGAGCAGAATCGATGCCGATTTGCCGACTTTTGGAGTGGCTTTCAAGTTATTCACCCCTTGCGCTCCGCGTGCGGTCAAACGGTACTCGTCCACGTCGGTGCGTTTCCCGAAGCCGTTCTCGGTGACCGTCAGGATCATAGCTTTGGAGAGTCCAAGTTTTCCGTCGAAATCTTTGATGGCACATTCAGCATTGTCGCGGCGCTTCTCGCCTTTCTTGACTGCATCCGCCAACGATGCGTCGTCCTTCGCGCCGGAGCGCTGGCTCTCTCTCGCCTTTTGCAAGTCGGTCCTGGCCTGATCCAGCGCGAAACGAAGCTTGGCTAGTTCCTTCGAGAGCCCGAGCTTAGCGGCCAGGGCGTCCCGTTCCTTGTCCCTGATCGAGTCGGAGTCCGTGATAGCAGCGCCGATCACGTAGTCGCCCTTCTTGAGCGTTATGCCCCGATTGCCGGCTGCATTGCGGCCCATCGGCCTTAGGCCGACGCCATTTCGCTCGGGATCGTATTCCTCGTCGAAGCGGATTGCCATGCCATCTCTCGTGCCGAGGAAGATGGTTTGTTTGCCGTTGGTAAGTCCCGCAGCAATCAGATCGTCGTCTTTATCGATATCAATGGCAATGATGCCGCGCGACATCACGTTGGAAAAGTCCTTGAGCGGCGTTTTCTTCACAGTGCCGTTTTGCGTGGCGAAGAAGACATACTTGCCCTCTTCCTCAAGGTTGCGAACAGGCAGGATGGCGCGGACGGTTTCGCCGGTCTGCAGGTCGAGCAGGCTCTGCATTGACTTGCCCTTGCCCGCGGCGCCCACGTCGGGAATCTCGTAAATCTTGAGCCAGTACACGCGGCCGGTATTGGTAAAGTACAACAAAAACGAGTGCGTGGAGTCGACGATCAGCTGCGAGACGAAATCCTCCTCGCGCGTCTTCATGCCCATGCGCCCGGTGCCGCCGCGGCGTTGCTGCCGGTAGATCGAAATGGGCGTGCGCTTCAGGTAGCCCTGGTGGCTCACCGTCACGGCAACCTGCTCATCGGCGATCAAGTCTTCGAGCTGCAGCTCTGCGCTCTCGTCCACAATCTCGGTGCGGCGCTTGTCGCCGTACTTTTCACGGACGTCCTCAAGTTCCTTCACAATCACCGCGCGCAATTTCTTCTCGCTGCCCAAAATCTCTTCATACTCCGCGATCTTCTCGCGGATCTCACCCAACTCTTTCAGCAGTTCGTCAACGGAGAGCTGCGTGAGCCGGTAGAGTTGCAGTTCGAGGATGGCGTCGACCTGGCGCAGGGTCAGGCCCTTTTCCTCGTGGCGTCCGGGCTCGCGGTCCAGGCGGATGATGATGTCCTTGCCCTTGCCCCATGCGTACAGGTTCTCGCGAGCGTCCGCGCGGGAGTTCGATGCGCGGATGATCTTGATCACGGCATCGAGATTGTCGAGCGCGATCTTCAAGCCTTCCAGAATGTGTTCGCGTTCGCGCGCCTTGCGCAGCAGGTAAACCGTGCGCCGCTGCACCACGTCGATGCGGTGGTCGATGAAAAGCTGGATGGCCTCGGCCATCCCTAATTCCTTCGGCTGGCCGTTGGTCACGGCCAGGAAGATCATGGAAAAACTCTCTTGCAACC
>Ga0181519_10005276_pt1 | contig 10342 bp, 9 predicted proteins | sample PEATcosm2014_Bin_26_FD_121102 | JGI IMG/M metagenome (GOLD analysis project Ga0181519, IMG submission 121102) | Peatland microbial communities from MTU Mesocosm Facility, Houghton, MI, USA - PEATcosm2014_Bin02_10_metaG | ecosystem: Environmental > Terrestrial > Soil > Wetlands > Peat | place...
AGGGTCATGGCAGTCACATTACCACGGTAATGAAAGGCCCGCAATTTGCTTCGATTACAATGGTGCCATGGAAGCTCCCCAAGATGCCGAAGAGGTCGAAAGTCCGGCCGACGCTCCCCCGACCGACGCGGACGTGCTCACCTGCCTGCGCGTGCTGCGTGCGATCGAAGCCGACCGCTCCCACCTGACGCGTTTGTCGCGCGAGGCGAGGCGCGAGCTGGTCATGCTCGCCGGGCTCGTCGCAAAGCCCGAGCGTCAGGATCTGGTGCGGATGGCGAAGGCATTTCGGCGCGCGGACCGGGAAGCCGTGAAGGCGCACGACCTGCGCGCCATCGAGCAGGCCGGGCTTCGCGTCCAACGGCGCGCAACGGTCTACAGCCCTCTGCGGCTCGAGCCGCCGACCGAGGAGGGCTCCGCGGACGAAGGGCCCGAGCTCAAGCGAAGCCGCGCGTGCTATGTCTGCAAGCGCGCCTTCGCGAGGGTGCACCGCTACTACGACTCGATGTGCGGCGAGTGCGGCGATTTCAATTACGCCAAGCGCGCGCAAACCGCCGATTTGAGCGGACGCATCGCATTGATCACCGGAGCGCGCGTGAAGATCGGATTTCAGGCCTCGCTCAAGCTTCTGCGGGCGGGTGCGCAGGTGATCGTCACCACGCGCTTTCCGGTCGACGCGGTGCAACGCTACGCGAAGGAGGCGGACTACCCCGAGTTTCGCAGCCGCCTGCAGATCCACGGCCTCGATCTGCGTCATGCGCCGAGCGTCGATATCTTCACGCGGTTTCTGCTCGAACGCCTGCCGCAGCTCGATTACATCCTCAACAATGCCTGCCAGACCGTGCGCCGGCCCGCCGGATTCTTCCAGCACCTGCTCGCACGGGAGGCGGAGCCGCTCGCGGCGCTGCCCGGGGAATGGCGGGCGCCGCTGGCTCTTCACGACGAGCTGCGCCGTTCGCTGGCACGAACCGTGCTGCCCGGCACGCATGCCCCCCTCGCCGGCCTGCCGGCGGTGAACCCGCAGCGCTCGCACGCGGAAGGTCTTCTGCACAGCGCCGAGCTTTCCCAGCGGCATTACCTCGATGAGGACTTCCGGGACGGCGAGACCCTGTTCCCGACAGACCGCTACGACGAGGATCTTCAGCAGGTGGACCTGCGCACGGTCAACAGCTGGCGGCTTCGGCTGCACGAGGTCGAGACGCCGGAGCTCCTGGAAGTGCACCTGGTCAACGCCATCGCCCCGTACATTCTCAACGCGCGGCTGAAGCCGCTGATGCTCAGGACCGCGGCCCGCGACAAGCACATCGTCAACGTGAGCGCCATGGAGGGACAGTTCTATCGCACGACCAAGACGGACAAGCACCCTCATACGAACATGGCCAAAGCAGCGCTCAACATGATGACCCGCACCAGCGCGCCCGACTTGGTGAAGGAAGGCATTCACATGAACGCGGTCGACACGGGCTGGGTGACCGACGAGGATCCGGCGGTGCATGCGGCCCGCAAAGCCGAGTGCGGCTTCTCCCCGCCCCTCGACATCATCGACGGTGCGGCGCGCATCGTCGATCCGATCTTTGCCGGACGGCTGACGGGCACGCACCTTTGGGGCCAATTCCTGAAGGATTACCGGCCGGCGCCCTGGTAAGCCGCGCGTCCCTCGAACACGGGAGCGCGCCGCGGCTGTGACGGAGCGCACAGCTTCGGGCAGCGGCACCCCGGCGGCGCCCATCGCTTGGCGACGCCCCCGCGCGCTCCGCGCTACACTGCAAGCCTCACCCTCAGCGATTTCGAGCATGAAAAAAGAGACGATCGCGATTCACGGCGGATTCGACTCGGACCCGGCCACCCACGCAGTGGCGGTTCCGATCTATCAGACCGCCGCCTATTCTTTCGACAGCGCGGAGCATGCCGCCGCGCTCTTCAATCTCGAGGTCGAGGGATTCAGATACACGCGCATCAGCAATCCCACCACCGCGGTGCTCGAGGAGCGCGTGGCGCAGCTCGAGGGCGGCGTCGGGGCGCTCAGCGCAGCCTCGGGGCAGACGGCGCTCTACTACGCCACCGTCAACGTCACCGAAATGGGACGCAATATCGTCTCGGTCCCACAGCTCTACGGCACGACCTACACGCTGTTCGGACACATCCTGCCCAAACAGGGCGTGCAGGTCAGGTTCGCAAAATCGGACCGTGCCGCCGACATCGAGGCCAAGATCGATGAGAACACCCGCGCGGTGTTCTGCGAGACGGTCGGCAATCCGGCCGGCAACGTCTGCGACCTCGAGGCACTCGCAGCGGTCGCCCATCGTCACGGCGTGCCGCTGATCGTCGACAACACGGTGGCGACGCCCATGCTGGTGCGCCCCGTGGATCATGGCGCCGACGTCATCGTTCATTCGCTCACCAAATTCATGGGCGGCCACGGCACCACGCTCGGCGGCGCCGTGGTCGATTGCGGCACCTTTCCCTGGGCGAAGCACGCCGCCTCGTTCCCCATGTTCAGTCAGCCCGACGAGTCCTACCACGGGCTCGTGTACACCGAACACTACGGCGCCGCCGCGTTCATCGGCCGGTGCCGCAGCGTGTATCAGCGCACGCTGGGCGCGGTGCTGTCGCCGATGAATGCGTTTCTGCTCCTGCAGGGAATCGAGACCGTCGCGCTTCGAATCGATCGCCACGTCGAGAACGGCCGCCGGGTGGCTGAATTTCTGCGTGCCGACCCGCGGGTTCAGGCCGTGAACTACGCGGGATTCGCGGACAGCCCCTACCACGGGCTGGTGCAAAAATACCTGGGGGGACGAGCCTGTTCGCTGCTGACTTTCGACCTGCGCGGCGGCTTGCCGGCCGGCATTCGCTTCTACGACGCGCTCAAGCTGTTCAAGCGGCTGGTCAACTTGGGAGACGCGAAATCGCTCGCCTGCCACCCCGCGTCGACCACGCATCGGCAGATGACGCCCGCAGAGCAACTGGCCGCGGGCGTCGGGCCGGGAAGCATCCGCTTGAGCGTCGGCATCGAGCACATCGACGACATCCTGGCGGATCTCGACCAGGCACTCGCCGCCGCCGCCTAGATGACCATTCCGAAACCCGTTCCCGCCCTGTTCCCGTCGCACGCGGAGCGCGGCCGCCTCGATGGGTGGCTCACGGAGCAGCTCCAGGAGGCCCTCACGCGCGTGCAGGCCGGTCCCGTGACGCCCACCATCGATATCCCGCGCTTTCGCGCCGAGCTCGAGGCCATGGATTTCGAGCAACCGCGTCCGCTCGAGGAGGTGCTCGCCTGGAGCATCGAGCGGATGGAACACGGCATCGTGCAGATGTCGAATCCGCGCTACTTCGGCCTGTTCAACCCGGGCGCGAGTTTCCCCGCGCAATGCGCGGATAGGATCATCGGCGCCTTCAACCCGCAGCTGGCGAGCTCGGCGTCCTCTCCGGTGCCGGTGGCGCTCGAGAGCTACCTGATCCGAGCGGTGGCGCGGCGCGCCGCCATGGGCGCGAACGCCACCGGGCATTTCGCCACGGGCGGATCGGAAGCGAACTATACGGCGCTCATATGCGCGCTGACCGCCGCGCACCCGGGCTTCGCCCAGGATGGCGCACGCGCCCTGCCGGGCGCGCCGCGGTTCTACACGTCGCGCGAATGCCACATCGCGTGGCTGAAAATCGCCCATCAGGCGGGCGTGGGACGCGCCGCTCTGCGGCTCATCGACACGGACGGCGGCGGCAGGATGGATCCCGCGGCGCTCGCGCGCGCCATCGCCGAAGATCGCGCAGCGGGCGCCGTCCCCGTGATGGTCGTGGCCACCGCGGGCACCACCGGCGGCGGCATGATCGACCCGCTGCACGCCTGCGCCGACATCGCGGCGCGCGAGCGGCTCTGGTATCACGTCGATGCCGCCTGGGGCGGATCGGCGCTCGCCTCCGACCGCCTGCGCGGGCTTTTGTCGGGGATCGAGCGCGCCGACTCGATCATCATCGATGCCCACAAGTGGCTGGCGACCACCATGGGATGCGCATTGTTCATCACCACCCGCGGCGAGCTGTTGTCGGAGGCCTTTCACGCCTCCACGAGCTTCATGCCCTCGAGCGTGGCGAGCGTCGATCCGTATCTCAACAGCGTGCAGTGGTCGCGCCGCTTCATGGGCTTGCGGCTGTTTCTCGCTCTCGCCGCGGCGGGATGGTCGGGGCTCGGCGCGCACGTCGAGCGCTCCGTCGCCGTGATCGCGCGGGTCCGGGAGAAGCTAGAGGCGCTCGGCTGGACGGTCGCCAACGCTTCCGAGCTGGCCGTGCTCGATGTGCTTCCGCCCGGAGGGCGGGAGGTGCGCGCGCTCGTGCGCCAGGTGGTGTCCTCGGGCCGCGCCTGGGTGGCGCCGACGACGTTCGAGGGGCGTGACGTGGTGCGGATCTGCGCAACCAACGGCGAGACCTCGGATGGGGACGTGGAAGAGCTGGTGGCGGCGCTCAGGTCCGCCGCATGCTGAGCATTTTTTCGACCAATGCCTGGATCGAGCTCACAGATTGAAAATTCTCGGGCGTGATATCGGACTGTGGAATGGCGATGTCGAACTCGAGCTCGACGGCCAGCATCAGGTTGACCATCTTCAGCGAGCTGATGCCGAGCTCGCTCAGCTGCGTGGTCATGGGAAAAGGCGCCGGAAACACCGCGGCAGAGCCGGAAACCTGCTTGACCAGCGCTATCAGCCGGTCGCACACTTCATCGGGCCGCGTGTCCACTCGATCGGTCTCCTCCGGGGAAAGACCGCGGATCATACCGTGTCGCTCAACGAGCGTCGAAGCTTTACATATCGCCGTTATTTCAGCGCACTATGTCACCAACCCGGAATTTTTCAGTCAATCGGCCTGTCGGCTCGGGCGGCCGCCTCTCATAATGCGGGACCTTTAAAGCCTTGACCCACCGGTCAAATCGAGAACCTATGGAAGCCCAACGAATTTCGACCCCCGGCGCCCAGATTTTGAGCACCGGCACCGGCGCTTACACCGCGCGGGCGCGGGTTGCCGCCGAGGCCGCCGCACAGCATGCCGCAGCGGTCGATTCGGCCGCGCGCTTCCCGGCGGAGGCTTTCGCCGAGATCCGCAAGCAGCGGCTGCTCGGCATCATGGTGCCCCCCGCGCTCGGCGGCGAAGGCGCAACGGTCGCCGAGATCGCCGATATCTGCTTCATTCTCGGTCAGGCCTGTGCGTCGACGGCGCTGATATTCGCAATGCACCAAATCAAGATGGCCTGCATCATCCGCCATGCCAAAAGCAGCGCGGTATTGGAGCGGATTCTCAAGCAGATCGCGGGCGAGCAGCTGTTGATGGCCTCGTCGACCACCGAGGGTCAGGCGGGAGGCAACGTTCGCTCCAGCGAGGCTGCGATCGCCCACGAGGGCGAGGAGATCACGCTCGAGCGCAAGGCCACCGTCATCTCCTATGCCGTCGAGGCGGATGGACTGGTCACGACCGCACGACGCGCCGCGGATGCCGCCGCCTCGGATCAAGTGCTGCTGGTATTGCTCAAGAAGGACTACACCCTGGATCGGGTTCAGTCCTGGGACACGCTCGGCATGCGCGGCACGCACAGCGAGGGGTTCGCGCTCCACGTGAGAGCCTCCGCTCAGCAGGTGATGCCGGAGCCGTACGAGAAGATCCATGCGCAGACCATGGTGCCGCATGCCCATATCCTGTGGGGATCCGTCTGGGCGGGCGTCGCCGCGGCCGCCACCATCAAGGCGCAGGCCTTCATCCGCAACGCGCTGCGCAGCTCGGGCGGTCAGATGCCGCCGGGCGCCGCCCATTTCACCAAGGCGGCGTCCTCGCTGCGCACGCTCAGAAGCGTGTTGAATTCGGCGCTGCGCAGCTATCAGGTGGCCCAGTCCGACGAGAAGTCCGTCGCTGCGCTCGAGTTTCAATCGATGATCACGCTCACCAAGGTGCAGGCCTCGGAGCTCGCGGTCGAGACGGTACTCGCGGCGCTGCGCGCCTGCGGGCTGTCCGGCTTCCGCAACGACAGCGAGTTCAGCATCGGGCGTCATTTGCGGGACATCCTGTCGGCGCCGCTGATGATCAACAATGACCGCATCCTCGCCAATCTCGCGATGACCTCGGTGATGACGGCCCTGCCCACGACCGTCAGTGGCTGAGCCAACGGAGGACCGAAGCCAAGTGAACGCTCCAAATACCGCTTCGGCGGCCGATACGTCCGACCCGCTTGGCGATCTGGCGCCCGCCTTGTTCAGGCCGATGGGCGTGGACGGCGTATACGCGCGCAGCGCGCTCTTCGTCAACGTCACGGAGCGGCTCGAGAGCTACATCACCCGGCTGCGTGAGCCCGAGGCCGAGGTGATGCGTTTCCCGCCGGTCATGAGCCGCAAGCAGCTCGAGAAATCCGGTTACCTCAAGAGCTTCCCCAACCTGCTCGGATGCGTGTGCGCCTTGCACGGCAGCGAGCCCTCGATCCGGGCCGCCGCCGACCGGCACGAGGCGGGCGGCGATTGGACGGAGTCTCTCTCCGCCTCGGACCTCGTGCTCTCGCCCGCCGCGTGCTATCCGGTGTATCCGATCGCAGCGGCGCGCGGCCCGCTGCCTCCCGGCGGCCTGCAATTCGACATCGAAGCCGACGTGTTCCGGCACGAGCCCTCGAAGAGCCTGGATCGCCTGCAGTCGTTCCGCATGCGCGAGTTCGTGCGCATCGGCTCGCCGCAGGAAATCGTCGAGTATCGCGAGCGCTGGCTCGCGCGCGCGCCGGCGATCGCGGCCGATCTGTCGCTGCCGCATGCGATCGACGTGGCCAGCGACCCGTTCTTCGGCCGGGTGGGCCAGATGATGGCGGTCAGTCAACGCCAGCAGGCGCTGAAATTCGAAATGCTGATCCCCTACCATGCGGGCGCGACGCCCACCGCGTGCATGAGCTTCAACTACCATCGGGACCACTTCGGTCAGGTCTGGAGCATGCACGATCAGCACGGCGAGCCCGCGCACACGAGCTGCGTCGCGTTCGGCATCGATCGTCTGGTGGTCGCCATGTTCGCGAATCTCGGGCTCGATCTCGATCGGTGGCCGGCGGTGACGCGGCGCGCGCTCGCGCTGTAGGCCGGCCGGGCCGCGACAACCTTGCCGCTCGATCCGCGCGTCAAGCGATTCCTGGATGCCTTGGCGGCGGGGAATCCGCCGGGCGCGCGCACCGTCAGCGTCGCCCAACGCCGCGCGCAGCTCGTCGAGCTCATGAAGCTCGGCGGCGCGGAAGTCTCCCTCGCGCCCGTCGAAGACGGGACCATCCCGGGTCCCGCTGGTCCGCTCCCCATCCGCGTGTTCAGTCCCGAGCTCAAAGAGCCGCCGACGCAGCTTCCTGCGCCGCTCCTGCCGGGCCTGATTTATTTTCATGGCGGCGGATTGGTCGCCGGGTCGATCGACACGCACGCCTCGATCGCCCGAGCGCTGTGCCACTCAAGCGGATGCCGGATCGTCGCCGTCGACTACCGGCTGGCGCCCGAGCATCCATTCCCCGCCGGCCTCGATGACACGAGGGCCGCCATCGCCTACGTGCACTCGCACGCGGCAGACTTCGGGATCGATGCCGCCCGGCTCGGGGTGTGCGGCGACTCGGCGGGCGGCACGCTGGTCGCCGCCGCCTGCCACGCCCTCGCACGATCGGGCGGCGCAAAGCCGGCGCTGCAGCTGTTGCTCTGCCCGATCCTCGATTACAGCCGCCGCTCGGGTTCGCGCGCAGATTTTGTCTCGGGATACTTGATCGACCAGGACACGCTCGACCACGACCTGGAGCACTACGCGCCACGGGGCGCCGATCCCAAGGACCCCCGGATCTCACCGCTCCTCGCCGAAGACCTCTCGGGTGTCCCGCCGACGATCGTGCACACCGCCGAGTTCGACCCGCTGCGCGATGAGGGTCAAGATTATTTCCGGCGACTGAGCCAAACCGGATCGGCGCTGGCCTATACTTGCCACCCGGGTATGATCCATCTCTTTTATGGGCTGGGTGCGGTCATCCCCTACGCCCGCACGGCATTCGAGAAGATGGGTGCGGAGATTCGAGCCGCGCTGGATGACCCGGGAGCAATTGAGTGACCGAACGCGCCGCAGCAGAACGCATGGTGCGCGACTTGCACATGGCCCGACTCGCAGGGGATCTCGCGGGCATGTGCCGCCTATTCGCGGATCATGGCCGATTCGAAATCGCCGGAGCGAGCGCGGACAAACCCATTGCGATTCGCGCCGAGAGCCTGGCCGACTTTCGTCCGTGGCTTGCCATGATGGCCAAGGTGTTCCGGCTGACCGACTATCACCTGATTTCGCTCGTGATCGAAGGACCTCGGGTGTCGGCGCACTGGCGGGTCAATATCTTTTCCAAGGTCACGGGCGTGACCGTGCCCACGGAGCTCGTCGACCTGCTCGAGATTCGGGACGATCGCATCCAGTCGTACAGCGAGTTCTTCGTCCCGCGCTGAGCGCCTCGCGCGTCGCCGGGCGGCGTCGACTTCCTACAGACCCAGCGACATCTGGCCGCCCGCGGGAACCGGCGGCCTGAATTTGGCGCAATCGAGCTCGTACCGGCCTTCCGCGGACTCCAGCCCAAGCTTCCGCACGGCGAGGTCGAAACGCGCGCGCAGCAGCTCTGCATAGGGGCCCGTTCCCCTCATGCGCACGCCGAACTGCGAATCGTAATCCTTGCCGCCGCGCGCTTGGTTGATCAACGACATGACGTGGGCCGCACGATCAGGATAATGATCGTGAAGCCACTCGCGAAAGATGATCTTCAGCTCGTGCGGCAACCGCAGCAGCACATATCCGGCGGACCGCGCCCCCGCATCGGCGGCGGCGTTCAGGATGTCCTCCATCTCGTGATCGGTGATCGCCGGAATGACCGGCGCGACCAGCACCCCGACGTGCACTCCCGCCCCGGAGAGCTCGCGGACGACGCGCAGGCGCGCGAGCGGCGAGGCGGTGCGCGGCTCGAGCGTGCGCTTGATCTCATCGGTGAGCGAGGTGATGCTGAGCATCACCGATACCAGGCGGTCCCTGGCGAGGTCCTGCAGCAGATCGAGGTCCCGCAATACCAGCGAGCTTTTCGTGACGATGGTCACGGGATGGCGGCAGCGCGCGAGCACGGTGAGGATGCCGCGCGTCACCTCGAGTCTTTTCTCGAGCGGCTGGTAGCCGTCCGTGTTGATGCCGAGCGCAATCGGCTTGCAGACGTACTTGGGCTTGGCGAGCTCCGCCTCGAGCAGCTCGACCGCGTCCGCCTTATAGAAGAGCTTGGTCTCGAAATCGAGCCCGGGCGACAGGCCGAGATACGCATGGCTCGGCCGCGCGAAGCAATACACGCAGCCATGGCTGCAGCCGCGATAAGGATTGATGGATTGCTCGAAGCCCACGTCCGGCGAATCGTTGGTGGAAATGATGCCGCGGGCGCGATCCGGCAAGACCGTCTCCGCCACGCTATCCGGCGTTTCCTCCCGGTACCAGCCGTCGTGCGTTTTCTCGATCGATAGCGCATCGAATCGACCGGTGGGATTGGATGCGGCACCGCGCCCCTTGAGCGGCTGATGACCGAGAACATTGCGCGGCATGGGCAAACTCTACGCGGCCGTCATCGCGCCGTAAATCCAGTACTCGCGCAAGCCCGCTACTGTATACGCGTGCCGGGCGGGCCCCGCGCTGTAGGACGGGCGACGACATCGCCACGCGCGCTGCGCCCCTGCAAAGCCGAATCTCCGCGCCCCAGAATCGAGCCTGCGATATGACATCGTGCCCAACGAACAGGAGTCGACCATGAAGGTGCTATTTAGCGCGGTACTGGCCGCCGGACTACTGGCCGGTTGCATCAGCAGCAGCAGCCCGCCTCCGCCTGCCAAGACCACCGTCGTCGTTCCGCAAGGCAGCGGCACCACCGTCGTTTGCCAGAACGGTAATCCGCCGCCCTGTGACTGACGCAGTCGCCGTTGGGCCGTCGTCTCGGGATCCCGAGGCGGCGGCCGCAGGTTGAAGCTTTCTAACCTGGCGCCACAGTTGCGCTGCAACCAAGGTCAATCGGCTGCGAATGGGGAGGCCGCCGGCCCGCAGCGCTTCGGCCGCCCAGGTGATGCAGGTGTGAAACCCCGAGTAGTGGGGCACCGCGGCAAAGTAAGCGCTCCCCGAATACGGCCCGCGCGCATAGGTGGATAGGGTGCCGTCGGCGTCTTTGACCAGTGATCCCCAAATGAAGGCCTGCACCGCGCGCGCTTGATGTGGCGGAATCGCCACGTCCACCACCTGCTCCGATCCAAAGGCCGGGGCCGGGGAATTTTCGATCCCGGTGACCAGGATCAGCGCGGGCCCCGGCCAGAGGGCCGCC
>Ga0181519_10005278_pt1 | contig 10337 bp, 9 predicted proteins | sample PEATcosm2014_Bin_26_FD_121102 | JGI IMG/M metagenome (GOLD analysis project Ga0181519, IMG submission 121102) | Peatland microbial communities from MTU Mesocosm Facility, Houghton, MI, USA - PEATcosm2014_Bin02_10_metaG | ecosystem: Environmental > Terrestrial > Soil > Wetlands > Peat | place...
CACCGCCTGGCCACCGACCGTGCGGATGATGTGGGGCGGGCGCAGGATGCCGCCGTTGGCGATCGCCGAGTAGGCGGTCGCCATCTGCATCGGCGTCACGAGCTCGCCCTGGCCGATCGGGAGGTTCCCCATCGAGGAGCCCGAGTAGCTCTTCAGGGGCAGCGTGAACCCCTGTTCCTCGCTGGGCAGATCGACGCCCGTCGGCGCGCCGAAGCCGAACCGGTGGACCCATTCGTTGAATTTTGATTCGCCGAGCAGTTTGCCGATCTTGATCGCCCCGACGTTGCTCGAGCGGGCCAGGATCTGGGCCGTTGTGAGCGTTTCTTCCGGATGTTCGGTGTCGTCGTGGATCGTCCGGTCGGCGACCTGGATCTGGTCGGGGATGTTGAAGCCGGTGCTCGGCGTGATCAGCCCCGACTCGAGCGCGCCGGAGACGGCGACGACCTTGAACGTCGAGCCCGGTTCGTAGGTGAACCCGACCGCCCGGTCCTCGAGGTCGGCCGGTGAGGCGCCGCCGGGTTCGTTGGCGTTGACGTTCGGCCAGTTGGCGACGGCGAGGATCGAGCCGCTGCGCGGTTCCATCACGATCGCCGTCGCGTCTTTCGGGTCGAAGGCCTGTGCGACGGCCCCGAGGACATCTTCGGCCCGCTGCTGGATGTTGGCATCGAGCGTCAGGGAGATGTTCTTGCCGGGCACTTCGCGGTGGGGTTCAGAGATCGAGATCGGCTGGCCGATGGCGTCGCTGACGACACGCCGCTCGCCCGATCGGCCCTCGAGCAGGCGGTCACTCGAGTACTCGAGGCCCGACAGGCCATGGCCTTCGGTGCCGACGACACCGAGCACCTGGGCGGCGAGCGAGCCGCGCGGGTAGACACGGCGCATCACCGGCGTCCCGCTGATGCCGGGGATCTTCAGCGCCAGAATCGCTTCCGCCTGGCGGTCCGGGACGGCGCGGGCGAGATATACGAAGCCGGTGTGCTCGGAGAGCTTGTGGAGCACTTCGGCCTCGCTCTGGCCGAGCAGCGGCGCGAGTCGTTCGGCGGCGTTGAGCGGATTGGTCAGCAGGTAGGGGTCGGCCGCCAGGTCGCGGGCAGGCTCGGAGACCGCGAGGTCGACCCCCATCCGGTCGCTGATCGTCCCGCGCTGGGCGGTGACGGTTTCAACGGTGATCTGCTGCTCGCTGGCGGCTTTTCGAAGTGCCGCTCCGCGAATGACCCCCAGGTAGGCCGTCCGGGCGGCCGCGACGACGAGCAGGAGGAAGAGGATCCCGAAGATGGGCCCGATCCGGCGCTGGAGGACGGCCACCCGGCTAGCCCCCGGGCGCGGCCGTTGCGCCGCCGGTTTCCGCGCCCACGGGGGTCGAGCTCGGCTGTGTCGCGCCGGGGGCCGCCGTGGCACCTGCGGCGCCTGACGGAGCTGAGAGGCTCTGTTCGCTCGACTGGCCCGTCCCGGCCGCGCCGCCGGCGGGCTGCGTGGCGGGCGCGAGTTGCGTGGTTGGCGCCTGCGAGGGTGACCCGCCGGTCGCGGCTGTTTCGCCGCTCGCTGTTTCGCCGCTCTTCGCCGGTTCGGAGCCGGCGGAGGTTTCGGGCGCTTCGGCGGTTCCCTTCGTCGCTTCGCTCGCACCCGGCGGTTCGCTCGCGAGCGTCAGCGGCCTGCGCAGCACCGCGGCCGCACGGGCAGCCGTGTCGCCCGCCGGTGAGCTGAGGAAGTGCAGGCTGGACACCGCGCTCGCGCGCATGCCGAGCCGCAGCGCCTCGTCCTCGACGCGGGTGCCACTGGAGAGTTCGGAGTTTTCGATGCTCAACGCGGCGTTCTCGCGCTGCAGGGCGGCCTCCCGCGCAAGCGCACGGCCGATGCCGGAGTTGAGCTTGAGCAGCCCGAGCTGCAGGGTGACGATCCCGATCAACGCGAAGGCGACGATCCCGATCCACATTCTGCCGCGGATCAGACGGTCGAGCAGCCGATGCCCGGAAACGGACTCGGCCACGCCGATGACGCCGGCAACGAGGCCTTCGCGCTGCGTCTCCGGCGGCGCCGTGCGGGGCGCAGTGCGGCTCGGAGCCCGTCCGGGGCCTGAGACCCTGCGTGGCCGGGCGGGCGCGGTCCGCGGACGGGGCGGAGCTGCACGGCGGGCCGGCTGCGCGGTTGCGGCGGAGGCGGGCGGCGTCATGTCGCCTCGTCGATCAGCTTGCGGGCAACCCTCAGCCGCCCCGAGGCCGCGCGCGGGTTGGCGTCGACCTCGGCGGCCGAGGGAACTATCGAGCGGCGTGCGATCAGTGCCGCCTGGGGCTCGCGGCCGCAGACGCAGACGGGAAGCTCGGGCGGGCAGATGCAGCCCCGGGCCCGCTCACCGAGGAACTGCTTGACGCGGCGGTCCTCGAGCGAGTGGAAGGAGATGCCTGCCAGCATGCCGCCCTCGCGCAGGATGCCCCAGGCCAGCGGAAGCGCACGCTCGAGCTGTCCCAGCTCATCGTTGACGGCGATCCGCAACGCCTGGAAGGAGCGCTTGGCGGGATGCCCTCCGGCGAAGCGCGCCGGTGCAGGGATGGCCGAGTTGATCGCGTCCACCAGCTGCAGGGTCGTCTCGATCGGCTGCTGCTCACGGGCCCGGACGATCGCCCTGGCGATCGCGCCGGCGTGGCGCTCCTCGCCGAAGTCGCGCAGCGCATGTGCCAGCCGGCGCTCGTCCCACTCGGCCACCAGCCGGCGGGCGCTGAACTCCTGCCCTGGATCCATCCGCATGTCCAGGGGCGCGTCGTAGGAGTAGGAAAAGCCGCGCTCGCGTGTGTCGACCTGCATCGAGGACATGCCCAGATCGAAGTAGGCCATGTCCGCCCGCAGGCCCTCGGCGGCCAGCTGTTCGAGCGCCTCTGCGTAGCCCGAGCGGATGAAGCGCACGGCACAGGTGCTCTCGGCGGCGAGTTCGGCGAAGCGCTCCTCGGCCAGCGGGTCGCGGTCGATCGCGATCAACGTCCCGTTCGGCCCGAGGCGCTCCGCGACCATCCGCGCGTGACCACCGTCGCCGAAGGTGCAGTCGACGGCCGTCTGGCCCGGCTGTGGGTCGAGCAGCTCGAGCAGCTCCTCCGCCAGCACGGGAAGGTGCCCGGCGGCAGTCTGCGGCGCGCCTGTGTCCTGCCGGGCCCGAGCCGCGGCGCGCCCCTGGCGCGAGCGCCCGTCATCGCCGGCGCCGCGGCGCCGGCGCGCCAGTTCCGGTGCCCGGATCTCCCCGGCCCGCTGGAGGGTCTCCTCAAGCAGCGGCATCGACACGTGCAGTCACCTCCGCGACTCCGCTCAGCAGCGATGACCGGTGCTCGCCCCAGGCCGACCTGTCCCACAGCTCCATCCGGTCTCCGACACCGACGACCACGACATCCTTGGCCAGTTTGGCGTAGTCGCCCAGAAAGCTCGGCACCATGATCCGCCCGGCCGCGTCCAGCTCGGTGTCGTGCGAGCTGCCGTAGAAGAAGCGCTCCATCTCGTTCAGGCGCGAGGAGAGCGGGGGCAGTTCGGCAAGCGCGCGCTGGGTGTAGGTCTCGTACTGCTCCGGGCGCCAAACGCCGACGCAGGGCTTCAGGTCGACGGGCATCGCGAGGACCACCCCGTCGGCCAGAGCTGCGCGGTAGCGCGCCGGCACCGTCAGGCGGTTCTTTGCGTCGAGCGTATGGTCGAAGGTGCCTCTGAAGGGAACCACTGCGGAGACCTCAAGTTGTTTACCGAGCCGAGGTGGAGGAGTGGGAGGAGCCCCTCCACCCCGGCTCGCTGCGGGCGAACATATCCCACTTCCTCCCACAATGCAACCCTATTTGCACATCTTCTCCCACTAAGGCGTCACGGGACCCTCTCGACCGCCGCAATCGCCCGCCGCTGCTGGGCGAACGGGCGGTGGAGCTCAGCGCCGGCCCGCCGCCAGGGGCTGCAATCAGGGCTGCACCTCGCCTCGCTGGGCGGCTGCTTGCAGCAGGCCTCTTGCGGGGCGTCGCGGACGAGGCATACGATCGCCTTTCCGCCAGGCCCTGAAAGGACCCCACTTGCCGCCGACCGCTGCTCCCCCCGCCCCGCACTCCGGCCCGCCCGCTCGGCGCGCACCGGTGCTCGTCCTCGCAGCGCTGCTCGGTGCCGTGGCGATCGCGGGATGCGGCTCCTCCCACGCCGGTGGCACGAGTGCCGACCCGGCCGGCGTCATCCCGTCGGGCGCGGCCGTCTATCTCGGCGCAACGGTACGACCGAACGGCTCGGAGGCGACGGCGGCCCTCGCGGCGGGCCGGGCACTGACCCATCAGGCGAACCCCTTCCCCCGCCTGCTCGCGCTGCTGCGCACGCCGGGCTCGCCGCCGCTCGACTACAAGACCGAAGTCGCCCCCTGGCTCGGCCCCCATGCCGGGCTGTTCCTCACCTCCGACGCCGGGGCCTCATCGATGCTCGCACTCGCCGAAGCGACCGTCACTAACAGCACGAGCTCGGCCACCCTCAGCTTCGGCGCCGGTCAGGCGGACGGGGCGATCGTGATGGACACTCGCGATAGCTCGGCGGCCCGCACCTTCCTCGCCCGACAGGCCGGGCTGGCGGGCGCTCATCCGGCCGTCTACCGCGGGATCTCATATGAGGCAACGGCGGGCGGCCCGGCCTTCGGCCTGATCGGACGATTCGCGGTGATCGGCAGCGAAGCCGGCCTGCGGGCCGTGATCGACACGACCCAGGGCGCCGCCGCGCTCACCACCGCGTCGGGCTACGCGAAGCTGACGCAGAGCGCCCCGGCGGATGCACTCGCCAACCTCTACATCGGCCCCGCCGCGGGCGCGGGCCCACGTGGGATCCCGGGCCTGCTGGAAGCGCTGACGGGCGGGCGCGAGGCTGACATCTCACTCCAGGCCGCGGCAGGATCGCTGACCCTGGACGCCGACACGCTCGCAACCCCGGGCACCCGTGCCGGGCTGTTGACACCCGACCCGGAAGGCTCCGAAGCGCTCGCGGCGCTGCCCGGGGAATCGTGGCTCGCGGTCGGCCTCGGGCACCTCGCAACGAACCTGCAGACGGATGTGGCGGCGTTGAAGGGCATCACCGGGCTGCTCGGCTCCGAACGGAGCAGCGGGCTGGGGACGCTGCTCGAAGGCCTCCTCGGCCCGGTCGAACTGCTCGGCGCGAACACGGCCGAGGCCCGGGCGGACTTCGGCGCCTGGGAGCGCTCCGCCGGGATTTTCGCCGCCGGCGCGGGACTGCTCGAACTGAAGGGGGGGATCGTGATCACCTCCAGCGACCCCGCCCGCTCGCGGGCGGCCGTGGAGAAGCTCGGGGCGCTGCTGAGCAACCGCGGCGACTCAGTCTCGCCCGCATCCATCCCCGGCACCGAAGCGGCCATCAGCGCCCGTCTGCGGAGCTTTCCGCTCGCGCTGGACATAGCCGCCGGCAGGGGCTCGGACGGCAACGCCAAGTTCATCCTCGGCCTCGGCACCGCGTCGGTCCTGGCGGCCCTGTCCCCCACCCAGACGCTCTCGAGCTCGGCGACGCGGGCAGCGGCGGCGAGCGCCCTCGGCGGCATAGCGCCGAGCCTGATCCTGCAGCTGCCGACCCTGATCGGACTGCTGGAAGGGATCGGAGTCACCGAATCGCCGCCGATCTCGACCTACCTGCCCTATCTGCGTTCGGTGACGAACCTCTCGGGAGGCGGCCGGGAGCTCGGCGGGGGCGTCGAACGCTTCCGGCTCGTCCTCGGCCTCGTCCAGAGCGGCGGCTGAGCGGCCGAGCCGGGGCTCAGCCGCTGGGCGTCGTCGCCGAGCCCGCGGCGGCGGATGCTTCGGCCGCGAGGACATTCGGCGGTGCGGTTTCGATCGCGCGGTAGAAGACCGGCAGTCCGCCCACGACCCGGTCCACCCCGTAGGTCGAGAGCGTCGTTTCGCCGTTCGGTTCGATCGAGTAGCGCCCGAGGACCGATATGCGGTTGCGGGTACGCATGAAGCTCGCGATCACGGCCGCGCGGTTGTTGCCGCGGCGACCGGCTCGGCGGATCGAGTTCAGCACGACGCTCATCGCCTCATAGCCGTAGAGGACGTAGGGCCCGGCTTCGCTGCCGAATTGGCTCCTGTAGGCGGCGATCACGCGCCGCCCGGCCGCCGGGTAGAGCGATTCGGGCAGGATCGGCGTCGTCAGATAGGTCACCGAGCCGGCGCTTTCGAGTTGCGTAGTGAAGGCCCTGGTCGCCATCGAGCTCGAGCCCAGCAGCAGCAGGTGCGGATCGGCCTGATGCAGTTCACGCCAAAGCGTCACGGTCCCCGTGCCCCCACCGGCCGCGAGGAAGACGGCCTGGGCGTGGCTGGCGATGATCTTTTCGATCTCCCCCTTGAACACCGAGCCGGCTTCGATCGCGATGCTGTCATGCGCCGCAACCGTGATCCCCGCCCGCGTGGCGTCTTCGGCGACGATCGAGGCGAGGGGCGCCTCGAACGGGTTCTGATCATCGAGCACGAACACCGTGTGCAGTTTCAGCCGGCCCATCAGGCGCGCCTGCGCCGCCGCCTGGACGAGGTCACCCGGTATCAGGCGCCCGAAGTTCCGCGTTCCCGCAGGGTAGAAGCGCCCCGGCTCGTCCTGGCCGGCGTCGATCGAGCTCGTCAGGCCGATGTAGGGGCTGTCGGGGCTCACCTGGAGGATCCTGGCCTCGTTGATCGTCGGCAGCGAGATCGCCGTCGCTGCCGAGCCGAGATCGCCGAGGTAGGCGATCGTGCTCGTGTCCTTTGCGGCCTCGGTGGCGGCCTTGGAGGTTTCTTCGGTGCTGGGCTGGCCGTTGACCGGGTTGGCGTCATCGAGCGAGACGTAGGCGACGTGGAATCGCCCGACGTGGCCGCCCGCCTCTGAGAGGGCCAGCTTCTCGCCGCCGATGATCTGTTCGGAGATCGGCGCATCTTCGCCCTGCAGGGGCAGACTCGAGTAGATCGTCAGCTGGTTGCCGGCCGTTTCGGCTTCCGTGATCGATGCCCCACCGCATCCGGCGAGGGCAGGAACAACGGCGGCGAGAGCGGCAAGGCCCAGCCAGCGCGCGAGCACTTGGCGCTTAGCTGCGACGGCCGGGCAGGTAGCCCGAGAGGATCTTCAGCGAAGCCCCGACGAGGATGATCACGGTCGCGAGCAGGAAGGCATCGACGCCCTTGGCGCCGAGCGCCCAGAGGACGATCCACGCGATCAGGCCGGCGGTGATGGTGAGTACGAACCCCATGCGCGCGAAATCTTAGCTGCCCGACCCCTCGTCGGTAACGGCGAGTCCCGCCGCCAGCCCGGCGAGGACCGCGCCGACGGCTTCGGCGGGGTCCTCGGCCTCGCCCGCCGCCCGCACCAGACGGGTTCCGATGATCACCCCGTCGGCCCCCGCGGCGGCTGCTTCGCGGGCCTGCTCGGGCGTGCCGATCCCGAAGCCCAGCGCAACGGGGACGTCGGTCGCGGCCCGTGCACGGGTAACGACCTCGGCGAAGCGCTCGCCGGGTGCCTGGCGCTCGCCGGTCGTCCCGACGACCGAGACCGTGTAGAGGAAGCCCCTCGCGCTCCCGCCGATCGCCGCAAGCCGCTCGGGGGTCGTCGTGGGTGCCACGAGCGGAACGAGCGCGAGGCCCAGCGAATCGCATGCCTCGAGGACCTCCGGGGCCTCGCCCAGGGGCAGGTCCGGGACGATCAGGCCGCAGGCTCCGGTCCGCGCAAGACGCTCGAGAAAGGCCTCGACGCCCGGCGCGAAGACCATGTTGGCGTAACACATCAGAACGACGGGGACACGCGGCGCGAGCGCGCGTGCGACCTCGAGGACGCCCGCGACGTTGGCCCCCGCCGCAAGCGCCTCGGTCGCGGCAGCGTGAATCACCGGGCCGTCGGCGAGGGGGTCCGAATAGGGCATGCCGAGCTCGATCACGTCCGCCCCGGCCGCGACGCAGGCCTCGCCGATGCGGATCGAGCCCTCGAGCGTCGGGTAGCACCCCATCACATAGGGCATCAGGGCGGCGCGCTTGTGGTGGCCGGCGAAGGCGCCCGCCAGCCGCTGCACGCCGGTCGCCGCCGCGGTGCTCATCCTCCGGCCTCGCCGAGGACCTCGGCGAGATCCTTGTCCCCGCGGCCCGAGAGGCAGATCAGGTCGAGCTCGCCCTCGGGCTGGGCCAGCACCCAGGCCAGGGCGTGAGCTGTCTCGAGCGCAGGGATGATGCCCTCCATCCGCGCCAGCTCGTGGAAGGCCGCGACCGCCTGGGCATCGGTGACGGCCACATAGCGTGCTCGTCCGATGTCGCGCAGGTGAGCGTGCTGGGGCCCGGTGCCGGGATAGTCCAGGCCCGCGGAGATCGAATGGGCTTCGATGATCTGCCCCTCCTCGTCCTGCATCACCGCGGAGCGGGCGCCGTGGAGGATCCCGGGGCGCCCGCCGACCGTCAGCGGAGCACCGTGGCGGGCTGTCTCGATGCCGTCACCCCCCGCCTCGACACCGACCAGTTCGACCTGCTCGTCGTCGAGGAAGGCCGCGAAGATCCCGAGTGCGTTCGAGCCGCCGCCGACACAGGCGACGACACGCCGCGGCAGTCTCCCCGCCTGCTCGAGGATCTGGGCCCGGGCCTCCTCTCCGATGATGCGCTGGAGGTCCCGGACAAGCGCCGGGTAGGGAGCCGGGCCGACGACCGAGCCGATCACATAGTGGGTGCTCTCGACGTTCGTGACCCAGTCGCGAATCGCCGCCGAGGTGGCCTCCTTGAGCGTCCTGGCGCCGGCGTCCACCGGCTGGACGGTGGCGCCCAGCAGTTCCATGCGCTGGACGTTCGGCCGCTGGCGCCGGGTGTCCTCGACACCCATGTAGATGACGCATTCGACGTCGAGCAGCGCACAGACCGTGGCGGTGGCGACACCGTGCTGCCCGGCGCCCGTCTCGGCGATCACGCGGCGCTTGCCCATGCGCCGGGCGAGCAGCACCTGCCCGAGAGCGTTGTTGAGCTTGTGCGAGCCGGTGTGGTTGAGGTCCTCTCGCTTCAGATAGACCGGCCGGCCGAGGCGCTCGGAGAGCCGGCGGGCGCGGTAGAGCGGTGTGGGACGCCCGGCGAAGTCGCGCAGCAGGGCGTCCAGCTCGCCACGGTAGGCGGGGTCTGTGCGCGCCTCGCCCCACGCCCGCTCGAGCTCGGCGAGCGCCGGCATCAGCGTCTCGGGAACGAACTGGCCGCCGTAGGCCCCGAAGTGATGCTCGATGTCCGGCCGGGTGGCGCTCATGCTTGCCCTGCCAGCGGCGCTGCGGGCCGGCCGAGCGCGGTGCTCTCGGCCGGCTCCTCGGGGGCGGGCGGCTCCTCGGGGGCGCCCGTCGCCCGGACGGCGGCGAACAGGGCCGCGAGGCGCTCGAGGTCCTTGTGGCCCGGGGATGACTCGGTGCCGCTGGCACTGTCGATGGCGTAGGGGCCCGTCGCGGCGATCGCCGCGGCGACGTTCGAGGAGTCCAGGCCGCCGCTGAGAATCAGCGGGACCTTCGAGCGGCGAGCCGCCACGAGGCCCCAGTCGAATGTCTGCCCCGTGCCGCCGCGCTGGGTCGGGCGATCCGGGACGCGGGCGTCGAGCAGGTGGAAGTCGACGTGGAAGCGCTCGACATCGCGGACGTCGCCGGGCCCGGCGACCTGCGTTGCCTTGATGATCCTCGCGCCCGTCCGCCGGGCCGCCTCCGAGCAGTAGGCGGGGCCCTCATCGCCGTGGAACTGGAGCAGGGTCAGGCCGAGCTCCTCGCTGACGCGGCCGACCTCCTCAAGGGGCGCGTTGACGAACACTCCGCAGAGCTCGGTGCGCCGGCGGAGCGCGGCGGTGATCTCGCCGGCCGCTTCGAGCGAGCACTGGCGCGGACTGCCCTCGTAGAAGATCATGCCGAGCGCCCAGGCCCCGAGCCCGGCAGCCGCCTCGGCGTCGGCGAGGTTCGTCAGGCCGCAGATCTTGACCTGCGGCAGGTAGGCCCCCGCGCCCGGCGACGGCGCGGAGTGCGCGGGCGTCGCGGGGCGCGCCGGATGATCCTCGTGCGGGGCGCTCATGAGCACAACGGTAGCGGTAGCCCACCGGCCGCCGCGGGCGGCCTAGCCTTCGGGCGTGTTGGGGTTCGGCACCGAGTTGGGCCGTTCGCCAAGCGTCGCTTCGACGGTCATCTTCTTGTATTCGCCTTTGCCCTCGGCGCGGCGGAGGCCGATCTTGATCGTCTGGCCAGGCTTGTGTGCGCCGATCACGTTGGCGAGTTCTTCGGAGCTTGCGATCGTCTTGCCGTCGACCGATTCGATGATGTCCCCGCCCACCGCGACCTGCCCGTTTTCAACGTTCGTGCTGATCGTCCCGCCTTTGATACCCGCCTTGGCGGCGGC
>Ga0181519_10005281_pt1 | contig 10335 bp, 10 predicted proteins | sample PEATcosm2014_Bin_26_FD_121102 | JGI IMG/M metagenome (GOLD analysis project Ga0181519, IMG submission 121102) | Peatland microbial communities from MTU Mesocosm Facility, Houghton, MI, USA - PEATcosm2014_Bin02_10_metaG | ecosystem: Environmental > Terrestrial > Soil > Wetlands > Peat | place...
TCCTCGCCGCGTTCGAGGATCGATAGGACCGAGCCATCGGTCTTGGCGGCGAGGGCGGACTCGAGTTCACGCAGCGGGTGGTCTGAGATGTAGGTGCCGAGCATCTCGCGCTCGAAATCGAGTTTCACGGGCTTTTCGAATTCGATGTCCGAGATCTCGATCTCGGTTCCCTCCCAGTCGTCGCCGTCCTCGCTGGCGAGCGCGGCGAACAAGGTCGAGATACCCAGGGCGAGGTCCTTTCGTCGAGCGAGCGTCACGTCGATGATCTCGTCGACCTTCAACAAGAAGCCCAGGCGGTTCACGCCCAGAGAGTCAAAAGCGCCCGCCTTGATGAGCGATTCCATGGACCGGCGATTGAGGACCGCGGGGTCCACGCGACGCACGAAGTCATAAACCGAGAGGAACGGGCCGTTCGCCTCTCGCTCGCTCACGATCTTCTCGACCAGGGACTCGCCGACGTTACGCACCGCCGCCATGCCGAAGAGGATCGTGCCCTTCTTGCTCGTGCTCGGGGTGTACTCGGCGAAGGATTCGTTGACGTCGGGCACCCCGACCTGGATGCCCATGAGGCGCGCCTCGTTGAGGTAGAGCGACGCCTTGTCCTTGTCGTCGCGAAACGAGGTGAGCAGCGCGGCCATGTATTCAACCGGGTAGTTCACTTTCAACCACGCGTCCTGGTAGCCGAGCAGGGCGTAGCCGTAGGCGTGGCTCTTGTTAAAGGCGTAGTCCGCGAAGGGTTCGATCTTGTTGAAGATCACCTCGCCGAGTTCGCGTCCGTAGCCCTCGTGCACCGAGCCCTCGACGAACATGGCGCGCTGGGCCTGGATCATCTCGCGGATCTTCTTCGAACACGCCTTTCGCAGGTCATCGGCCTGGGTCATCGAGAAGCCGGCGATCTTGGTCGCCACGCGCATGATGTCCTCCTGGTAGATCATCAGCCCGTAGGTCTCGCCCAGGATCTCTTCGAGGTCGTCGTGGTCGTAACTGACGCTCTGGCGATGATTCTTCCGATCGGCGTAGTCGTTGTGCACGTTCTCACTTAGTGGACCGGGTCGGTAGAGCGCGTTCACCGCGGCGATGTCGTCAAAACTGGTGGGTGCGAGGCGACGCAAGAGTTGGCGCATCTTGTCGCCCTCGAGTTGGAACACGCCGATCGAGTCTCCCCGACGCAGCATCTCGTAGACCTTCTCGTCGTCGAGCGCGACGTGATCGATGTCCACGTCGATGCCGTGAAGTCTCTTGACGTGCGCGAGGGTTCGCTCGATGATCGCCAGATTGCGCAATCCGAGAAAGTCCATCTTCAAGAGACCGAGTTTCTCGATGGCGGTCGCTTCGTACTGGGTGACGATCGGCGCGTCGTCGGTCGAACCATTGGGTCCGCTCTTTCGCTGCACCGGCACGTAGTCGAGCACGGGACCCTTGGTGATCACGACCGCGGCGGCGTGGATGCCGTCCTGGCGACGCTTGTCGACGAAACCCTTGGCGACGTCAATCACGTGCTTGACGTCGTCGTCTGTGTCATAGAGCGCGCGTAGTTCGGCCGCTTCGGTGTACCGCGCCTCGTAGCCCGCCAGTCGCGTGAAGCACGCTTCGAGGGGCAGGTCCTGACCCATGACCAGAGGGGGCATGGCTTTGGCGATCTTGTCACCCAACTGGGGCGGGTAGCCCAGTACGCGCGCCGAGTCGCGCACCGCGGCGCGGGCCTTGATCGTCGAGAACGTGACGATCTGGGCCACGTGGTCGTGTCCGTATCGATCGGCGGCGTAGCGGATCATGTCGCCACGAAATCGTTCGTCGAAGTCCATGTCGATGTCGGGCATCTGCTTGCGCCCCGGGTTGAGAAACCGCTCGAAGATCAAGCCGTAGCGAATCGGGTCGAGGTCGACAATTCGTAGGCAGTACGCAATGCAACATCCAGCGGCCGAACCGCGACCCGGTCCCACGCGTATTGCCTGATCACGGGCATGCCGTATGAGGTCCCAGACCACCAGGAAATAGTCCGAGAATCCCATGTCCGCGACAACGCGCAACTCGTACTCGATGCGTTCGCGCACTTCGTACGAGAGTTGTTCGCCGTAACGTTCGTGCGCGCCACGGTAGGTGAGCTCACGCAGCAAACGGTCCGCACCTTCTTTGTGCGTGTCTGCTCGAAATTCTTCAGGAATCGGAAATTCCGGGAGCGCGTCGTTGTCGAACTCGATGGTCACGTCGGCCCGCTCGGCGATTAACAACGTGTTGTCACACGCCTCGGGGATGTCGCGAAAGAGGTAGCGCATCTCGGCGGCCGACTTCAAGTAGTGCTGGTCACTCTGGAATCGGAACCGGTTGGGGTCAGCGACGAGTGAGCCGGTACCTATGCACAACAACGCGTCGTGCATCTCGTGGTCGGCGTGGTGCACGTAGTGCAGGTCGTTGGTTGCGAGCAGCGGCGCGCCCAGGTCCTTGGCGATCTGGAGCAACTGGGGATTCGTTCGCACTTGTTCGGGAATTCCGTGGTCTTGCATCTCGATGAAGAAGTTCTCATCACCGAAGATGCTCTGGAGTCGAGCGGCGAGTTCGAGTGCCTTCTGGTAGTTGTCCTGGAGTAGGGCCTGCAGCACCACGCCGCCCAAGCAGCCCGAGGTCGCGATGAGACCTTTCGCGTACCGTTCCAGCAACTCCCAGTCAAGGCGCGGCTTGTAGTAGTAGCCCTCGAGGAAGGCCATCGAGGAGAGCGATCGAAGATTCGCGTAACCCTCGTTCGAAGCCGCGAGCAGGGTCAAGTGGTGATAGAGCTTCTGGCCGCCCTCGGTCTCGCCGCCGGTGTCGTCGATCTTGCCGCGACGCGGCGGTCGATCGAAACGCGAGTTCGCCGCCATATACGCCTCGAGACCAATGACCGGCGTCACGTCGTACTTTCGACACGTCTCGTAAAAGTCAATGACGCCATAAAGGTTGCCGTGGTCGGTGATGCCGATTGCTCGCTGTCCGTCGGCCCTGGCGGCGAGGACCATCTCGTCGACCCGCGCGGCACCATCGAGCATCGAGTACTCGGTGTGATTGTGCAGGTGCACGAAGCTCTCAGCCATCAGCTGAACTCATCCTCTCAACGGCGCCGCGAATTACATCGGTGGCATTTGGAGGATACCGCCAAACGACGCACCCCCACCAGGACCGTCTAGAGGTACGTGCCCGCACGCGGCTCGCTGGCGGCCGGGTTGAGCGAGCGGTCACGCATGTTTTCCAGCTGCGCCGCCGCGGCGGCCTGCTGGGCGAAAAGTGAGGCCTGGATTCCGTGGAAGAGGCCCTCGAGCCAGCCAACCAATTGCGCCTGGGCGATGCGCAGTTCGGACTCGCTCGGCAGGTCGGTGCCAAAGGGCGGGGCCATGCGCGCGAGTTCACTGCCCAGGTCCGGTGACAACGCGCCCGAGAGCTCGGTGATCGAGATCTGGTAAATCTCGCGCAAACGGGCCCGGCCCGCCTCGTCCAAGGGAGCACTGCGGGCCTCGTCGAGCAGGGACTTGACCATGGAGCCAATGCGCATCACCTTGGCGGGCTGACTGATGAAGTCGGTCGACTCGTCCTGCTTGGGTGCGTCGACCGCCTGCACACCCGGGCCCATCACCTCGTCGGGATTAACGGGTACGTGCTCATCGGGTTCTTGGTCCACCCCTGCAGTGTGCCAGACAATTGGCAAGGCGTGACCATTGACCTCCCAGACCCCCTCGGTAGACTGTGGCCATGAGGGTTTCCACGCGCGGTGACTACGCCAGTCGAGCGCTGTTGAGCCTCGCGCTGCGCGACGACCTCTCGGTGCCCACCTCGGTGCGCGACCTCGCCGAGCGAACCGGACTGCCCCAGCCCTACCTCGAACAGATTCTCCTGAGCCTGAAGGGCGTGGGCCTGGTGCGCTCAAAACGGGGCGTGGGCGGGGGTTACGTGCTCGCGCGAAGCGCCGAGGCGATCACCCTGGCCGAGATCGTCGCCGCCGTCGACGGCCCGATCGTCGCGGGGGACTTTGGCGAGCCCCACCGTGACGGCGCCTGTGACCACGAAGGACAGTGCGTCCTTCTCGCGGTCTGGGCCGACGTCGGCAGCCATATGCGCGAGCACCTGGCGAGTTTCACCCTCGCCGACATGGTCACACAGGCGCGAGGGGGCAAACCCGTCCAGCGCACGCACAGCGCCTAGAACATTTATCCCCGTTTTAGGTGGATTTTAAAGGCTTGAAGTATCTTTTACCTCATGGTAAATTAGTTAGGCGTCGATAGGAGAAATACACGGCCCTCACCGCAACGAATAACAAGTTTCACACTAAGGAGATTGTATGAACACCACCCCCCGACGTTCATCTGTCAACACCAACGACATGCTGGGCCTCTTGATGCGCGACCTCGATCGCTATCCCATGCCGAACTACGACGAACAAGTCGAACTCGCCAAGCGCGTCACCGCGGGCGACGAGGAGGCCAAGAAACAGATGGTGGCCGCCAACCTGCGACTCGTACTGCACTGGGCTCGCCGCTACCAGGACCGCGGCGTCGAGATGGTCGACCTGGTCCAAGAGGGCACCTTTGGACTCCTCCGCGCGGTCGAGAAGTTCGACTGGGAGCGCGGATTCAAGTTCTCCACCTACGCCACGTGGTGGATCCGCCAGGCGCTCCAGCGCGCGGTCCAACAGCACGGACGCACCATCCGCATCCCCCTCGAAGTGGGCGAACAGTTACAGCGCCTCGAAGCCACGACGGCCGAGTTGACCTCGATCTTCGGGCGCAAGCCCACCGACGACGAGCTCACCGAAGCGACGGGCATGTCCAAGGCCGAGCGCCAGAACTTGCACGGTCTCGCGGGCGTCACCGCCAGTCTCGATCAGCCCGCGTCCTCGGACTCGGCCACGACCCTGGGCGACCTCGTCGCCCCGAGTCAGCACGACTGGGTGGGCGACATCGAACAGACCATGATGGACGAGCAATTGCACGGTGCGCTCGACAAGCTCACCGACCTGCAGCGTGACGTCCTGACCCTTCGCTTTGGTCTCAACGGCGCCACGCCACTGTCATTGCAAGCGACCGCGACCAAGATGGACATCGGCGTGCGACGCGTACGTCGCGCGGAAGAAGAGGCACTCGAGGCGCTACGCGCCGACAGCGCCGTTCTCGCCACGCGCGCGGTCGCCTAGAGCTCGGTTCCTTCGGGTACGAGCGCCATCAGGTCCTCGGGTAGCGGGACCTTCACGACGATCCGCTCGTCGCTTCGCGGATGCGCGAAGGAGAGGGTGCTCGAGTGCAGGAAGAAACGGTCCTCGGCGAGTCGTCGTTCCCGACGATGGCCGTAGCGAGCGTCGTTCACCACCGGGTGGCCAATGGTCGACATGTGCACACGAATCTGGTGCGTGCGACCGGTGTCGAGTCCCAGGCGGAGCAAGGTCATGGCGTTGGGCTTGGCGACGCGCACGATGACGTCGTAGCCCGTACGTGCGGGTCGGCCATCGGCACGCACCGCCATCATGGTCGGCGTGCGCGTCGAGCGACCAATGGGCGCGTCCACGACCCCGTGCTCTTCGGCCACGTGGCCCTCGACCATGCCCAGGTACGTGCGCTCCATGAGTCGCTCGCCCAATTGGGCACTCAAGTTCACGAACCCTTCGGGGGTCTTGGCGACCACCAGGAGTCCCGACGTGCCCTTGTCCAGGCGGTGCACGATCCCTGGTCGCAGGGGGTCACAGAGACCCGTCGCGGCCAAGTCTCGCATTTGGGGGTAGCGCGCCAAAAGCCCCGCCACCAGGGTGCCGGTGCGCTGGCCCGCCCCGGGGTGCACCACCTGGCCCGGTGCCTTGTTCACCACGCAGAAGTCCTCGTCATCGAGCACGACGTCGACCTCGACGCTCTCGTCGGGTTCGACCTCGCCGCTGTCGAGTGCGGGCAGTATCGCGACGAGGTGCTGGCCCGCCTCGACGTTGAGTGATCCCTTCTCGACTACCTTGTCGTTCAAACTGACCGCGCCGCTCGACAGCATGGCGCTCGTCTCGGAGCGCGATAAACCGGTCAGCATCGACAACACTCGGTCGATCCGTATGGCCTCGAGCGTGCGCGGCACGATCACGTCGAGTACCTCACCGTCAAAGGCGTCGACGTCAAAGACGTCACTCACGGGTTCAACAGCCGTTTGCCACGCAGTGCGGCGACGAGCAGCACGAGAAAGCCCACGGTTATCGCCGCGTCGGCGAGATTGAACACGGGAAACGACCCCACCGCGACGAAATCAGTGACTTGATGGGGTTGGGCCGCGAGTCGGTCGATGACGTTGGCCACGCCGCCGCCGAGCAAGAGTCCAAAACCAAGTGCGGACCAACCGGGGGCCGCCTGCAGTCCAATGGCGAACACGACGACCGCCACGATCACGGTCACGACACTCGTGAGCAGAGGACCGGAGTGGTCGATGGAAAACGAGATGCCCGCGTTGTACTGCAGGCGAAACCATACCGATCCGAGGACGTGCACGGCGTGGGTGGCGAGTGCGTGACGAGCCCAGACCTTGGTGAGCGCGTCGAGTGCGCTCACCACGAGGGCGATCACCGCCACGGTGAAATTGACGTCGAACCTTAGACGCTTGCGCGGCACGACACACACGTAAAGACCGGCAACTGCGCGAGCAGTCGAGCCTTGGAAATCGGCTCGTAGCACTCGTCGCAGCGCCCGTAACTTCCGTCGTCGATGCGCGCGAGCGCGACGTCGATCTCGTCGATCTTGAGCCGCAGCGCCGAGGCGAAGTCCTTTAACTGGTCGCGCTGGATGTCTGACGCGACGCTCGAGCCGTCCTCGTCGTCGTACTCGAGCCGCTCGCGGTCCACGAGCATCTCGTTCGCCTCGGACTCACTCACCGCAATCTGGGCGTTCGTGGCTTCGCGCGTCTCGAGCAGCAGGCCGCGCAACTCCTCGAGGAAGGCGGGATCGTTGCCGTAGGGCTTGGAGTGCATCTTGCGCTCGAGGGTCTCGAGACGCTTGCGCTCCTCGGCCTCGCGGCGCTCCTGGCGTCGAAGCTCCTCGAGGTTGCGCCGTTCGATCTCGCGCTGCTTACGCGCCTTCTCCGCCTCGATGGCCCTTCGCTTGGCCTCGATCTCGCGCTGTTTCTTGGTCTCTGCGGCGGCTTTCTCGCGGGCCTTGCGCTGGATCTCACGTTCCTTCGCGGCGGCCTTGGCCTTGGCCTCGCGCTCCTTGCGTGCCCGAGCGGCGGCGATGGCCTTGGCCTTGGCGGCGGCGGCCTTGGCCTTGGCGGCGGCCTTGGCCTTGGCCTCGCGCTCCTTGGTGGCACGCGCGGCGGCGATGGCCTTGGCCTTGGCGGCGGCGGCCTTCTTCTGGGCGGCGGCGCGTTGGGCGGGCGTCAGGATCACCGCCTTCTTGGTCGCCTTCTTGGCCGGCGCCTTCTTCGAAACGGGCTTGCCCGCCGGCTTCTTGGTCGTGGGCTTCTTCACCACTTTCTTTGCCGGGGCCTTCTTCGTCGAGGACTTCGGGGCCGCCGACTTCTTGGCCGTCGGCTTCTTCGAGACGGCCTTACGGGCTTTGGGGGCGGTTAACGGCATGGTGAACTCCTCGTAGTGCGTTGAATCAGTGCGGGCTGACCATACCAGCCAGCGACACTCTTAGAGACGATCCTCGCGCGACGGCTGCTCGAAGTTGAGGACTTGACCAATGGTTTGCTGGTGCGACGCGGGCGCGGGGGCGGGCGGCGGCGTCGAGGGCCGAGCCGATTCACCGTTCACGCCCGGCGCCGGCGAAGGGCGAGGGCCCGGCGACGCGGCGCTCGACGGCGTCGAGGGGCGGGTGCCGCCCACGTGCAACGAACTCTCGATCCAACGCGAGAACTCCGCGAGCACGGCCGCTAGGCGCGTGCGCTCCGAATCGAGTTGGCGCGCCAGGGTGTCGACGTCCTCGCTGAGGCGTTGCTTGAGACCGTTCAGTCGATTGACCTCGTCCTCGGCCCGGCTGCGCGCCTCGGCGACGATCTCGCGAGCCCGTTCTTGGGCGACCGACGTCATCTCGCGGGCCTTTGCTTCGGCCTCTTCTTGGGCCCGCTCAATGAACTGCTGGGCCATGGCAATCATCGACGTGACCTGTTCGGCGCCTCCGCTCGTGCTGAAACGCGGTGCGGGCGCCGGTGCGCTCATCGGCGGCGCGGTGACTGGCAGCGGTCCCGTGGTCGAAACCGAACCGCTCCCCTGGAGCTGGCTGATCCGTTCGCTCGCCTGGCGCAACTGCAAGCGCATCTGGTGCAATTGGTCCTTCAGTTGACGGGCCTCGGAGGAGACTCGTTCGAGGAATTCGTCGACCTCGTCGACGTTGTAGCCCTTGAGACCAACTTTGAAGGCCACGGTGTCGATGGCGTCGAGGGCCGAGAAGGGATTATCCGTACTATCCATGCAGCCACCCTACCGCCCGGGTCACGGGTGGGCCATTGGCTAGATGATCCGCTCGATGATGAGCAGAATGATCACGGCGGCGAGCACCGAAAAGTCGACGTAGGCGCCCCCCGCGTGCAAACGCGGCATGATCGCGCGAAGCGGTCGCAGGACCGGCTCGGTGAGGCGAGCGAGTATCCGCTTCACGCCCGCGAGCGCACCGTTGGGCGTCGTGGTCGGGAACCAACTCAGCAGCGCCGAGATGATCAGCACCCAGATGTAGAGGCTGATCAGCTCCCTGACATAGCCCACTACGAGCCCGTCGACTGATAGTTCGTGGCGCGCAGTCGCTCGCGGGCTTCGGCACTGACGTGGGTACCCTGGGGACTGATCAAATAGACCGAACCCTTTTCGAGGATCTCCATCTTCGCGTTGAGCGCGTAGGCCGTGCCTGACGCGAAGTCCACGAGGCGCCGCGCGATGCCCGCGTCGACGTCGCCGACGAGCAGCACCACGGCGCGATTCGAACGAAGCAGGTCGGTGATCCGTCGCGACTCGTTGTAGTTCGTCGGCGCGAAGATGGCCACGTCGCGGTCCTGGGAGAAAGGGCTGACCGAGCGCACACCGCTGGGCATGGGGCGAAGACGCGGCGCCTGGGCACTGGGCTCGAGGACCGAAATCGGCGTGGTCCGTGCGAGCGAGCCACCCGGGCTCGAACTCGCCCGCGAGACCGACGTCGAGTTCGTCGTAGGAAAGGTGCGCGCACCCGAGGGCGCGGGTCGAGACCACTCGGGGTCCTCGTCCAGCGCTGGTTGATCGGTGAACGGTCGCGTGGCGCCCGTTGGCGTGTACTCGCCATACTCGTCCTCGATGAGCCCAAGAAAACCCAGTGCTCGGCGCATCTTGTCTTTCATCTACGTCTCCTCGCGGCAACTCCGCCCAGGACCATGTTAGGCGAGCGTGCCTGGGGGTAGCCGAGGTCCAAAAAGTGCGCGACCGACGCGTACTTCGGTGCTGCCAAGCTCACAAGCGATCTCGAGGTCCTCGGTCATGCCCATGGAACGCTCCTCGAGCCCCAGGTCGTCCGCAAGTCGCGCAGTGCTCGAGAACGCGGCGCGCGCCGCGGCCTCGCCCGGGGCCGCCACGCACATCAAACCGCGCAGGTCGAGTCCCAGGGCCCGCGCCCGGTGCGCGAGTCCTTCGATCTCGTTCGCCGGTGCACCGTTTCGCGCGGGCGCGCCGGTGAAGTCGACCTGAAGATAGAGAACCGCGCGCGCCTGGCACGCGGCGAGGCGGTCGAGTTCGCGTGGGCGCGAGACCCCAGCGATGACGTCAGCCGACTTACAGACCCGGGCGATCTTGTTGGTCTGCAGCGCCCCCAGGTAGTGCCAGCGCAGTGTCGCCGCACCCGCCTGGTCTCGTTTGGCTTCGAGTTCGTCGACGTAGTTCTCCCCGACGTCACCCAGACCGACCGCCGCGGCGGCGAGCACCGCCTCGACGCCGAAGGTTTTGGTCACTGCGACGACGCGCACTTGATCGGGTGCGGGCGCACTCGCGGCGATGCGCGAACGCACGAGCGCGAGGTTGGAAGCGACGCGCGCGACGAACGGGTCGTTAGCGAAGGAAGCTGGGTAGGTCGTCATCGCCACCGACGTCGAAGAAGTCATCGCTGGTGGTGTTGGTGAAGATGTCGCTGCGCGGTCCTTCGGTGAAGACCGGCTCGCTGGTCGTAACCGGTGCGGTTCTGGGCGCCCCGGTGTTATCGAAACCCGCGGCGATCACGGTGACGCGCACCGCCTCACCGATCGACTGGTCGATGACGCTGCCAAAGATGATGTTCGCGTCGGGGTGCGCCACCGAATGAATGATGTTCGCGGCGTCGGTGATCTCACTGAGCGTCACGCCCGGTCCACCCACGATGTTCATCAAGATCCCGCGCGCGCCGTCAATCGACGCCTCGA
>Ga0181519_10005283_pt1 | contig 10334 bp, 5 predicted proteins | sample PEATcosm2014_Bin_26_FD_121102 | JGI IMG/M metagenome (GOLD analysis project Ga0181519, IMG submission 121102) | Peatland microbial communities from MTU Mesocosm Facility, Houghton, MI, USA - PEATcosm2014_Bin02_10_metaG | ecosystem: Environmental > Terrestrial > Soil > Wetlands > Peat | place...
GCGACGACGTCCAGAAAGCGAAATCTGTGAGGTCTTGAGTCTTGCCGTCCGCAAACGTCCCGAGTGCAGTGAAAGCGACGCCGGTTTGTGCCGGTATGCTGGCGGTTGACGGTGAAACCTGTATTGCCGTCAGTTGGTTGACCGTGATCGCGCTGGTGCCCGTGACGGCACCAAATTGTGCGGAAATCGTCGCGCCCCCTCCGGCGACTGCGCTCACGTTGCCCGCATTGTCGACCGAGGCGACAGCCGCATCCGAAGAGCTCCAGGTAGCGTTATCCGTGATCACCTGTGTCGTGCCGTCGCTCAGGGTAGCGGTGGCAACGCAGCTCAACATAGTATTGGGAGCCATTTCGGCGGTAGACGGGGTTACGGAGATCGAAGTGATCGTCGCAGTCGAGACAGTGAGCGGCGCTGAGCCGGTGACTCCGTTAAAGGTTGCGATAATGTTGGCTGTGCCCGGACTGACGGCGGTAGCGATAGCGTTGACATCGACTGTGGCGACGGCTGTATTGTCCGAGCTCCAGGTGGCATCGCTCGTGATGTCCTGAAAGGTGCCATCGCTGAAACGACCAAGCGCGCTGAAATCGAGCGTGGTCCCGACTGCGATAGTCTGCGACGCCGGACTCACAGTAATGGACACGATCGTGGCATTCGTAACCGTGAATGGGGTTGACCCACTGACAGTCCCTAGTGTGGCGCTGACGGTCGTGGCTCCCGGAGCCAGCCCTCTCGAATTGCCACCGCTGACAATCTGCAACACGGCGGTGTTGGAGGATGCCCAAGTGACCTGCCTGGTCAAATTCTGAACAGACCCATCGGAATAGTTACCGAGAGCATGAAATTGCTCGGTCGTCGAAACTGCTATGCTCCCGTTTGCGGGGAAGATCGTGATCGAAGTCAGGACAGAAGACTGGACGGTGACTGCTGTGCTGCCAGTGATTGAGTTGGAGGTTGCCGAGATCGTGAGCGAACCAAGGGCGAGAGCCGTGACGAGTCCGCCACCGTTGATCGACGCCACGCTCTGGTTCGAGGAGCTCCAAGTGACACTCCCGGTAATGTCCTTCGTGCTTTTATCGGAATATGTTCCTGTGGCCGTGAACTGATTCAGCGTGCCGAGAAAAACCTTTGGATTAGCTGGGGTTATCGCAATCGAGACGAGAACTGCGTCGGTCACCGTGAACGTGGCAGAGCCCGTGACTTTCGACAACGTGGCACTGACGGTCGACGAACCTGTCGAAAGGCTGGTACCCAACCCGGAACCCGAAACCGTGACTACATTGCTGTTGGAGGAAGACCAGACGACTGAGGCAGTAATATCCTGGGTCGATCCATCACGGTAGTAGCCGGTCGCGGTCAGTTGTTGGGTTTCCCCCAACGGAACCGAGGGCCCGGACGGCGTGATTTGGATCGATTTCAGGTTTCCACCAATACCCGGGGCGAAACTGCCGGCGCCGCAACCGCTCAGCAAGCCGAGGCACAGCAAAGCGGCACAGGCGGCCTGCGCCTTGATGAAGTCTTTCCATCTATTCGATCCGGAGGATCTGGGCGTTTCAGATGAAGGGTCGGGAATCATTATGCACGGCCACAGCTTTCGGCGGAAACCTGTTCAAATCAGAAATTCGTTCCACCCGATGGATGGGCGTCGAGTGTGTTCATTGTAGGGCTGGCTGCAGTAGCACACAATTGCACGAACGTGTACGTTACTTCGGATTTTCGAGGGCGCCTCAGCGGCTCAGACCCGGGACTTCCTCTGAGGTCGCAAATTCCTTCATCTTGACCAGCGTATGGACCTTACTCATACTCGGGCAAACGGGGCCTGCAAAAGGTCCTCAGCTTCCGGCCGGAATGGAGCATCGATGGCAACGAAACGCTTCCCTCTCTCGACGATCTTCGCATTCACACTGATGTTGGTCATGACAACTTATGCAGTTCCCCGGGCCACGGCTCAAACCGAAACCGTCCTGCACACTTTCAATGGACCATCGGACGGTGGCGAACCTTATGGCGCTCCGATTTTCGACAAGGTCGGGAATCTGTATGGCGTCACCTTTTTGGGTGGAACTTATACGAACGGCACGGTGTACGAATTAAGGGCGGGCAGTTTGACGGAGGAGATTCTTCACAGTTTTGATGTGAATGCCGGAGACGGCGAATCACCCCAAGGAGCGCTCGTGATCGACAGCGCGGGCAACCTCTACGGAGTCACGCCGCTGGGCGGAGGCCGCAAGCTCGGCATCGTCTATGAGTTGTCACCAGAGGCGGGCGGCGCGTGGAAGGAGAAAATCATTCATACCTTCGTCGGCGGATCCGACGGGCGATCGCCCCAAGCTGGATTGATCATCGACAAAAAGGGAAATCTCTACGGCACCACATACCAGGGCGGCGTCGCAAAAAACTGCGGGGCGTTCGGTTGCGGAACCGTGTTTGAACTCTCACCGAAATCAGGAGGAGGCTGGACAGAGAAGATTCTGTACAGCTTCAAAGGTGGAACCGGCGACGGCCAGAATCCAGCTGCACCGCTGCTCATGGATGTAGCGGGGAATCTTTATGGAACGACAGTCGCTGGCGGTGCTGGCGGTTCCGTCAATTCGGGAACGGTGTTCAAGCTCAGCCCCAACGGTTCCGGAGGTTATACCGAAGCATTGCTGCACAGTTTCACCAGCAATGGAGCTGACGGGATTAACCCTTTTGCTGGTCTAGTGCTCGACTCGAAGGGAAACTTGTACAGCACCACCGGAGCGGGAGGCACCTACGGATACGGCACGGTATTCGAATTGTCTCCAGGCAGCAAGGGCAAATGGACCGAAACTATCCTCCACAGTTTCGGCGCGGCGGGAGATGGACTCTATCCGCAATTCAGCGGAGTGACCTTCGATAAATCAGGGGATCTTTACGGCACAACCTCCGGCGGCGGCTCAAACGCGTACGGCATCGTCTTCAAAATGACGCCCACCTCGGGCGGTGGATGGAATGAGAGTGTGTACTTCAACTTCGACGGGACGGACGGAAATGTACCCCAAGGGGTGATTTTCAACTCGACTGGCGACCTCTATGGAATCACTCAATACGGTGGCTCGAATTTCGGTGGGATTGCGTTCGAGATTGTTCCGTAGTGCGGTCATGGGCGCGGACGCCGCGAGCAGCTAACGAATATTCAAGTCAGCATAGTGCGCGAAACTGGAGAGCGCGACTTCGTCATTGCCGGGCACGTAGAAGCCGAACTTGCCCAAGCTTAAGTTCGCGCCGGGCTGTGTCCAGTGATCTAAGATGGTCCAGTTGTTCCCGTGCTTGATCTGGTGGACGATCTCCGCAGGGGTCACGCGAATTTGAACTGTGCGGAAGCTTTTCTTGTCGCCTTTATCAGAAACTTTGATCTCATCCGTTTTCTGACCGTTGCGAACGACCGCGCGGGAGAAGTTGTTGTCGTCCAATTGGAAGAGGATGTAGTTTTTTGAGTCGCTGTAGTTCAGCACCCATTGCAAAACGTGCCCCTTGGTGGGCATCGCGGAAAAAACAAATGTACCCGCGGTAGGAGCGGCTCCATATAAAACGAAGTCTCCTCCCTTGCGAATGAACGAATCTCCCTCATGCTTCCAGGCGCCCGGATCATCCCACTTCGACATGCCGTTCGGCGAGAGAGATAAATCCAAAGTCTTCGATTGACCGGCAACGACTTCGAACGTGGAAGTGCGCGTGAACCGTTCTGCAGTGCGAGCAGTCAGAGTGTAGGTGCCGGCGGGAAGATTAAGCGGCACGCCACTACTGACCATTTTTAAAAGGTCCCCTTTCACAAGTGCGACGGTGGCGTCAGCCGGCGTGAAGTTTATTTTCAATTCGCTCGGAGCAGCTTCGAGCGCGACATCCGCCGCGGCGAGAGACGTTGTTCCGCCCGCAGTGAAGTGTTTCATAAGCTGCCTGGGCTTGAATCGATCTTTACGCAGTTCGACGGTATGGTCTCCGGGATTGACCGTGGAGACCGATAACGTGCCATCGGGCTGAATCGTGCCGACGGGAGTTTGATCGACGAGAACGGCAGTTCCAGGGGGACCGCCCTGGATGGTCAGCGTGGCCACGCGAGCCTGAGGTTGGGAGTTCGCACGAGGCTGAGGTTGGAGATTGAAGATCAACTTGGCGTGTTCGCCTTTGCGGATGGTGATCTTTTGCTGGGGAGGATCCTGAAAACCGCTCTTGGAGACTTGTACGACGTAATCCTTGAGCTCGAGATTCGGAAGGCGCAACTGACCACCGCGCGTGACCTGCGATTGAAGTTGTCCGTTGAGAAAAACTTTGGCGTCGTCTTGGCCGGTCACGACAAGAAGATTTCCCACATTGTGACCGGCTTCGACATGAGCCGAGTCGGTGGAAGGCTGATCATCGGCCATTTTTCTGCTGGCAGTGTCCGAAGGAACGGCTGTGGCAGGCACAGATGTTTCGGGGGTTGCTTGCGAGGGCGTGGAAGCGGCCGGAGTCGAGGGGTTGGGAACAGAGACGGCTGGCGCTGATACTGCCGGGGCAGAAATAGCGGGAGCCGTGGACTGGGTTTTCGCGATCGGTGAAGCGTAATGTCGTCTTGTAAAGAAGAAGGTTGCTGCAATCAGGATGATTGCGGCGGAGGAGACGAGGATCAGTATTGCTGCGTGCGACCTCGTGCCCTCTTTGGGGCTGGACGATGGCGATGCGACTTTGGCCGGTGCAGAAGGAGCTGCGGTTGGAATGGTGGCGGCTTGTGGCGGAGGAAGTTGTGGCTCTGCCGTAGTGGCCGCGACTTTTGGCGGCGGCACAACGCTCGGCGGCGCGACTTTGCTCGCCGGGACTCTGATCGGCGGCACAATGATGGCCGAAGATTTCTCGGCTGGGGGCTGAGCCGGGCTCGGAGGAGCCGGGCTCGCCGAGATCGGGCTTGTCGGGACCAGGCTAGTCTCGGCGTCTGAAAGCTTTGAAGCAGTGGGGCGCGGCACGTGAAAAATTACGGTCTCGCCTTTGCCCTGCGGCGATTTGGTTGAACCATCCTGCGGAGCCAACCCCAGCCGGTTCAGCAGACCATTGGCAATGGACAGGATTTCCCCATCCGTCCAATGCTTGGCGGCCAGCGCTTGTATGCGTGCGGCTAAGGCTTGTTTCCCATCAACATCGGTGGTCCCGTCGATTTCAAGCTCCATGCGACGCAGGTCTTCCACGTCGCCGCGGCGAGCCTGGCGGCGCCGAGCTCCCTGGTCGCGCTGGATTGAATCCTGGACCTGAAGCAACTTGGGATCGTCTAGATGAACGGCCAATCCTTCTGCGACCCACGCCAAGGCTGCGAACAGATCGCCGGAGGACTGCAGCTTGCGCGCTTGCGCAACCCAGTCCTCCGCAGAACTGTTTTTTTTCTGCTCCACAACCAGGCTCTGAACTGTTTTGGCCGTGGGATGCGCGGGATTCAGTGCGAGCGCCTGATTGGTCAGCGTCTCAGCTCCCAGCCAATCGCTTTCCAGAATGGACTGTGCGTGCTCCACCAGCGCATTAGCCAGAATGGCGCGGGCGAGAGAATTGCGCTTATCCAGGTCGTAAGCTTTACGCAACAACTGAATCGCTTCAGCGGACTTCTGCTGCGCGAACAGTTCCTGGCTTTCAGTAATCAGACGGTCGGCTTCTGCTTTGCGCTTGACGCCATCCCGGGCGCGCTTTTCCAGTTCAGATAACTCGGCATCGTTGGGGAAGTTGGCAGCTGCACCGCGCAACAAGTCCTGGGCGCGAGAGTACTCGCCCGAATGCAGACAGCCGTTGATCTGCTCAACGAGCTGCGTTTTGGATTCGGTGCGAGTTTGCGGTTCGCGTTTCTCCAAGCTCTCTAAACCTCGAAGATCAAAGCTGGATATTGATGACCGAAGGGTTCCTCAAAATCTTACGCGAGTAGCCGGGAAACACTAGTGTCCTGCTAGTTGCCTCGACAGCCGTGTCCCTTAAATAAGAGCCAGTTTTCTCTTCATTCCTGCAATTCAGAAATCTGGGGTCCGCCTGATCGTGCGCACATCGCGGAGGGCCGGAAAGAGTGGACGTCTCTTTTGACCTGTCCCGTGCCGTCCCCGTAGGATTCAATCGCGTGCCGAGCTGAAGAATGACCTCATTCGCATATTTCTGGACATAAGGAGCGACCACCATGTCAGGATCGACTAAATCGCAGGGAGGCTTTCTTTCCCGTCGGCGCTTCTTTCGCTGGACGAGTTCGCTGGCGGTGTCCCTGGGCGCGGCGCCTCTAGTTTCTTCCGCCAAGACGCTGTCGTCTTCTTCGCCGACGGCATCGCCGGACGGTGAGGACTACTACGCGAAGTTGGGCGTCACGCCAATTATCAACGCCGCAGGGACGTATACGACGCTCACGGCCGCATGCATGCCTCCGGAGGTTTTAGCGGCAGTGCAGAAAGCGGCGCTACATCCGGTGCGGTTGCACGATCTGCAGCAGAAAGCGGGCGAGTACATCGCGGGTCGTCTCAAGTGCGAAGGTGCGGTCGTAACTTCGGGGGCCTCGGGAGCTATCAGTCTGGCGACTGCGGCTTGCCTGCAGCACGCGAACAACATCGACATTGTGGACATGCCACAGGCGATTGACGGCAAGAAGAATCAGGTCATCGTGCAGCGTGCGCACCGCTACGAGTACGATCGCGCCATGTATCTCTGCGGGGCGCGGGTGACCGAGGTGGTTACGCTCGACGACTACAAGCGCGCGTGCGGCGCGGGCAACGCGGTGATGACGAATTTTTTCAACGCTGCGGAGGATGAAGATGGGATCGCAGCCAGCGCACAGATTGGCCGGGAAGAGTGGCTGCGAGTGGCGCACGAGTACAAGATTCCCTGCCACCTGGATGCAGCCGCGGACATGCCTCCGATTTCGAATCTATGGAAGTACACGGCCATGGGTTTCGACCTCGTAGCTTTTTCCGGGGGCAAGGGGATGCGCGGTCCACAAAATGCGGGCCTGCTACTGGGCCGGAAGGTCCTAACGGACCTCGCCCACGCGAACAATAATCCCGGAGACGGAATCGGCCGCGGCATGAAAGTGGCGAAGGAACAGATTGTGGGCATGGTTGCGGCGGTCGATTGGGTTCTCACACACACGGAAGAGTCGATGCAGGGTGATTATCAGAAGCGGGTCGATCTGATCGCCAACGCAATGAATGGCATCCCCTCGGTCAGGACGGAAACGGTAGTTCCGAGGATCGCTAACCATGTTCCCCATCTGCTCATACGTTTCGACCCGGCAGTCACTGGTATCACCACGGGCCAGATCGTCGACGCTTTGCGGACCGGGACGCCTTCGATTGAGCTGAATCCGAACACCGGCCAAAAGCCGAACCAAGGTATCCCGGCGGATGCCAACACGCTCGTGGTTGGAGTCTGGATGTTGCAGCCGGGAGAAGATGCAATCGTGGGCCAGAGAATTCGCGCCATCCTCACGAAAAAGGGATGACATCTGGTCGACTGCATCGTGGAGGCAAGCTTCGTGCGGTCCCTCGGAGGGCTAGCGCCCTCCTCAGGATGACATCGTTAAAGATGACATCGTTAAATTAAGACTGCCCGCCCTGCATCTGGTTATTTATTCGACAGAACGAAATCTACCGTGGCCGATCCGTCACCGCTGACCGTCACCGATTTCTCCCAAGTCTTTGGTTGCGTAAAGACCGGGCGTTGAACACTGCGTTCGGTCAGCACGTCATAGGTGTTGGCCTTGCCCGCGAGTCCCCAGCCTTCATGCCAGGCAACAATCTGATAAGTTCCCGGCGGCACGTCGGTGAACTGGAAGCGTCCGCTTTCATCGGTGACCGCGTAATAAGGATGAGGCGCGACGAACATCTCGGCATTCATCCAGACGTGGCCGCCATTGCAGCGCAGGCTCACCAAGCCGGGTGTCTGCATGGTACGCGAGGTCACGCGATCGGGGAAAGGAAACGGCAAGTTGTAAGTCGCGGCGCCATCCATATGAATGGTGTGCAGGGTAGCGTCGGAACTCATCATGCTGAGCGTCCCGTCCTTCGGCACCAGAAGAATGTGCGGAACATAGCGGCACCCCTTCTGATCCAGGTGGCGGCGCTGCTCCGGCAGATCCATGGCCTTGCCGCTTGTGATGTTCTTGAGATAAACAACCGTGTTGGCGACGCCGCCGCCTGGTCCGATGACTAGGCGTTCGAGGTCGGCCGTCTTTTTGGAATCCGGGTCGCAGATCTGAGGATCCTTCGTGATCGGGAATTCGAGGTTGTGTGGCATTGGCCCGACCCATTTGACGGTACCGGAAATCGTGCCGCCATCCACGACGGTGATGACCTTATAGTCCCCTTGAGCGAAGGCTGCGGTCGTGGCAGCCAAGACACAAGTGACGAAGAAAGCTAGCAGGTTGAATCTACGCATATCCGTCCCCTTTACCGCTCGGCGGCCCGCACAGCATCCGCTGAGCTGAGAATTTCGGCCGTATCGTTGTTCTCGCTTGCTGAGAGAACTTGTCTCTCATTCAGCGGGAATGTGCTGCACAGGGGCCCGGTCCAATGGGGCAGCACTCTTTACGGTGTTCAAACTTTTTAACGGCTTGCAACCGAGATGATGCGTTTGGCACCATCTTGTGATTAGGATCACATTAAGGATGGTCTTCCGCGGGTAAGCAGTCGAGATTACCGAGGTCATCCCAAAAAGGGGTTAACCGATTTACCGTCGGCACGGAAGCGCAGCTAAGCCATTAAAAGTGATGGAGTTATTGAAAACCGGCGCGGCAAAAATTTTTCTCTTTATTCCCATCGAGAAGGGCCTTTAGCACACGCAGGGATCGTAATTAACCGCAATTTTTCACTGGTAACTTTCGTCCCGGAACTACAGCGAGACTTTACAATCATCCGTCCATGACAGTGACTGTGCGATCGTTTGCGAAGATCAATCTTGGGCTGCGAATCGGCGCGGCGCGAGCCGATGGATTTCACGAACTGCTCACCGTGTATCAGACGATCGGCCTGCACGACGTGATCCGCGTGACTGTCGGGCGCGGGAACGGCATCGAAATTCGATGCGCGGATCCGCGCGTGCCCCGGGACGAGTCGAATACCTGCTACCGGATTGTCGAACGAGCAATGCCGGCACTTAGCGCCAAGGGACGGGTCGTCATTGAGATTGAGAAGCGGTTGCCGGTGCAGGGAGGGCTGGGCGGTGCTTCCGCGAATGCCGTCTCCACTTTGTTGGGGCTCGAACGTGCGCTCCGCAAGAGTCTTTCAGCAGCGGAGCGGCTCCGAATCGCGGCGGAAGTGGGATCGGACTTGCCTCTGTTCTTTGTCGGCGGGACAGTGTTGGGCGTTGGACGTGGCGAGCAGGTGTATCCGCTGCAGGATTTCCCTGCAATACCGTGTGTGGTCGTCACTCCAGAGGTTGGAGTATCGACGCCAAAGGCGTTTGCGGAATGGGATCGGAGAATCGGGACGCAGGGGCTAACGCCCTCTTCAGCGGGGACTGGTAACGCGGCCCTCAAGGGCCGCACTTCCACGGTTTCCTCGGAATCCCCCTCGGAGTCGAGTCGAGAGCAAGTCGAGGTTCTCTCCACCGGACAGCCGAAGGCGGCCTTCCCCACAAAAACCTCATCGGTTGACAACTCTAAATTGACGGTATCTGGCGCCTCCGATAGAATGAATGAGCTTGGCCGGGAGTTGTCGGCGTGGCTAAGCAAGCTTCACTCCGGTGCTCCTTTTGGAAGGGGCCGGGCCGAGAATCCACTTCTTGCGCTTGTCCGGGCCGGGATCAAGAACGACTTCGAAGAAGTCGTCTTTCCTGAATATCCCGAGCTGTGTGAAGGTAAGCGTGCGCTGGTGCGCGCGGGCGCGAAGTACGCGTCGTTGTCGGGTTCTGGGTCGACGCTCTATGGGCTGTACGCTTCTCGCGAAGCGGCGGTTCGGGCGGTCGGCAGGCTGCGGAAGCAGGGTTGGTCGGCGCAAGTGAGTTCGACCCTGACGCGGCAGGTGTACTGGCGACGGCTGATGCCGGGTTCATGAGAATTTTGATTGTTGATTTTCGATTGTTGAATGAAAATAGGGTCCGAACTCCGATGGAGTTCCCAATCCAAATTTCAACCATCAACAATTAAGTGATTGGGCCGTCGACTAATGGTAGGTCAAGTGCCTTTGGAGCACTTTGTCTAGGTTCGAATCCTAGCGGCCCAGCCAAAAAATTCAGTTCTCAGTTGCCAGTTCTCAGTTCTCAGTTGAGCTGGCCGAGCCCAAAGATTGAGAACTGGGAACCGAGAACTGAGAACTCACTATGGCTACTTTAGTCACGCCGACCGACAAGAGTGACAAGGTTGAGAAGAAGAGTCCGCCAGTGACCGACGA
>Ga0181519_10005286_pt1 | contig 10330 bp, 8 predicted proteins | sample PEATcosm2014_Bin_26_FD_121102 | JGI IMG/M metagenome (GOLD analysis project Ga0181519, IMG submission 121102) | Peatland microbial communities from MTU Mesocosm Facility, Houghton, MI, USA - PEATcosm2014_Bin02_10_metaG | ecosystem: Environmental > Terrestrial > Soil > Wetlands > Peat | place...
ACGCGTCGCTCACCACGCGTGGCTGCTTCGGCAAGAGCGATCCGATTTACGCATTCTGGGTTTGAACGGGAGTATCATCGTGGCTGCGCAATTCAAACATCCACTCACGTTGTCGGGACGCGATCCGAGTCTGCTGCGGGGAGATCCGATCACCGGCGATCGCTATTATTCGAAGGAATTTGCGCAGCGCGAGTGGGACCACATGTGGACCAAGATCTGGCATGTGGCCGGCCGCGAGAACGAACTGCAGGAAGCGGGCGATTACCTCGTTCACAACTTCATGCGCGAGTCCGTGATCATCGCCCTGCAGGACGACGGCTCGATGCGCGGCTTCTACAACGCCTGCGGCCACCGCGGTCAGAGGCTGACCTGGGAGCAGGAAGGCTCGCAGGACAATTTTCACTGCCCCTATCACGGCTGGATCTGGCGCAAGGACGGATCCCTGGCCTCGGTGCAGGATCCGGACGACTTCCCGCAGGGCGATCCGTGCGGAAAGCTCACCCTCAAGGAGGTCCGGGTCGACACCTGGGCGGGCTTCATCTGGTACACCATGAACCCGGAGGCGCCGCCCCTGCTCAAATATCTCGAGCCCATGCCGGAAGTGTACAAGAACTTCCAGTGGGACGAGCGCATGGTTCGCGTGCGCTGGATTCGGGTCGCCCTCGACTGCAACTGGAAGTTCTTCTGCGACAACTTCAACGAGTCATACCATACGCGCACCGCCCATCCGCAGGTGCCGGCGTTCATCGACCAGGATCACTTCACCTCGCGCTACGAAATGTATCCCATGGGCCACGCGCGCATCGTGCAGCTCGGCCGGCCGTCGCTGCGCGACCGCATGCCCAAGAACATGCCGCATCCGTTCGACGAGCGGCTGCGGGAATGGGACATCGACCCGGACTCATATCCCGACTTCGAGACCAAGGTGACGCAGGGCTGGCTCGACCTGAAGGCGGCCAAGAAGCGGCTGTGGAAGGAGCGGGGCATTTAGCAGTACGAGCACCTCACCGACGAGGAACTGACCGAAAGCCCCTTCAACTTCGTCTTCCCCAACATCGCCTTCGGCGGCAGCAGCGACCTGCACAGCCTGCACCGCTGGGAGCCGCACCCGACCGATCCGGAGAAGTGCTTCTACGACATGTGGAACATGGCCTATCCGGTGGGATCGTCGTTCCAGCAGCGCGGCACGCACCGGACCTTCGCCATCAAGGAGGCGGACTTCGAGTTCATGACCTACGACGGCGGCCACGGCCGGCTGGATATCGCCGACCAGGTCACCTACCAGGACATGGGCCTGACCATGGGCCAGCAGGCCGGGTGGAACTCGCAAGGCTATCCCGAGCCCTATCTGGCCGCCCAGGAAACCCGGGTGCGCCGCTTTCATGAAGTGCTCAACGACTACCTCGCGGGCAACCCGCCCGTTCCCAGCAAGACCGTCGCCAAATAGCCGCGGGCGTCGGGCGGACGATGGCGGATCTGTTTCGGCGAGCCTTGCCGGCGGACCAGTTGCCCGCCGGCAAGACGGCGGCCGTCACGCTCGAGGATGCTGACATCCTCCTATGTCGTGACGGTGAGGCCGTCTTCGCGCTGAGCAACCGGTGCACGCACCAGGACTCGCCCCTGGAGGGCGGCCGGATCCGGCGCGGCGCGATCATCTGCCCGCTGCACGGCTCGCCGTTCGCGCTGGCGAGCGGAAAGTGCCTGTCCCAGCAGGGCTATGCGCCGCTGCGGACATTTCCGGCGCGGATCGAGGACGGCTGGATCGAAGTCGAGCTGACCTAAGGGAGTCGGGCCGGCGATTCTCAGGGCGTTTGCAATAACGGCGACAGCGCGTTCAATCATGCTGTCTTCACTGTTGCTCATGAACGGCCCGGCGGCCCCCTCCCCCGTTCGAGAAACGGGGGAGGATGAAGCCGAGCGGCCTAGCGGCCCTGGCGCAGTTCGCCGCCGACCAGCGACAGCCAGTCGTCCTTGGCGTGCCAGGCGCCATTTTCGTCCTGCCACAGAACGCCCAGGTCATCGCCCATGAGGTAGTGCGCGCCGCCGACGTAGGCCCTGCGGTAGACCCAATAGGCCCAGCCGATGTGCTGCTGATCGAGGATGTCCAGGATGTCGCGCGTCCAGGCGGCGCTGCCTGGCGTTCCGCTGCGCACGCCGACCTGGTCGACCAGCACCGGCACGTGACGGGCGGCGCGGAACGCGGTCAGGCAGCCGACCAGATTGGCGAGCCAAGTCCTATCCACGCTGACCGCGCCCAGGCCCTTTTTCGGGTAGTCGCAGGCGAAGCTTCTCGCCATGTGGTCGGGATAGACGCCCGGGTAGCCGCCGGCGGCGGCGCCCTTCTTCAACTCGAAGGCATATCCCGTCGGCTCGTAGAAATTGGCCGTGTAGATCAGACCGGGAATGGGGCCCATGTAGACGGCCTCCAGGTTGCGCGGATTATAGCCGGGCGCCGGTCCGAGCATGATCGGGGTGACGGGATCCACCGAACGGATGGCGCCGATCACCCGGGCGTAGAGGGCCTTGACCGGCGCATTGTCCTTGCGGTCCGGTTGCGGCCTCGGCTCGGAGAGGATCTCGTATGAGCCAATGGAGGGCGTATTGCGGTAGCGGGCGGCCAGGGCGCGCCACAGGGCCACGAACCGGTCCATCATCGCCGGATCGCCCCAGAAGCCGCAATCGGCGCCGCGGATGGTCAGGTCGACCCACAGGCCGTGCGCGCCGGCCTGCGCGATCATGGCGTCCATCGCCGCCAGCCGGCGCGGGTCGAGGCCGTCGGGCGCGGCGGGGTCGTAGGCGTCGTTCCAGGCCGCCGAGGACGGCTCGCAGGTCCCGGTCTTGGATTCACGCCAGCCCATGATGAGGCGCACATAGTTGGCGCCCAGGGCGGCGTTGCGCTCGGCGTCGCCCGGCTGGGCGTCCTCATACCAGTTGAAGCCGCGCAGCTGGATCGGCGCGCCCGAGGGGCCGAGGATCTGATCGCCGCGCACGATCAGCCTGGGGGCCGCGTGGGCCGCTCCCGCGACCATCGCCACGGCCAACGCCAGCGCCGCCAGCCGGCGCCGGGGCGGCGGCTTACGCCATGGCCCTGGCGCCCGAACCTCGCTCGTCATCGCCGACGTCTCCCTCTTGATCACATCCCAGCCTGGCGATCTCATGCCATCCTGCCCAAAGCATTTCCGGCGACGACAAGTTCCGGCTGCAAATCCAGAATACAAGGGACGCACGCTCGATTGCGAGCTGCGCGGACGCGATCGTCGGCGGCCGCGCATGAATCGAGGCGAGGACTGAAAGGCGCGCCAATGAAGTATTGGATCGACACGGAGTTCATCGAACGGCCCTACAGCATCGATCTGATCAGCGTCGGGCTGGTGGCGGAGGACGACCGGGAGTTCTACGCCGAAAGCAGCGAGGTCGACTGGTCGACGGCCAGCCGCTGGACGCTCGACACCGTGCGGCCTCTGCTGGAAGGCGGCGGCATGGCGCGCGAGGTGATCGGCAACGCCGTGCGGCGCTTTGTCGAGCACGACGAGCACCCGGTGTTCTGGGGCTATTTCCCCGCCTACGACTGGGTCGCGTTCGCCTGGCTGTTCGGTGGCCTCGCCGGCCTGCCGTTTCATTTTCCGCAGCTGTGCATGGACATCAAGCAGTGGGCCATCGAACTGGGCGATCCCGAGCTGCCGCATCAGGTCGGCATCCGTCACCATGCGCTGCACGACGCCCGCTGGACCCGCCAGGCCTGGTCGTTCCTGGCCGCTCTCGATCCTCCGGCGGGCGAACGCCGGGCCAGAGGGGCCAAGCATCCGCACGCCGGGCGCTAACGGCCTTCACGGCCAGGCCCTCCGTGCGCCCGCCAGCCGCCGCCGAGGGCCTTGAAGAGCCCGATCTGGTCCTGCGCCAAGGCCGCGTCGGAGGCGGCCACAGCGGCGTCGGCGGCGATGAGCGTCTGCTCGGCGGTCAGCAGATCGAGCGTGCTGACCGAGCCCGCCTGGAACTGATCGTCGGCCTGAGCGAAGGCCTGACGGGCCTCGTCCTGGCCATCGGCCAGGGCCTGGCGCCGGTCGAGTTCGGCGCCGTAGGTCGCCAGTGATTGTTCGGTTTCCTTCAAGGCCTGGAGCACCGCAGAGTCGAAACCGGCCAGCGCCGCCGCCGCCGCCGCCTTGGCCTGGCGGACGCGGGCGCGCGGCGCGGACTGGATGGGAAAGCTCCAGCTCACGGTCGGTCCGACGCCCCAGGTGAGCGCCGACTCCGAGCCGAGGTCGGAAATGCTCGAGCTCACCCCGCCATAGAGGCCGGTGAGGGTAATCCGGGGATAGAGGTCGGCGGTGGCGACGCCGATCCGGGCCGTGGCGGCGGCGAGCCGTCGTTCGGCCTGGCGTACGTCCGGCCTTCGCCTCAACAGGCCGGCACCGTCGCCGACGGGGATCAGGGCCCCGAGATGCGGCGCGCTCACGCAGGCCTCGACATCGCCGGGCGCCCGCGAGGGCGTGCGGCCCAGCAGGGCGGCCAACTGGAACAGAGCCGAGCGCCGCTGGCCCTCGAGCGGCGGGATGGCGGCCCTTGCCTGGGCGACCAATTCCTGGGCGCGCAGCACGTCGAAGGTCGAATTGGCCCCGGCCTCGTGGCGCTGAACGGTTATGTCCGCCTCGTGCGCGACGACGGCCAGCGAATGGCGCGCGACCGCGATCTGTTCGCCCAGCGTGCAGACCTGAGCATAGGCGCGGGCGGTTTCGGCGGCGATGGTCACCTTGACGGCGTCGCGGGCGGCGGCGACGGCTTCCGCGTCCTCGCGCGAGGCCTCGATCGAGCGTCGCACGCGGCCGAACAGATCGAGCTCGTAGGAGACGTCGAGCACGTCGTCGAAGACCCAGATGGTCTGAGGCTGCGCGCCGATGATCTCCAGGATCTCGTCCGTGCCCGCGTCGCGGCCGTAGACGGCGCCGGCCCTGGCGGTGGTGGTCGGAAAGCGGCCGGCGCGGGAGGCCTCGAGAGCCGCACGGGCGGTGGAAAGGTTGGCCTGCGCCGCGGCCAGATCGGTGTTGGCGGCGAACGCCTCCGCCAACAGCGCATCGAGACGGGGATCGTCATAGAGGCGCCACCAGTCGTCCGGCGGCTCGGCCGGCGTCTCGACGGCGGGATTCAACGACACCAGCGGCCCAGCCGAGCCTGCCGGCGCGGTCGGGGCGCGGTAGTCGGGCCCAACGACGCAGGCGACCAGAGCGAACGACGCCAGGACGAGCACCAGAGAACCGAGCCGCCTCACACGGCCGCTCCTGGTCGCGCGAACAGGGGCCTGTGCGAGGCCGGGCCGATCGGCGCCGGTCTGTGCGCGACCGCCAGGACCAGCGCCAGGGCCGTCAGGCCGCCGACGGCCACGAAGGCGTCGATGATCCCCTGGGTGGCCGCCAGGCTGCGCACCACCCCGCCCAGGACCGTCGCCGCGCGGGCCGGTCCGGACGCGGGATCGCCCGCTCGCGCGGTGACGGCCGCATAGGCCTGCAGTCTCAGGACGACCGCGCCGTCGCCGACGTGAAGGTTGAGGCCGATCAGGTTGGACGCGGTTTGAGACCGCACGCGGGTGAAGGTGACGACGAAGGCCTGGCCGATCTCGCCGCCCATCAGGCGCGCGGTCTGGACGGCGGCGCCGAAGGTCAGCGCATCCTGCGGCCGCAGATGCAGAACGGCGAAGAACAGGATGCCCGAGAGGGCGAAGCTCTGGCCGATCGCCTGCAACAATTGGGTCGGCAGGAATTCGTCGGAGCCCCAGACAGGCGTCAGGCCATGGGCCACGATCAGGCAGGCAATGCTGATGAGGATGAAGCCTAGGGATGCGACCAGTCGCGGGTCGGTGCGGCGAAGCATCAGGGCCGCCAGGGGGCAGAAGATGAGTTGCGGGGCCGCGATCCAGACCAGGGTCTGGCCCACCTCGAGGGCGCGGAAGCCGCGCACGGCGCCCAGGTATTGCGGGATCAGATAGGCGGTCGCGAGGATAGTCAGGCGCAGGAATCCGATCAGGAGCAACAATCGCGGCAGCGGCGCGGCGAAAGCCACCTCGAGATCGATCAGGGGATGGGCAGTTCGCGCCTCGTGCACGAAGAAGCCGACCAGCAGCACGCCGCCCGCCGACAGCAGGGCGCAGATCAGTCCCGAGTTCAGCCAGTCCAGCCGGTTGCCCTGGTCGAGGCCGGCATAGATCAGCGCCAGACCCAGCCCGGCCGTCGCCAGACCATAGAGATCGGCGCGCGGCCGATTGGGGTTCACCGGGTCCTTGGCCACGCCGAAATGCAGGCACACGGCCATGGCCGCGGCCAGAGGCACGTTCTGCCAGAAGATCCACCGCCAGGAATGGTTGTCGACATACCAGCCCTCGAGCGAGGCCGAGATATTCAGCGAAAGCTCCAGGTTCAGGGCGTAGATCGCCACGCCGTAGGCCCAGTACCTGGGCGGCGTATTGCGCAGGATGAAGCTCAGTGTCAGGGGCACGAAGAAACCCGACGCCAGGCCGCCGGCGAACTGGCACGCGAGCAGCGTCGGCAGGCTCGGCGACAGCGGCGCGATGGCCGAGATGATCGCGAAGGCGGCGGCCGCCTCCAGCAGGACGCGCCGAGGCCCAAACACGCCGCCGATCCAGATCGCCACCGGCGCGATCAGCATCTGAGCCACGGTCTGGGCGGTGGTGATCCAGGCCCCCTCGTCGAACCCGGCATGAACCGCGCCCCGGATATCGGCCAGTCCAAAGGTCGAGAGCCGGCCGTTCAGGGTGGAGATGAACGTGCCGAGCAACACCGCGGCCAAGCCGAGCCAGGGAATGGCGACAGGCGCATCCGTGGCCGTCCCGGGCGTCGAGGGGCCGACGGCGTCGCTCACTCGCGGCGGCCGTCGCGAGCGTCGATCCGGGCCACCACCGACAAGCCGGGCCGCAGTCGATCGGCGAGACCGGCGAAATCGTCGATGGCGATCTTCACGGCGACCCGCTGCACCACCTTGGTGAAATTGCCGGTGGCGTTGTCCGGCGGCAGCAGGGCGAACTGCGAACCAGACCCGGGCGCGAACGCCAGGACATGGCCGCGCAGGACATGGCCGGGGAAGGTGTCCACGCGGATTTCCGCGGGCTCGCCCACGTCCATGTGCGTGAGCTGGGTCTCCTTGTAGTTGGCGATGACCCAGAGGTGCGGCAGGGGTGTCAGCGTGGTGATCTGGCCGCCGACGCCGACCAGCTGTCCGGGCCGTACCTGGCGCTGACCGATGACGCCGTCGCGCGGGGCGGCGATGGTCGTGTAGCCGAGATTGATCTGGGCCAGCCGCAGGCTCGCCTCCTGCCCGGCGACGGCGGCCCGCGCCTGCGCCTCCTGAGCCGCCAACACGGCCAGCTGCCGCGCCGCGGCCTGCGCCTGCGCGCGCGTCTGGGCGAGTTGGGCGATCAGCTGATCGCGGCCGGTCTGCAGTTTTTCGAGAGCTTCGGTCGAGGACGATCCGGTGGCCAGCAGTCGCTGTTGGCGGACGAGATCGCGGGCGTTCTGGGTCAGGGCCGCGCTGACGCCGGCGACCACCGCCTTGGCGGCGTCGACGTTGGCGCCCTGCAGAGAGCGCTGGGCCGCGAGCGCGTCCGCCTGGGCCTTCGACGAGGCCAGGCTCGCCTCAGCCTGCGCGACCGTGGCGCGGTAATCGTCATCGACGAGCTGGGCGATGACCTGACCGGTGCTGACCCGTTGATAATCGTCCACCGGCACCGCGCGAACGTAGCCCGCGACGCGGGCGGCGATCGGCGTCAGGTCGGCCTGGAGATAGGCGTCATCGGTCGACTGCCATCCAGCGGCGCCCTGCCAGCGGTTCCAGCGCGTGGTGACAATGACCAGAATGCCGATGGCGACGACGAACACCAGCACCCGCCATGCCACCTCGGGCGCCGCGCGCCAGTCGATCTTCAAACCCCGCGCAGCCATCCCGTGACCTAAGTCTCACGTCGCCAAGCTCGGTTGGGCACTATGCACGAGGCTGTGGTTTTGGCGACTCCGGAGCTGCGAATGCGAACGACGATCAGGCGAAGTGCCTGCGTCTGCGAGCCTGGCCGCGCCGGCCATTCACTGCCGGCGGCCCTATCCGAACGACTTGATCAGCTTGAATTTCAGGATGCGGCCGAATGTGACGCGGCGGTTGTCGGTGAAGTCGAGGCCGTCGATGTTGCGCGGGCCGTTGAAGACCTGGCGGCTGTGCTCGAAGCCGCGATCGGTGAGGTTGAGGAGGTCGAGGCGAAGGGTGAGGTCCGGCCGCGCCTTGTATTCGGCGTTGAGGCCGACCCAGGCGGTGCGCTGCTTGTCGGTGTCGACCTCGTCGAAGATGTAGAAGGTCTGCTGCCAGGGGCCGAAGACGTCGACGCCCCAGCTGGCCTTCCACCGGGGCAACCCTTGCGTGAAATGGGCCTCCCAGTCCAGGGCGTGCAGGCCGGATATGCCGCGCGGCAGGCCGGTGACGGGGTCGGTGACGTCCGATCGCCGCGCGGTCGCCACGCCGGTGATCAGGCCATGGGCGAGGCCGAGCCGGTCGGTGGGCAGGGTCAGGGTGAAGGCCGCCTCGTCCCTGGTTCCCGGGCCGATGTTGCCGGGCGCGTCATAATCGCCCGACGGGGAATAGGCGCCGATCCGGTCGACGACATCCTCGAGCGCGTAGCGGCGCAGCGTCACCGTGGCGTCGCCCGCGCCCCAGAACCGCCGCTCATAGGCGGCCTCGAAGACCCAGTCCTCGCCGGGATCGAGGTTGGGATTGCCGGCGCGCACCGTGCCGGTGTTGAGGCCGGCGGTCTGGGCGGTGAAGTCGTCGAAGTTGAGCTGGCCGACCTCGCGCTCGATGCGCAGGCGCAGCTGGTCGGCGGCGTCGGGCGACCAGGAGATCGCCAGCCGCGGCTTGGGATAGACAAGGCTGCGCTCGCTGATCACATCGCCGCCCGAGGTGATGCGCGAGGCCTCGGTGCGGACGCCGGCCTCGATGGTCAGGTTCGGCCGCGCCTGCCAGGTCGCCGTGGCGAACGCCTCGCCGCGCAGCTCGCGCACGACGACGTCGGCGGCCGGCAGCGGGGTCACCACGCCGTTCTCGAGGTAGCGGGTGTTGGTGACGAGCCAGTTGTAGTCGCCCTCGATCCCCGCCTGCAGGGCGAGGCTGGGGACGGCCTGGAACCTGATCGTGTTGCGCAGGATGCTCTCGCCGGTGGTCTTCTTCAGGGCGAAGTCGGCGGTGACGTCGTCGCCGGTCAGGGCGGCGGTCAGGGGATCGCTGGAGAAGTCGTCGGTCTCGTCAAAGCGGCCCAGCTGCTGCAGCAGGTAGGATTCCAGCCTGAGGTCGGGGCCGAAAGCGCGCTCATAGCGCAGGCCGAGCTCGGCGGTGTCCTGGTCCTGATGATAGAGTTCCAGGTCGGCGCCCGGCGCCGGGATCAGGGTGTCGGCGGTGCGGTTGTCATAGGGATCGATCTGCAGGGAGAGGTTGACCCGCAGCTTGCCGCCGAACGCCGGGGTCTCGAGCGCGCCGGTGGCCTTGATGTTCTTCTCCGAGCCCGAGGCGACCTCCTTGGCCCGAAGCACCGGCGCGCCGGCGCCGTCGGTGCGCACCCAGCCGCCGACGCCCAGACCGTCGTCGATGAACTTGGCGATGCGCAGGGAGCCCTCGAACGCGGTCTGGCCGACGCGTTTCTCGGCCTGGACGATGACGGCGCCGCTCAGCTGACCATTGGCCGCGCGGCTGCCGGTCACGGTGAGCGTCACCTTGCCGGCGATGTCCTGGCGGCGGATCACATTGGCGATCACCGTCTTGCCCATCATGTCGATGCCCGGCGCGCCGCCGCGGATCAGGTCGATGCGCAGGACCGACGAGGCCGGGATGCGCTTGAGCACCTCATCGAGGCTGTCGTCCTTGGACGCCGGCCGCGCGCCGTCGACGATGACGTTGCCGGCGGCGCCGCCGAAGCCGCGCACCTGATCGCCGGTGTTGAGGGTGAAGCCGGGCAGCAGCTGCACCATGTCCAGCGCCGTCGTCGGCTGCGAGGCGGCGAAGAAGGCCGCCGGGTAGCTGGTCACCGCCGCGGGGGCCGGAGCGACGGCGGCGACGGCGGCGGCGATGCTGATGGCCGCGCTCACAGGCCGCCCCCTCGACTGAACGGGGCATGGGTCGCAGAGACGCCGCGCCGGCGCCAGTTAATTCGCGGTAAGGCCCGGTCTCGACGGATAGTGGCGATGCTTCGTCCGTCTGTTTCGCGGACGCCGTTTGCTGCAACGGGACCGGGCCCGACTCTCCATTAGACTGACGGTCTTTTGACGCGGTTCTGACGACAGGGCGCGCGCCG
>Ga0181519_10005287_pt1 | contig 10330 bp, 6 predicted proteins | sample PEATcosm2014_Bin_26_FD_121102 | JGI IMG/M metagenome (GOLD analysis project Ga0181519, IMG submission 121102) | Peatland microbial communities from MTU Mesocosm Facility, Houghton, MI, USA - PEATcosm2014_Bin02_10_metaG | ecosystem: Environmental > Terrestrial > Soil > Wetlands > Peat | place...
ACCGGCCACGACGCAACCCGACGCGCCCTTCGAGGCTACGACGACCCGGCGCCACATGCCGATAAAGCACTTCAGCACATCCTTCGCGGTCGTGCCGGGACACGCACGTTGGTGGGCGAGCACCCGTTCGGTCACCCAGCGCACGGCCTCCTCGCTCAACTGCTCCTTGCCGTCGGGAAAATGGTGATAGATCGACCCGCGCGGCGCTCCGCTCTCGGCCAGCACGTCCGAGAACGACGTGGCGTTGAGGCCGCGCGAAGCAATCAGCGACGCGGCGCTGCGCACCATCTTTTCGCGACTATCGTTGCTCACGCTGCCCCCTCTTGACTATGACGACCGTCATAGCGCATACTGTCCCTGTCGCTATGACGACCATCATAACACAGCCGGGAGATGCCGCCATGCCCATGATCGACGTGTTCGCCGTTGCGGGAACCTTCGCCGACAAACGTGCCCTGACCAAGGACCTCACCGCTGCGCTCATGCGCTGGGAGAAGGTGCCGAATATCTCGCTGTTTCTCGACAATACCGCCGCGTTCGTCCACGATCTGCCGGCCGATGCGCTGGCGACCGCCGGCGGCGACAACACCTACGTTCGCGTTCAAATACTGACGCCGGTCGGCGTGCTCGATCGCGACAAGAAGCTCGGCGTCGTCAAGGAGATGACCGATATTGTCTCCGCCGCCGCGGCCGATCCCAGCCTCGTCGAACGCACGTGGGTGCTCATAACCGAGGCGCCCGACGGCGGATGGGGCATCGACGGCCACGCCTACACGTCGGCCGAAATCGGCGAAGCTGCCCGCCGCGAATTGGCCGGGCCAAAGTGAGCGACGCCGGCGGGGCACGATGCCGCGAGGCGATGCTACGCAGAGCTTCGGGTTCAGCGAACCACGCAGGTGCCGAGTTTGCGGTTCCCGGGTTTCGCGCCGCGTACCGGTCCGAGTTTTACCTTCGCGAGCGCGGCGCTCGCGACTTGCGGAAACGGCTCTACGCCCGCTGAATAACAATTAGCGGCGAGCAGGAACGCCGTCACGTCGGCATACTGCTTCGCGCTGAGCGAGCCGGGGTTGGAGAAGGGCATGTTTTCGAAGATGGTCGTGCGCATGTCGCTCAGCGTCCATCGGTTGCGCCGCGCGTTGATCAGGAAGTCGTTGCCGGCCACCGCGGGCCCGGCGGCACCTTGCAAGTCCACGCCGTGGCATTGCAGACAATAGCGGCGGTAGACCGCGATGCCCGCGTGGGCTTGAGCCGCCGTGTACGACGGTGTCGCGCTCGCGGCTGCGCCGGCAACGGCGCGCGTGCGCTGGAGGTGGGAGGGGCGGCGGCAAGCGGCGCTCGCCGCTCGCGCCGCCGGCGAGTAGAGGACCACCCCGGTTCCGGTGACCTCGACGCGGCTGACGCTTATTCCCTGAGGAAGTCCTCGCGCCGCGTCCTCGCGGGATAATGCGACGTAGACCAACTGCCCTGCGAGCACGCCATAGGCCGGCGTGCGCGTCGGTGCGACGCAGCCGGATTGCGTTGCCGCACCCGCCGGCACGCCGAGCGTGGTGTTGGCGAGCGCGCCGTCGAGTCCGCCGAGCACGCCGCTCTCGCCGGAACGTCCCACGACCAGCGCCAGACTGGCCAGAGCTTGGGTGAGATCGGCCTGATAATTCTCCATCTCTTTTTCGCCGAGCGCGCTCTGCAGGGTGGCCGCCGCCGCGAGCACGTTCGCCTTCGCGCCTTGCACCGCGGGCGTCCAGAGCCAACTGCCGCTCTGATCCAGCATCTGGTCGAGGTGCCCGAGCGTTCCGATGCCGTCGCCCGAGTCGCCGAAGGCGGCGGCGTAGCCGTCGTCGGCACGTCCGACCAGTGCGTTCATCGCGCGATGAGCCGCGCGCAGATAAGCGCCGTGTCCGACGGCAAAACCGTCTTCGATGCGCACGATCTCGCTCACCGCGGCGCGCACGTCGGCCAGCGCCGCGAGCGCGCTGGCACGATCGTCACGCGCCGCTCGCGCCGGCACCGCGCCGCTGCAGAGTATCAGGGCGGCGAGGGACAGCGCGATCCGGCGCATCGAGGATCCTCCGGGCTGGGCTGTTTAGGGCAAGGTGAAGGCAGTGATCGCCGCGGAGGTCGCGTGCGAATAGCTGCCTTCCAGCGTGGGCGCGCCTTTGTTGAAACGCGGATCCGCGAAGTTGATTCCGGCGGGTCCGGCTCCGACGACCACGTACTGTTTGTCTCCCAGAACGTACGACCCCGGCGGGGCTTGGATCGTCATGCCCGTGGCGTAATGCCAGAGCACGGCTCCGGTCTTGGCGTCGTACGCCGCGAAATCGCCGTCGACGCCGCCGGTGAAGACCACCCCGGTCGACATCGAGAGCGCGCCGCCGATTTGCGGAAACGCGAGGTGCTTGCGCCACATGAACTTCCCCGTGCCGATGTCGATGGCGTTCATGTAGCCGGTGCTCGGACCCGAGAGCGCCGGGAACGCTCCGCCCAAATAGAATTGGCCGGAAACGTAGGTCGCCGTGCCCTGCGACTTCCAGACGCCGCACTGATCGACGCTCGGAACGTAGAACGCGTTGGTGTCGGGCATGTAGCTACCGCCGTTGAACTCGACGCCGCCGTTCGTATTCGGACAAGCGATGTCGCCCTTCCGGTTCGGCTCGGTCGTTTGACCCTTCTGCGTGCTGACCGCCAAGTGATAGACGAGGGCGCCGGTTCCCGCGTCGAGCACCCAGAAGTTACCGCCCTTATCGCCCGCGGCGACGAGGCTGCGCTGCGCACCGTTCACCGTGCCGCTGAAGAGCACCGGCGGCATCGCCGGGTCCCAATCGTGCGTGTCGTGCGGGATGAACTGGTGGTACCACTTGATCTTGGGCTTCGCGCCGCTGAGGTCGAGCGCGACCATCGAGTTGGTGTAGAGGTTGGCGCCCTTGCGGATCGTGCCGAGGAAATCGGGTTGCGGGTTACCGGCATCGACGTAGACCGTGCTGGTCGCGGGGTCGATGGCCAAGCCGCTCCAAATCGCGCCGCCGCCGCGTTTCCAGGAGTCGCCGCTCCAGGTGTTGTGACCGGGTTCGCCCGGACCGGGAATGGTCTTCCAGTCCCACAAGCGCCTGCCCGTGGCCGCGTCGAATGCGGAAAGATAACCGATCCCGCCCCAGTCGCCGTTGGAGGCGCCCAGCAGCAGCATGTTTTTGTACGGTACCGGCTGCATGGTGAAGAACGTATTGCTCACGTCGTGCGCCGCGACGACGTTCCAGACCGGCTTGCCGGTGGTCGCGTCGAGCGCGATCAAGTGACCGTCCAGCGTCGCTTCGTACACTTTCCCTTCGCCGAGCGCTACGCCGCGATTTGCGGAAAAAGCGATGACGTGCGGCTTGTAGGGAAAATGCCACTTCACCGCGCCGGTGGCCGCATCGAGCGCATAGACGTCGTTGTGAGACGAGGTGACGTACATCGTGCCTTTCCACACGATCGGCGCTACCTCGAGCGGCCCCCGCGCGTCGACCTTCGCCGTCCAGGCTTTCTTGAGCGTGGCGACATTGGCCGGTGTGATTTGCGCGCCGGCCATATAGCGGTTTCCGCTGTAGTTGCGCGCGGGCAGAATCCAGTCGGCGGCGTCTTGATCCGCCGCGACGTAGGCATCGGGACCGGGCCACGCGCTTTGAGCCGCGACCCACGCCGTGCCGGCGAAAGCCGTGGCTAAGAAAACGGCGAGAAGTCCTGCGAGGGTGGTTCGCTGAAACATGATTCCTCCTGCCACTCCTGAGTCTGGCAGAGAGTTGCCCTACCGAGCGGTTCGTTCCTGGCCATTCGACGCTCGTCCAAAGCGCCGGAGGGCCGCGAAGAAGAAACCTCGTTAAGGCGTTTCCGTCGGTTCCGCTTCTTCGACCGCGGGCACGTGCATGCGCACCGGATGCGTGCCGTTGGGGAAGCTCACGACGAGGCCGCCGCGAGTGGAGCGCTCGATCGTCGGTGGCCCCAAGTCTTCGATGGGCGGCGCCTGACCGCCGGAGAAGCGCTCGCGCAGGCCGACGATCACGACGTAGAGCACCGGCACGAAGGTCAGGTTAACGATCGTCGCCAGTACCATGCCGCCGAAGAGCGTGGTGCCCAGCGATTCGCGGCTCGTGCTGCCGGCGCCGTTGGCGAACATCAGCGGCAGGATGGCGCAAATGAACGCAAGCGAGGTCATCAGGATCGGCCGAAAGCGCGTCTCGGCGGCCTCGATCGCCGCCGAGATCAGGTCGTGCCCGCGCCGCCGGAGTTGATTGGCGAACTCGACGATCAAGATCCCGTTCTTGCTGGCCAGACCGATCAGCATGACGAAGCCGACCTGCGCGTAGACGTCGCTGGTGAAGCTGCGGAAGCGCAGGGCGAGCAGCGCGCCGAAGATCGCCAGCGGCACCGACATGAGGATGGTCAAGGGATCGGTCAGGCTCTCGTATTTCGCGGCCAAGACGAGAAAGACGACCACCACGCCGAGCACGAACACGAGCGTGCCTTGCGAGCCGCCCGCCAGCGCTTCGAGCGAAAGGCCCGACCAATCGTACTTCATGCCCGGCGGCAGCGTGCGCGCGGCGATGGCCTGCATCGCCTGCAACGCCTGGCCCGAGCCGAAGCCCGGTTTCGCGACGCCGTTCAACTCGACGGAGCGAAACAGGTCGTAGTGGGTGATGATCGGAGCGGTCAGTTCTTGCGAGATGTGAACTAGCGAAGAGAGCGGGATCGTGGCGCCGGTCGACGAGCGAACGTAGATGTTCTCGAGGTTGCCGATGCGCGAGCGGAACGGCGCGTCGGCTTCGACGTACACCCGGTAGGAGCGGTTCTGGAAGTCGAAGTCGTTGACGTAGAGCGAGCCGAGCGAGATCTCCAACGCGTCGCCGATGTTCTGCAACGGGACGGAAAGCGACGTTGCTTTTTCCCGGTCGATCTCGGCAACGAACTGCGGCGCGTCGTCGCGGAAGCCGGTCGATGCATAGGCCAGAACCGAGTCGTTGCGGGCGGCGGCCCGCAAGGCGTCGCTCGTCTTCGCGAGTGCGGCGAAACCTTGGTTGGCCCGGTCTTCGAGCTCGAATTGAAAGCCGGCGACGTTCGGAAAACCTTGGATCGCCGGCGGCCCGAAGGCGAAGACCTGTGCGTCGGGCAGCGCGGCCAGCTTTGGGCGTAGCCGGGCGAGGATGCCGTTGAGGCGCTGTTGCGCCTCCTTGCGCTCGCCCCACGGGCGCAGGTTCGCAAAGGCGAAGGCGCGATTGGCGCCGTTTCCCACGAAGTCGCGGCCGCTGACCGCGAAGACGTCGGAGACCTCGGGCAACGAGCGCATCAGGGCCGCGACCTTCGCGATCGCGCGGCTCGTCTGCACGAGCGAGGCGTTCTCGGGCAACTGCGCCGTCACGAAGAAATAGCCGTTGTCTTCATCGGGGAGAAAGCTGGTGGGTGCGGTGGCGTTGAGCAGAACCGTCGCAGCCAGGCTGAGAACGAAGAGTCCCATGACGACGAGTCGCCCGCGCACGAGAATTGGTAGCAGCCTGGCGTACGCGCCACGGACCGCGTCGATGACGGCGTTGACCGGCCTGAAGAAGGCGTAGTGTTTCTCTTCGCCCGAGAGAAAGATCCGCGACAACACCGGGGTCAGGGTCAGCGCGATGAACAGTGAAATCAGCACGGAGCCGGCGATGGTCAGGGCAAACTGGCGATAGAGCAGACCCGTCGTTCCCGGAAAGAACGCCACCGGCACGAACACGGCCAAGAGCACGAGCGAACTCGCGACGACGGCGCCGGTGATCTCCTCCATCGCGGCGAGCGCGCCTTGCAACGGCGGCATTTTCTTGGTTTGGATGAACCGGGCGATGTTCTCGATGACCACGATCGCATCGTCGACGACCAGTCCGGTGGCCAGCGTCAGGCCGAACATGGTCAGCGTGTTGATCGAGAATCCCAGGACCTCCATGATCGCGAACGTGCCGATCAGCGAGATGGGAATCGTCAGGACCGGGACCAGCGTGGTGCGCAGATCCTGCAAGAAGATGAAGACCACCAGCACGACGAGCAGGATCGACAGGCCCAGCGTGATCAGGACTTCCTTGAGCGACTCGGTGACGAATAGCGTCGCGTCGAACGCAACCTTCGCGGTTACGCCGGGCGGGAAGTCGCGCTGAAAGCCGGCCATTGCGGCACGAACTGCGCGAGCCACGTCGAGCGCGTTCGCGGTCGGCAGCGCCTGGATGCCGATGCCGACGGCCGTCTTGCCGTCGAAGCGCACCATCTGCGAATAGTCCTCGGCGCCGAGTTCCGTGCGGCCGACGTCGCGGAAGCGAACGAAACCGCCGTCGGGCAACGCGCGCAAGAGCAGATTGCCGAATTGCTCCGGCGTCGTCAGCCGCCCGACGGCGCGGATGTTGACGTGAAACGGCTGGTCGCTGGCCGTCGGCGCGTTGCCGACACCGCCGGCTGCGATTTGCACGTTTTGCTGACCGAGCGCGTTCACGACGTCGTCGTTGGAAAGGCCGTAATCCGCGAGTCGCTTGGGATCGATCCAGAGGCGCATCGCGTACTTGCGCTGCCCAAACACGATGACCGTGCTGACACCCGGAATGCGTTTGAGCGCGTCGACGATGTTGAGGTCGACGTAGTTGCTCAGAAAGAGCGTGTCGTAGCGCGCGTTCGTCGACGAGAAGCCGTAGGCCATGACGAAGGTGCCGGCGTTTTTCGAGACGGTGACGCCGGTGAGCGTGACGGCACTCGGCAGCCGCGCGCTCGCGGTTCCAACCGCGTTCTGCACGTCGGTTGCGGCGATGTCGAGATCCTTGCCCAGGTTGAACGTGCAGAGGATCGTGCTCGTCCCGTCGCTCGAACTGGTCGAGGAGATGTAGCGCAAGCCGTCGACGCCGTTGATCGCCTCCTCGAGCGGCGTGGTGACCGAAGACTCGACCGTCGCAGCGGTCGCACCGGTGTAGTTGGCGGTGACGGTGACGACGGGCGGCGTGATCTTGGGGAACTGCGCTATCGGCAGGGAGGGGATCACCACGATGCCGGTCAGCAAGATGGCAAACGAGCAGACCAGCGCGAAGATGGGCCGCTCGATGAAGAACCGAATCACCGCGGGCCGCTTCTGCTCGAAGCGGGGTTCATCCCGCCGCGAAGCGAGCACTCGGCGCCCGGCCTACCGCCTTCGGCAAAGCCGGCGCCCCGCGGCGGAAAACGTATGCCGGCTCCGCCGGAAACCGGCCTCAGCTCGGAGCGTTGAGTATCTCGGTGTAGCGCCGCTGCATCTCGTCCGTGGTGACGTCCTCGATGTGGCCGCCGATCAGCCAATGGTGGCCGAAAGGATCGCACACGCGTCCGGACCGCTCACCGTAGAACTGATTCTCGAGCGGGCGGACTACCGTTGCGCCTTCCTTCACGACCTGCTCGAAGAGCCGATCCACGTCGTTCGTGTGGATGTGAATGGCGACCGTCGTGCCGCCGAGCGAATGCGGTCCGCGGATGTCGTGTTCGGGGTACTCGTCGGATAGCATCAGCGTTGCCGGTCCGATCTTGATCTCGGCGTGTCCGATGCGGCCGTTCGGCTCGGTGAGCCGGAAGAGCTCCACGCCGGCGAAGGCGCGTTTGTAGAAGTCGAGAGCTGCAGCAGCGTCGTGGACGCGCAGGTAAGGATATGCCTCGAGGATCGTGAGTTCGGCAGTTTCGGGTTGCATGGTATCCTCCTCGCTTGGACGTTAAGGCTCTACCGACGTGGCGCTATCGGAAGCGTGGCGCTATCGGAAATGTGCGCTGTCGGATGCGTGGCCCTATCGGAAGTGTGGCGCTATCGGAAGCGTGGCGCTGTCGGAAGCGTGGCGCTCTTGCGCGTGCCCGGAGCATAGCAAGCAAGACTGCCGCGCGTCTTGAAGATTTCTTACCTGATCCCGGCGTCCGGCACGGCGAACTTGATCTCGGAGCTCGGTCCGTCGACGACGTGATGGTAGGCGCTGGTCGTGGCGGCGGGTCGATACGCCGTCGGCGTCACGCCCGCAAGCGCGCGAAATTCGCGCGTCATGTGCGACTGGTCGGCGTACCCGGCAGCGTTTGCCAACGCCGCCAGGTTATCGTCCCCGCGTCCGGCGGCGAGGAGTTGCGCGACGCCGCCGAAGCGCCGGATGCGCAGATAGTTCTTCGGCGTCAGGCCGACGGCCGAGCGAAAGAGCGCGATGAAGTGCTTCGCGCTGTATCCGCTCCGGCTCTGGATCTCGGCCACGGTTCGCTCCGGTGACAGCATGTCTGTTGTCTCGTCGGAGATCTCGCCGGCGCCGGGGTGTAGCGCTTGGGCCACCGCCGGGTGGATCAGCAACGGCAGCCGCAGACGAGCGATCAGCGCCGCTTCGAGAAGCGCGAAGGCCGCCTCGGGCGTCGTCGTTGCCGCCAGACGTTCGTGGAGCAGGCGGCCGCGCGAGCCCCACAATTCTTCCAGCGTCACGTGTCTGTCCGTCAACTCGCCGATCGGAATCCCGAGTGCCGCGCCGGCTGCGCCCGGCCGGAAGGCTACGCCGATCGTCGCGCCGCGCGGTTTGGGCCCTGTAAGGTAATACGACGATTGAGGGCCGTGGACGATTCCCCCGGCCCAGACGGCCGGCTCGCTGCGGCAATCCGTCGACCACGTGAACGGCGCGTCGTGAAGGGCGATGACGAGTTGCACCTTGCCGGTGGGCAGAATGTGCTCGCTGCGCAGCGACGGCTCGGCGCGACGCTGCCACCAAAAGCGCTCGACGACCAAGCCGAGCGGCGAGCGCGGCCGATAGCTGATCGCGTGGGTCGAGGGGGACACGCCGGCTAAATTCTGCGAGCGTCGCATTTCTCTTTTTGCGCTATTTCAGGAGGCGTCCCAGTTGGACGCGCGAGCGCAGGTTCAATTTTTCCAGGGCGGACGACACGTGCTTCTCGACGGTGCGCGGGCTGATGTGCAAGAGTTGCGCGACTTCGTCGTTCGAGTTGCCCTTGGCGACCAATTCGGCAACCTCGCGCTCGCGGGGCGAGAGGACGGCCGTATCCTCCGTTCGATGAATCTCCATGCGCCGCAAATCGCGCAGCGCGCCGAGCGTGCGGTATATGTCGAGCGAACGCTTGGACTCGCCGCCCAGTTCGTAGCCGAGCGCCGCGAGCCAGGGCCAGCCGATCTGTTCGAATCCCGCCGCGGCCGCCAGCGCGCCCGCGCGCGTGTCGTTGGTGCCGATGCCGCGTTGCGCCGCGAACGCGTCGAAGAGTCCCAACGCCGCCTTGTTGACGCGATCGTGCGGCCGGGCCGCGGCCTCCGCGAGTTGACGACGCATCGCGAAGACGTCGGTACGGTTGCCGAACTGGGCCGCCGCCAGAAACGCGAAGAGAAAGCGGTGCGGCCCCGGAACGACCTTCGCGATGCGGTGGATCAGGCGCGCGGCTTCCTCTGACTCGCCGCGCAGGCCGAGTGCCCACGCGTACGGACCGCCGAGCAAACCGATGGCCAGCTTCATGCCGCGGTCGACGCCGTAGCGTACGAGCGACTCGGCGCCGTCCGAGTGCAGCCGCGCGTCGTCCCCGGCGCAGATGCCGAGCGTGAGTTGGGCGCTCTTCACGTGTACGAGTATCGGGTAGCTTTCCTCGTGCACGGTCGCGGGCTTGCTCAAGAGCGACGCGGCGGTTTGAAACTCGCCGCGCAGCGTGTGTTCCAACGCGGAAGCCGCGTAGGCCAGCGAGCGCATCGAGAGGTCGCGGCCCGGTTCGAGCGAGATGGCAGCGGCGAACTGTTCGCGCGCCCGATCCAGTTCGCCCAGACCCAGCGCGTCGAGCGCGACCTGGCAATGCGTCTGATAGAGCCGGTACCCGTCGTCGGCCACGAGCGTAGCCGCCTCGAGCGCCCGTTCGGCGTAATCGCGCCAAGACTCGAGGTCGCCATGCATCGCTGCGACCTTGAACCTGGCCTGATACGCGTGCGTAGCCGTAGCCCGATCCGCTATCGGTTCCTGAACATCGCTCAGCAGCGCGAGGGCGGACGTGAAATCGAGCGCCGCGACGCAGTCGTAACTCATGCGGGCCCGGAGCAGGTCCAGCGTCGCCGCGGGCAACTTCCCTTCGAGGGTGTCGATCGTTTGCCGAAAGACGTCGATCGCTCCCGCAGTGTCGCCGCTATTGTGCAACTGCGCGCCGAGAGCGGAAGCATTGCTCGCGAAGCCCTCGAAGTCGTCCGCGTTCCAATAGATTTCGCCGGCGCGCCGAAGCCTGCGAACTCCGCCCGCGAGGCGTCCGAGCGATCCCAGCGCCAGTCCGATCTTGTGATGCAAGCCGGCGACCGTGCCATCGGTGCCCTTGCGCTCGGCGAGCGCGCGTTCGT
>Ga0181519_10005292_pt1 | contig 10323 bp, 7 predicted proteins | sample PEATcosm2014_Bin_26_FD_121102 | JGI IMG/M metagenome (GOLD analysis project Ga0181519, IMG submission 121102) | Peatland microbial communities from MTU Mesocosm Facility, Houghton, MI, USA - PEATcosm2014_Bin02_10_metaG | ecosystem: Environmental > Terrestrial > Soil > Wetlands > Peat | place...
CCTTGGTGAAGCCCCGGATCATGGCCTGCACCGAGTAGGAGGCCAGCAGTCGACCGTCCTGGGTGTAGATCCGGCCCTCGCCCTGGGCCAGGCCCCGGCCCGACCAGATCGCCGGGTTCGAGTAGAGGAACCACTCGGTGACCGGAGCGTCGTCGTGGAAGGCGATGGCGATCGACATGATGCCGGTCGACAGGGTGACGTGGGCCGCCAGCTCGCTGATCCCCGGATGGGGGCGCAGAGCGGCGCCGATGGTCCAGTGGGTGGCCGCCTGGGCCACCAGGGCCTGGCGCAGGTAGACCTCGGCCGGGTTGTCACGGAAGCGGATCCAGGCGTAGATGTCGGGCGGCCCGACCCGGTCGGGGTCCCGGTCGTAGCCGGCGTCGACGATGCGCACGTCCCGGCCGCTCACCCCGAACCCGTCGTAGGGCACCGCCTCGTAGGGCCCCGGGACGTCGGGCATGGGCGCCGTGCCCGAGATGGTGTCGCCGGCACCCGAGTCCATGAGGAGCAGGGCCGGGCTGCACAGCACGCCCTCTTGGGAGACCCGCACCTCGACCGTGGAGAAGGTCCGGCCCTGCCGCAGGACCTCGACGTCGAGGTCCTGGACCAGGTCGAAACGGGCCGACTTGGGGAAGGTCATGAAGGCCGAGGTCACCCGCTGGTCGGGGATCGTCTTGGAGGCGGCCACGATGGCCTCGCCCAGCAGCTGGCCACCCTCGACCACGTTGCGGGTCAGGTCGTGGTAGGTCGGACCCTCGAAGCGGTGCGGCCCGTTCTCGGTCACGTTCATCAGGCCCAGCAGATCCGAGGCGTCACCCCACAGCGGGAAGCGGTTGCGCACGCCGTCGTGCTCGTCGTCGAGGCCGGGCCAGTGCTCTTCGAGCACGTGGTGGAGCCGCTCCTGGTAGAAGCACACGTAGCCCTCGATGCCGGCCACCTCGTCGAAGGGCTGGCGGTAGGTCCAGACCACGTTCTCCTCGGGCTGGTCGCCGGCCACCAGGCTCCAGTAGCTGGCCTGACCCTTGAAGGGACAGATGGTCAGATGCTCGGTCGGCTCGAAGTGCTCCCAGTGCACGTCGGCCTCGGGGAAGTAGAGGCGCTCGACGTGCTTGGTCTCGAGCAGCCGCACGGCCGAGCGGCTCTCGGCGACCAGGAGGTCCCCGGCGTACACCCGGGCCGTCCCCTCGTAGGGAACCAGGTCGATCCGGTAGTCGGGGTACTTCCCCCAAGCTGATTCGATCTTGACGTCGGTCATGTCTCCCCCAAGCCCCGGGGCCCACTCTGGGCCGGCTCGACTCCTCGGATCGTAGAGGATGACGATCGGCGCCCACACGGGCGCCCGGCACTCTCGATGGGAGGGGTCGACGATGCCGGCACGTCCGGGCACGGCTCGGGACCCGCATCGGCCCGGATTGCTGGCCGGCGTCCCGACGGAGGACCGGGTGGGCGGCCGTCACGTGGGCCCGGCCACGTGATCGGCCGTCGGCCTCCGAACGGGGGGCGTCACCCCCGACCGGGGGTGCCCACCCCACTGGCCGGGGGTCCCTTTGGCGTTGCCGCCCCAGCCGACCTTCGGGTCGCTACGGGTCGCCGGCCGGCCGAACGCCGGGTCGGTCCGACGTTGCCGCGCCCAACCTCCGCTCGATGTCGGCCATCTCCTGCTCCAAGATGTTGAGCCGGTTGCCTTCTCGGCTCAAGATCCGACGCAGGTTGTCCGAGACCCCGCCTGCATCGTCCGACCTGATCTCAGCCGGGGTGACGGTCCGCGCCCTTGTACCTTCGGCCTCGGAATAGCTCATGGCTGCCCTCGGAGGGCGAGAGCGAGCTTGTCGCGGATAGCCACAACTGCGGCACTCGAGGCGACGCCTTAACCCGCGCCGCGACGTCCTTGAGGTGGGCCACGGTCATCCGAGGAGTTCGAGACCTCGACCAGTGGTCCCATCGGCACCACTGCCCCGGTACGCGGGTCTTGGACGGAACCACCTTCGGAACTCGATTCGACGGCGGGCCTCCTGACGACCCATCCGAAACGTGGGGACGGAGGGATTTGAACCCTCACTGGGGGCGGTTTAAGCGCCCTGCCTCTGCCGGTTGGGCTACGTCCCCGGAACCGGCCGACGCGCCGGTGCGTCGGCCGATGCTCAAGGCCCAGCATGGCATGACGGGCGGCCGGCCCTTTACGCCCCGGATCGGCCGGCCGGGCCCTCCTGGTGGTCGGACTCGGCGACCAGCGGGTCCACAGCCGCCCAGACGGCCAGCTCCTCGTCGTGGGGCGCCGGAACGATCCCGCCGCCGGGCCCGAGCACCATCGTCGTGCGCTCCACCGTGTCCCACCCGGGCCACGGTCCGTCGAGCGCCGGTTCGCCGCGGCGGGCGAAGGCCGTCCAGGCGTCGATCATGGCGTCGGACAGGGCCTCAGCCTCGGGACCGCCGCCGCTGAATCGGGACACCTCGGGTCGGCGCACCGACCCGAAGACGAAGGGGATCTCGAGCGCGTGGCAGGCCCCGAGGACGCCCCCGAACACCGGCGTCTCGTAGGTGAACAGGTAGACGAAGGTCGCCGGCTGATGGGCCTGCTGGGCCGCCGCCAGCTGGAGGGCCGGCCAGCGGAAGACCACGTCGGTCCCCATGGCCACCCACAACGCCTGGGGATCGACCCGCTGCCCCCGAGCGGACCGGGCCCGGCGGTAGGCGTCGACCGCGGCGTTGGCATCGATGTCGGGGAACGCGTGACGGGTCCAGGCCAGCACGCCCTCGAGATCGATGGCGGCCACCCGGGGGTCGCCGAGGCCCATCAACGACAGCTCGTCGCGGTTGGTCCCGATGAGGAGGGGAACCTCGGCCAGCCGGCCCTCGGCCACCGCCCGGCGGGGCGATCCTCGGAGGAAGAGGCCGTCGATCGTCGGCAGCAGTGGTAACGGGAGCTCGCCGGGGGGCGGGACCACCTGTTGCAAGGTGGCGACCGCCTCCACCAGCTCCGTCGGCGGCACGTCCACGAGGCGCTCCCTGTTCACCTCGCCCAGCCCGAGGGCGACCGACACGTCCCGGGCCGCCCGGCCGGCCCGTTCCAGGCTGTGCGTGTAGACGCCCCCGCTCTGGATGATGGCCCGATGGAAGAGCTCGGGGGCATGAGCCGCGCCGAACAGGGTGGCGATGCTCATGGCCCCGGCCGACTCGCCGAACACGGTGACGTTGCCCGGGTCGCCGCCGAAGTCGGCGATGTGGTCCCTCACCCACCGCAGAGCGGCCACCTGATCGAGCAGGCCCCAGTTGCCGATGGCCTCGGGGGCCGGGTCGCCGTCGACCAGGGCCGGATGGGCCAGAAAGCCGAGCGCGCCCAGTCGGTAGTTGATGGTGACGACGACCACGTCGCCCCGGCGGGCCAGCCGGTCGCCCCGGTACAGGATGCTCGAGCCCGTGCCCGAGAGGAAGCTCCCCCCGTGGATCCAGACCATGACCGGGCGCCGCCGACCGTCGAGGCCGGGGGTCCAGACGTTCAGATGGAGGCAGTCCTCGCTCTGTTCCTCGGGATCGCCCTCGATGCTGAAGCCGGGTATGGCCGGAGGCTGGGGGGCGACGGGGCCGAAGTCGGCGGCCGGACGGGTGCCCGGCCACGGCTCGGGGGACTGCGGCGGACGCCAGCGGCGGGATCCGGTGGGCGGGGCGGCGTAGGGGATGCCGGCGAAGACCCACAGGTCGTCGACGCGGCGGCCCCGCACCCGACCCCCGGCGACCACCACGTCTCCATCCACGTCGGCACCCTAAAGGGTGGGGGCACCCCACGACGACCGGGGGGCCCGGGACCCGCCTACCGAGGCCCGGGGGACGGTCCCCCGGCGGTGTACGTCGTAGGGTGCCTTCGAGAGAAACCTTGGCAGCTGTGGCCAGAGGGGTTACTGTTGCCAGAGTGGCTGCTGTGATATGTCGGATCACGCGCCGTTCCGCCCCCGCGCTGCTCGGGGTCGCGACGCTCGCGCTCACCCTGGGGGTCGCCCCGGCCCTGGTGGCCGTCACCCCGGCGGTCGCCGATCCGGCCCCCTCCTCGCCGGCCATCAGCGCCACCCAGAGCCAGGTCAACCAGCTCGAGCAGACCATCGCTCAGCAGCAGGAGCAGACGGCGGCCCTGTCCCAGCAGTACGACGGGGCCCAGCAGACGCTGGCCAACGTGCAGGCCGCCCTGGCCGCGACGACGGCTCAGCTCACCAAGGACCAGGCGACCGAGGCCCGTGACCGGGCCGACCTGGCCAAGGTCAGCATCAACCTGTACATGGCCGGCGATCCGCCGAGCGGCCTCACCGCCGTCTTCGACACCTCGGCCGTGCGCAGCGGGGAGCGGACGGAGTACGAGGATTCGGCCATCGGCAACGTGACCCTGGCCGTCCAAGCCCTCAAGGGCGAACAGAACCAGCTGGCCGCCACCGAGACCCGGCAGCAGTCCGAGGTCCAGCAGGCGGCGGCCACCACCGCCCACCTCCAGAGTCTGGAGACCCAGAACGCCGCGGCCACCGCCGCCGCCGAGGCCACCCTCCACCAGGTCCAGGGGACCCTGGCCCAGGAGGTCGCCCAGGCGGCCGAGGCCCAGGCGGCGGCCGAGGCCGCCGCGGCCGCGGCGGCCAAGAGCGCCGCGGCCAGACAGGCTGCGGCGGCGGCGGCGGCGGCGGCCGCCGGTGTGGCCGGGGCGGTGGGCGGCAGCGGAGCCGGCGCGGCCGCCTCGACCGCCGCCAACTCGGCCGGATCGGGCAGCGGGTCGTCGGGGACGACCACGGTCTCGGGCAGCGGCACGGCCAGCGGTTCGGGCCAGGCGGCGGTGAACGCGGCCATCAGCCAGCTCGGCGTCCCCTACCAGTGGGGTGGTGACTCGCCGGGGTCCGGGTTCGACTGCTCGGGTCTGACCATGTGGGCCTGGGCCCAGGCCGGGGTGGGCATCCCCCGCACGGCGGCCGCCCAGTACGCCAGCCTGACCCACGTCTCGCTCACCGCCCTCGAGCCCGGCGACCTGCTCTTCTATTACAACCTCGACGGCGACGGCATCATCGACCACGTGGTGATGTACGTGGGCTCGGGGCCGTACGGCTCCCAGACCATCATCCAGGCCCCCTACACCGGCTCGGTGGTCTCCTACTCCCCCATCTTCACCACCGGCCTGGTCGGGGCGGCCCGACCCTGACCTCGGCCGTCGGCCGTCGGGGTGCCTTGACTTGGGCGTGACCCGGCGGAAGTCTGGACACGTCGTCGGCCCCTGCGCCGGACGCGGGTGCCACGCCCCGCGGTGTCGCCCACAGCCACCGGCACCGACCGACCATGGCCGCGGGGAGCAGAGCTGGACGTGCAGGCAACTGACCACAACGGGAGTGCCCCGGTCGGGCGGCCCCCGACGCTCGACCTGACGGTCGTCATCCCGGCCTACAACGAGGCCGAGCGGCTGGACGACGGGCTCCGCCGGCTGGCCGAGGTGCTGCCGGCGGCCGTCCCCGGCCGCCGGGTCGAGGTGATCGTGGTCGACGACGGGAGCGCCGACGGGACGGCCGACCGGGTGGTCTCCCTGGCCGACCGCTTCGAGGAGGCCCGGGTGCTGCACCTGGCGGCCAACGCCGGCAAGGGGGCGGCCGTGCGGGCCGGTGTGGCCGAGGCCCGCGGTGACCTGGTCGCCTTCATGGACGCTGACATGTCCATCGACCCGTCCCAGCTCGGCCACCTGGTCTCGGCCCTGGCCACGGCCCCGGTGGCCATCGGCACCCGGGCCGCTGCCGGGGTGGTGGACTACCACAAGGTGGCCCGCACGACCATGGGGCGAGCCTTCAACCGGCTGGTCAACGCGGTCACCGGGGTGGGGCTGGCCGACACCCAGTGCGGGTTCAAGGGGTTCACGACGCCCGTGGCCCGGCTGCTCTTCCATTTTTCAGTGATCGACCGCTTCGCCTTCGACGTGGAGCTCCTCTTCCGGGCCCGACGTCTGGGGCTGACCATCGCCGAGGTGCCGGTCGAGTGGCGCCACATGGCCGACAGCCGGGTCCGACCGGTGTCCGACCCGGTGTCGATGCTGGCCGACGTGTTGCGCAGCCGGGTCGGCCTCCCGGCCCCGCTGCCCGTCCAGGCCCTGCGCCTGGTGCCGGGGACCGGCCCGAGGGCCCTGGCCTCGGTGCCCGACCTGGTGGGCCGGCACCTGCCCCTGGTCGACGGGGACCGGCGCGGTCCACTGCTGCTCTTCCCCCTGACCAGCCCGGCTGAGGTGGCCCGGCTGGCCGATCAGGTGGCGACCGGACTGCCCGGCGTGGTCACCGGGCGCCTCGGGGTCACGGCGTCGGCCCTGGAAGGACTGGCCCCGCTGTCGCTGGTCGACGCGGCGCCCGGCCCTTCGGCGCCCCGGGGGCCGGCCGGTTCACCCCGACCCCGGCCGGCCGAACGCTCCTGACCCGGCCACCGAGCGGGTTCGTTGACCGCCCGGGTGACCGGCGGGCCCTCGGTACGATGGGCCGAGCCATGACCAGCCACCCGCCGCTCCCCGGAGCCCTGAACGAGCCGGCGGCTTCCCGGGCCATCGTCGCCGTGGGCCCCCCGGGCGCCGGGCCCGATGACGGCCGGCGCTCCGACGTGGACGAGTGGGGCCGCTCCGAGCGCGTCCGGTCGGTGGCCCGGGCCCTGTACGAGCCGGTGTACTCCCGGTGGTTCCGGGCCGAGTGGTCGGGCCTCGAGCGGATCCCCCGCACCGGCGGCGCCCTGCTGGTGGCCAACCACGCCGGGGGCATCCCCTCGGACGCCCCGGTGATCATGCACGGGATCGAGACCGAGCTGGGACGGCCGGTCTACGGGATGGCCGACTACTTCTTCCGCACCCTCCCGGTGGTGGGCACCCTGTGGTCCCGGGCCGGCGGCGTCCCGGCCAACCCGGACAACGCCTACCGGCTGCTCCGCCAGCAGCACCAGCTGGCCCTGGTCTTCCCGGAGGGCACCAAGGGCCCGTCCAAGTCGTTCACCGACCGGTACCGGCTGCGCCGGTTCGGCCGGGGCGGCTTCGTCGAGATCGCCATGCGGGCCGGGGTGCCGGTGGTGCCCATCGCCGTGGTCGGCTCCGAGGAGGCCATGCCCGTGCTGACCCGGATCCCGGCCCTGTCCCGGCTGCTCCGCCTGCCCTACCTGCCGGTGACCGCCAACATGGTCCTGATGGGGCCGTTGGGTGTGGTGGTGCCCTTCCCGGCCAAGTTCAGGCTGGCCGTGCTCGAGCCGGTGCATTTCGACGTGCCGCCCGATCAGGAGCGCTACTCCCGCAGCCGGGTCATGGACGAGTCCGAGCGCATCCGGGGCCTGCTCCAGGACCAGGTCCTGGAGATGCTGGCCGACCGCCGAAGCGTCTGGTTCGGGTAGCCGCCATGGGTCGCCGGGTCCTGGTCACCGGGGCCGACAGCTTCTGGGGCGGACGCACGGTCCAGGCCTTCGAGGCCGATCCGGACACCGAGGTGGTGCTGGGCCTGGGCCGGCGGTCGCCCTCGGTCCCCTTCGAGCGGGCCGAGTTCGTCCGGGCCGACCAGACCTATTCCATCTTGAGCCGGATCGTCCGGGCCACCCAGGTGGACACGATCATCCACACCTCGATGGTCGTGGACTCCACGCTCATCAGGGACCGGGCCATGCACGAGACCAACGTGATCGGCACGCTCAACCTGCTGGCGGCGGCCGGGGCCCCGGGCTCGCCGGTCCGCCACGTCGTGGTCAAGTCGTCCAGCCTGGTCTACGGGTCGTCGGCCCGGGACCCCAACGTGTTCACCGAGGACACGCCCCGGGCCGCGCCGCCGGCGACCGCGGTCGAGCGCTCGCTGGTCGAGGCCGAGAGCCTGGTCCGGGACTTCGCCCTGGACAACCCGGGAACCCTGGTCAGCGTGCTGCGCTGCGCCAACGTGCTCGGCCCGGGCCTCGACACCCCGATCAGCCGCAACCTGGCCCGACCGCTGTTCCCGGTGGTCTTCGGGTACGACCCCCTGGTGGCCTTCGTGTCCGAGGACGACGTCATCGCCGCCTTCGCCCACGTGGTCCGTGGCCAGCTCCCCGGGGTGTTCAACGTCGCCGGCCGGGGCCGACTGACGGTGAGCGAGGTGGTGGCCATCGCCGGCGCCCGAGCCCTTCCCCTGTCCCCCCTCCAGACCTCGTGGGCCGCCGCCCCGTTGGTCCGGCTGGGCCTGATCGACTTTCCACCCGAGCTGGCGTCGCTGCTCCGCTACGGCCGGGGAATGGACACCAGCCGACTCCGGCGGACCGGTTTCGAGTACCGCGATTCCAGCGCCGGGGCCCTCCACGACCTGGTCCGCAGCATCCGCCTGCGCCGGCACGCCGGGCTGCGGGCCCCGGCCTACACCTACGAGCACGACGTGGAGCAGTTCTTCCGGCACTCGCCGGCCGTGGCCCCCCGACCCGGGGACTGACCCCCGGGTGACCGCGGCGGCCACCCGTGGGGCGGACCCCTAGCCCCGGCCCAGCCAGGTCCAGAGCAGGTCGCGCTTGCGCACCGCCCACTCCTCGGAGGTCATGGCGAAGCGGGCGTGGTCCTCCCAGGTCCCGTCGATCTCCAAGAACCGCTCGGCCACGCCCTCCATGCGGATGTCCAGCTTCTCGACGACCCGGCGGCTGGCCCGGTTCCGGGGGATGATCGAGATCTCCACCCGGTGCAACCCCAGGGCCTCGAAGGCGAAGTGCAGGGTCATGACCACGGCCTCGGGCGTGTAGCCGTGTCCGGCCAGGGCCTGGTCGACCCAGTAGCCGATGTAGGCGCTCTGGAACGGCCCCCGGGTGATCGACGAGAGGGTGATCTCGCCGCCGAACCGGCCGCCGACGAAGACCCCGAAGCCGTAGCCCGTACCCAGCTGGCGCTCCCGCTCGCGGATGGCGCAGCGGGCCGAGAAGCTGCCCCGGTCCTCGGCCGGAGGCGGGGACCCCTTGGGCCGGGGCTCCCAGGGGACCAGCCAGTCCCGGCACCGGGTCCGCACCTCGTACCAGGCGTCGTAGTCGAGCTCGGTCAGGGTCCGCAGGTTGATCCGCCGGCCGGTCAGCTCGAGCGGCGCCGGATGGGCCGTCCGGGCCATCACTGGGGTCCCGTCCGGTCGGCCGTCACCTCGGAGCGGCGACGTCCTCGACGATGGCGGTGCGAGGGCACCGGCGCATCGTGACAGGTCGATCCCGAGCGCGCCAGCGGGCCCGGGCCCGGGGGGCGCCGGACCGGCCTCCGCTACAGTCCGGGCACCGTGGACGGGCCGTTCTCTTCACCCGGGGACCCCGCCGCCGACCGGCGGCCGGACGAGTCCCCTGACGACGACCGGCGGCTGTTCGCCCCCCGCGAGCTGCCCCCCCTCGGCCCGGACGCCTCGGCCGACGGGCCGGCCTACCGGGACTGGGTGCGCAACCGGGCGGCGGACCCGGCCCCACCGGCCGGACCGGGGGGTCCGGCGGTGACCCTGGTCCTGGTGCTCGACGACCCCCGGCCCCCGTGGCTCCGCCGGTCCCTGCGGGCCCTGACCCGGGCCCTCGGGCCCGGTGACGAGGTGGCCCTGGCCACCGTGGGCCGGCTGGCCCCCGAGGCCGCTCGGGCCCTCGACGAGGAGCTGGTCGACGTCCCGGCCGCCGTCGGCGTGGTCCGGGCCGCCGGGCCCTCGCCGGCCCGGGCCGGGGCGGCGGCTGTGGCCGCCACCCGGTCCCCCCTGGTCGTCCTGGTGGGCCAGCACGACGAGCTGGAGCCCGACGCCCGGGCTCGCCTGGTCGCCGGCCTGGGCGAGGCCGTGGGCTGCTACGGCGACGAGGACCGGATCGACGACGTGGGGGCGGCCGGCCGGCCGTGGTTCAAGCCCGACTGGTCGCCCGACCTGCTCCTCGGGGCGCCCTACGTCGGGCGACCCCTGCTCGTCCGGCGGACGGCCCTGGCGGCGGCCGGCGGGATCGTCGACGTCGAGGGCGGCGACTGGGAGCACGACCTGATGCTGCGGGTGGGCGAGCAGGGACCGCTGGCCCATGTCCCCGAGGTCCTTTACCACCGGCGGTCGCCCGAAGCGCCGCCGGAACGTCCGGTGGCCGGACCGGCGGCCGTCGAGCGGGCCCTGGCCCGGCGGTCCGAGCCCGGCTCGGTGGAGCCCGGACCGCTGCCCGGCACCTGGACGATCGCCCGACGTCTGTCGGGGCGGCCGACGGTCAGCGTGATCATCCCGTTCCGTGACGGCGCCCGGCTCCTGCGGACCTGTGTGGACACCGTCACGGCGACGACCGGGCTGCCCGTGGAGCTGGTCCTGGTGGACAACGGGTCGACCGAGCCCGAGACGCTGACCCTGGTGGACACCATGGCCGGCC
>Ga0181519_10005293_pt1 | contig 10323 bp, 9 predicted proteins | sample PEATcosm2014_Bin_26_FD_121102 | JGI IMG/M metagenome (GOLD analysis project Ga0181519, IMG submission 121102) | Peatland microbial communities from MTU Mesocosm Facility, Houghton, MI, USA - PEATcosm2014_Bin02_10_metaG | ecosystem: Environmental > Terrestrial > Soil > Wetlands > Peat | place...
CAAATTCCGTCTGTTCCAGGGCGCACCGGTGGTCTTCAAGGGCCAGCACATGGTGAATCTGGCGCTGGCGATCGCGATGCTCGCCTTCGGCGGCGCGTTCTTCGTCTCGCAGAGCTGGACGCCGTTCGTCATCATGACGGCCATCGCCTTCGTGCTCGGCGTGCTCATCATCATCCCGATTGGCGGGGCAGACATGCCCGTCGTCGTGTCGATGCTGAACTCGTACTCCGGCTGGGCCGCCGCAGGGATCGGCTTCTCGCTGAACAACCCGATGCTCATCATCGCGGGCTCGCTGGTCGGCTCATCGGGCGCGATCCTGTCGTACATCATGTGTAAGGCGATGAATCGCTCGTTCTTCAACGTGATTCTCGGCGGCTTCGGGGCAACCCCCGGGGCAAGCGCGGCGGGCGGTGAACAGCAGCAACGTCCGGTCAAATCCGGTTCGCCCGATGACGCCGCGTTCCTCATGAGCAATGCCGAGTCGCTGGTGATCGTGCCCGGTTACGGTCTGGCCGTCGCCCGTGCGCAGCATGCGCTCAAGGAACTGACCGACAAGCTCACGGAGAAAGGCGTGAATGTTCGCTACGCGATCCACCCGGTTGCGGGCCGCATGCCGGGTCACATGAACGTGCTGCTGGCCGAGGCCGAAGTGCCATACGACCAGGTGCTGGAGATGGACGAGATCAACGGCGAATTCGGTCAGACGGACGTGGTGCTCGTACTCGGCGCGAACGACGTGGTGAACCCCGCCGCGAAGAACGATCCGCAATCGCCGATTGCCGGCATGCCGATTCTCGAGGCTTACAAGGCCAAGACGATCATCGTCAACAAGCGCTCGATGGCGGCCGGTTACGCCGGGCTGGATAACGACCTGTTCTATCTCGACAAGACCATGATGGTCTTCGGCGATGCGAAGAAGGTCGTAGAGGAGATGGTCAAAGCGGCGGCTTGACCCGATCGATCGGCTTGATCGGTGAAATCTGTGAAATCGGTGAAATCGGTGAAATCGGTGAATCACGGGGCGCGCCGCCGGATGCGGCGCGCCGGAGTCATTTCGATGGCTCGTTTGCTCACTTTCTGGCAGGGCACAAGCACATGAACGTATCGCTGAGACAACTCAAGGTCTTCATGGTCGTGGCGCGCAGCAAGAACTTCAGCCGCGCGGGCGCCGAGATCGGCCTGACACAACCGGCCATCAGCCGCTGCATCAACGAACTGGAAGCGCAACTTGGCCTGCGCCTCGTCGATCGCACCACGCGCGAGGTGGCGCTGACCGACGCAGGGGTCACGCTCGCCGGCAATCTCGACCGTGTGCTCGATGAACTGGAGATCGCCCTGTTGCAGACGCACGGCGCAGAAGCGCGCACGACGGGTCGCGTTCGCATTGGTGCCGCGCCGACAATCTCCGCGACGCTGATGCCGCGCGTGCTGCTGGCCTCGCAAGCGACGTACCCGGACATTGCGCTCGCGCTCGTCGATCAGATGCAGCGGGCGGTGCTCGATAGCGTGCGGGCCGGCGATGTGGACTTCGGCATCGTGGTCGCCCCGCAAGGCGCGGACGACCTCACGACTGAGCATCTGATGAGTGAGCCGTTCTGTCTGGTGTGTCGCAGCGATCACCCGCTCGCCACGCAGGCGGCCGTGCACTGGTCGGAGCTTTCCGGTGAAAACCTTGTGCTGCTCAATCAGAGTTCGGGCAGTCGTGCGTTGATCGATCGCGCACTCACCACCCAGAAGGTGCAGGGCACGATCACGCAGGAGCTGGGGCATGTGAGCACCATCTTCCGCATGGTGCAGGAAGGGCTGGGAGTGAGCGTGCTGCCGCCGTTGGCATTGCCGCTGCCGGAGAACTCCACGCTGGCCGTGCGTCCGCTATTGCCAGCCTTCGAGCGCAACATCGTGCTCGTGCGTCGCAAGAACCGCTCGCTCTCGCCGGCGGCGCATACGGTGTGGGAGCTGATTCACCGCGTCGTTCGCGAGCGCAACAAGGGGTTCGCGATGGGGGCGGAGCAGGTGGCCGCTGCTGCGGCATCTTCGCAGAACTGAATCTCCGAAGCGAATCAACGACTTGCATCCTGTCATCAAGGACTTTTCCACAGACTTGAACACAAAATCTGTGGATAAATCGGAGGCACTTTCAGGCCGTCTGCCTGCGGGTGCCTCCGTCTGATCCCTTCTAACGAAAACTCCATACCGATCAATCGCTTGGCGATTCTCCTGCGTTCGTTGTCCACAGCCTTGTGAACAAAAACGGTGGATAACTCCGGGCGCGCCGCGAGCTTTGCGACGTCGACTCCCGACAGGTTGATGTCGGATTGCCAAGATGCCTCGTCGAGCGGGTGCATAGGATGCCCAACGGCAGGGTGTCTGCGCACCCACGGTTCAGGCACCGTCCTGATCCGTCGCCGGGCGGGCTGGCAAGCCCTCATCCCTCAGATCTGGAGTTCCCCGATGTTTTTTTCCCTAAGCGGCCAAAGCGGCGGTGTCGCCCCCCATCGTGCCGACATGACCGTGCCGACGTTCGAGCGTCAGGCGAGTCGCAGTCATTGCCAATCCGACCTTGCGGACCTGCGCGAGCAATATGCGCGCGCGTCGCGGCGCGGCCCGCTTCGTGAGCATCTGCTCTCGACGGCGACGACGTCGTCCGGCCCGGTGGCGGCATTTCTCGCGCCGCTGCTGCCTCGTGATGTCAGGGGCAGCTTCCTGCTGAACGTGCAGGAACTGGCGGCACTGCGATGCGTTGTGTTTTTGCCCGCAGCGGACGTCGGACTGGACGCGCTGTTGCGCGCGGGCATGCCGCACGACGCAGCGTACGACCTGTGCGAGCTGCTACGCGATGCTCCCGAAGATGCCGTCATGTCGGCGCTCGCCTCGTTCGCCACGGCGCCGTTGCCACTGACGAACTGGTGGCATCACCTGACGAACGAGACTGACGTTGCGGCTTCGCGCGAGGCGCTGCGGGCGCTTCGCGTGTTGCAACTGGCCGGCTACCGCCAGTGGCCGTTCGACGAGAGCGTCTGGCGGGGCGCGGTGATGCGGGCGGGGCAGGCATTGCAATGCGATCCGGACTCGGGGCGACCCATCAATCCGCTCATGGGCATGGCGTTGCTCGACTTGCTGCCAAGAAACCGGTATTCGCAACGTCTCATGGTGACGTTCACCGGCGAGCCGATCCTGCTGTTCTCGATACGCAAGGGACTTCCGGCTAAGGCGCTCGACAAGATGTTGCGGCTCGGATTCGAAGTCGACGTCGCGTCGCCCGAGGGACAGGCGTCTGCCGAAGATCCGGTCCCGATTCTGCCGGGTGCCACGCCATTGCATTACGCTGCACTTCACGGCGATCTTGAGATGATCGGGCTGCTCGCGAGCTACGGTGCCGATCTCAATGCGCGAGACGCACGTGGCTATTCGCCCATGCTGTATGCGAAGGCCGGTGCACTGCTGCTGCGCGGCCACGACGCAGTGACGACCCTCAGGCCGGAGGACCGCACGGACGCACGGTTGCGCGACGCCACCTCAGCGGTCGTTCGTACGCTGCACAGTCTTGGCGCCGATCCGCGCGTTTGCGGCTACGACGGCATGGGACTGGGGCACACATTGATCCTGTCCGTCATGGCCTCACGGGAAGGCGGCGGCATGGACCATTGGCCCGAATTCGAACAACTGCTCGTCATGCACTACGATCAGGGCGTGCACTTTGATATGCCGGGCGGCGCTGGGACGAGTGACGTTGCAGCGTTCGCCGAAGCCAACGCGCGGGACAATCCGAACGACGCGATCTGGGCACTCCTCACGCTGCTGAGGGCTCTCGACACGCGCTAATACGCGCATACACGCTGACACGCGCTGACATGCACGTTGTTGCGGCGCGTCGCTCGGTTGCTTTCAATGTGACGTTGATGCGTCGCGCCGCGGCAATCGCGCAACGTGTGCACGGCAATGTCACGCGGCGTGCGTTAGAATTCTCAACTTGGGCGGCCCCGCATTGTGCCGGGGCTTCGCCGGTCATCTCTTCAAACGACAACGCAGTTTTCTCTGCCGCGTCATTCCCGCTTCTCTTGCGATTCCCATGACTTCTGAAATGACGAAGCCGCGCACGGGCTTTTGGCCTGCACGCGCAGCGACGATGGCATTGCTGTTTTGCAGCGGATTTCTCTATGCGACGTGGGGGGTTCATGTGCCCACCGTCAAGGCAATGTTCGACCTGAACGATGCCAGCCTCTCGGTGGCCATGTTTGCCGTGGCGGGCGGCGCCATCGTCACGATGTCGCGCATGGCACGCTGGGTCGGACGCGCCGGCAGTCGGCGCGCGAGCCTGCATGCCGGCATTGCGCTGGCCGTGACGAGCGCCTTCATTCTGTCGATGCCGAGCTACTGGGGCCTTGTGGGCTGGCTCGCGCTTTACGGCGCGGCGAACGCCACGTACGACGTCTCGGTCAATGCACAGGCCGCCACGCTCGAAGCGCGCTATCGCAAGCCGATCATGGCGTCGCTGCATGGGTGCTTCAGCCTTGGCGGCATGGCCGGGGCGCTCGTCGGCGGCGCGTGGCTGGCCCATCACGGGTCGCCCCAATGGCACATCGGCCTCGCGGCGCTGTTGTGTGCGGGGGTGATCGTCGTGGGCGCGCGCTTCATGCAGCCCGACATGATGCCCGGCGAAGCCCCGGTCGCGAGCGAAGGCGCGGACAAGGGCGTTGCCCGCGCACACAAGCCACCGCCTGCGCTCGACGAGGCCGCACGTCGCAAGCTGCACCGCAAGCTCACGGGGTTCGGCATTCTCGCGTTTCTGGGGCTGGTAGTCGAAGGCGCGATGTACGACTGGACGGCGGTGTACATGCGCGAAGTGGTTGACGCACAGGGCGCGTGGATCGGGGCAGGATACGCTGCGTTCTCGCTCGGTATGGCGAGCGGGCGCTTCGGTGGCGACCCGATACGTGCCCGCATGGGCGGCGCGCGACTGCTGCGGGTGAGCAGCTTGCTGTGTGTTGGCGGTGTCTTGCTGGCACTGCTCTGGCGTGTGCCGGCGGCCGCCGTCGTGGGCTTCGCGCTCGCGGGGCTCGGGCTGTCGAACGTAATGCCGGTGATGTTCGCCGCATCGGGCGAGGTGGCGCGCGGCGCTGGCATGGCGAGTGCCGAGGCCATCGCGGTGATGGCGCGGCTGGCCTATCTGGGACTGCTCGTCGGCCCGGTGCTGATCGGGGCGATTGCCCACGGCATCAGCTTGCCGGTGGCATTGGGGGCGGGACTGCTGTGCATCGTCCCGATTGCCTTGCTCGCGCCAAAGATGCTGGCCGGCGCAGACGGGCGCGCCACGCAGCACTGAAAGGCTGCGAGCGCGCCGAACGCATTTACTTCAGTGTGACGCACACTTCGCCAATGCCGTGGATCGTGCCGCGCAACTCGCCTTTGGCGCTTGCGGGAATCATGCCGACGTAGGAGCCGCAGGTGATGATGGCGCCTGCACGCATCGTGATGCCGCGCTTGCCGTTGTGGTTGACGAGCCACGTGAGCAGGGCGCGCGGATCGCCACCCGTGTTGCCGGTGCGTGCCGGCGCGATGTCGGTGCCATCGAGCGAGAACGTGAGCTTCGGCGAGGTGTAGTTGAGCGACGCATCGTAATCACGGCCGCTGCCGATCACGAGTGCGCCGTTGTTTTGCAGGTCGGCGAGCGCGAACCGGCTGTCGAGGCCCTTTGATGCAAAGCGGCTGTCGGTGATCTCGATCGTGGCCAGCGTTTCGCCGACGAACATCATTGCCGCACGTTCGTCATAGTTGCCCGGCTTGATGTCACGGGCCAGACGAAACGCGATTTCCAGTTCCAGACCCGGACGGAAGAAGTCGTCGAGGGCCAGGGCGCCGCCCGAGTCACTCACGACCGAGGCGGGAATCGGCGCGCAATTCGGCAGATCCGACGGGGCCTTGGCGCCCACCTTCCACGCGGCAATCGTCTCGCCAAGCAGGTCGAGCGTGCGCAACTGCACGGCGTAGGCCGCACGGGCGTCGGCCGGGAGCAGCGCAGGCGCGGGCGAGTCGATCGGCGTATCGCCGCGGCGGGTGTCGGCCAGCAGTTGGGCCAGCGATTCGACGGCGGCTTGATTCTCGAACATCTTGCAATCTCCAGAGGGAAAGGCAATGCGCCAGACATTGGCCGGCAGCACGTTGTCCCACATCGTATACAAAATTCACGTGCCGTTGCGCAGTGCAGCGAACGTGATGCCTACTCAGTGAAAACACCATCTAACGTAGTCAAAACCGCATCGATCTGCGAGAATCGGACTTCGTAATAATTCGTAATATTTCGTGAGGCATGGCAGCGATGGTGAGCGCCGTCGCCCGCGAAAGTGCAGTGCGTGCAGTCGATGACTTTCTCCTCAAAGCGAACGACGACCTGGCCAAGCCTATGCACTCCGTGACTCTGAACCCCGTACGAGCCCCCGCCATCCATCCGCCGGATAGCGGTGCTGCGCAGCCGATCAGTCGTCAGGCGCTGCATCTGGCGGTGATGGATCGTCTGCGCAAGATGATTACCGAAGGGGCATTGCTGCCGGGGGCGCATCTGAACGAGCGCGCGCTGTGCGAACAACTTGGCGTGTCGCGCACGCCGCTGCGCGAGGCGCTCAAGATGCTGGCGGTCGAGCGACTGATCGAGCTGCTGCCCAATCGCGGTGCGCGCGTGGTGACGCTCTCGGCCAGCGATGTCGCCGACGCCTTCGAGTTGCTCAGCGGCCTTGAAGCGCTGGCCGGCGAACTGGCCTGTGAACGCATCACACAAGCGGAAATCGACGAGATTCAGGAATTGCATTCGGCGATGGACGCCTGCTACGCGAACGGCGACCTGCCCGGCTATTTCGACTGCAATCAGCGCATTCACGATCGTATCAATGCGGCGGCACGTAACCCCGCGCTCACGCAGATGTATCAGGCGGTCAATCATCGGTTGCAGGCGCTGCGCTTTCGCTCCAATCTGCATGCCGGCAAGTGGGAGCAGGCCGTCGATGAGCACGTGGCGATGCTGCGCGCGCTGCGTCAGCGCGACGGTCTGGCGTTAGGTCGACTGTTGCGCGCTCACCTGATGACCAAATGCGCTACGGTGCTCGCCAGTGTGCGCGTCGCGGCTTGACGCATCGACACCGCCGAGGTGCCGCGCAGGCTCGGACGCCAACACACGCACGCCGGCTCACGCAGCACGACGCATACTCACCAGCCCTTCGTTGAGCATGGCTGCCACGTAGGCGTCGGTCTTGCTGCGCAGGTGCGCCTCCATCAGCGGGCGCAATCGTTTGCCATCGCGCCGGCGCAGCAGCGCCAGCATTTCCGCATGTTCGTCGACGGCCTGACGCCAGCGCTCGGGCGTTGGCGTGAGGCGCTCGCGCACGTGCCGCAGACGGGCGTTGAGATTGTGGAAGTACTCGGCAAGCGGGCCGTTGTCCGCCATACGCAGAATGCTCAGGTGGATCTGCTGATTCAGCGCGAAATAGGCGGCGTGATCGGTACGCGCATAAGCCGATTCCATTTCGTTCTGTAGTCGCGCCAGTTCGTCCAGATCGGCGTCCGACGCTTTCTCGCACGCCTGTTCCCCCGAGAGTCCTTCGAGCACCGCCATCACGGCGAGCAGGTTCACGACCTCATCGACACTCACGCGCGCCACGCGGGCTCGGCGCGTTTGCGAAATCTCCACCAGTCCCTCGTTCGCCAGCCGCTTGAGCGCTTCGCGCAACGGCGTGCGCGAGACCGCCAGTTCGTCGCAAAGGGCGCGTTCCGAGAGAGGCGCGCCAGGGCGCAGATCACCGCGCACGATGCGTGCCTTGAGGGCTTCGTAAGCGGCGGCGTTCAGCGAGGCGGCAGACGTGCTCATGCGCAAGATTTGGATAAATGGAATGCCAATTCTGCAAGCGACAAGCAGAATCGTCAATTGCCAATCCTCATTTTTTCAACGTTAACCCGGATTATTCGCTTTGCCGCTTGCCAATGGCGTGACGATGAATTTATCGTGTACTAAAAATTGGTATACCAAAAATCGAAGCTGGCCGACATCGGGTGCGTGCTGGCGTGTGAAGGAGGCAATGTGACATCGACCGTTCTGACCGAGCGACACGGCGCAGTTGCGCTGGTCACGCTCAATCGCCCAGAGAAGCTCAATGCGTTGACCAAGCCGATGTGGCAGGCGTTGGGCGACACGATTCTGGCCTTGTCCGAGACGCCCGACGTGCGCGGTATCGTGCTGCGCGGTGCGGGGGAGAAATCGTTCGCGCCGGGCAACGATATTGCGGAGTTCGAGACGGATCGGGCCAACGTGGAGCAAGCGCGCGCGTACGGCGCGCTCATGCACCGCACGCTCGACGCGCTGACGAATTGCCCTGTGCCGCTCGTTGCCATGATTCATGGCATATGCGTTGGCGGCGGCATGGAGATTGCAGCGGCCTGTGACGTGCGCATTTGCGGCGAGTCGAGCCGTTTTGGCGCGCCGATCAACAAGTTGGGGCTGGTGATGGCGCATGCGGAGCTCTCGGGCCTCGTGCGACTGCTCGGCCCGGCGCGGGCGCTCGAGATACTGCTCGAAGGGCGGATCTTCGATGCGCAGGAGGCCTTGCGCATCGGCCTCGTCACCCGGGTGGTGGCTGATGCCGACGTGACACGCGAAGCGCTCGCGAGTGCGGAGCGTATCGCCGCCGGGGCGCCGTTGGTCGCGCGCTGGCACAAGCGGTTCGTGCGCGAACTGGTGAGTGGTCAGCCGCTCACGCCCGCACAGATCGATGAAGGTTTCGCGTGCTTCGGCACGGCCGATTTTCAGACGGGCTATCGCGCCTTCCTCGCGAAGACGGCCCCCGTGTTCGAGGGGCGCTGACATGACCCATCCCGAGAAGCCGGCCGGCGGGCCGTTGCAGGGCGTCAAGGTGATCGAGCTGTCGCACATCATGTCAGGGCCGGTGTGCGGCATGATGCTCGCGGACATGGGGGCCGACGTCATCAAGGTCGAGAAGGTGGAAGGCGACGACGCGCGCCGGTTCGCGCCGATCCTCCCGCATGGCGAGTCGGCCTCGTTCATGATGCTCAATCGCAACAAGCGCGGCATTGCGCTCAACCTCAAGACAGAGGGCGGCAAGGCCGTGTTGCGCAAGATGCTGGCGAGCGCCGACGTCGTCACCGAAAACTACCGCAAGGGGACGATGGAAAAACTCGGCCTCGGCTACGAGACGCTGCGCGAGGCCAACCCCGGCCTGATCTATTGCGCCATTTCCGGCTATGGGCGCACGGGCCCGTATGCGGACAAAGGCGGCTTCGATCTCATCGCGCAGGGACTCTGCGGTCTGATGAGCGTGACGGGCGAGCCGGGGCAGGCGCCGATCAAGGCGGGCTCGCCGATTGCGGACATCAATGCGGGCATTCTGGCGGCGCTCGGCATCTCGGCGGCTTACGCGCATCGGCTGCGCACGGGGCAGGGGCAGATCGTCGACACGTCGCTGCTCGAAGCGGGCTTTCAGCAGATGTACTGGGCTGCCGCCAACTTCTTCGCGAGTGGCGAGAATCCGCCGAAACTCGGCTCGGCGAATCCGACGAGCACCCCTTATCAGGCCTTTCGCACGCAAGATGGCTGGATCAACATCGGGGCGGCCAATCAGGCGAACTACGAGCGTCTGCTTCAGGTGCTCGACGCCCCCGAGATCGCCAGCGATCCGCGCTTTGCCACCAATGCAGGGCGCACCGCACACCGCACCGAACTCGTCGAACGGCTCACAGACTATCTGACGCGCGACACCACGCAGAACTGGGTCGAACGGCTCGATGCCGTGGGCTTGCCCGTCGGCCCGGTGCTGCCGATCTCCGAGGCGGTGACGCACCCGCAGATCGTCGCGCGCGAGATGGTGGTGCAGACGGTGCACCCGCTCGACGGCCCGACACGCAGCATCGGCTTGCCGATTCGCTTCTCCGAGACGCCGAAGTGCACCGGAGGTCCCGCGCCGCGGCTTGGCGAACACACCTACGAGGTGTTGCGTGAGTACGGCTTCGATGCCGGGCAGGTGCATGACCTGATCGCACAAGGCGCGGTACAGGGGTTGGCGCAGACGGAGATCGCGAACGCCCAACGTGCATGACGTGCACGATGCGTGCGCGATGCGGATTCTCCGCGTGTTCGCAAATTGCGTAGAACTTCCCTCCCGGTGGCCGGTCGGTTTCAAGACTGGTGCACGACAGGCCACCGATCAATCTGACCCGACGGCAACGTCGTTAGGAGGGAGCGCATGACCCTTGGCAAAATCTCCGGCAGACATCACTTCCCACCATTCGGCCGATGGCCCCATGTCGACGACGCGCGTACCATAG
>Ga0181519_10005297_pt1 | contig 10321 bp, 7 predicted proteins | sample PEATcosm2014_Bin_26_FD_121102 | JGI IMG/M metagenome (GOLD analysis project Ga0181519, IMG submission 121102) | Peatland microbial communities from MTU Mesocosm Facility, Houghton, MI, USA - PEATcosm2014_Bin02_10_metaG | ecosystem: Environmental > Terrestrial > Soil > Wetlands > Peat | place...
ATCTTTGCGATGGCGTCGTAGAGCTCGATGCCCGTGTCGCCTCCGCCCGCCACCAGGCCGTGCACGGTCTTCGCACGGATCCCCGCCAGGCCGAGCGCCAGCCCGAGGGCGTGGGGGAGCGCCGCCTGCGCGTACCCACCGCCGGAGATCTGCCTCGAGGTCCACGTGGCCGTATCGGCCCGGTCGTTCGGGTCGCCCGTCGAGCTCAGGGAGGCGCCTAACAGCAGCTCGCGTATGCCCGAGTCCATGTGCACGCTCATGCCTGTCACGTCGCCGATGCCGTGGGTGTCGAGGAGCTCCCGTGCGGCGACATAGGTCGGCAGGTAGTTCCAGCCGAAGGAGATGACGAGGTGCAAACGGGCCGCCTGGGCCCGCTCGACGAGGTCCCAGGCGTCGGCGGAGCTGATCGTCACGGGCTTTTCGAGCAGGACATGGCAGCCGGCGTCGAGGGCGGCGCGGGCGTGCTCGTGGTGGAGATAGGCGGGGCTCGAGACGATGCAGGCGTCGACGCCCGCGTCGAGGACCTCGCGGTAGTCCTCGGTGGCGACGGCGAAGCCGAACTGCTCCGCCACCGCTTTCACCTCGGCCTCTCCCGTCCGGCACACCGCCACGAACTCCACGTCCTGCGGCCGCCGGGCGAGCACCGGGAGATGGGACGTGGTCGCCCAAACTCCGGCACCGATCACTCCGATTCGAACCTTGCCCATATGCTGTCGGCTCCTTGCCTAGAGGCCCCTTGCGACGACGCTCAGATTCCCGACTCCCGGGCGGCCCGCGGCGCCTCAGCCCGGCGTCGGCGCGGAGGCGGGCGTGGCCGGCGGCAGCTCGGCGACGCTCACCCAGCCCGCCCTTGCCGCCACGAGCCGCGGGAGTGAGTTCGCCACGAGGGCCACCGAGGCGAGCTGCGGGTTGAGTCCCGGCACGATCTCCATGTGGACGGGCGTGCTTGAGGCAACGGTGATGCTGTCGCGAGGCGCGAGGCCGAGGTCGGCCGGGTCGAGGTGCCCCGTGAACAGCGCCGTGAACCAGGGCTTGCCGGCGACGACGGCCGTGTAGTGCTGACGGAAGCCGGCGGTGAGCCCCGGCGGGGTGCTGCCGTGTGGACGCTCGTAGAGGCGGTCTCCGAGCACCGGCGTCATCACCCGGTCGATCCGCTCGATCGAGACACCGAGGCCGCCGGCGACGACATTCATCGACTGCGGGAAGCCGATATGGCCCGTGATGTCCCCGCTCGCGACGAGCCGCTCGAACTCGACCAGCTCGTAACCGATGCCGAGGCGGGCGAGGATCGTCTCGCTGAACCCCGAGAGGTTGACGACCCGCTCCACCTCGATCGAGGCGACGTCCCAGCAGGCGCCTGTGGCGGTGAGCACGAGGGCGTCGAAGGCGTAGCCGGGGTTCACCCCGCCTCCGAGGATCGAGACGCCGCGCTCGCGGGCGAGAGCGTCGAGCTCCCTTGCCAGCTCGCCGTGCGCCCTCCAGGGAAAGGCCGCCTCCTCCGCCGTCGTGAGCACGTTCGACCCGTGCTCGAGCGCGAGGCGGATGTCCGGCGCGATCTGTTCGAGGAACGAGGTCGTGGCGATCACGACGACGTCCGCGCCGGAGGTGAGAGCCGCCTCGCGCCCGTCCCTCCCGAAGACGCCGACGACCTCGTACCCGTCCCGGCGCGACAGCACCTCCGCCGCGGAGCGCGAGACGCTGCCGGCCCCGTAGAAGGCGACCTTCACGATGCCCCGGCCCAGCAGAGGAGACGCCGCGGATTGTCACGGGTGATCTGGCCGGCGAGGCCGGCCTCGGCGCCGAGGAGCTCGAAGATCGGGAGCACGTTGCTCGGGATGTGGGCGTAGCCGAAGCCGCCCCAGTCCGGCAGCTGCATCTTCATGCAGACGTCGTGGCTCATCAAGAGCTGGGCGGCGTACCCGCGATCGGCCAGGTCCATGATCGACTGCACCCGCCGGGTGTCGGTCGGCATGTGGAGGAAATTGCCGGCGTTCCAGATCGGAAAGCCGAAGAGGTCGAACTCCACGTAGAGCCCGAGCCGGAGCGCCCGCTCGTGGTCGCCGAGGTCGTCGAGGTCGTAGTCCATGTGCGAGACGGCGACGCGGCTCAGGTCCCGGCCCGTCTCTTCCAGGAAGTCCAGCAGGGGCGGGACGGGACGGCGGCCGGTGACGTGGATCCAGATCGGTGCGCCCGTGAGGTCCTGGGCCCGCAGGGCCGCGCTGAGCACGAGGAGCTCGTCGGGATGGGGCGGCGGGGAGATGCCGATCTCGCCGATGACTCCGCAGCGCGACACCCCGTCGACCGGGGCCGTGAGCTCGGCGACAAACTCGGCGGCAAGGTCCTCCTCGCTCCGGCCCGCCACCCGGCCCTTGTGGGCGCGCTCGACGTAGTAGCCGGTGGCGGCGACGACGTTCACCCCCGTGGCCGTCGAGATGGCGCGGAGACGGGCAAGGTCGCGCCCCATGCCGGTCGGCGTCAGCTCGACGATGGTGCCCCCGCCGGCCTCGCGGTAGCGCACAAGCGCGGCCGCGGACGCGGCGTCGTCGTCCATGACGATGTTCTCGGCGATCGAGCGCGGCGCCAGCCGGGCCTGCGGCAGGGTCTTAAGGCTGAGGACCGCCTCAGGGTCGTACTCGGGGCCCGTGGCGAGATGCACCCTGTTGTCCACGGTCAGGTGCTCGTGCGGGAGCACGAACCCGAGGTTGTCGGCGTCGACGACACCGAGGACCGTGACCGCGCCGAGACCACTCACCTGGTCCACCTCCCGTTCATGCCGGTGTCGCGTCCGTCACCGGGGCGGGAACGCTCGCCAGCTCCAGCTTCGGCGGCTCCGGATAGTGACAGGCCCAAAAGTGCGCCGGGTCCCCCTCGACGAGGGGCGGGTCCTCGGCCGCGCAGCGTTCCTGGGCGTTCGGGCACCGCGACCTGTAGGCGCACCCGACGACGCGATGGGTGAGATCGGGCAGCTCCCCCACGACCTCGATCCGCGTGCGGGTCCGCTCGTAGGTCGGGTCGGGGACGGGGATGGCCGAGATGAGCCCGGCGGTGTAGGGGTGCCGGGGGCTCGTGAACAGCTCCTCGGCGTCGGCAACCTCGACGATGCGGCCGGCGTGCATGACCGCGACGCGCTCGCAGACGTTGCGCACCATGGAGAGGTCGTGCGATATGTGGATGCAGGTGAGGTCGCCCTCGTCCTGGACGTCGGAGAGGAGGTTGAGCACCTGGCCTCTCGCCGACATGTCGAGCGAAGCCACCGCCTCGTCGGCGACGAGCAGCCTCGGCTTGGTCGTGAGGGCCCGGGCGATGGCGACCCGCTGGCGCTGGCCGCCGGAGAGCTGGCTCGCCCTCCTCCCCATCATGGCCTCCGGGAGGCCGACCTCCGAGAGGGCCCCGGCCACCTCGCTGCGGTACCGGTGGGCCCGCCCGCCGCGGGTTATCTCGAGCGGCTCCGCGATGAGATGCTCGACGGTCATGAGCGGGTCGAGGGAGTCGCCCGGGTCCTGGAAGATCATCTGGATCTCGCCGGGCCGCGACGAGCGTCGGCGCCGGGCGGCGCTCGAGGCCGCCACGGCGTCCTCGCCCGAGAAGTTCAGCGTGCCGGAATCGGCGCTCTCGAGGCCGACGAGGATCCGGGCGAGGGTGGTCTTGCCCGAGCCCGACTCGCCGACGATGCCGAACGACTCGCCCTTGCGCACGACGAGCGACACTCCCGCGACGGCCCGCAGACGCACCGTCGAGCTCCCGCCGCGGGTGACGCGGAAGGTCTTGACGACGTCGGTCACCTCGAGGAGCACCGGAGCCGGGCCGGCGGCCGCAGCATCGCCCGTCGCGCTCTCGCCGAGGTGGGCCATCGGGACCGCCCCGGCGCGCGGGCCGACCCGCAGCGGCCCGTCGACGGGGAAGTAACAGGCCGCCACCGTGCCTGAGGAGGTGAGGCTCAGCTGGGGCTCGGACGCCTGGCAACGCGGGTTGCCCTGGCCGACCGAGCATCGGGGCTCGAATCGGCAGCCGGCCGCAGCCGAGCTGCTGCGCGGGAGCCCCCCGGGGATGAAGGGGAGCCGGCGCACGCGGGCACCTGTGAGCGAGGGGACGGCCTCGATCAACGCCCGTGTGTACGGGTGGGAGGGCCGCCCGAAGATGTCGCCGACGAGGCCGGTCTCGACGACGGCACCGGCGTACATGACGAGGACCGTCTCGGCGAAGCCTGCGACGACGCCGAGGTCGTGGGTGACGAGGATCGTCGCCATGCCCCGCTCCTCGCCGAGCCTGTGCAACAGGTCGATGATCTTCGCCTGGGTCGTGACGTCGAGGGCGCTCGTCGGCTCGTCGGCGACGAGGAGCTTCGGCTGACCGGCCAGTGCCATGGCGATCATCGCCCGCTGACGCTGGCCGCCGGAGAGCTCGTGGGGGTACTGGCGCAGGCGGTTCTCGGGATCGGGCAGCTCCACCTCGCGCAAAAGACCGAGGGCGACGGCGAGCGCCTCCTGGCGGCTGGCCGAGCCGTGGGCGCGGACCGCTTCTCCGATCTGCGAGCCGATGGTCCTGACAGGGTCAAGAGCCGTCTTCGCGTCCTGGAACACGACCGAGACCTGCTTGCCGCGGATGTCGCGCAGCGCCCGCTCGCGAAGCCCCACGATCTGCTTGCCCTCGTGGGTGATGCTCCCCGAGACGACCCGGGCCGTGCGGGGAAGCAGCCCGGCGAGGGCCAGGCCGAGCGTCGTCTTGCCCGAGCCGGACTCGCCGACGATGCCGAGGCGGCCGCCCGCAGCCAGTTCGAGAGAGACGTCGTCGACGGCGCGCACGGCGTCGCCGCGACCGAGGTAGTCGACCGTGAGCCCGCTCACCTCGAGGAGGCCGGTCGTCTCGAGCAGGCCAGTGGCCCCGGGCCCGGTCATACCCGGGTCACCGAGGTCCGAAAGGCGCGTTCCTGGCGCCCTGTGCGACCCTGCAGCTCACCGAGGCCGCGCCCGAGGAGCATGTAGCCATAGGCGAGGACGGTGATGCACACGCCCGGGGCGACGCCGTAGATGGGGGCCTGGAACACATTCTGGAAGGCGTTGTAAAGCATCGTGCCCCAGCTCGGGGTGGGAGGGGTCACGCCGAGGCCGAGGTAGCTGAGCGCGGCGGAGATGAGCACGGCGCTCGCCCCGAGGACGGACGCCGCCACGAGCAGCGAGCGCAGGGCGTTCGGCACGAGATGCCGGCGGATCACATAGGCACGGGATGCACGGAGGATCTCGCTCGACTCGATGTAGGCACGGTTTCTCAAAAGGAGGCTGGTGCCGCGGGCAAAGCGTGCCATGGACGGCATCATCACCGCCGCGATGGCGACGATCTCGACGAGCTCGCCGTGGCCGAAGATGGCGATGAGGAACAGGGCGAGCACGATGGCCGGGAAGGCCAGCGCGACGTCGACGATCCGCGTCCCTGCCGTGTCCACCCAGCCGCCCCGGTAGCCGAGGAAGACGCCGATGAGCGACCCGACGATGAAGGCGATCGCCGTGGCGGCGAGGCTGATGACGACGTCGCTCTGGGCGCTGAAGATGACACGGCTCAGCACGTCGCGCCCGATCTCGTCGGTCCCCAACCAGTTGCTGCCGCTCGGCCCAGATAGCGGGATCCCGACCGTCGTGTAAGGGCTGTAGGGCGCGATGACACTGGGGATGACGGCCATGAGGCCGAAGGGCAGGAGCAGGACGACAGCCGCCACGAGCGCCTTCGGCAGACGGAAGAAGGCCCGGACGGGGGCGAGCACCCTGCGGGGGGCGGCGATCGAGGCGAGGGACACCGGCTACACCTGCCCCGGGCGGCGGGTCCGCGGGTCGGCGAACCAGTAGATGAGGTCGACGACGATCGAGGTGAACACGAAGACGGCCGCCGTGAGGAGCACGATCGCCACGAGGGTGTTGAAGTCGCGTACCGTCACCGACTGCACGAGGAGCGACCCGAGCCCGGGCCAGGAGAACACCGACTCGACGATCACGAGCGAGCTGAGCAGTGAACCGGTCGCGAGGCCGACGATCGTGATCGTGGGCAAGAAGCCGTTCGGGAGCACGTGCTTGTAGGCGACGGCGCGGTCCGAGATGCCCTTGGCCCGCGCCGCGACGACGAAGGCCCCCATCTCGGCCTCTTCGAGCCCCGCCAGCAGGTAGCGGAAGAAGAGGGCCGTGAGCGGGCATGCGAGCGTCAGGGCCGGCAGCACGAGGTGGGAGAAGTTGCCGGACGCCGATTGGGCGAGAGGCACGAAGCCGGAAGCCGGGAACGACTGTGTCTTCACCGCGAGCAGGTAGACGAGAAGGAACCCCAGCCAGAAGCTCGGGATCACAAAGAGGGTCGACATGATGCCCTGCACGAGCGCCTGCATTCGGCGCCACCTCGTCCGGAACGCCCACAGCGCCAGGGCGAACGAGGCGATGAGGCTCGGCACGAGGCCCGCGATGGCCAGCTCCACGCTCGCCCAGACCGAGGAGCCGAGCAGCGTCGTGACCTGCTCGCCCTGGGTCGTGAGGCCGAAGTCCCCGCGGACGGCATGCGTGAGCCAGATCCAGTACTGCACGATGAGCGGCTTGTTGAGGCCCAGCTGCGCCGACAGCTTGGCGATGAGGGCGGCGCGCTCTTGGGGCGTGTAGCTCGGCAGGGGCCCGATCCGGTAGAGGGCGGCATTGCCGGGGAGCGCGCTCAGGAGGAAGAACGTGATAGCCGAGATGGCAAGCAGGACAAGGACGAGCTGAAGGAGCTTGCTCGCGAAGATCTTTGCCACTCCACCCCTTATCGGCTGTTTCCAATACTGCCGGGGTGCTCAGGTCCTTGCCGTGACCGGAGCACCCCGAGGACGAAATCGGGACGGCCACCTCCCCCGCGGGAGAGGTGGCCGTCCTACTGCAACGTGCTTACGAGAAGGAAGCCTTGTGCCACCTCACGTCACCGTATCCGTTCACGATCACACCGTGGACGTTGTTGGGCAGGATCATGTTGACCGGTCCGCCGAACATGAAGTACACGACGGCGTCGTTCAGGATCATCTCCTGGGCCTGCTTCAGCAGTGCCGGCTCCTGCGGATCCGTGCCGGCCTCCACCTTGTTGTAGAGCGCCGCCACGGTCGGGTTCGGATAGCCCTTCTTGTAGGCGCTCAGCAGGCTCGAGGGGTCGACGAGGTAGTCCCAGAAGTTGAGGAACGGGAACGGGATGTTGCCCGCGTTGAAGGCGAGACCCGTCCAGTTGCCCTTGCCGTAGGTCGCCGACAGCCAGTCCCCGTCGGTGAGGGCCTGGAAGGTGGCGTTGAGCCCGGCCGCCTTCAGACCCTGCTGGATGACCTGGCCCTCGTTGATCGAGTCCTGGTAGTTGTTCAGGCCGATCAGCCCGACGTTGAACGGTGTCTTGACACCGGCCGCCTTGAGCAGCGAAGCCGCCTTGGCCGGGTCGTAGCCGCCCGTGTACTTCTGGCTGATCTGCCAGGAGGGCGGGTAGAAGCCGAACCCGTCCCACGGGTGGGTGCCGAGACCGCCGAAGGCCGTCTTGTTGATGAGGGGCATGTTGAAGCAGTAGCGGATGGCTCTGCGCACCGCCGGGTTGTCGAAGGGCGGCTGGCCCATCTGGATGATCCACCAGTTGGCGTACGTCGCCTCGCGGATGACCTTGGTGTTCGGCACGCCCGAGACCTGCTTGAAGTTCAGCGGGTCGACGTCGTAGATGCCCTGCACCTCGCCGGAGCGGATGTTGAGCGCCTCCTCGGAGACGTCGTTGAAGAGCCGGAAGGTCAGCGTGCGGATCTTCGGCTCTCCGCCCCAGTAGTTCGGGTTCGCCGCCACGGACAGGCTGCTGCCGCTCACGAAGTTCTCGAGCGTGAACGGCCCGGACCCGACGTCCTGGGTGTTGACGTTGAAGAGCTTGAAGGCGTTGTAGGGCACGACGAGGATCGGCTGCGGGTTCTCGAGCAGGCGAACGCGGGAGGTCGTGTGCACGACGACGGTGTACTTGCTCGGCGTCGTGACGCCCGCCCACTGCTTGGGCGACATCACGGGCCGGCCGCTCGTGACCGCGATGACCTTCGGGTCGCAGCGGGCGGCGATCGAGTAGGCGACGTCCTTCGCTGTGACTTCCGCACCGTTGTGGAAGTGCATGCCGGGCCGCACGTGGATGATCGTCTGGATCGGGCTCGAGGTGTCCCACGACGCCGCCGCGACTGGTGCCAGGGTGCCGTCCGCGAGGACCTGCACGAGCGGGTCGTAGAGGACGAATCCCATCATCTGGGACCACTGGTAGCCCTGGATGGCGAACGGGCTCAAGCTGGTGAGGATGGCGCGCATCCCGACCGTGATCGAGCCGGTGTTGCCGGCATGGGGCTCCTCAGCCTCAGCCTGATGGCGCTCGGTCGCGCCGGCTCCGAGCGCCGGAGCACCGAGACCGAGCGCGACCCCACCGGCCGCCACCGCCGCGCCGTAGCCGAGGAACTCCCTACGTGACAGATTTTCCATAAACCCCCCTTGGTAGTTGAAAGAGATGCTTTGTTGCCGGTGCGGCGCCCTGGGCCTGCGGCCCACGGCGGCGCCTCCGCCGTCGCTGGATCAACTCGGGACCAAAGTCGCCGGGTCCCACGGCGAGCTGAACACCATCACCTCCACGGTCTTGTCGCGCCGGTTCTGGTACTGGAACTTGACGCCTGGCGGAATGAAGACGGCGTCGCCCTCCTCGGCGTAGAGACTCTCGCCGGTCTCCAGCACGTCGATGATCACGTCGAGCTCCTTGACGTAGATCACCGTCTCGCCGTTGATGGCGTGTGCCTGGCCGATACGGTTCGGCGGCACCGTGACGCTGTAGGCGGCCAGCTGCGGCGAGCTGTAATAGAACGACGCCAGCAGCGCGTGACGAGGGTCCGCGCCGAGCACGACGTTCAGCCAGTCGGCGCGGGGCACGCTCACGAAGTCGCTCTTGCCGCGCGAGTTCGGGTTCATGGAAGGCCACTCCGCGAGGTGGCGCAGCTGGGACGGGAACCCGGAGTTCGAGTTGGACTTCCCGAACAGCGTCACGGGCTCGCGGGCGTAGTTCTCCGCCAGGATCGGGTTCTTGTGGAACTCCTCGGTGTGCGACTCACCGGGAACACAGCACAAGGTGACCGACTCCTCGGTCGAGAAGTTGTGGCCTATGTGGTACTCGAAGGCCGGCATGACGAAGCCGTCGCCGGGACGCACCTCGATGACCTGCCCGGTGTCGGCGTTCTGCACATGCAGCGTGCCGGACATCTGGTAGTAGGTCTCGACGTTCGGGTGGTTGCCGTTCTCGAAAAAGTCGCCCGGCGCGACCGACATCGTGCACACGAAACCGATCTGCGGGGTGCTCGTGTAGATCCAGCACGGCGTGCGGTGCCAGCCGTCGGGGTCCGGCCCCCACGACGAGAACGGGATGGACCGCCGGGGTATCACCGTCGGGACCTGCTTGTTCCCACGGAACGGGAAGCCCTTGGACCACTGCGTCAGCGTCTCCCAATCAAGCTTGCTGTCCGTCACGTGCAGCCTCCTTCTCCGCATCGTCGGGGCGCTGATCTCCCCAGCGCCGCCGACGACTCCCCCCCTCGGGACCGGAATCGATTGTGGCCAAACTGTATCTGGACCACACGGAGACGTCAAGAACCGGAATCGATTGCCACAGGACATCAACCCCGCACCGCTCCCGCAGATCGGGCGCTGGACCCGGAGCGCCCGGCCGAACTGCGCGAGCGCGTTCAGCGACGGTAGGTACTGGCTCTTGAGCTGCTAATAGCCTTAGAAATAATAGGGCTCAGGCGCACAGTGCGCAACCTGGCGAGCTTCGGGCGACTCGCGGGCAGAGTCTCCTCCGGCTGGCACGAGAGCCTGCGAACTTCTTGACACCTCGAGTCGTCGGGTGTTAATTAACACAATCGATTCCGGGAGGGGGGACCGAAACCAGTGACCAACCTGGGTCTGCTGTGACTAACGCGCTGTCTCGCGTCGCGCTCGGCTGCTACCCGCTGGGTGGCGGATACGGCCAACTTTCTGACGCTGAGGCGAAGAGAACCATCGATGCTGCGATCGAGCGTGGTTGGACGTTCTTCGACACAGCAGAGGCCTACCTCGAGTCAGAGGAGCGCCTGGGAAGATTGCTGGGTAACCGACGGGACCAGGTCTTCCTGGCCACGAAGGTGTTCCCCTGCGAGCCCTACACGGCGGCGAACCTCCGGTCCGCTGTCGAAGGTAGCCTCCGGCGTCTTCGTACCGACCACATCGACCTTTACCAGCTACACGGTCCGGAGAATTGGGTCGTCCCGTTCGATCCGACACCGTTGACGGAGATCGGCGACACCTTG
>Ga0181519_10005301_pt1 | contig 10314 bp, 6 predicted proteins | sample PEATcosm2014_Bin_26_FD_121102 | JGI IMG/M metagenome (GOLD analysis project Ga0181519, IMG submission 121102) | Peatland microbial communities from MTU Mesocosm Facility, Houghton, MI, USA - PEATcosm2014_Bin02_10_metaG | ecosystem: Environmental > Terrestrial > Soil > Wetlands > Peat | place...
CGAGGACACGGCGAGCCCGACGGATGCGGCTCAGCGCGCGTTCCTGACGCTGCTCTTCAACAAGTACCGTGGCGCGCTGCTGCGCCACGTCGGCCGCTTCACGTCGTCCCGCGAAGACGCCGCGGACCTCGTCCACGACACGTACCTCCGGGTCATGGACCGGATCAATGTGTCCCGCTTCGACGCGGCGGCCAAGGCATACCTCTTCCAGACCGCGACCAACCTCGCCCGCGACCACCACCGGCGCCAGCGGTTCCGCGACCATGCGCGACTCGAGGATGCGCCGGAGGAACGGCTGGTCGCGACGGCGGCGTCACCGGAACAGGCGATGGCGGCCGACCAGGTGACGGCGACGATCCGCGAGACGCTGCTCGCGATGCCGGAGGCGACGCGCGCGGTGTTCCTGCTCGCCCGCACGCATGACATGTCCTATGACGCGATCGCGGCCTACCTCGGCATCGGGCGTCGCACCGTCGAGCGCCGCATGGCCGAGGCGCTTGCCTTTCTCGCGCACCGCATCGGGGGCTCGCGATGACCGCCGGGGGCTTGCGCTGGAACCGGCCGGGGACCGCGGCGGAATGGTTCGCCGCACGCCGCGCGCCCGTCGACGCGCGCGCCGAGCAGCAGTTCCAGGAGTGGCTGGCGGAAGCGCCGTCACGGGCGGAGGAATACGCGCTCTGCGAGATCCTCTGGGAAGTATCGGGCGAGGCGGCGGCCGAGCTCGGCACGCCCGACCGCGTGCGGCCGCGGAATCGCCGCCGTGCCTGGAGCGTCGCGGCCCTCGCCGCGAGCCTCGCCGTCGCGGCGCTCGCCACGTGGTTCTGGCCGACGCTGCCGCAGTCCTTTGCGACGGAGCCCGGCGAGCAGCGCACGATCGTGCTCGGCGACGGCTCACGCGTCACGCTCAACACCCGGACGCGGATTCTCGTGACGCTCGGGCGGAGTTCCCGCGACGTGGTTCTCGACGCGGGCGAGGCGTTCTTCGTCGTGGCGAAGGACCCGGACCGGCCGTTCCTCGTCCGCACGCGCCTCGGTGCGGCGCGGGCCGTCGGCACGCATTTCGACGTGTATCTCGATGACGAGCGCCTGACCGTGACCACCGAGGAGGGCAAGGTGCTGGTCGGAAGCGCCGCCGGCGACGGAGTGCTCGTGGCTGCCGGCCGGCGCGCGGACCTCCGCTCCGGCATGTCGCAGGCGACCGTCGGTGCGGCCGACGTGGGCGCAGCGCTCAACTGGCTGAACCAGCGGCTCGAGGTCAACAACGTGCCGCTCGCGGACGTGCTCAGGGACTTCAGTCGCTACACGGCCGTACCCATCCGGGCCGCCACCCCGTCGATCGCCGCCCTGCGCGTGTCGGCGGTGCTGAGGACCGGAGACATCGAGGCCCTCGAGGCGACGCTCAAGGGCGCACTCGGCCTCGACGTGGAACGGCACGGCGGCGAACTCGTGGTCGCGCCGGGCGCGACGCCCCCGCCGAAGCCGCCGCGCGCCGTCGAGGGTTCCCGGTGACGGCGGAGTATTCGGGCGACGGCCGCTGCCATCCCGCGGGCGGTGCCCGGCGCCGCGTTCCGCCGCCCGTGGCGTGACCGGGCGTCGCGTGGCAGCTGCGGCGTGCGCCCGCCGGCGGGTGGCCGGACTCGTGGCGGGCACGGCCGTCGCTTCCGGCGTGAGCGGGCATGAAGTCCGGGTCCGCGGGCGCAACAGGCATTCGAAGGACGTGAACATGCGAACCCTGTGTCGATCCCTGAGCGCCCTGCTCGTCGTCGCAGCGTCTGCATCCGCTCTGCGCGCGGCCCCGGCACCGGAGCATGTGATCGTCCCGGACCTCATCCTGACCGGCGGGCACGTGAAGACCACGGACGGATGGGCCGAGGCGCTCGCGGTCAGGCGCGGCATGGTCCTCGCGGTCGGCACGGTGGCCGGGATCGGCGCGCTCCGCGGTGCCGCGACGCGGGTGATCGATCTCCATGGCGACACCGTACTGCCCGGGCTCCACGACGCGCACGTGCACCCGATCGACGGTGGCATCAGCGAGCTCCGCTGCAAGATTGCCCAGGGTTCGACGCTCTCAGCCACCCAGGAGAGCGTCCGCGCGTGCGCAGGCCGCACACCTTCCGCCGAATGGGTGATCGGTGGCCAGTGGGATGCGCCGGCGCTGGGTGGGATACCGGACCGCAGGGCGCTCGATGCTGCCACCGGCAACCATCCCGCACTCATCGACGACACGAGTGGCCACAGTGCCTGGGCCAACTCCCGGGCGCTCGCGATCGCGGGAATCACGAAGGCAACGGCGGATCCCGCGGGTGGCATCATCGAACGGGACGCGGCCGGGGAACCGACGGGGATCCTGCGCGAAGCGGCGGTGGATCTCGTGCGCCGCCACGTGCCGGTCGCGTCCGAGGCGACGCTCCGCAAGGCGCTCGGCTGGTCGCTCCACGAGATGCTGTCCTTCGGAATTACCTCCTACACCGAGGCCGCGGTCGGATTCATCGCGGGCCCGGAACGCGAGCTCAGGACCTACGCCGCGCTCGCGGACGCCCGCCAGATGAAGCAGCGGGCGACGCTCTGCATCACCTGGGCACCCGGAGACGTCGCGGCGGAGCGGGCGATTGCGACGCGCAACCTCTACGCCCGGCCGACCATCGCACCGGACTGCGTCAAGATCTTCCTCGACGGAGTGCCGACCGACGGGCACACGGCCGCGATGCTCGAACCCTACGCCGACGCCGTGGCGGGTCGCGACGACGACGCGGGACGGAAGGGACTGCTGCTCATCAGGCAGTCCGTGCTCGACGCGGCGGTGACGCGCTTCGATGCCATGGGGCTCACGGTCAAGTTCCACGCCGCCGGCGATGCCGCCGTCCGGGCCGGCCTCGATGCGATCGCCGCCGCGCGCAAGGCGAACGGCTTCACCGGCCAGATGCACAACGTCGGCCATTGCACCTTCGTCGCGCCCGCGGACATCGCGCGTGCCCGTGCGATCGGCGCCACCTTCGAGGTGTCGCCGTACCTGTGGGGGCCGAGCCCGATCAACGATGCGATCACGGCGGCGGTCGGCGAGGAGCGCATCAGGCGCGTGTGGCCGGTGCGCGAGATGCTGGCGGCGGGCGCGCTCGTCATTCCCGGGTCCGACTGGTCAGTCGTACCGTCCGTCAACCCGTGGATCGGCATCGAGACGCTCGTGACCCGCGAGGCGCCCGGCGGGAGCGCCAGGTCCTTCGGCAAGGACGAGGCCATCTCGCTGAAGGATGCGATGGACCTCTTCACCGCCAATGCCGCACGGCAGGCGCGCCGCGGACACCTCGAGGGTCGCATCGAGCCCGGGATGCTCGCCGACGTCATCGTCGTCGACCAGAATCCCTACGACGTTCCGGCGAGGCGGCTGCACGACACGAGGGTCCGCATGACCTTCATCGGCGGCGAGAAGGTGTACGAGGCGCCGGCCCGCCAGGGCAACGGTGCGCGCTGAGCGTGGTGGCAACGTCGCGGACGTCGCGCGACGCGCGGCGGAATCCGCGAGTGTCGTCCCCGTGGCAGCCAGGCCATCGTTTCCTCCGGCGCACGTCATGAAACGCGGCTTGCCCCGCGTCCTCGCACTCGCGGTCTTCGGTCTGGCCGGCTCACTCGCCGCCGCTGCCGGCCGCCCTGCCGGGCTCCACGTTGACGTCTATGCCGGCGGATTTGCGACGGTGAATTCCTTCCTCGTCTCGAACGGCACCTCGCTCGTGCTGATCGATGCGCAGCGCAAGACCTCCGAGGCGAAGCAGCTCGCAGAGCTGATCCGCTCGAAGCACCTGCCGCTCCGGCGGATCTTCATCAGCCACGGCCACACCGACCACTTCACCGGCATGGCCTATCTCCACGACGCCTTCCCGGAAGCCGAGATCGTGGTCGCGAGCGAGGCCATCCGGCAGGACATCAAGGCCTATGCGATCTACATGGACACGGGCGGCCAGACGGGTGCCGAGCCGGCGCTCGAGCCGGCGCTCAGGCCACGGACCCCGGCCAATCCCGGAGGCTTCGATTACGAAGGGACGATCCACGTGCTCGGCGGCAATCTGCTCGCGCTCGACGGTGGCGGGAGCCTCGAGGTCACGGCCGACTACCCGCCGACCGAGGCGCCGCACATGTCGACCCTGTACAGCCCGGAGCTCAACGCGCTCTTCCTCGCCGATCTCGGCTACAACAGGGTGCACCTGTGGCTGGGCGATGACATCACGCGCGAGCGGATCGCGGCCTGGCGCAGGGAACTCGTGAGGCTCAAGGCGCGATACGCAGCGCGAAATCCGGTCGTCTATCCGGGGCACGGTGCGCCGACGGACCTGTCGATCTTCGATGCCATGACCGGCTACATCGACGCCTTCCTGCGTGTCACCGCGGGCGCCACGAGCCGCGCCGCGGCCATGCAGGCGATGCAGTCGCTCTACCCGGACTACCTGCAGGCGGACTTCTTCCTGAAGTACAGCGTCGAGAACCACGTCCGGTAGCTGCCGGCGCCACCGGCCGACGGCGCCCTGCCGCTGCACGGCAGCGCCGCGAGTGCCGCGAGTCCCCGCCGCATCGCTGCTCGCTGCGCCTCATTGGCCGGCATGGGTGGAATTCGCGCGGTGCCGCTGTCCGGCCGGAATCGCCGAGTCCCCGGCCCACCACGAAGACGGGCGACGGGGCATCGACGCCCCGGGGCGAGAGCGCCGGCGTCAGCCGTCCGCGTCGAGCGGCGGCAGCGTGAAGCGGATCTTGTGGACCTTGATCTCCTGGAGCATGCGCACGGCGATGACGCCGGGCAGGCTGCGCACGCGCTGCTGCAGCTTCCACATGCCCTCGTCGTCCCTGCACAGCAGCTGCACGCACAGGTCCGCCGTCCCGGTCGTCGTCGACAGGTAGCTCACCTCGGGCCATGCCGCGAGCGTGTGCACGATCCGGTCGTGCTCCTCGGGCGAGATGTCGACGAGGAACAGCGACATCTTCGAGTTGTCGAGCTTGGCGGGGTCGGTGAAGGCGAGGATCTGCACGACGCCCTGGTCCTGCAGGCGCTTGACGCGCGTGCGGACGGTAGCCTCGGGGATCGAGAGGTTGCGCGCAATCTCGCGGAACGCGCGCCGGCCGTCTTCCTGGAGCTCGCGGATTATCCCGAGGTCGATGCGGTCGAGATTCCCGATGGGCATTGCGTCGCTTCCTGTCATGCGCCGCCGCTCAGCGTGCGGGCGCCGGTCGTTCCCGGCGCCCGGTCGCGCCGCGTCCACTGCGGCACGATTGTACCGGCGTCGCGGGCGGATACCGAGAACCGCCACGCGATGCCGGTTGGCCCGACGACGGCGCCTAGAAGTGCACCGTCGCCGTCAGGCCGAAGGTGCGCGGTTCGGCCGGGTTAGTGTAGTCGAGGCCGAGCCCGCCCTGCGAGGGCTGCTGCGTCGCGAGCGCATAGGCGAGGTACATGCGGTTGCCGAGGTTCTTGCCCCAGGCGCTGAGCGCGTATTGACCCTGCGGTCCGAAGGTGTAGGTGGTGCGGGCGTTCCAGATGAAGTACGGGTCCTGGGCGATGCGCTCGGTGTCCGCCGGGTCCCAGTACACCTTGGCCGAATAGAGGCCATCGACACCGAAGCGGAGCGACGTGTCCCCGGCCAGCCGGACGGTGTAGTCGACACCGCCCGACGAGGTGACCTTCGGCGCGAGCGGCAGCTGGTTGCCGGACACGTTGCTGCCGTCGAACACGAAGTCGGTGTACTTGCCGTCCTGCACGCCGAGGTTCAGGTGAAACTGCAGCGCGCTCGTCGCCTTCACCTTGAGCTCGACTTCACCGCCCTTGATCGTCGACTTCGGCGAGTTCACCTCGTTGTAGAGGAGCACGCCGTTCACCGCCGACGTGCCGAGGAACTGCTGGTTGGTGTAGTTGTAGTAGAAGAGGGCCGCGTTCAGCTGCACGTGATGGTTCGCGAACTCGGACTTCACGCCCGCCTCGTAGGCGGTCAGCGTCTCGGGCTTGGCGAAGTTCACCTCGCTCGGCGCGTTGAACGCCTGGCTGTTGAACGCGGCGCCGCGGTAGCCGGTGCTGATGCTGACGTACGACAGCACGTCGGGTGCGAGCTTCCAGTCCGCGCCTGCCTTGTACGTCACGTTGGTGTTGTGCTTCGCCTGCTCGGGGAGCGGCGCACCACGCGCCGAGATGCCCTGGGTGTAGTCGACGTAGGTCCCCGGGATCACGGGGATCGTCTGCGTCCAGTAGCTCGGCATGTTCACGCAGTAACAGTTCGGCGGTCCCTCGAGCCCGCCCTCGAGCGCAAAGAAGTTCTTCACGCTGATGTCATCGTCCGTGAAGCGCAGGCCGCCACGCAGGGTCACGCTCGGGGTCACGTCGTAGCTCGCGTTCGCGAATGCGGCCTTGGTCTCGCGCGTCTGGTCGTAGGCATTCGCCTGGTCGAAGCCGTAGAGCGGCTGCGCCTGGCCGGGGACGTAGAACGTGCCCGGATACGCGTCGAAGTAGTGGTACTGCGACCAGCCGTGGACGGCGTCGTGCCCGAAGTAGAGTCCGCCGAGCCAGGTCAGCGCGCCGGTGTCGATGGAGGTGAAGCGGAACTCCTGCGACGAGGAGTGCACGGTCGAGGCGTAGGTGTCCGGGCCCCAGATCTGCGAGCCGACGCTCGCGTCGTCGCCGGTGTTGACCCAGCGGCCATAGTCGAAGGCGGTCACCGAGGACAGCATCGCGTGCGCGGCGAACGTCCAGTCGATCCGCAGCACGCTGCCGATGTTGTCGATGGTCTTGTCGTACGCATACAGGGCCGCGTTCTGGAAGTCGCCGAGCTGCGGGTTGCTGCCCGTCACCGCGGGCAGGATGTTCTCCGGCCGCACGCCGTACGGCGTGCCGCCCGAGCGGCTGCCCGAGATCTTGAGCTTGATCGAGAGCGACTCCGCGGGCTTCGCGAGCAGCGTCAGGCGCGCAGCGAGCGCATCGACACCGTTCTCGGCCGGGACGCCCGGCACGATGCTGTCGAGCCAGCCGTCGCGCTTGTCGTAGTAGATCGCCGCACGCCAGCCGAGCGTGTCCTCGGCGATCGGGCCGCCCACGGCGCCCTCGATGCTGCGGCCGTTGTAGTTGCCGACGCCGGCTTCGACGTAGCCGTCGTACGAGGTCAGGCTCGGATCGTGGGAATAGAAGCTGATCGCGCCACCGGTGGCGTTCTTGCCGTAGAGCGTGCCCTGCGGTCCGCGCAGCACCTCGACGCGATCGAGGTCGAAGGTCTGCAGGGCCTGCAGTGCGCCGACCGGCTTGTAGGCCTCGTCGACGTACATGGCGACCGGCGCGCTCTGGTTCTGGCTGAAGTCATTCGACGTGACGCCGCGCAGCGAGAACACGGGCTGCGCCTCGGTGCCGTACGGCGAGCCGAGCATCAGGTTCGGAACGAGCGTCGCGATGTCGCCGGCCTGCCGGATGCCGGCGCGGTCGAGGTCGGACGCCGAGAATGCGCTGATGGCGAGCGGCACGCTCTGCGAGGTCTCCTGGCGGCGCTGCGCGGTGACGACGATCTCGCTCAGCATGTCGTCGGCACGGCTCGCGGGCGACACGGCCAGGAGCGCGCCCGCGAGCGTCGCGGTCGCGACTGCTCCGAGGGTGACCGCCGCCAGCGGGGACGTCGGAGTCTTCGAGCGATTCAGCCGTCGAGTCATGGGTCGGTCTCCTGAATGGAAGCGGGTCTCACCAGCGGTACGTCCGGTCCGACGATGGGATTGCGCTTATGTGAACATTAATACCTGAATGATTCCGATTTGCGCAACTATTTGGCATTAAAAACGTATCTTTGCGCAATAATGCTGCGTTGCACCATGTCGGCAACTGTCTGCCTGGGCCGGAGTGGATGCCGCGGGTTCATGGGGTGTGCCTCGGGACCGAAGGTCAGCGGCGACCGTCTCGCCTATCTGGCCGTCGGCGCATCGCCTCCGGCGTCCGGCGACGAGGACCAGCGGCCTTGGTGTCGCTGCGGGCGAAGCGCGCGCATCTCAGAATTCCGCCCCGAGCGCTGCCGCTGCCCGGACCACCCGAGCCGCGCTCGCCGCGCCCTCGATGGCTCCATAGAGGAGCTCGAAGCGCCGCTCGGCGACGCCGCAGTACTCGAGAATCCCGACCTCGAGCTGGGTGCGCATCGCCTGGTCGTAGCCGCGCTTGCGGTACGCCTCCTCGTTCGTGCCGGCGATTCCGACCAGCCACGCGCGCCGATGCGGGTATGACCGGTCGCCGTAGGCCCAGCCGTTGTTCCACACCCGGTCTATCCAGCCCTTCAATACGGCCGGCATCGACCACCACCAGACCGGGAAGACGATGACGGTCGACTCGTTGCGCTCGATCCGCGCCATCTCGGCACGCACGGCCGGTGTATAGGCCTTGCGCGAGTCGGCCCAGTCCGGCTCGTCCGCCACGTCGAGCTCAGGATCGAAGCCTTCCCGCACGAGGTCAGCCCATTCGATCTGCGCCCCGCGGCGCTCCGCCTCCCGCGCGAATGCCTCCGCTGCCGCGAACGTGAGCGACGCCCGGCGTGGATGAACGACGACGAGGAGTGTCCTCACCTGGGTCCCCCGAGAGATGCGGCCGCATCTCCGGCGACCCTAGACAAACTCATGCTAGCAACGGCCGCAGATCCGGCTATCCGGAATGAGCAATGGCCGCGCGTCGCCGGAGATCGCCGGCACCGCGCGACGGTGCCGGGCACGGGCGCCGGCGCCGGCCCGCCGCGACCGGCGGCGTCGGGGCACGCGATCAGCACCGGACGCGCAGGCTCTTCGGGTCATAGAGTGGCGCGAGCGAGGCGCGCGCCCGGACCCGCCGCTCGGCAAGCTGCACCTCGTAGCGGCCGCTCGTGACGAACCCGGTCGACACGCCGTCCGGATGGCCGACGTAGCCCATGGCGACCGCCGCACCGAGCGTGTGGCCATACATGCCGGAGGTGACGAAGCCGACGCGGACGCCGTCCCGGTAGATCGGCTCGTTGTGATAGACGAGCGCCTCCGGGTCCTCGAGCAGGAACTGCACGAGGCGCCGGCGCGGTGCTCCCGCCGCGCGCTGCGCGAGCAGCGCGTCGCGGCCGATGAATCCGCCCGGCTTGTCCCACGCGCAGGTGAATGCGAGGCCCGCCTCGATCGGCGAGTCGTCGGGGCCGACGTCGTGCGACCAGTCGCGGTAGGCCTTCTCGATGCGCAGCGAGTTGAGCGCGTGATAGCCGCAGTGGCGCAGGCCGTGCGCGCCGCCCGCGGCGACGAGCGCGTCATAGACCGGCAGTGCGAAGGCGGTCGGGATGTAGAGCTCCCAGCCGAGCTCGCCGACGTACGTCAGGCGTATCGCGAGCACCGTCTGGTAGCCGATGCGGACCTCGCGGGCGGTCGCGAACGGAAAGGCGTCCGCCGCGAAGTCGTCCGTCGACAGCGACTGCAGCAGGGCGCGGGACGCAGGTCCCTGCACGTTCAGCATCGCATACGCGCCCGATACGTCGGTGACGACGCAGAAGGCCCCAGCGGGAATGCTGTTCCGGATCCACGCTTCCACGTGCGTGTGCGTGAAGGCGGCGGTGAGCACGAGAAAGCGGTCGGCCGCGAGGCGCGTCACGGTGAGATCGGCCTCGATGCCGCCGCGCGCATTCAGGAACTGGGTGTAGACGCAGCGCCCGACCTCGACGTCGACGTTCGCGGTCGACACTTGATTCAGCACGGTCACCGCATCGCGGCCCTGCACCAGCAGCTTCGAGAACGAGGACTGCTCGAAGACGCCGACCTGCCCGCGCACGGCTGCGTGCTCGGCGGCGCTGTTCGCGAACCAGTTCTGCCGGCCCCAGCCATACGCGTACGCCGGCTGCTGGCCGTCCCGCGCGTACCAGTTCGGGCGCTCCCAGCCGGAGGATTCCCCGAAGCAGGCGCCCGCGGCCGCGAGCCGGTCGTGCAGGATGCTCTGCTTGACGTTGCGTGCGGTCTCCCACTGGCGGAACGGCCAGTGGTCCTGATAGCCGATGCCGAGCGACTCCTCGGTGCGGTCCTCCAGGAAGCGGTCGTTGTCCTGCCACGGATGCATGCGCCGGAGGTTCACCGACCACACGTCCATCGGTGGCCGGCCGTCGACGATCCACCGCGCCATCACGTGGCCGACGCCGCCGCCCGACAGGATGCCGAGCGAGTTGAATCCCGCCGCGACGAAGAAGCGCTTGAGGTTGGGCGCCTCGCCCATCAGGTAGTTGTGGTCCGGCGTGAAGGACTCCGGGCCGCAGAAGAGCAGCTTGATCCCCGTGTCGAACAGGCGCGGCACGCGCCGCATCGCCTTCTCGATGTACGGGTACATCC
>Ga0181519_10005303_pt1 | contig 10313 bp, 12 predicted proteins | sample PEATcosm2014_Bin_26_FD_121102 | JGI IMG/M metagenome (GOLD analysis project Ga0181519, IMG submission 121102) | Peatland microbial communities from MTU Mesocosm Facility, Houghton, MI, USA - PEATcosm2014_Bin02_10_metaG | ecosystem: Environmental > Terrestrial > Soil > Wetlands > Peat | place...
ATCGGCCAAGCCAAGGAACGGATGGCGGCGGCGGGCATTCCGGTACGCAAGGTCTGAGAGCGAGGGTAAGATGATAGCGCCATCCGACGGAGCCGTGCTCGACCGACTCCATGCTACGATTCTCGAGCGCCGCACAGCCGATCCCGCCGCGTCCTACAGCGCCAAAATGCTCAAGGCCGGGCGCGCCGCGATCGCGCGCAAAGTCGGCGAGGAAAGCGTGGAGACGATCATTGCCGCGGTGACCGAAGGCCCGGAAAGGCTCGCGGCCGAGAGTGCGGACCTGCTCTATCATTTGGTACTCCTGTGGGTTGATGCAGGTATCGCGCCCGCCGCGGTATGGGCCGAACTGGAGCGCCGTCGCGGCGTCTCGGGAATCGCGGAAAAAGATTCGCGCAAACCGTGAGGGGCACGAATATGGCATACGATCGCAGCAACATATTCGCGAAGATCTTGCGCGGAGAGATTCCTAGCAAGAAGGTCTACGAGGACGAGCTCGCGTTCGCCTTCCATGACATCAACCCGCAATCGCCGACCCACGTGCTGGTCCTGCCCAAGGGTGAATACGTGTCATGGGCTGACTTCTCCGCATCGGCGCCGCCCGAACTGATCGTGGGATTTGTCCGCGCCGTTGGCACGGTAGCCAAGCAGCTCGGCCTGGAAGCGCCCGGATACCGGCTGCTGTCCAATCACGGTGCCGACAGCGATCAGACCGTGGCGCACCTGCATGTCCATGTTTTCGGCGGGAAGCGCTTGGGCCCCATGCTCGTCCGCCATGAAACGCGCTGATACCGAAATCAATCTCAGGGTTGTCGCCAAACCCAAAAAAGGCACACGTAACGCGATCGTTCGACCTCTAATTGCCTTCAACAAGAGGGCGGGCCTGCCCGACGATTACAAGGCGCTTGCCGTACCGATCGTACATCCTAGGACGCACAAAATAATCGGCGGGCTGTGGGGCGGAACCTGGGCGCGTTGGTTATTCATCGAGCTGCTGGTCGTGCCGGAGTCGATGCGCGGAGCGGGGTTGGGCACCAGGATCATGCATCTCGCGGAAGATGAGGCGATGCGCCGGGGCTGCGTAGGCGTCTGGCTCAATACTTTGAGCTTCCAGGCGCGACCCTTCTATGAACGTCTTGGCTATCGGCGATTCGGCGCGATCCGCGATATTCCTCCTGGAAGCACGCTCTATTTCATGAAGAAGCGGCTACTGCGAAGGTCTCCGTAACGCAATCGGTCGGGACCGTTGCCGATCCCGACCGACCTACCAGTCATTCCGCAAGGTTCACCCGAGCAGCGGCTTCAACGCCGGATGGTTCACAACGAACTGTTGCCGTCCCAGCCAGCCATCGAGACCGAACACCTCTCCGCCGCGCGCGGCCATCACGAAGGCAATCGCCGCGGCATAGACCAGATGGTAGTCCATGATGAAATTGAAATGGTTCTCGACGTATGGGAAATCCATGTGCGCGAAATAGTAGGTGACCATCAGAAGGATGCCGAATACGCCGCTGACGCGCACCAACAGACCGGTGACGAGCGCCAAGCCGATCAAGAGATGGCCCCACGGCACGAGGAAGTTGGTCAGCGGCGCCATTTCCGGCGAAGCGAACCAAGTGTAGAAGCCATGGAAGGTTTTGGTGGTTCCGAGGAAGCCGGCCACCGTGAAGTGTGGATCGATGATCTGGGTGACGCCCGCGTACAGGAACGTCCAACCCATGGCGACCCGAAAGAACAGGATCAGGCCGCGATTGAAGGTGGTATCGGTCATGGTTAGCCCCTTTTCGTCCGTCGAGGCGCGGGAAGTGGAAGCGCGCCAACGCGACGGAATATCGGGCTCAAAGGCCTACGACGCTTTGCGATGGATCAAACGGCCGCATCAGGATTTCTACTTATGCGCTGCGACTGTTGGCTCGTTAACTTTCTCTTGTGGGCCAGACCGGGAGCCACGCCGCCCATGTTCACGGCTACAAGCGGGACGAAATGAACTTCAACGAGCCGTTAAGTTTTTAGGACCTGCAGAATGCTTAGCGCAGGGGTTGCCCTGTCAGGGCGGGGGATAGGATCCGGCCTGACGAGCTCGTTCTCGCACCAGGGCCAAGATCTGCCCGCAGTTCGGTGTTGGCTTAGCGACCAGAACGCCCAACTCGACCACCGCCCCGAGCAGAGCGTCTATCTCCATCGGCCGCCCGCGCTCGAGGTCCTGAAGCATCGAGGTCTTGTGGGCACCAACCTCCGCCACACCCTCGATTCGCTTCTCGACATCGATGGCGAAACGGATGCCCAGCGCCTCGCCCACTGCCTGCCCCTCCAGCATCATCGTCCGCGCGATATCGCACAGAGGTCCACGTGCCGACAAGATATCGAGCGTCGCGCCGGTCAATGCAGAAAGCGGATTGAAGGCAAGATTGCCCCATAGCTTCACCCAGATCTCGTCGCGCAGCCGGGGCCGGATCGGCGCTTTGACGCCGGCGGCGATCATCGCCTTGGCCAGCGCCTCGATGCGCGGACTCTTGCTGCCGTCAGGCTCACCCAGGGAGATGCGATCGCCGTAGGTGTGCTCGATCACACCCGGCGCGACCACTTCGGCCGCGGGATAGACCACCGAGCCAATCGCCTGTCGCGGCGGCAAGGTCCGCGACACGACGCCGCCCGGATCGACGCTCTCGACGATCCTGTCCCTCCAGGGCGAGTCGATGCCATAGAAGTACCAGTACGGGACGCCGTTCACACCGGTGACGAGCGCGGTCTCCGGCCCCATCAAACGCGCAATCTGAGCAGAGGCGGCCGGAAGAGAATGGGCTTTGAGCGTGACGAACACGTAATCCTGCGGCCCAGCCTGCGCAGCGTCGCCGATGCACCGTGGCCGGACGGTCACTTCCACCCCATCCGCTCGCAACGTGACGCCATTTTCTTGCATCGCGGCGAGGTGCGGACCGCGAGCGACGAAGGTCACGTCGATTCCGGCTTGGTGCAACTTGACGCCGAGCCAGCCGCCGATAGCGCCCGCGCCGAAGATGGCAACGCGCATCAGCCGAGCCCCAACTTCTCCGCCAGCCCGATGCGCTGCAATTTTCCGGTTGCCCCTTTGGGGATTTCCTTAAGGAAAACGATCCTGCGGGGAACCTTGAAGTCGGCCAGACGCGCAGCGGCGAATTCGCGCAGCTCACGCTCATCGGCTTGTTTGCCCTCGCGCAACACGATCGCCGCGGCCACTTCCTCGCCCAGCATCTTATGGGGCATGGCGAAGGAGAGGCATTGCTCGACCGCCGGGTGATCCATCAATACCCCGTCGACCTCGAGCGGACTGACCTTCTCGCCGCCTCGGTTGATCAACTCCTTGAGGCGGCCGGTCAGGCGCAAATAGCCTTCGGGGTCGATGATCCCCTGGTCGCCGGTGCGGAACCATCCATTGACGAAAGCTTTGGCGTTGGCTTCGGGGTTGTTCTCGTAGCCGTCGGTGACATCGCGGCCCCGGATCACCACCTCGCCCAGTTCGCCCCGGGGCAGCAATTTGCCGGTCTCGTCCATGGTAGCGACTTCAGGTCCGGCGGCAATGCCGACCGAACCGGGATAGCGCGGTCTGGGCGGCAGGGGATTCGAGGCCATTTGATGCGCGGCCTCGGTCATCCCATAGGACTCGATCACCGGCACTCCGAACACCGTTTCCAATTCGATCATGACTTGCGGTGGTAGCGAAGCCGAGGACGAACGCAGGAACCGCAACCGTCCCGCCTTGATGATGTCCGCGTTCCGACCGGCGCGGGTCAGGATCGCCTGGTGCATCGTCGGCACGGCCGTGTACCAGGTCGGGCGCACCTCTTCGAACCAGGCAAAGAATTTGAGCGCATTGAAGCCCGGCGAGCAAACCACCGAGCCACCGGCAGCGAGACTTGCCAGCACCGCCGCGATCAACCCATGGATGTGAAACAGCGGCATGATGTTGAGACAAACGTCGCCCGGCTGGAGGGCTAAGGCAGCGCCGATATGATAGGCCGAAGCGGTGACGTTGCTGTGCTTCAACGGGACGATCTTGGGACGCGACGTGGTGCCCGAAGTGTGCAAGACCAGCGCCGTATCCTCGGCCGACGCGTAGCCTTGCCGCGCCGGCTTGCCCTCCAACGGGGTTGCGGAACGAAGCACAAACCCGCCAGCCGGCGATCCACTGCCAAGCACCAGCTCGATGATCGGAATGTTCTTCTGCGCCGCGACCGCGCGCGCCGGGCTTTCCATACCGTCAAGAATGACGAGCGCCTTGGCATTCAGATCGGAAAGGTAGAAGTCGAATTCATCGGCGCGATAGGCCGCGTTGAGGGGCGCCGTGGTTGCCCCACATGCAATCGCCACGAAAGAGGTTGCCGCCTCGGGACCATTGGGCATGACGATGGCGACTCGGTCGCCGCGGCCGATGCCCATACCGTTGAGCGCACCGACGGTGCTGCCAGCCAGGTCGCGCAGCCCCTGGTGCGTCAGCGATTGGCGTCCCGGCGCGCCGATCGCGGGATCGGCCGCGCCACCGCGCGATAGCAATTGGGAAAGGGTATCGGCAGGGTAGTCCATGTCTACCTCATCCAGCGCAATGCGAAACGAATCAGCGCCGGAACCGTGGCGGGGCGCAGAAGACGAACGTCGTACCCCGACATTCGGCGATCGTTTTCAGCCAGGCACAGTGTGAACAGTTCGCGCGGCTTGAGTTCTATTCCAACCGCGCCGCTGCCGGTCACGGTGAAATTGGCGTCTTGGGCCTCGCCGTCCTTGTCGAATCCGCGAGCGATTCCCATCCGTTCCCACCCCAGAAAGACCCAGACAGCCAGGACTTTGGCCAGAAACCAGGGTCTGCGCCAGACCGGCATGTTGTAGCGATACCAGGCCAGCCAATTGGCGAAGAACAGGATATGCCGGGTTTCCTCCTGCATCACCGGTTCGAATGCCTCGACCAAGGCCGGCGGGAAATAACCCGACCGGCGCGCCACTTCGAACAGACCAAACGCAAAGAAACTATCGATGCACTCGCTGAAGCCAGTGACAAGCCAAGCCCATTCCGCGTCGGCGGGCGCCGGATATGCCGGTTCCGGCGCGAGCGTGATCCCATAGGCGGCCACCAGGTTGCCGAGCACGTCCTTGTGGCGGGCCTCCTCGGCCGCGTCCATATCGAGCGCCGGACGCAGGATGCTGTCGGTTATGCGGGCGGCAAAAGTCTTAACCCGAATCGAAGCACGCCCCTCGGTCTGCACGGCGATGTCCCAAATCGGCAACGCCAGAAGCCGGGCCCGAGATACGTCGTCGAGCTTCGGCCACTCGATCTTGGCTGGCTTGTACGGGTTGTGCGTGTCCAGCAGCATTTGGCAGAAGAGCGATTTGTGCGCCTCGGATCCGATCCGAATGCGACCAGGTTCGGATCCGTTCCAGTGCCGCATGGTGTAATCGGCGGCCGCTATTGCCGCGGAATCGATCATGGTGCCTTCAATGCTCCAACAGCTCCGGCCGGCACCTTAGCGCCCTCGGCAAGCCTCTGCCAGCCGCGAGGCCTCAGTTCAACCAAAAAACGCGCCGCAACTGTAATAACCATCAATATGCGCACGCGGTCTTGTCCTTAATGGTCGGGCGACCTAGATTCCACGCGACAGGCGCTGGGTCGGGGTAGGCCCGCCCGAGAAACACGATGGGGAGACACCAATGTCGCTGCGTATCAATTCCGAGGCTCCCAATTTCACTGCCGACACCACGCAAGGAAAGATCAACTTCCACGAATGGATCGGCAACGGCTGGGCAATCCTTTTTTCGCATCCGAAGGACTTCACCCCGGTTTGCACCACCGAACTCGGCTACATGGCCGGCCTCAAGCCGGAATTCGACAAGCGCAACACCAAGATTATCGGCCTGTCGGTCGATCCGGTCGGCAACCACACCAAATGGGCGGCCGACATTCAGGAGACGCAGGGCCACGCCGTGACCTATCCGATGATCGGCGACCCCGAGCTCAAGGTCGCGACGGCCTATGACATGCTGCCGGAGGGCGCCGGGACGACGTCGGAGGGCCGCACCGCCGCCGACAACGCGACGGTCCGTTCGGTGTTCATCGTCGGACCCGACAAGAAGATCAAGGCGACGTTCACCTATCCGATGAGCGCCGGCCGCAATTTCGACGAGGTGCTTCGCCTGCTCGATGCGATCCAGCTCAACGCCAAGTTCAACGTGGCGACGCCGGTCAACTGGAAGCCGGGCGGCGACGTCATCATCCCGACGTCGGTTTCCGACGACGACGCCAAAAAGAAGTATCCGGGCGGCTACAAGACGCTGAAGCCCTATTTGCGCGTCGTGGCCCAACCCAAATAATCCCTGCGCCGCCGCCTGAATCCATCGATTCGGGCGGCGGCTTCATTTCCTCGATGTCGTCGCGCGATCCTGTCGGCGACTGGAGAGATCGTGTCCGACCTATCCATCGACGCTCCCCGCTTCGCCTCTCCCAGTGCGACCAGGCTGGGCCTGAATGCCCGCGTGGTCGCCGTGGCCGCGCTGGCACTCGCACTCGGCGCTGTCTGGTTGGGCGTCGATTACGGATGGCGGCAAGCCGCGCTGTTCCTGGTGGGCGGCGGACTGGGCGTGTCGCTCTACCACGCGCTGTTCGGCTTCACCTCGGCCTGGCGCGTCTTCATCGCCGACCGCAGGGGCGCCGGCCTGCGCGCGCAGATGGCGATGCTGGCCGCCGCCGTGGTGCTGTTCTACCCGGTGATCGCCCAGGGCACATTCCTCGGCCAGCCGGTCAAAGGAGAGTACGGCGCGGTCGGTGTATCGGTGATCGTCGGCGCCTTCCTGTTCGGACTGGGCATGCAACTGGGCGGCGGATGCGCATCCGGCACGCTTTACACCGCCGGCGGCGGCAATACGCGCATGCTGGTCACGCTCGCGGCCTTCATCTTCGGTTCGACCGTGGGCGCGGCGCACCTGCCCTGGTGGAATGCCACGCCCAACATCGGGCCAGTTTCGATGATCCACGCGCTGGGCTGGATCCAGGCATTGGCGTTGAACCTGGCGATCTTCGCGTCGATCGCGGGCATCACGATTTGGGCCGAACGCCGCCGCCACGGCAAACTGATTTCGACCATCGGCGGCGGGCCGCGCGGTTGGCGCGTTCTGCTCGGCGGACCATGGCCGTTGATCTGGGGCGCCGTCGGATTGGCGATCGGCAATTTCCTGACTTTGATCCTTGCCGGACGCCCCTGGGGCATCACTTCGGGGTTCGCGCTGTGGGGATCGAAGTTCGCGATGCTGGCGGGATTGGACGTCGACAAATGGGGCTACTGGTCGGCGCCGGCGCGCGCGCAATCGCTGCATGCCAGCGTCTTCGCCGACGTCACCTCGGTGATGGATTTCGGCATCATGCTGGGCGCATTGCTGGCCTCGGGCCTTGCCGGCAAGTTCTCGCCGCAATGGTCGGTGCCGATGCGGTCGCTGGTGGCGGCCATCGTCGGCGGCGTGCTGCTCGGTTACGGCGCGCGCCTGGCGTATGGCTGCAACATCGGCGCCTATTTCAGCGGCATCGCCTCGTCGAGCCTGCACGGATGGGTGTGGCTGGTGGCCGCCTTCCTGGGCAGCATCTTGGGCACCCGCCTGCGCCCCCTGTTCGATCTGACCGTGGAACGCAGTCCGGCCTGACGTCGGCCATCAGCCGAATTTCTCCCGCGCCATCTTGAGGCAGGTCTCGAAACCGGTCAGGTCGGTATAGAGCCGGTCGGGCGCCGCGGCGTGGCGAACCAGGGGAAAGCCCTGGGCCGCGAGCGCGCCATCGATCATGAGATTGTCCGACATGTCGAAATCCTCCTGCCGCAGCCCCTGCTCGCTGACCGGCCACCCTTGCGCGTCGATCGAAATCCGGTGGCCGAGCGCCTTCATGCGGTCGATCATGTCGAGCGCCGAATTGGTATAGCCGAGACAGGGCTTGCCCACGCCCACCATCCAGCCGAGTTCGAACACGGTGCCGACATCCGCGCTGGGTCCGTCATAGGGCGTGAGCTGGCAGATGGCGAAGTCGCACAGTTCCATCAGCCGAAGGTCGGCATGATAGATCGCCACACCCTTGGCGTGCTTGGTGGGAATGCCGGAGAGATCGAGTTTCTTGTCGGCCGGCACCAGGCCTTCGAAACCGTACTGCGTGCAGAGTTTCTTCTTGGCCTCGCCGAGTTCGATGGCATTGGGCAGGAAGACGTCCGGGCCGGACAGATAGACGCGCTTCATGGTTCTCCCCTTGCCGAGCGGTGCGCAGACCGGCCACCATCATCGGGATCGCGGGCATGCGCAACCGCTTTGCACGGCGGTAGGTTCGGCTACCCTGCAGCGTTCGTGAACCTCCATCCGTGCGCCTCGCTGTTTCAGCGACAATAGTCTAGGGTTGGCGACACTGAGGGGGTTGCGAAACGGGATCAGCTCCATGCCGGTCGGTTCACGAATTCGGCGCTTGAAAGATCGGCTTGCCGGGCTGGGGTTTCTTCCTCAGGCGGGCGCCGGACTCGAAGGTCTTCGTACCGAAAACGGCGTCACCGTCGACATGGTGGTCCGCTCCGGGCAGGAGAACCCGGACAGTTCGATCGGGGTGTACGCCGGCGATCCCGAATCGTATCGGCTCTTCGCGCCACTGCTCGATCCCATCATCAGCGGATACCACCAGTACTCGGCGAGCGCGGCGCCTTCGCGGAACCTCGATCCGCGCGACCTCGCGGTCACGAATCTCGATCCTTCGGGCGAGCGAATCCTCTCCACGCGCATCCGGGTGGGGCGCAATCTGAAGGGGTATGCGTTCTCTCCGGCCATCACGGCCGAGGCCCGCCGCGAACTCGAACGCACGATCGTCGATGCACTGGGTTCGCTGACCGGCGATCTGGCGGGCACCTACTATCCGCTTGCGGACATGGATGAAGCGACGCGCGCCCAACTGGTGAGCGATCACTTCCTGTTCAAGCAGGGCGACCGGTTCCTCGAATCGGCCGGCATCAACCGCGATTGGCCCGAGGGTCGCGGCATTTTCGTTTCGGCCGACACGCGCTTCTCGGCATGGGTCAATGAGGAGGACGAGCTCCGCATCATATCCATGCAGCCCGGCGCGGACCTGCTGGCCGTTTTCGAGCGGCTGGCGCGCGCCGTACAGAGTCTCGAGCAGATTCTTCCGTTCGCGTACGACGAGCGGCTCGGCTATCTCAACAGCTGCCCAACCAATCTGGGCACGGCCCTGCGGGCCAGTTTCCATCTGACCCTGCCCGGTCTCTCGAAGCGTTCCGACTTCAAGGAACTATGCCTGTCGCTCGGCCTCGAAGCCCGCGGCGTGGATGGCGAACATTCGGAACCCGAGGGCGGCGTCTGCGATATTTCGAACCGCCGCCGTCTCGGCATCAACGAAGTCGAGGCCGTGCAAGCGCTCCACGACGGCACCAAACGGCTTTTGGAGCTGGAACAGGAATCATAGATCGGGTCACGACAAAAGGACCCGCGCCGTCACTCTTTCCTTGCCGACACCGATGCGGTCCCGCCACGATGGCGATGCCACAAGAAGGACGCATCCGCGCCGGGATCCCATGGCCAAAGCCAAAATGAAATGGCGGAAGTCGCCGCCCGAATTGATCACCGCCTTCGACGCGGCGTTTCCCGGCGCGCCGGCCCAGCGACGGCAGATGTTCGGCTATCCGGCCGGATTCGTGAACGGCAACATGTTCTCCGCCCTGCACCAGGAGGATTGGATGGTGCGGCTGGACGAGAAGGATCGCGATGCATTGCTGAAGCTTCCCGGCGCGCATCCGTTCGAGCCGATGCCAGGCCATGTGATGCGCGAATACGTGGTGCTGGCGCCCGCGGTGGTGGCCGATCCGAGGGCGCTCAAGATTTGGCTGGGCAAGGCGCTCGCCTTCACCGCGAGCAAACCGGCCAAGGCGGGCAAGGCGACGAAGCCGAAAAAGGTCGCCGCGATATCGACGAAAAAAAGATAAGCGGAAAATGTCGCCCCTTTCGCAATGTTTCACGTGAAACATTTAGAGAACATTCTGCAATTTCAACAGCTTGAAAACTTATATATTGCGTTTCACGCAACAATCTGCTATGGTTTCATACGTTTTCGTACTCCGCCAAGCCATTGAAATTCCGACATCCGGGGCGGCGGAGTAGGTTAGGTGTTACCCGGTCCCTAGCCGCGTAACACCTCACTTATCGACGCCGGTAGTCCCCCCTCTACTACCCCCCGTAGTCCCCCCTCGACTACCCGCTGTAGTACCGCCCCACTACCGCCTCTGATCCGGTAGCCGATAAGGGGGCGTGATCGAATGTCTACGCCG
>Ga0181519_10005306_pt1 | contig 10309 bp, 7 predicted proteins | sample PEATcosm2014_Bin_26_FD_121102 | JGI IMG/M metagenome (GOLD analysis project Ga0181519, IMG submission 121102) | Peatland microbial communities from MTU Mesocosm Facility, Houghton, MI, USA - PEATcosm2014_Bin02_10_metaG | ecosystem: Environmental > Terrestrial > Soil > Wetlands > Peat | place...
CGAGTCGTATCCTCGACTCGGACTGTCAGTTCGTCGTCACCGCCGACGGCGCGTTTCGACGCGGCGCGGCGAGCCCACTGAAGCCCGCGGTCGACGAGGCACTCAAGTCGTGTCCGAACGTCAAAGCCGTGCTGGTCGTCAAGCGCACCGGCAGTGACGTCGAATGGACGAAAGGTCGCGACCACTGGTGGCACGAGATCGTCGACAAGCAGAGCACGGAGCACACTCCAGAGTTCTTCCCGGCCGAGCAGACCATGTTCATCATGTACACCTCTGGCACGACCGCCAAGCCCAAGGGCATCTTTCACACGACGGCGGGTTACCTCACCCAAGCGGCCTATACGCACTACAACGTCTTTGACGTAAAGGCGGACTCGGACATCTGCTGGACCGCTGCGGACATTGGTTGGATCACGGGTCACACGTACATCGTCTACGGACCGCTCATCAACGGCGTCACCCAGGTCATGTACGAGGGGCTGCCCGACTCGGGCGGCAAGGACCGTTGGTGGAAGATCATCGAACAGTTCAAGGCGACGATCCTCTACACGGCTCCGACGACGATCCGCACCCTGATGAAGTGGGGCGAGGAGTTCCCCAAGAGCCACGACCTGTCGAGCCTGCGCCTCTTGGGCACGGTGGGCGAGCCCATCAACCCCGAGGCGTGGATGTGGTACCGCGAACACATCGGTGGGAATCGCTGCCCGATCGTGGACACCTGGTGGCAGACCGAGACCGGCGCCATCATGTGCTCGCCGTTACCGGGCATCACCGCCACCAAGCCGGGTGCCGCGATGAAGGCGCTGCCGGGGATCTCGGTGGACATCGTCGACAACGACGGCAAATCGGTGGGCAACGGGGAGGGCGGCTATCTGGTGATCACCAAGCCGTGGCCCTCGATGACCCGGGGGATCTACGGTGACCCCGAGCGGTTCAAAGAGACCTACTGGTCGCGTTTCCCGGGAGTGTACTTCGCGGGTGACGGCGCCAAGCGAGATGACGACGGTGACATCTGGCTACTCGGTCGCATCGACGACGTCATGAACATCTCGGGACACCGTCTCTCGACGACCGAGGTGGAACACGCCCTCGTCGGTCACCCCGCCGTCGCCGAGGCGGCCGTGGTGGGAGCGAGCGACGACCTCACGGGTCAGGCGATCGTGGCCTTCGTGACTCTCAAGCTTTCCGCAGATGACAAGGATAAGGACCAGTCGGCGGTGATCGAGGAGTTGCGCGTGCACGTCGCCAAGGTCATCAGTCCGATCGCGCGACCTCGTCAGATCATCCTCACGCCTGAACTACCCAAGACCCGCTCGGGCAAGATCATGCGCCGCCTCTTGCGCGACGTGGCCGAGCACCGTCAACTGGGTGACGTGACGACGTTGATGGACCCGACGGTCGTGAACATGATCTCGGACCTCATGGGTTCGGGCGACGAAGACTAAGACGTCTTCGCCGCCTTCGGTCCTTGACCGGAGGCGGCGATCAGGAGTCGAATCCCAGACCTATCGCGTCGAGGAGTCGTAGCCAGAGGTTGCGCCTGCCCTCGTTCTCGTCGGCACGTTTGATCGACCACTGCGTGAGGCGGATGAAGAGCCATCGAAAGGGTTCGGGCGGGAACGGCAGGGGCTTCTTGCGCACCATGGTGAGTCGGGTTCGTTCGGTTTCGACGCCTTCGAGCAGGTCGAGCATCGTCTGGGCGCCAAAACGCGTGGAACCGACGCCGAGGCCGGTGAAGCCCATGACGTAGGCGACCTGGCCGCGATGTGCCGTACCCCAGAAAGGGGAGAAGCGCGTGCAGGTGTCGATGGCCCCGCCCCAGCCGTGGGTGAACTTGATCCCCGCGAGCTGAGGAAAAGTGTCAAGGAAGTGGCTGGCGAGGGTGGCGTAGGTCTCGGCGTTGAACTCGTAGTTGCGTTGGACCTTGCCGCGAAAGTTGTAGATCGTGTCGTAGCCGCCCCAAAGGATGGACCGGTCCTGGGTCAGGCGGTAATAGTGGAACTGATTGCCCGAGTCCGCGACACCCTCGCGCCCCGCCCAGCCAATGCTCTCGAGTTGCTCGTCGGTGAGCGGCTCGGTGACGATCTCGTAGTCGAAGACCGGCACGACGTACTTGCGCGCCTTTCGCACGAGTGAGGGAAAGACGTTGGTGGCGAGCGCCACCTTGGCCGCGGTCACCGCGCCGTAGGGGACGTGCACGCGCACCGCGTCGTCGACGTCTTCGAGCCAGTCGACCTTGGAGTTCTCAAAGATCGTGACGCCGAGTGACAGGCACGCCTTCTCGAGGCCCCAGACGAGCCGTGCCGGATCGACGAGTGCGGTACCGTCGGCGTCGAACAGCGCGCCGTGGTAGAGGGGGGAGTGGATTCGCGCCTGGACCTCTTCGCGCGACAAGACCACGACGTGATCGCCCATCTCGTTGCGCAGCCGAGCCTCTTCGGCCATGTTCTCGAACTGCCAGGGCGCGAGGGCGACGCGCAGTTCGCCGGTGCGCTCCCAGTCGCACTCGATGTTGTAGCGACGAATGGTGGACTCGATCTCGTCGAGGTTCTCACGACTAAGCCGTTCAATCACGGGCATCTCGGCGGGGAAACGACGCAGACCGTTGGCGAAGCCGTGCGTGAGCGACGCCGAGCAGAAACCGCCGTTGCGCCCCGAGGCGCCCGCGCCGGTCTCGTACTGCTCGACGACCACCACGACGCGATCGGGGTCGCGCTCCTTGGCGAGCAGCGCCGTCCACAGTCCGGTGTAACCGGCACCCACGACGCACAGATCGGCCCCGATGTCACCGATCAACGCGGGGTGCGAGGCCGGCTCGAGCGGGTCGGCGTCGAGCCACCAGAGTTCAGGTTGAAGCTCGGCGAGGTGTCGTAAGACGAAAGAATCCCTCTTCTCCATGCTGCGTCCAGTCAATGACTGGAATCACCCTCTCTTGGCAAAGCACTTTCGTGGCGTCACGCGCACGAACGTCGGTTCTCATGCCGACCTTTCTCGCCCAATTCTACCGGGAGACACCTCCCGGGGCACGGCACAGTTCGGTGAACGCAACAGCGTGCGCGGGACGAAGTGCCCTAGATGGTGGTCGACTCGACCAACCAAACTGGGAGTGGCTCGAGTTTCGGGGCCACGTGATTCGAGAGGTGCCTCATGGAATTCGTCAACGAAACCATCATCGCCAAGCGACTCGCGTCGCTCGCGGGCGTCGAACCGCGCGTCGCGGTGTCGGGGAACTTCGCCACGCCACACGAACTGTTGCGCGTGCTCGTCGCGACGCTCGATCGGTGTCGCTTGTTCGTGCTCAATCCTCAGGCCGGGTGGCCAATTCGCGAAGGCCTGGTCACCGAGACGCCCTTCGTGGGGCCGGGCGTGCGAAACGATCCCACGATGGACTACCTACCCATGCGTCTCTCGCTCGTGCCGAGGTTGTTCGCCCTGAACCGACCTCCCGAGGCGGTCTTGATCCAGACGTCCGCGCCCAAGGGGGGCAAGGTGTCACTGGGAATCGAGGTGAACATCATGCCGGCCGCCATTGAAGAGGTGCGTCGGCGCGGGGGCCTGGTCATTGCCCAGGTGAACCCCCAGATGCCCTACACGCGGGGCGACGGTGAGTTGGACCTTGGCATGATCGATCTCGCCATCGAGGTCGACGCGGCGTTGCCGAGCCCGGTTGAGCGCGAGACCGACGACGTGGCACTCGGGATTGGCGAGAACGTCGCGACGCTCGCGCGAGACGGCAGTACGTTGCAGATGGGCATTGGCGCGCTTCCCGACGCGGCGCTCTCGCACATGCGAGGTCGGCGCGACCTGGGTATTTGGTCCGAGATGATCAGCGACGGCGTGCTGGACCTCGAGCGCATCGGCGCTCTCGACCGCTCTCGACCGATCGTGTCGACGTTCTTGTTCGGGTCGTCTGAGCTTTACCAGTGGGCTCACGACAACCCTCGACTCGTGATGCGACGCACCGAGACGGTGAACGATCCCGCGCGCATCGCCGAGCATCCGTTGATGCTCGCGATCAACACAGCCATTCAGATCGACCTGTACGCCCAGGCCAACGCCAGTTACGTGCGGGGCACCATTTACTCGGGTTACGGGGGACAACCCGACTTCGTGGGTGGTGCGCTGCACTCCGCGCAGGGTCAGTCAGTGCTGGCCTTGCACTCGTGGCACGAGAAGACCTCCACGTCAAGCATCCTGCCGATGTTGCAGGTGCCCGCCACGTCGTTCCAGCATTCGGTCGTGGTCACCGAGAACGGCATCGCGCCGCTCTTCGGGCGCAGCCAGCACGCCCAGGCCCGTCTCTTGATCGAGAACACCGCGCACCCCGAAGCTCGTGAATCGCTCATCGACGCGGCCAAGTACCTCGGTCTGTGGCGCGAGAAGAGCTGAACGGAATCCAACAGGTGCTCGCGGCTTGCATACTTGACCCCGCTCGACGGAACGGCTAACCTTCATTACTATTCCTATTTGGTTACTAGAAATAGTAGAGAAAGCGAGACGTAATGAAGTGGAATGTACGTAAATGGCCCCAAGTGATGGCTTTTGGAGCCGTAGGAGTCACGATAGCGGCGTCCGTCGCGCTTCCGGCGAGTGCGGCGAGCACGACCAACGTCAATGTGGTTGGCTACTCGGTCGTCGGACCGGCACTGAAGGCCGAAGAGGCCGCCTTCCAGACCACCTCGGCGGGCCAGGGCGTGAAGTTCACGAATTCCATTGGCGCCTCGGACACCGAGACGACCAACGTCGTCAACGGCTTGCCGTCGGACATCGTGAACCTCTCGTACTACTCGAATATGGCCACCCTGGTGCAGACGAATCACCTGCCCGCAGCCTGGGCGAGCCAGGAGAATTCAGTCGCGGGTGTGAACCCACGACTGACGGGTGCCAAGGCAGTGACCACGTATAACACGCCCGGCATGGTCACCGATTCGACGGTCGTCTTCATCGTGCGCGCGGGTAACCCGCTCGGCATCACGAACTGGAGTCAGCTGACGGGCAGCGGCGTCCAGATCGTCACGCCGAACCCCGCTACTTCGGGTAGTGCGAAGTGGAACCTGCTCGGTGCCTACGCCGCGTGGATCGCGACCAAGCATACGCCCGACCAGGCCCAGAACTTCCTCAAGTCGATCCTCGAGCACACCGTCGCCCAGCCCGTCAGTGGTTCGGCGGCCTTGTCGACGTTCCTCGCGGGCACGGGCAATGTGTTGCTCGACTACGAGGACGACGCCATTGCCGCGGTGAAGGCGGGGGACAAGATCCAAGTCGTGGTTCCCCCACAGACAATGTTGATCGAGAACCCCCTGGCTCTCACCTACACCGGACTACAGAACCCGGCCGCCGTGGCGTTCTACAAGTTCCTTTTCTCGGTCCAAGGTCAGACCATCTTCGCGTCACTCGGTTATCGCTCGGTGCTCAAGTCCGTGTGGGCCGACACCAACACGAACTTCCCTGAGTTCCAAACGAAGACCAAGTTAGAGACGGTCGTGAGTCTCAGTGGTTACGGTTGGCCGGCGATGGATCCCGAGTTCTTCGGCTCGACCGTGACGTTCCCGAAGAATGACTCAACGCATCCTTCGGCGGGCATCGTGACCTACCTGGAGCAATTTGCCGGTCAAGACTCTTAATTCGTCCGAGCTCTCGAGCGACCGGCCGTCACCCACGTGGCGGCCGGTTCGCCGCGTGCGCGCGCACGAGGACCCGCGTACGTACTTGGCCAAGGGAGTGGCGCTCGGCTACGTGAGTCTCTTGGTGCTTATCCCCATGGCGGCGCTGCTCAACAATGCCTTCAGCCACGGACTAGGCGCCTTTTGGGATGCGGCGACGAGCACCGAGTCGCTCGACGCCATGAAACTGACCGTCACCTGCTCACTCTTCGCCGCGGCCTTCAACGCCGTGGCGGGGACCGCGACCGCCTACGTCCTCGTTCGCGACCGCTTCCCCGGGCGCGGCGTGCTCAACGCGATCATCGATCTGCCGTTCGCGCTGCCCACGGTCGTGGCCGGCGTGACGTTCTACACCCTGTACGGTCCGCATTCGCCCTTTCACGTCAATATCACCGGTACCTGGGTGGGTATCACCGTCGCGATCATGTTCGTGACGCTGCCCTTCTCGGTGCGCGCGGTCCAGCCAGTCCTCGAGTCACTCACGGTCGACGCCGAGGACGCCGCCGCGACCCTGGGGGCGTCGTCGGCGCGAGTCTTTCGAACCGTGACCTTGCCCGCGATTCTCCCGTCGCTCTTGACGGGTACCGGTCTCGCCTTCGCGAGGGCCTTGGGCGAGTACGGCTCGGTGGTCTTCATCTCGAACAACTTGCCCTACCGCTCGGAGGTGTCGAGTTCGTACGTCTACTCCCTGGTGTCCCAGGGTAACGACCCCGGTGCGGCAGCGGTGGCGCTGTTCCTTCTCGTCGGTGCCCTGGCGGTGTTGATCGCCAGTAACGTCGTCGCGCGACGACTCGCGTTGAGGCGAGGATGAGACGCTCCTCACTCGTCCTGCGGATCCTCGTGATCGGTTACGTGGGCGCGTTGCTCGCGCTGCCGCTGGGCTTCGTCTTCCAACAGGCGTTCAGCCACGGCTGGGCCCAGCTGTGGGCGGCCTTGCACGATCACGCCATGGACCTCGCGATCATCTTGACGGCGAAGGTCGCGATCCTGGCGGTGCCACTCAACGTGCTGTTCGGTGTGGGCGCGTCGCTGTGGATCGTTCGCCACCCTTCGAAGGTGAGTCGGGTGCTCGACGTCGTGATCGACGTGCCGCTCGCCCTGTCGCCGATCATCGTCGGACTGGTGCTCGAACTGGCGTACGCCCAAAACGGTTGGTTTGGTTCGGCCTTCGCCGCGATGGGACTGCGGGTGATGTTCTCCTATCCCGCGATCGTGCTGGCGTCGGTGTTCGTGTCGTTGCCGCTGGTCTCGCGTCAGGTGATTCCACTCTTGCGCGAGATCGGTGACCATCAGGAACAGACGGCCGCGACCCTGGGAGCCAGGCCGACGAGGATCTTCTTTACCATCACGTTGCGTTCGATCGCTTGGGCGGCGGCCTACGGGGTCACGCTCACCCTGGCGCGCGTGATCGGCGAGTACGGCGCGGTCTTGATCGTCTCGGGCAACATCGCGTTGATCACCCAGACCCTCACCCTCAACATCGGGGCCAACTTCGAGAGTTTCAACAGCTACCAGGGATTCGTGGGAGCGCTGCTGCTCGCCCTCGTGTCAGTCCTGGTCCTCACCGTCATTGGCGTCTCGCGCCATCGACTCGAAAGGAAACGTCATGGCAGTTTCGTATAGCGGGGTCACCAAGTCCTTTCGGGGTCGACTCGTCCTCGACGGCATAAGTGACGTGGTGAACGAGGGAGAGCTGACTGCGTTGCTCGGACCCTCGGGTTCGGGCAAGTCCACGCTGCTCAAGATCATCGCGGGGCTCACCCCACTCGACAGTGGGCGGGTGTCGCTCGCGGGCAAAGACGTCACCAACACGCCCGCGCGTGACCGGCACATCGGTTTCTGCTTCCAGGATTACGCGCCGTTTCGTCATCTCTCGTTGCGCGAGAACATTGCCTACGGCCTGAAAGTCCAACACGTGGCGCGGGCGCAACGTCGCGAGCAGGTCGACGAACTCCTTCGCCTGGTGCGTCTCGAGGACTACGCCGACCAGTACCCGCACCAATTGTCGGGCGGCCAACGCCAGCGCATGGCCCTCGCACGAGCCCTGGCGATCAAGCCCGACGTGCTGTTACTCGACGAACCGTTCGCGGCCCTCGACGCGCAGGTACGCGCCGAACTGCGCCGTTGGGTCCGCTCGCTACAGCAAGAACTCGGTATCACCACGATTCTGGTCACGCACGACCAGGTGGAGGCCATGGAGATCGCCGACCGTCTCGTGATCTTGAACGAGGGTCGCATCGAGCAGGCGGGGCGGCCCCCGTTCGTCTACGACCACCCCGCGACCGAATTCGTCGCGTCCTTCCTCGGACCGATCACGTCACTGGGCGGCATCTCGTACCGGCCCCACGAACTCGAGCTCGTCGGCATCAGCGACGCGGCGGAAACCCTCGAGGTTCGCGAAGTGGTGCGCCTGGGCTTCGAGGTTCGGGTGATCCTGACCAACGCCGAGGGCTCGACGACCTGGGTGCAATTAACCCACGATCAGGTAAAACAGATCAACCCTCGAGTGGGTCAGCGAGTCGGCGTGCGCGTGCGCTCGACGATCGCCACCCCGGCAGCGACGGGCGCAGAGCCCGCGACACCGCGCGAGACGTCGCACCACGAGGGCTCGCACTAGCTCTTCGTGAGCACCGGGCGAAGAGCCTCGAGCGTCGAGGGATTGTCGATCGTCGACGGCACGGGAAGGTCGACACCGTCGGCGATGGCGCGCATGGACTTGCGCAGCACCTTACCCGAACGGGTTTTGGGCAACGCACCGATCACGTCGACCTGGCGTAGACAGACGACGGCGCCGAGCTGATCGCGAACGAGTTGGACGAGTTCGCCACTCACCACTTCGTGATCGCGTTCGACGCCCGCCTTCAGCACCACTAGTCCTCGCGGCACCTGACCCTTGAGGTCGTCGGCGACACCGATGACCGCACACTCGGCGACGTCGGGGTGTGACGCGAGGATCTCCTCGACTTCGCCCGTCGAGAGTCGGTGGCCGGCCACGTTGATGACGTCGTCGACCCGGCCCATGACGAAGAGGTAACCGTCGTCGTCGAAGTGACCGCCGTCGCCAGTCAGATAGAAGCCGGGCGACTGACGCAAGTAGGTGTCAAAGAACTTGTCGTCGTCGCCCCACACGCGCGACATGCAACCTGGCGGCAGGGGAGTTCGAATCATGATGAGGCCTTCACGACCGTGAGGGACCTCGACGCCGCTTTCGTCGAAGATTCGCACGTCAAAACCTGGCACGGGCACCGTCGGTGAGCCGGCCTTGGCCACCATCGGTTCGAGACCCATCAGATTCGAGGCAATGGGCCAGCCCGTCTCGGTCTGCCACCAGTGATCGATCACCGGCACCTTGAGCAGTTCGCTCGCCCAGGTGTAGGTCTCAGGATCGAGCCGCTCACCCGCCAAGAAGAGGTAGCGCAACTTCGACAGGTCGTACTTGGCGAACAGTGAACCCTCGGGATCCTCGCGCTTGATAGCGCGAAAGCCGGTGGGGGCGGTGAAGAACGTCTTCACGCCGTATTCGTCGAGCACGCGCCAATACGCGCCCGCGTCGGGCGTGCCGACGGGTTTGCCTTCGTAGAGCACCGTGGTGCAACCCGCGAGCAACGGGGCGTAGACGATGTAACTGTGGCCCACGACCCATCCGACGTCCGACGCCGCCCAGAACACCTCGCCCGGGTTCGTGTCGTAGATATTGGTCATGCTCCAGTGCAGGGCCACGGCGTGGCCTCCGTTATCGCGCACGACGCCCTTCGGACGACCCGTCGTGCCCGAGGTGTAGAGGATGTAGAGCGGATCGTCACCGCGCACGCTCACGCAGTCCACCGGGGTGGCCCGCTCCATTGCCTCGAGCCAATCGACGTCGCGACCGGGCTTGAGCATCGCGTGTGCTTGGGGACGCTGGTAGATCACGGCGTGCGTGGGCTGGTGGTGGGCCTTTTTGAGGGCCGCGTCGAGCAGTGGTTTGTACTCGATGACGCGACTGCCCTCGATGCCACAAGAGGCCGAGACGACCACCTTGGGCGTGGCGTCGTCGATACGCAGGGCCAACTCGTGCGAGGCGAAGCCACCAAAGACCACCGAATGCACTGCGCCCAGCCGGGCACAGGCGAGCATCGCGATGACCGCCTGAGGGATCATGGGCATGTAGATCACGACGCGGTCACCCTTGAGGACCCCGAGTTCGCACAAAACGCCCGCGAAGGACGCGACGTCGTCGCGTAGGCGGCGATAGGTGTACGAGACCTTGGTCTTGGACACGGGGCTGTCGTAGATCAGTGCCAACTGATCACCGCGGCCGTCACGAACGTGGCGATCGAGCGCATTAAAGCAAGTGTTGAGTTCGCCGTCGGGGAACCACGAGTAGATGGGAGCCTTCGTATCGTCCAGCACGACCGTTGGTTCGCGATACCAGTCGATACCCTTGGCCGCGTCGCCCCAAAATCCGTCAGGATCGTTGATACTGCGTTCCCACGCGTTCGTGTAGTTGCCCACTGTTCCCCCGGTCGCTAAGTCGGCCCGTTCTCGGGAAAAGTCTGCTCGCCGACCGAGGAATTTTGATCGCCCCGATGAGGGTATTTAGTCACAACTTCGTATCCGCACGCCCCAAAACGAGCCCAAGGCGGTCCTCGGAGCGTCCCACCGCG
>Ga0181519_10005308_pt1 | contig 10307 bp, 15 predicted proteins | sample PEATcosm2014_Bin_26_FD_121102 | JGI IMG/M metagenome (GOLD analysis project Ga0181519, IMG submission 121102) | Peatland microbial communities from MTU Mesocosm Facility, Houghton, MI, USA - PEATcosm2014_Bin02_10_metaG | ecosystem: Environmental > Terrestrial > Soil > Wetlands > Peat | place...
ATCAAACGCACACCCTGAAGGGCTGCTGACCGGCGCATCAAAACCCTCCTCAAAGGGCAAGACGCTACCGGACAGATCGTGCGCTACCTAAACCGGACATATCGTGTGCTACCGACAAAAGCGTGAAGCGCGTCTTTCCTCGGGCGTCGTCGGGGGCTAGTTTGCCCGCGCGCCGATCTGGGAGCGCATCCGACATGAACGTTCCGACGCCCTTTCACGAACTCGCGGTGCGCGTCTACTACGAAGACACCGACTTCTCCGGGCGGGTCTACCACGCTTCCTACCTGCGCTTCATGGAGCGCGGCCGCACAGAATGGCTGCGCGCGCTCGGCTACGAACACGGCGCTCTGGCGGGCGAGCAGCATGTCGTCTTCGCCGTTCGCAGACTCGAGATCGACTATCTCGCTCCGGCGGTCATCGACGATCTCCTGCGCGTCGAGACGCGCGTCGCCGCCGTTCGCGGCGCGGCGATCGACTTTGCTCAAACCGTGTCGCGCGGCGATAAGACGCTTGCCGCAGCGAAGATCCTGGTGGCGGCGCTGCGCGACGGCCGGCCAATGCGCATTCCGTCGGCGCTGCGAGCGCTGTTGGAGACAGCAGGTTGACGCTGTTTCGGCCTCAGACGTCGAGCACGCGGTCGAGCCGCGCCGCGAGCGCGTCGAGCCGTTCCGCGATGTGTTCGTCGAGGCTGCGCAGATCGGCGCGGGTCGGCAGCGCGACGACGGATTCGCGCAGACGATGATGATCGTCGAGCAGGAGATCGAAACGCTCGGCAAGACGCAGCGTCGCCGCGTCGCTCGCTTGGCGGGCGAGATCGAGATCCTGCCGCTGGCGGGTCAGCGCCGCTTCGATGGCCTGTAGACGCAACGTCAGCCGCCACACGAAGGCGCCGACGCTGGCGAGCAGCGTCGCGACGCCGGTGGCGGCCCACTCGAACAACCCCCAGGCGGCGGCGCCGACAGGCGACGAGATCGTCATGAGCGTCGGACTCCGATTCGCTTCGGCCGCCGGCGAAGCGCCGCGCGCCAGTTCAGCGCGCCGGGGCCTTGGTCGGCGGGATCAGGCTGTCCGCGCGCGCGATGTCGGCGAGCGCGTCGGCGGCGGCTTTCAGCCTGCCGGCTGGCGTGTTCGGCGCCTTCGCGTCCTTGCAGACGATGTCGGCGTCGCGCGCGAGGCGGTCGGCGGCGACGGCGAGAACGCGCCGCCAGCGGCTTCTCGCCTTCGCTGCATCGGCGGCGTCGGAAAGCCGATCGAGCGCCGGGGCGGTCGCCGCGCAGATCGCCGGCAGCCTGGCGTAGACCGTCGCCGCCTTCTGGTCGACGACGATGACCGCTTGTGCAGCGGAGCCGAGCGTCGCCTCCGCCGTCGCGACCGGCGCCGCGGCGCCGGTCAGGAACGCGATGATGAAGCCGACCAGCGGGGCGGGCATCCTAGTTGCTCGCGGCGGCTGCCGTCGCGCTTGCCGCCGGCGCGGCGGTGACGGTTGTCGGATAGCCGAGCGCGGAGCAGATCGTCGACACTGCGACGGTCGAGACAGACGCCGCGAGGTTCGACTCGATCACTGCGTTGACTTTGGCCGCGGCGGTCGAGTTCGACAGAATCGCGCTCGCCAGCGCATAAGCGCCGCACTGATAAGGCGCGAGCAGCTTCGCTTGGGCGATGACGTTGCCGATCAGCGTGTTGCTGACCTGGATCAGCGCACTGTTGAGCGCGACGAGGTTCTGCGTCGTCGTGATCATCTGGTTGTCGACGGCGGTCTGCTGCGCGGTCGAGCAACCGGCGAGGCCGAGCGCGAGCGCGCCGGCGATCGCAAGGGAGGAGAACGTCTTCATCGCGATATCCTTTGTGCTGAAGCGCCGGAAGCCGCCGGCGCGCGGTTTCAGGCTGCTTTGCGCGACGGCGCCGCGAGGTCGGCCTCGTAAAGCTCGATCGCGTGGTTGGCGATCGGCTCCGGCAGCGCTGCGCCGAGTTCGACGCCGCGCGTGACGTGGCGATAGAGCGGCCGCATCGGCACATGGGGAACCGGATCGCCGGCGCGGCGATACTCTGCGAGTTCGTCGGCCCGCCAGGCGAGCCGTCTGAGCGCCAGGTTGAGGCAGAAGGCTACGCGCGGCGCGCCGAAAGTTACGATGCGGACGCGATAACCGGCGGCGATCAGCCGCGCGCCGACGATGAGCGCCATTGCACCGCCGAGCGAATGGCCGATGACCGTCATCAGGCGCGCGTCGCCCCTGACTGCCGCGAGCACGCGCCGTGCGACCGCTGTTCCGCCCGAGCCGAAACCGGAATGGCAGACGCCGACCGCCGGGAACAGCCGCGGTAACGTTCTGAGATCGCGGATCCAGTCGAGCGGGTCGTCGGGATGCGTGCCGGGTATGGCGACGACGAGTTCCTCGTCGCCGCGCGGCAGCAGATCGAATTCGCAGTCGAGCGCCGCTTGGCCCGACCACGGTTTGCGGTAGCATCGTCCGGCGATCTCGGCGAGCTCGGCGTGCGAGAGCATAGGGCCGCCTCATCGTTCAAGGGGAGGGCCGAATGCGGCGCGCACGGTCGGCGGCCGCGATCGCAAGCGGCATTTCGACGTGATGGGCCGCGCGTCGGGCGGTCTGCCGCGCTCACGCCTTCTTTGGCGCCGCGCCGATGGCCTCGTTGACGACCGAGCCAATCAACGCCGCGGCGCTCTGGGCGAGCGGCGCGTAGACGCCGAGCGACGTGTAGTCGACGTCGGTGAGCGCGGCGACGGCGGCGGTGAGCGCCGCGGCGGCGATCTGCCAAGCGAGGTGGCGCAGCACATTGGCGGTAATGAGGTTCATGGTTCGCTCCTTCGAGGGTTTCCTGCGCGCTCTGCAGAGAAATTCGGCGCCGTAGGGCGTCGGAAGACGCCCGTCGCTGTCGGCGGGCTTTGGCGCCGGACGAGGGGTCGTCAGGCCGCGTCGAGCGCCGCCATCGTCTTCGGCCCGAACTGGCCATCGATGTCGGCGGCTGCGAAGCCGGCTTGGCGCTGGAACGCGGCAAGCGCGGCCTTGGTCATCGGCCCGTTGAGCCCGTCGCAATCGAAGCCGGGCGCAAGCGCGAGCGGAACCTTCAGCGCGACGAGCCTCTCCTGCGCCCACAGGATCGAGCCGAGAGGCGACGCGCCGGGTTGATCGTCGCTTTGCTTGCGGATCGTCCCCGACGGCGACCAGCCGATCGGGGCGACCGGCGGCGCACTGATCCTCTGCAGCGGCGGCAGGCCGTCGAGCGCCCAGTCGGGCAGGGGCGCGGCGGCGGATGCGGAATAGGCCGCCTCGACCCGCGCGGCGAAGCCGAGCCAGACGCCGCGATCGGTGGTGATGTCGAAATGGCCGCCGCCGGCCGCGCCGAGATCGTAATGCGAGCAGAAGCCTTCGCCTTCGCCGCGCTCGGCCCAGCGGCACGGCAGACCGCGCCGCTTGAGACCCCAGGCGACGATCGCCGCCGCCGCGTCAAGCTCGGAATCGCCGAAGCCGTCCTTCTCGAAGCCCTCGAGCTCGAGGCTGTCGGAATAGGGATTGGCCGCACAGGCGTGCCACGCCTTGCGGTCCATCGGCACGCACTGCGTCGCCTCCAGACCATCCTTGCGCAGCACGAGATGCGCCGAGACTTGGCTGCGCGTCTGCGCAAACCAGCCGACCGAACCGGCGTAGCTGCCTTCGCAATCGTGGACGACGAACAGTCGCACCGCCGCGCCGCCGCGCAGTGAATAGTTCGGCGACGGGACGTGCTTGAGAGCGGGGAGCGCAAAGGTCATCGCAGCGCCTTCATCAATTGAAAGACGAGAAGCAGCGCCAGCGCGCCGAGCGCGCCGTCGGCGGAGCGGCAGAGCATGGCGAAGATGAAGCCGACGGCGAGCGCCGCCTCGATCGCGCGGGCGACGGTCATCGCCGCCGCGCCCGCAGCGTCCCGACCCGCCAGGCGATCAGCGCCGCGGCGAAAGCGAGGAAGCCGGCGGAGGGAACGAAGACGCCGCGCAGCGGCAGCTCGGCGCCGACGATGGCGGCGACGAAGGCGATGACGCGCCACATGGGCGCTTCCCCCGGTCAGCGCCGCGCCAGGCGCGGCGCGGCGGGTGCGAGCCTCACAGGGCGCCGCCCAAGATCGCGTCCGGCGCGCCCGATCGCCGCCAGAATTGCCGCCGAGCGCGGCCCGAACAGCGCCAGTCCGCAGGCGCGCTGATCGACGACGAAGACGACCGCCGCGCCGCCGTCGGCGAGCGGCGCGAGCTGCGCCTCGCCGTCATAAAGCGCGCCGGCGTCCACGCCCGGCGACGCGATGAAGGCCCTGTGCAGGAACTCCGTCTGCGCCGCGCTCGCCGGCTCGGGCGGCCTGCAGCGGGAGCGGATCGGGCATGGGGATTAAGGGCGGCTTGCTCAGTCGATCGCGACCGCCGCCGCCGCCGCGACCAGCGCCGTCACTTGCGCGGCCGTGAGCGGCGCCGGAACGGCGGCGGCAAGTCTGGCGAGCGTGATCGAATTGGCCGGGATCGGGTTCATCCCGACGGCGAAGAACGCCGTCAGCGCCGGGTCGTTCTGCGCCGTGACCGCCGCCTGCACTTGCGGCCAGGTCGGCGGGGTGAAGCCGAGCGAGATCGGGGCGGAATTGCAGATCGCCTCGAGCTGCCACAGTAGCGCGGTCGGGACGGGTGTGGGCGGAACAGGCGCTGGGTTGGGCGTGTTTCCCGCCGCGAGCCACGCCTGATAGGCCCGCCAGTCGGCGTTGCCGGCGTCGGCGGGGATCGAAGCGCTGTCGACGTCGCGCGTGACGCCCGTTGAATTGACGATGAGGGTGTAGGTCATTGGTCAAAGTTCCGCGCTAGCAGTATAGACGCCATTAATTCCGACCGAGCCGACCGCCGAGTCTGTTATGGTGAAATGCAGATGACTTGGGTCGTCCGCAGACAGGGTGACGGTCGTCGAAGCACCATAATTAAGCGTATTGTTGAGGACAGTCGTCGGCGTCGCCCGCATCGTCACCGGCAATGTGAGAATCTGATAAAAACCAAACGACGCCTGCCCACAATAATAACTGAGGCTATAGACGGCCGTCTGGAAATATCTCTGGCACAGCGCCAGTTCGACGCCAATCGGTCGGCGCTCGAAGGGCGTCGCGACTTGACCCGGCTCAAGCTGCACGTCGAGGATTTCGAACCAGTCGTTCGCCCCCGCCGTCCCTGTCGGGCTGTAAGTGATAAACACGCCCAACTCGTTGGCGTTGGCGGCGAGCGTTCCCGTGCAGGAGAACCTTGCATAGGTCGTCTGCGAAGGAGGGACGTTGAACGAGGCGACGAGAGCGTCTCCGGTATAAGTTCCGGCGCGCTCGTCGGTTCCGGTTCCGGAACGAATAGCCACGCTCAAGTTCGGAGACGAAAAGTTGGCGCCGACGCGGACATAGAGGGATAAAATGACGGATTGGCCCGCGAGGTCGTGACAGTTGAGCGACTCGACAGACTGTTGCAGCCAGATCGGGTTGGTTGACGTATCGCCAGGCGTGCGCTGAACGTGCAGGGCGCTGCGGTTGACGCCGTTCTGCGATATTCCCGTCGCCTTCGATACGATAAAGCCGCCAACGTCGCCGTAGCGCACGCAACCCCATCTGTCGGCGCAGTATGGCGCCGCTCCGAGGGGAGAGAGCGTTGTCCCACGCTGCCAGACGTCGAACGCGCCATTGATGATGCGATTGCGGAATCCGGGTGCGTCACCCGCGGCTACGCCGTAGTTGAAGGAGACCTGACCGGTCGAGCCGTTGACGTCGAGCGCGTCGAGCCAGGTCGAACCGTTGGGCGAAACCTTGAAGTGGAAGTTGTCGTCGCCACAGAGGCCGATTTGCGCGCGGCCGGAGAAGCCGTCTTCGAAGATGATCGACGCCGTATCGGTCGAGGCTCCCGCGGCGCCGCCCTTGTTGACTGTGACGTTGAGGTTGCCCGCGCCGTTGAACAGCGCGCTCGCGCCATAGGCCGAGAGCACATTGTTTGGATCGGGCGCCGTGCCGATTCCGACGAGCGACGCCTGAAGGTTCGGTTTCGGCGCGAGAATCGTCCAGGCGTTCGCGCCGTTGCTTTCGATCTCGACGCCGCCGTAGGCCGCTTCGACGACGTAGCACGCCGCGCCATCGATCGTGTCGGAACCGGCGCGGGCGACGGTGATCGCGTTGGTCGCGGAGCAATTGCCCGACTCGTCGACGATCATCAGCCGCGTGCCGGACGGATAGGACGCGGCGGCCGGGAGCGTCACCGTCCGCGCCGCGGTCAGCGCCGTGTAGGCGATCAGCCGGTCGGTGGTGAGCGCGCTGCAGCTGGCGTCGGAAACGGCCGCGCGCGTGTTGGTGACGACCTCGGCGAGTTTGGCCGCCGGCCAGCCGCCGACGGTTGCGCCGTCGTTGACCACCGCGCGATTGTTGGTCGTGTCGACGACGAGCTCGCCTTGCGCACCGGTGAAGGCGGCGAGCTGTGAAGCCGTGCCGCGGCGAAGCTGCAATTGTTCGGTCATCAGGCCAATCCCAGATCGAGCGCGCCGGAAACGGCGCCGACGAGCGCGCCGAAGTCGTCGGCGAGCGCCGGCGCGGCGTTGACCGCGCCAAGGTCAAGCGGCACGCCGCCCGAAAGCTGCGCGGCGATCGGCGCGCCGACGCCGACGCCAAGCGGCGTGAACGGGTAAGCCTCGCAGGTCGACAGATCCTCGACGCCATTCCCGAACAGGTTGACGCTTTGAAACTTGAAGTAGAGCTGTCGGCCGATGAAATTGGTCGGCAGGTCGTAGGCGACGACCGCCTGGTCGAGCCGCGCGAGGGGCGCGCCCGCGACGTGCGTCGCGCCGACCGTCCCATAGAGCCCGCGTTGCAAGCCGGTCAGCGCATAAGCGCTGGCGCCGGTCAGCGTCGCGCTCTCATAGGCGAGAATCTCACTGTCCACGAGCGAGCGCGTGGCGCCCTGTTGCGCCGCGGTCGCCGTGGCGCCGCTGAGCGTCGCGCCGCTTGCTGCGAGATTGACGTCGAGCGCGTCGGTCGTGTCCCAGCCGTTGGCGGCGGGGAGCGCCGCGGTGAGCCGTCCCTGCCGCAGCGGCTGAGTGATCGTCGCGATTTGCGAATAGCTGACGTCGTCGAGCGACAGCCAGACATTGGCGCCGCCCCAGTTGGGATCGGCGACGCCATTCGCGCCGCCCGAAGCGCCGACCCAGATCTGCGCCGCCCCGCCGGTCAGCGCCGGCGACGGCTCGAGGATGAGCGGCGCGTTGACAGGAGCGGCGGCGACGCCGCGGTTAACGACGCTTCCGGTCGTCGAAGCGGCGGGATAGAGGACCGGGGTCGAGACGCCGGCGGTCAACTCTTCCGCCGTGACGGCGATGAGGCCTTTTTCGTCCTCCTCGATTGCGACGATACGGACTGGGCAGGCGATCAGTCCGAGGTTGGCGTCGTTGATGGTCACGACGTCCATCGGATCGAGCAGGCAATATTCCCACGACAGCTTGAACGCGTAGCGCGCGCGCACGTAGAGCTGGCGCTGCAGAATCGTCTGCGCGACGATCGGTCCGACGTTGATCTCGTCGCAGATCTCGTGCGCCTGGATCGTCGTGCCGACCCTGACGTCATAGAGTTCGATTTGCGACTGGTCGCGCGACTCCGCAGGCGTAACCGGCAACACTTTGTTCGTCGCAAGCGCTGCTTTCGCCTAGAAACGCTGGTGTTCCAGTGAGAAATGCGCTCGAGCGATTTTGCGTTCGGGCTCGCCGCGCCTATAGATGCGCGCGCCGATCGTCGGAGTCGATTCCTCAAGATGCGCCGCTTGCTCGCCTGCGCCTTCGCCGGCGCCGCCCTATCCCTTGTCGCCGCGCCCGCCGCGGCGGCGAACGAATTGTGGGCCTTCTGCGTCGCGTCGGCAGGCGGGGACAATGTTTGGATCACCGATGTCTTCGCCGCGACGCGCGATCGCGTGCGGCTCGAACGCGACGTGAAGACCTATCTCGCGCGCCAGGGCGCGACGCGCGTCGACGTCCAGTGTCCCGCGCCGGTCGCCGACAAGACCGCCGCGGTCAACGCGCAATTCGCCGCGGTCGAATTCAACCGCAAGCTCGGCGCGACGCTGCATGAAGTGCGGGCGGGAGAGCTTGGACGCGAGCGCTGAGCGGCGGCGGTCAGCCGCCGCCCCCCTCCGCATAAAACGCCATCATCCCCTGCGCGCCGCCGTCGAAGCCGAGCAGGTCGGCCACCGCCCACACCAGCGCGTCGGCGCGGTCGGGCGAGAAACCCGCCGCTCGAGAATCGAAATCGGGCGTCAGCGCGCAGAGCTGGTCTTCGAGCTTCTCGAACGCGCCGACATGGAAGACGATTCCGCGTTCGTAGGCGGCGGCGACCGGCTCGGCGCGCAGATATTTGCCGCGCGTCGCGGTCACGTTGCGCACCGGCAGATTGGCGTCGCTCTGGCGCAGCACCGCCTCGACCATCTCGCCGCCGTTGTTGATCTCGGCGACGACGCGGTTGGCTTGAAAGCGCCGGAACGCCGAGACAACGCGCGCCGCCCAGCGGCCCGGCGTGTCGCCCTGGCTCGACAGGTCGGCGAGCACATGGATGAACCCGCCCTCGACGCGCGCGGCGACGACGATGCCGCATTCGTCGGCCTTGGCGCCGGACTTGGCCGGCGGATCGACGCCGACGACGATCTCGACGTAGGTCGCCGGCGTCGCGCCCGGCGCGAACCGCTGGCGTTCGATCAGCGCCCGCGTCCACAGCGCGCCCGGCGTCTCCTCGACGATCTCGGCCAGCAGCTCCTGCCGGCCGATCGTCCGGCCGGCGTAGCGGGCCGTGATGCGCTCGACGAACGCCTGCGCGAGATGGTGGACGTTGTCGAAGGTCGAGCCGCGGCTGACGATTGTCAGCGGATCGGCGGCGAGCTGCTTGATCAGCTTGGTCGGTCGCGGCGTGGTGGTGACGACCGCCTGCGGCTTGGCGCCGAGGCGTAGGCCGAGCAGCGCTTGGTCGAACGCGTCGGGCTTCTTCCACGCCGCCAATTCGTCCAGCCACAGCTTTTCATGCTGCTTGCCGCGCAATCGGTCCGGTTCCTCGGCCGAGAACAGCAGCGACACGGCGCCGTTCGGCCAGGCGAGACGGCCGGCGGCGCGCGCATAGCGCGGCCGCTCGTCGCGCGGGCAGACCGCCATCAATCCGGATTCGCCCAGCACCATCACGTCGCGCACGTCGTCATGGGTCGCGCCGATCAGGTTGACGATGGCGAAGGTCTTCGCCCATTCGCGCACCGCCTCGGCGCCGGCGCGTGTCTTGCCAGCGCCGCGGCCGGCGAGGATCAGCCAGTAGATCCAGTCGCCTGGCGGCGGCCGCTGGTCGTCGCGCGCCCACAGCGACCAGTCGTAAAAGATCTCGTTGCATTGCTTGTCGCTCAGCGTCGCCAGCAGCCTGGCGCGCTCGGCGGGCGACAGCTTGAGCAGCGCGCCGATGTTGCGCAGCAGCGGTTGGGCGTCGCCGGTGTTGCGCCAGCCGTGGCCGGGCGGCGCGCGCGGCTTTCGCGCCGGCTTGGCGCGCTCGTTCATGGCGCGGTCTTTCGCGCTGCGATCATCCGCTCGGCCATCGCATTGAGTTTGGCGAGCAGCCGTTCGCGTCCGCCTTCGTCGGGGTCCTCGTTCGCCGGGGCGAGCTTGCTGAAGCCGTGGTAGCGATCGAGGCGATCGAGAATCTTCAGCACGCGGTCGATCGCCGGCAGTCCGCCGGCGACGGCTGCTGGCGCCAGCGCCGCCGCCATCGCTTCCAGTCGCACGATCTGCAGGCGCGCATGATCCGCCGCCGGCGCGACCCAGCGCCGCCGCAGTTCGTCGCGCAGCAGCGTCTCGACCCGCTTGCGCGTCAGGCCTTCGTTGTCGGCGATCGCCTCGACCGATTGACCGGAGACCAGCGCGGCGACGATTTTCGCGCCTCGCCGAGCAGGCGCGGCTGTGCGCGCGCAAACCGGCGCGTCGGCTGGCGGCATGGGCGATTCCTGCGATGCAAGGAAAGCGGCAGGCGCGTGCGGAACGCGCCATCTCCACTGTCTATGAATATGCCGCAAGCCGCGGAAAACGACAAGCAATTGTTGCGGCGAGGCGGTTGGAGAGCAGGAATTACGAAAGCGGGATCAGCGTGTTACGCCGCCTCTTTCCTCCTCCATCGTCATGGCCGGGACAAGCCCACGGCTGTCCGGTTCGGCGAAAACGGTTGCAACACCGCAAACCGACTCGCACCGGTCGCAGGTCCCAGCTGTTTCGAAACGCTTTTTCGGCGTGCGCGATCTTGCATTCTTCCGGCGGTTG
>Ga0181519_10005311_pt1 | contig 10303 bp, 10 predicted proteins | sample PEATcosm2014_Bin_26_FD_121102 | JGI IMG/M metagenome (GOLD analysis project Ga0181519, IMG submission 121102) | Peatland microbial communities from MTU Mesocosm Facility, Houghton, MI, USA - PEATcosm2014_Bin02_10_metaG | ecosystem: Environmental > Terrestrial > Soil > Wetlands > Peat | place...
CGTCGCGCCCCAGATGAACTGGTCCTCCCAGGTCATCCCATAGAATCGCCGCGTGACGCCCGTGGGGATCTCGCGTTCGTGCTCGACGTGGTTGATCGGATCCATCAGGAATTCGAACGGCGTCTCGAACACCTCGGCGACCTCCTGCGGATTGACGGTCAGCGTGAACCCGGGCGCGACGAACCCGACCACCGGGGTGATGTGGTAGCCGGTTCCGGTGCGGTAGGGCGTCGACAGTCCCGCCAGCGTGACAAGGGAAGGATCGAGCCCGATCTCCTCCTGCGCTTCGCGCAAAGCGGTCTGCGACGGCGTCTCGCCAGGATCGCAGCGCCCGCCGGGAAGCGCCACCTGTCCGGTGTGGCTGCGCAGACTGTCGGAGCGGCGGGTCAGGATGACCGAGGGTCCGGTCGGATGTTCGACGACGCCGATCAGCACGGCGGCGGACTTCGGCGCCGGACTTTCCGGCGGCGCGTTGTGCGGGTCGAGATCGAAATCGGATCGATACGACCGCACCTCCGGCGAAACGAAATCCAGCGGGTCGAGTCTGCCGGCGATCCAGGCGCGCAGTTCGTTCACGCGGCGCCAGCCTCGACCGGGCCGATCTCGAACCAGACGCCGTTGGACGATACGAACATCGCCGGGCCCTCGGCCGTGTCGCGTTCCTCGGCCATCTCGGCGAGTTCGTAGAATACCGGCCTGGCGATCAGGGCCTCCAGGCCGCGGCGCACGTGCAGATAGGGGCGCGGCTCGCCGGTCTCGGGGTCCATCTGCACGCGAATGGCATTGTCCGGTCCGGCCTCGACCTCGTCGCCGACGTTGGTGACAAAGCGCAACGCATCGCCGTCCCGGTCGACCCGCACGGCGACGAACGGCGCATCCTCGACCGTGATCGCCAGCTTTTCCACCGGCGTGACCAGGACATAGCCTTCGGGGTCCTTGCGCAGCACCGTGGAGAACAGGCGCACCAGCGCCTCGCGGCCGATCGGCGTGCCCTCGTGGAACCACAGGCCGTTGCGCTTGATGACGATGTCGATGTCGCCGCAATGAGCCGGATGCCACAGATGCACCGGCGGCAGGCCGCGCCCGGGGGCCTGTTTCGCCGCCGCGATCACTCCCTCCAATCCGCCCGCCGCCTGCGTCATGGCCTAGAGGTAGGACCGAAGCCGGACCGTCTCAAGCACCCTTATCCTGGACATCGCGCCGGACAGGCCGGCGCGCCGGCCCCGAAAGATTGTCCGCGGCCCCCTCCCGCAGGGCGAGCACCAGGACGCGCCGGCGATCGACGGGCCCTGGCATGACGACGCGCCTGGCGAGCGCGGCCGAAAATCCCAGGGGCGCGAAGAAATCCGCGTCGCCGACCAGCAGGATGAGCGCGTGCCCGGCCTCGGCCGCCGCCGCGCACGCGCGCCTGACCAGGGCGGCGCCCAGACCCTGGCCGCGGTGCGCCGCGTCGACGGCGAACGGTCCCAGCAGCAGGGCGGGCGTCTCGCCGATCCGGACCGGCCAAAGCCGCACGCACCCGACCGCCTCGCCGGCGACCCAGGCGACGAACGACAGATCGAGGATCGGATGGGCCCCTTCACGCAACCGCTCGGCCGCCTTGACGAAGCGTCCGGGTCCGAAAGCCCGGGCGATCAGGGAGTCGACGAGCGGCGCGTCCTGCGCGCGCTCGGGCGCGAGTTCGGCGCGGTGGTCAAGGTCATACATGGTAGGGCGCGGTTAGGGTCCATCGCCGCCGCGGTCAACGCTTCGATTGCGCCGCATCGCCCGTGCGGGCTATGGCCGCGCATGCTCGATCCGGCGATCGCCCTGCCGTCCGCCCGCGCCCTGCTGCGCGAAGGCGACTACCTCAGGTTCTGGACCTCGCGCTGGATGGGCAGCTTCGGTTCGCAGATCCAGAGCGTGACCATGGGCTGGCAGGTCTATGAGATTTCCCGGCGCTCGCACCTCAGCGTCGGCCAGTCGGCGCTGAACGTCAGCCTGATCGGTCTGATCACCTTCGCCCCTCTGTTCTTTCTCGCGCTTCCGGCGGGCGAGGCGGCGGACCGGCATGATCGGCGCAAGGTGCTGCTGTTCTGTTACGCCGGCGAGATCACGGCGGTGGCGATCCTGGCGGCCGCGTCGTTCCTGGGTTTCGCCTCGGTGCCGTTGCTGCTGGGCGTCGCGTTCCTGTTCGGCGCCTCGCGCGCCTTCTTTTCACCGGCGATCACCGCGCTTGGACCGATGCTGGTCCCGCGCGAGCATCTGCCGCGCGCGATCGCGTGGAACTCGCTGGCCTGGCAATCGGCCTCGATCGTCGGGCCCGCCATGGCCGGGCTTCTGATCGCCATCGCACCGGGCGTGTCCTACGCCGCGACCCTCATCATGTACCTCGTCGCGGTCGTCGCCCTTTTGATGATCGGGCGCAACACCCGGCCCGTGGCCCAGCCGGGATCGCGGCTCGCCCTGGTGAAGGAGGGGCTGCACTATGTCTGGAGCAACAAGGTGGTGTTCGGCGCGATCTCGCTCGACCTCGCCGCGGTCATTCTCGGCGGCGCGCGGGCGCTGTTTCCGGCCTATGCGCGCGATGTCCTGCACGTGGGGCCGCAGGGTTTCGGCCTGCTGCAGACCGGTCCGGCGATAGGCGCAACGCTGGTCGGCCTCTGGCTCGCCGCCCACCCCATTCGCCGTCACGCCGGCGCGATCATGTTCGCCGGCGTCGCGGTCTTCGGCGCCATGACCGTCGTGTTCGGTCTGTCGCATCTGCTGTGGCTGTCGGTGGCGGCGTTGGCGGTGCTCGGCGGCGCCGACATGCTCAGCGTGTTCGTGCGCCAGACGCTGGTGCAACTCATGACCCCCGATGCGATGCGCGGCCGGGTCGCGGCGGTCTCGACCCTGTTCATCAGCGCCTCGAACGAGCTGGGCGAGTTCGAGAGCGGGATCGCCGCCCGGCTGCTGGGGGTCGTCGGCGCGGCGGTGTCGGGCGGGATCGGCGCGATGATCGTCACCGGACTGTGGGCCAGGCTGTTTCCGGCCTTGCGCCGCGCCGACCGACTGCAATAGGCCAGTCGAAAACCATCAAGGACGGAGGAGGCTCATGAGCGAACCGATTTCCCTGGGCGCACGGCTCAGCCAGCTCGCCGGCGAACGCCCCGACCGTCCGGCCGTGACCGACCATACGCGGACGCTGACATGGCGCGACCTCGACCGGCGCACGAACCGGCTGGCCCGCGGCCTCATGTCGGCCGGCGTCGAGCACGGCGACCTCGTCACGCTCGGCCTGCCCAACAGCGCCGATTTCATCGAGGTCTGCTATGGGCTGTGGAAGGTCGGGGCGACGCCGCAACCGATCTCCTATCGCCTGCCCGCGGCCGAAGCCGAGGCGGTCATGGATCTTGCGGACACGCCGATCCTCATCGCCGGCGGCTCGATCGAGAGCCGTCGGCCGCGCCTCGACCTGGCCGCCCTGCTGGCCCTGTCGGACGACGACAGTCCGGTCCCCGACACCGTGGCCCCGGTCTGGAAGGCCCCGACCTCGGGCGGCTCGACCGGACGGCCCAAACTGATCCTGTCCGGCGGCGCGGGCCTGTACACGCCCGCCGAGGTCGGCGCCTGGCGCACCAACAGCGAAGACGTGATGATCATCCCGGGGCCGCTCTATCACAACGGCCCGTTCAGCAGCTCGTTCGGCGGCCTCAACGAGGGCGCCCATCTAGTGATCATGCCGCGCTTCGACGCCGAGGAAACGCTGGCGACGATCGCCCGTCACCGCGCCACCTGGATCTACCTCGTCCCTACCATGATGAGCCGCATCTGGCGCCTGCCGGCGGAGACCCGCGCGCAATACGACGTCACCTCCCTGAGCACCGCCTGGCACCTGGCGGCGCCCTGCCCCGCCTGGCTCAAGGAAGCCTGGATCGACTGGCTGGGGCCCGAGGTGATCATGGAGCTGTACGGCGGCACCGAGGGCCAGGCGCTGACCATCATCACCGGCCAGGAATGGCTGGACCACCGCGGGTCGGTCGGCAAGGTGAGCCTGGGCGAGATGCGCGCCGTCGACGCCGAGGGCGAGACCCTGCCGCCGGGCGAAGTCGGCGAGATCTATATGCGTCGGCCCGCCGATGCGCCGCCGACCTACCAGTATCGGGGCGCGAGCCCGCGCACCCTGCCGGGCGGCTGGGAGTCGCTGGGCGACATCGGCTGGTTCGACGAGGACGGCTATCTCTACCTGGCCGACCGTCGCTCGGACATGATCCTGGTCGGCGGGGCCAACGTCTATCCGGCCGAGATCGAGGCGGCCCTCGACGAACATCCGCTCGTGCAGTCCAGCGCCGTCATCGGCCTGCCGGACGAGGATCTCGGCTCGTTGATCCACGCCGTCGTCCAGCCCCGCGAGGGCCTGACCGAGGAGGCCCTGCGCGAGCACCTGCGCGCCCGGCTGGTGACCTACAAGCAGCCGCGCAGCTACGAATTCGTCACCGAGAACATCCGCGACGACGCCGGCAAGGTGCGGCGAACGCAACTTCGCGAGGAGCGGATCGCGAAGGGCTGAGGGCGCGCGCGAAGTCGAGCTTGAACCCAAATCCTGCGGTCGTTCCGCCCGGAATTGAAGTGACGTGCGCTGTTTGCGGGCGCACGTCGGGCACCGCCGCCTCGGTGAGAATGACCTCTTCGCCGGTGGGGTGGCAAGGCCGTTCTGTGTCCCGTTTCGGCTCAATTGACGCCGCTGTCGACATCGTAAGAATACAGTCGGAGCGACCGCCTTCACGCGCGGCGAGCGGCGCTAAGCGGCTCCGTCCGTCCGCCGGCCGGCAAGGTCGGGTGAGAGCCCGCCGAACCGTCCGCTGAACACCCGGACACGCGATTTGCCCGATCGCCCGACGTCCCACCAGAGGCCGCGGTCATCCTGCGCGGACCCTTCATAGCTCGACGGCAGAAGCGTCACGGCCACCGGCAGGCGGGCGAGTTCGAAAGGGGACATACCAAATTTCATGCAGCGGACCTTGGCCGGAGTCGGCCGCCAGACCAATGGCGCAGTTCGAGGCCAAGCGAAACCCTCATGCCTCCTGGTTTCACCCCTGCCGATCCCCGCCGACCACCGCCTCGATACCCAGCTCCGCCAACAACTCGTCGGTATGCTCGCCGAGCCTGGGCGGATGGCGGCGGATGTTGGCCGGCGTGGCGGAATACTTCACCGGCGGGCGCAGGCTGACATAGGCGCCGGCGTCGGGGTGCTCGTAGCGCTCGAACAGGCCGACCGCCGCTAGATGCGGATCGGTCGGCAGGTCGTCGAGGCGGTTCATCTTCGTCACCGGGATCTGCAGCGGCTTGAGCAGCGCCAGCCACTCGTCCGTCGTCCGCGTCGGCGTCACGTCGTCGACCAGCTGATAGAGCTCGCGCACGTGGCGCGCCCGGGTCTTGTAGTCGGAAAAGCGCGGGTCCTTGCCGAAGGTCTCGGCCATGCCGGCGGCGGCGAAGAACTGGTCCCATTGCGCGTCGGTATAGGGCAGCAGCCCGATGTAGCCGTCGCGGGTCGCGAACGGCTTGCGCGCGGGGTTGGCGACGCGGGTATAGCCCCACGGTCCGGTCGGCGGATCGTAGACATGGCCGAAGAAATGCTCCGCCAGGGTGAAACTGGTGATGCATTCCAGCATCGGCACCTCTACGAACTGACCTTCGCCGGTCTTCTGGCGATGAAACAGGGCCGCGGTGATCGCCTGGGCCATGAACAGGCCCGAGACCTTGTCGGCGATGAGGGTCGGGATCAGCCGCGGCGTCGCATCGCCGTCGACGCGCGGCAGCAGGTCGGCCAGGCCCGAGGCCGACTGGATCAGGTCGTCGTAGGCCGGCTCGCCCGCATAGGGCCCCTCGGCCCCATAGCCGGCCCCATGCACATAGACGATGTCGGGGCGCAGGGCCTTGACCGCCTCATAATCGAATCCCAGCCGAGTGAGCCCGTCGTAGCGCACCGAGGCGGCGAAGACATCGCAGGTCGCCACCAGCCTGCGCAGCGCGTCGGCCGCGGCCGGCTCCTTCAGGTTCAGCAGCACAGAGCGCTTGTTGCGGTTGATGGTCATGAAGATCGGGCCAAGATCGTCCGGCGCGCCCGCCGGCGGATGTCCGGCCCAGCGCATGATGTCGCCGCCCGCGCCGCGCCGCCCGCCGGGAAACTCCACCTTGATCACATCCGCGCCGAGGTCGCCCAGCATCTGCGTGGCGTAGGCGCCGAACACCACGCTGGTCAGGTCGAGGATGCGCACGCCCTTCAGCGGCCCCGTGGCCTCGCCGGCCAGTTCATGCGTGATCGGCAAAGTTTCCTCCATGGACATGACGCGGGCGAATTCCCCCCTTACAACGTCCGCCGTATTCGCGAAAATCGGTCGGCCGGAAGGGCCAGGGAACGCAGGGATGGATTTCGAACTCGCCGAAGAACACCGCATGCTCAAGGATCTCGTCCGGCATTTCGTCGAGGACGAGCTGATGCCGCTCGAGGCCGGGGTTCTGGCCCGCGAGGCCGACGGCCATGGCCTGGGGCTGACGGCCGAGGACAATGTCCGCCTCGACGCGGCCTCGAAGAAGCTCGGCCTCTGGGGCCTGGACGCGCCCGAGGACATCGGCGGCGCCGACCTGCCGATGGTGGCCATGGTCGGGGTCAACGAGGAGCTCGGCCGCACGGTCACGCCCTATACCCTGCCGCCGGACTCGCCCAACCTGCGGATGATGATGGCGACGGTGACCGAGCGCCAGCGCGAGGCCTATCTTGCCCCCTACGTCCGCGGCGAGACTGTCTCGGCGATCGGCATCTCCGAACCCGGCGCCGGCGGCGACCCGGCCGGCATGATCACCCGCGCTGATCGGGACGGCGAGGACTGGATCATCAACGGCCGCAAGATCTGGATCAGCCGGGCCGACCACGCCGACTTCACCATCCTGATGGCGGTGACCGATCGGGAAAAAGGCGCGCGCGGCGGCATATCAGCCTTCCTGGTCGACCGCGGCACGCCCGGCTTCAACGTCGCGCGCCGTATTCCCATGGTCGGCGGCGCGGTGACCTATGAGGTCCTGCTGGAGGACTGCCGCGTCGAGGGCTGGAAGCTGCTGGGAACCGAGGGCCAGGGCTTCGCGCCGATGCAGCTGCGCCTGAGCACCCGCCGCCTGGAGATGGCGGCCTGGTCGATCGGCATGGCGCAACGGGCGCTGGACATGATCTGCGAATACGCGCCGCAGCGCGTCACCTTCGGCCAGCCGCTGTCTCAGCGCCAGGCCATCCAGTGGTGGGTGTCGGACGCGGCCACGCAGATTCACGCCGCGCGCCTGATGACCTATGACTGCGCCTGGAAGATCGACCAGGGCCGCGACACGCGCCAGGAAATCTCGATGATCAAGGCCTTCGCCACCGAGATGGCCTGGACCGTGGTCGACAACGCCATGCAGACCTTCGGCGCCATGGGCATGACCAAGGAAATGCCGCTGCAGCTGATGGCCTCGAAGCTGCGCACCATGCGCATCTACGACGGCCCGACGGAAATTCACAAATGGGTCGTGGCCCGCAACCTCCTGGGATCGAAACGATGAAAGACCAATACGGCGAGATTTCCGCCCGCGTGGACGGGCATGTGGTCCTGCTCGAAATGAACCGGCCGCCGAGCAATTTCATTTCCGTCGAGCTGGTGTGCGACCTGGCCGACGCGCTGGCGGACATCGACGCCGATCGCGCCCTGCGCGCCAGCGTCCTGGCCTCCGCCGGCAAGGTCTTCTGCGCCGGCGCCGACCTCGCCTCCCCCACCGGCGTCGGCGGCCAGGGCATGTCGGGCATCAACCCGCTCTACGAGCAGGCGGTGCGCCTGTTCTCGACCAAGAAGCCGATCGTCGCCGCCGTCCAGGGCGCCGCGGTCGGCGCGGGCCTGGGCCTCGCCCTGTTCGCGGATTTCCGGGTCGCGTCGCCCGAGGCGCGTTTCACCGCCAACTTCGTCAAGCTGGGCTTTCACCCGGGCTTTGGCATCACCCACACGCTGCCGCGTGTGATCGGCATGCAACGGGCGCAGCTGATGTGCCTGACCGGCCGCCGCATCAAGGCCGACGAGGCTCTGGTGTGGGGCCTGGTCGACGAGATCGCCCCGTTCGAATCGCTGCGCGAGGCGGCGCTCAGGCTGGCCCGCGAAATGGCCGAAAACGCCCCGCTGGCGGTCGAGTCCACCCGCGCCACGATGCGCGCCGGCCTCGCCGAGGCCGTCCGCACCCAGACCGATCACGAATTGATCGAGCAGACTTGGCTGCGCGCCACCAAGGACTTCGCCGAGGGCGTGCGCAGCGTCAACGAGCGCCGGCCAGGCGTGTTCATCGGCGCCTGACGGAGGCGCTCATGGCGAAACTTCATCGCGACGGCGTCGATCTCTACTACGAGGTCCACGGCGAGGGCCCTGCGCTGCTGCTCACGCACGGCTTCGGCTCGACCTCGCAGATGTGGCGTGGTCAGGTCGAGGCGTTCTCGAAACGCTACAAGCTGGTCGTCTGGGACATGCGCGGGCACGGCCGAACCGACTATCCGGCCGATCCGGCCGCCTACAGCGAGGCGGCCACGGTCGCCGACATGGCGGCCATCCTCGATGCGGTCGGCGCGCAAAGGGCGATCATCGGCGGCCTGTCGCTGGGCGGCTACATGAGCCTGGCCTTTCAGCTCGCCCATCCCGAGCGCGTCGAGGCCCTGCTGATCATCGACACCGGCCCGGGGTATCGCAAGGACGAGCCACGCGCGGCGTGGAACCAGACCGCCATTCGCCGCGCCGAGCGCTACGAGGCCAACGGCCTGCCGTCCCGGGAAGGCGGCAGTCCCGAGACCCGCATCGCCGAGCACCGCGACGCCGAGGGACTGGCCAAGGCGGCGCGCGGCATGCTCACGCAGCGCGACGCGCGGGTGATCGACAGCCTGCCGCACATCAAGGTTCCCTCGATCGTGGTCGTCGGCGCCGACGACACGCCTTTCCTGGCCGCCAGCGACTACATGGCCGCGAAGATTCCCGGGGCCCGCAAGGTGATCATTCCCGGCGCCGGCCACGCCGCGAACATCGACCAGCCGGAGGCGTTCAACGCCGGCGTCCTCGAGTTCCTTTCGGACGCCGGCCTATAGGGCCCACAGGACGCGGACCGGCGCGGCGTCCTGGCGCAGAACGCCGGCCGCCGGCGGATTGAACGCGCGATCGGTGATGGCGCGGTTGACGAGCGCAAGCTTGGCCTCGCCGGTGATCAGCAGGATCACGAGGCGGGTGCGTAACAAAGCCTCCAGCGTCAGGGTGATCCGGGGAACGAACGGCGCGAGACCGGACATCGCCACGCCCATGCATAGCCGGCCGGGCGCGGGCGCCGGCGCGCGGGGAAACAGCGAGGCGATATGGCCGTCCTCGCCCATGCCCAGCAAGACGACGGCGAACGGCAGCAACGCCCCGATGGCCGGCTCGACCGCGGCGGCGTCGGCGTCCGGCGAATCGCCGCGCCCCTTCAAGGGCAGAAACCGGGCGCCGGCCGCGTGGCCGCTCAGCAGGCGCGTGCGGACCAGCCGCTCATTGCTGTCCGACGAGGCCGGATCGACCCAGCGGTCGTCACCGAGCGTGACGGTCACGCGGCGCCAGTCCAGGTCGCTGTGTGAAAGTCGGTCATAGACCGGACCCGGCGTCGATCCTCCCGTGGCGACGAACGAGACGGGCCCGGGACGCGATAGCGCATCGGCGATCGCCTGCGCCGCCGCGGCGGCGAGCGTCTCGCGATCGGGGAAGGTTTCGATGGAGATCATGGCGCTACCTTTCCTCCCTCCCCTTCATGGTGAGGGACAGACGGCGAAGCCGTCAGGGTGGGGAACTGTCGCCTTGACAACGATTTCGTTGCGGTTTCGCCATTCCCCACCCGTCTTCTCGCAAGAGCTCGAAGCCACCCTCCCCATGAAGGAGGGAGGAAGACTGCGCCGTGACTTCATTGTTCGAAACCCCCCGTCTGCCGCAACGCTTCACCCAGCGCGATCGCCGCAGCCGTGACAAGGTTCAGGGACCTGGCGCCTTTCACGAGCGGAATCCGCGCCCGCGCGCCGGCGGCGCCATGCACGAAATCGGGCGCCCCGGCACTTTCGGCGCCCATGATCACCGTGTCGCCGGTCGAAAATTCGACGTTCAGAAAAGAATTTGCGCTTTTCGTCGTCAACAGCACCAGCCGCCCCTCGCCCCGGGCCGGATGGGCGAGGAACGCCGTCCAGGAATCGTGCCGCGTCACCCGCGCGATAGAGCCGTAATCGAGCGAGGCGCGACGTAATGCGCGGTCGTTCAACGGGAAGGCGCAG
>Ga0181519_10005312_pt1 | contig 10302 bp, 9 predicted proteins | sample PEATcosm2014_Bin_26_FD_121102 | JGI IMG/M metagenome (GOLD analysis project Ga0181519, IMG submission 121102) | Peatland microbial communities from MTU Mesocosm Facility, Houghton, MI, USA - PEATcosm2014_Bin02_10_metaG | ecosystem: Environmental > Terrestrial > Soil > Wetlands > Peat | place...
GTGGAAGCTGAAGACATGTTTCCGGAGGCTATAATATCTATCAGCCGGAAGCCGAGGCATACCATGCGATTGGCGGAATCTTCGGCCAGCTGGATGTTATTCGAGCGCAGCCAATCAGTGAGATCCTTGCGTGTGCCGGGCTGTTCATTGGCCAGTTCAGCGTAGGCCCGCCACGCCGCGAACAAGGTTGCAACCGGTGTCTGATGCCCCGGCGTCATGATGGTTTTCTCACGCCACCATATGGCGCGTGTATTCTCTCCCGCCATATATTCAGCAGTCGCCTGCTTGACGCGCGCTGGCGGTTGCAGCCCGACGCGCTGCCACTCTAAACAGCCTCGCAACATCCAGCCCAGTATTTTATCTCTGTGGGTTCTGAGTTTTTCAGGCAAGGTTTTATCCAGCCTCTCTTTGGCAATCTTCGCGTCGAACGGCAGCATGTTCATGCGCCGGGTAATCGCTTCATTGACGCTCTTGACGTGCGGCTTATGGTTGCCGGCGACCGCGAATTTACACTGGGGTATGAAAGTGAAATAATCCTCGCGCATGAAGCGGGCAGTGATGGGATCGCCGCCAGTCAGACTGGTAATACGCTGTTCATTCCAGCGCCGCCCTTCTTCTGTTTCGGATGCAATGACCAGCCGGGTACCGCGCAATCTTGCCAGTTCCGTGGGGTGATCAGAGCGCCCGGATGACAGCAGCAGATCCATTGGCGCGGTCTGAGCATAGTTATCCAGGCCGAGTACATCCTGCAGGGCGTTCAGAAAGGTGCTTTTCCCGTTGCCGCCCGTGCCGTGCAAATAGAACAGAGCATGCTCTGTGGTATCGCCGGTGAGGCAGTAGCCCGCCATGCGCTGCAGATAGGCGATCATCTCCGGATCGCGCTGGGTTATATCGTCGAGAAATGACAGCCAGAACTCACAATCTTCTATTAATAGGCTGGCATTTGTCACACGGGTTATGAGATCGGTCTGAGATGGTGGACGCAGCTGCCCGGTTTTAAGATCGATGGTGCCAGCCGGCGTATTGAGCAACCAGGGATCCCGATCCCAGGCTTCCGTGCTTATGGCAAGGCGCTCGTCATAACGTGCCAGCCGTTCCACCGCGGCGACCGTGGTCGCACTGGCCAGCCCGGCCGCAGCCTGAGCCGCTTTGGCGCTATTCGACTGCTGGCGCTTATCATTGGCGGCTATACTGCATATGTCCCGGGCGCGTGTGAATATCTCGTTTTTGTCGTCCATACGCCAATGTGTATCTTTCCAGATATACCAGCCCCAGTTTTTAACGTAACGTGCGTCGCCAATATAACGATCCGCATATTTACGCGCTAAATCTTCGTCGGAAAACTCAGGGACTGAAACCCGGCCGTTCGGTATGTTTAAATTAGCTGGAACCTGTCCGTTTACAACATTAACCCCGGGCGACATATTCTCTATAGGCAGAGCCGGAAAGGGGCATTCGCCAATCGCTTCCGGACCACGATTTTCCCGTAGCCATAAAGGTCCGCCCTCCCAGCCTGTGGCCTTATTGGCTTCCCGGGCCCAGTACATGATCGAGCCAAAACCCAGAGCATCGGGCGGAGATATCTGATAATTAGCCCAGCGCGCGTCGCACTCAGCATCGCTATGTGTCGTGCATTTAGCGCTCCAGGCGCGCCATATCTCTAATCCAGCGTAATCTCCATTGCAGGCTCGGAAACAGGCCATGCCGACATTGTTAAAAAACTCCCAATTATTAACGGAATTAGGAAGCGCGTTTAATGTCTCCTCGATAATTTCCAGTGGGGCGGTCGGATCCCGCTCGACACCAAAATCCTCTTCCTCAACTGTATTCGCAGCCGGCATCAAGCCGCCGACGACATGATCTATATGGTTGAATTGATCAGGGGTTCCGGACAGCCGGTTCAGCGTCACCGTCACGAAATTAACGTGATGGTACATCTCACCGTGCGTGCCGTCCGGCAGGGTCCACACACGCTTGCCACGGCCGCCGGGCGGCCAAGAGCTGGTACCGATGATACGCAACCCGCCGCCGGAGGGGGTGATCTCAGTATAACTTACACAGGCATAGATTAGCTCGGATGCGCCTTGCGACAGGGCGCCTGATATCTTGTCCCGGCAATCATCGATATCGATGAAGACCAAGCCTTCTGTGCCGTCCGGCACATAGCCGATCCCGTCCCATGAGCCTTTGGGATATTGATTGCCAAACCTTACAACATCTTCAAATGTGCCGAAGAAGGCGAAGTCGTTTTTGGTCGACGTCCGCTGTCCACGCAGATCGTAGGCGCGCTTGGTCGGGTTCCCACCTTGAAGCGGTGTTTCCCATTTCCATAACACCCAGCGCTTGCGCCCGATAAGGTTATGCCATGCGGCATGAGGGAGCTTCGTGAGACTGTTTTTATCTGTGCCAGACATGCGGTCAGGACGTTACGATTGAACGACGATGACGCTTTGTGCTGCTCTTGTGACGGCAGTATAGAGCCACTGGGAACGTCCTTCCTCGCGAGAATACTCATCAAAAATCAGAACCCGTGGCGCCTCGCTGCCCTGAAACTTATGGACTGTCAGAGCGTAGCCTATGGCAAACGGCGCCATGAAATCGTCATATTGCTGGGTTTCGAACTCCGAGTCCAGGTCTTCTATCGTCGGAGAGTGAATAAATTTTTTCGTGCCGTTCACAATAATATGCAGGGATGGATTACCCGGTTCGTAATCTTCGGCCAGATTATAAACAGCTCCATTCCATATGCCGTATTCATATGAGTTACGTAGGCATACGACAGGTTCGCCAGCCAGTAACTTCTTAGGGGGGAGACTGACAGCGTTACGGCGACGTGCGTTTAATTGCCGTCTCGTTTTGTTCTTCCAGCAAAGCATGGCGTCCGCGGCAACAATGGTGTCGTCACGTATCCAGCCACAGACCTGGAAGTCATATCCATCTGGCTTATAATACCCCGTGTTGCGGATGTTATGGGCTTGCCGGATGATCGGTGATTCCCATGCCTGCCGGTGGATCTCCGTTAATCTAATGTCGGTGCGCGAGAAAAACTGTTCATCTGCCACCGGCGGCAGCTGGCCTGGATCGCCGCAGGCAATGATGGTGGCGCCGGTGTCGAGTATGTCATCTGCGATGCGGGTGCCGATCATGGAGCTCTCGTCCAGCAGCATGATTTTATGGCCGAGACCGCCTCCGCCAGCGTAGCGTTCGGTGAAGACGGGCTGAGCTTTCCCTACCTCATCTATATGCATACCTTTAAAGAAGTAAATGGCGGAATGGATTGTGCTGATCTGCGCCGATACGCCGTTCTTGATAGCGCGCTCGCGCAGCACATTAGCGGCTTTTCCGGTATAGGCGCAGATCAGCGCACCAGGGTTCGCCTGGGCAATCTTAGTGGCGAGGAAGGTTTTGCCGACGCCGGCCAGACCCTGGATCGTCATGTATTGTTGCTCCCGTAATTGCCCGGTTGCCCGGGCAAACAGGAATTCGGAAACGCGGTCGAACGCGGCTTGTTGCTCGCCTGATAGTTCCGGGATGGCTGTCATGAGATCAGTCGAGTCCTTCACGGTCCGCAATCCAGCTTTTTACAACAATGTCGGTGTCGCCAACGGTTAATGTGTCGCCGTCCATGATCTGGCTGCGTGGAATCCAGTGCTCATCCTTGCGCGCCGGGTCGACAGGCACCACTAGAACTGCTGCCAGTGTGGTATGAGATACCCTATATTTAGCTAATGTTACCCAACCGGCCCTGTCGCGTGCCATATCGCTCTTATCCTTTAAATTTGCCACTTGCGTGTATTACCGGACTGGTCTAATACTAACGCTGCCGTAAGGCAACACGAAAAAATAACGTCGATATTACTATAAATGAAGATGGATTTTAACGTGAGTGAAGGCACCCGCCTCCCGGTGATGGTAACGATGATCGGTGTTGATCCTGGTTTATCGGGTGCCTTCGGCGTGCTGAACAAGATGGATAACTCTATAATGTTCGGTGGTTTATATGATATGCCGGTTTATGACGGGCGCGTAGACGCAAAAGCAGTCGCTAAACTTCTGTCTGATATAGAGTTAAACGCCTCAAAACTGTTTAGTGTGTGTTTACGCAAACAGGGTGCTGATTATATCGACACTTCCAGTTTTAAAACGACGCTTATAAAAGAGCGACAGATAGCGATGCCGGGCGTAAACAGCCAGACCGGTGTGAGGGATAGACAACCCAGCCCGGCATCGATGGGTAATTTCTTTCATGGTGGTGGTATTATTGAGGGCGTCGCCGCGGCACGGGGTATAGAATACAGAGAGATCTCGGCTGCCGCGTGGAAAACCTCAATCGGATGTCCCGCGAACAAGAACGCGGCTCGGGCGATGGCCTGCCGGCTGGTACCGGAAGCAGCAACGGAATTGAAACATGTTAAGGATCACGGCCGGGCGGAAGCTTTGCTGCTCGCGGCCTACGGTTTGGGGTACCGGGGATGAGAAAATATTTTACATTTGGTTGGCGCGTCGACAAAGGCGGTCAGAATAGAGAACCCCCTATCGGAGAACGGCCCCCTCCACCCAAGGCTCATTCACTTCTTCAAGCATTGCCGTGGATATATTGGCAACCCATGAAGGATGCACCTCGCAAAGATGAAAAGCATGTCCTTCTCTTCACGACAGATCACGGTATTGTGGAGGCATGGTTCGCTCCGGGTAAATGGACCGAGCACCCTGAATATGGTCGGGAGTGGAGCGGGCCGGCATGGATATGCGCCGATGATGCTTTTCAGATTGAAGTAGAGGCGCACGGATATCTGTCGGGGCACGGATATTTGTTTTTTGACGGCACAGCGAAAGCCTGGGCTGAAATATCAAACCTTCCTGATCCAGCCTTATATAAAGACGAAATATGAACTCACAGCCAACACTGATGACCCATCAGATCGAAGCTGCCGATTTTCTGGCGGCACGGCCGATGGCGTTGCTGGCGGATGAGGCGGGCGCCGGTAAGACGGCAAGTACGGTCGCGGCGTGCGACAAGATCGGGGCAAAACGCATCCTGGTATGTTGCCCGGCGGCATTGCGGGAGAACTGGAAAAATGAGTTCGATACCTGGGGAAACCCAGATAGTAATCGGGAACTATTTGTGGTCTCTCACGAGTCCATCGCCCTTGCATCAGAATCTGATCTTCAGCGCGTACAATTCGATGTTATTATCGTGGACGAAAGCCACAGACTGCGATCCTTCCAGGCCCGTCGAACCGCTCGTTTTTATGGATCTACCGGTCTTTGTATGAAGTCTGCGTATCTGTGGACCTTATCAGGCACGCCGATTGTAAACTCCGCAGCTGATCTCTATCCGTTTTTCCACGGCGGCTGGGTGCGGGCCGGTGTGGCGCCAATGGGTTGGCTGGAGTTCTGCCAGAAATTTACAAGTCTTGTGCCCGATGCCTGGAGCGGCCAGAAGCCTGTAGGATTGAGGAACGCCGGAGAGTTGGCGGACCGATTACGTAATGTGTTTTACGCCGGACCCTGGATGAAGTCGGCGTGATCCTGCCGCGTCTGGACGTGCATCGTATTTCGTTCGATTTGCCGGAGGGTGTGGTGGCGACGATCCTGAAGGATCTCGATGGCTGGTCGGAACAGAAGTTCCTTGAAGCGCTGGAGATGAAGGATGAAATCCGGGACACAGCTTTACAGCGTGCGAGGCGAGGCGTGGGAACAGCTAAAGTTGCGGCTCTTATCCCCCTCATTTCCGCCAGTAACTTACCCGCTGTCATATTTTATGTACATAAAGACGTGCGGGACGCATATCGAAGCTATCTCGGTGCCAATACACCCGTTATCGATGGCGAAACGAGCAGAGACAAACTAAAAACAATTCAGCTCGAATTTAAACTCGGTTTGCATCCATATCTACTTGTGCAAATGCAGGCTGGTGGTGTAGGCTTAACGCTTACAACAGCATGTGACGTGATCGTTGGCGAATTACCCTGGACAGCAGCCGAGTTATGGCAAGCGATAAAGAGAGTACATAGGATAACTCAGGTAAGAAATGTACGTGCCGCCGTGCCGTTTGCAAATAACTGCTGGCTGGACCGGGTGTTGATAGCGACAATAGATCGTAAGCACAAAGCGTCTGAAAACTTTTTACGGTTGTTGAAATACGGAGAATAGAGACAATGAAAATAACGATTGGAATTCACCCGCAAGCGAGCGCGATCGCTATTGACCAGCTCTTGAAATGGGCGCGACAGGTGGAGTTTCCACCGGAGCAAGAAAAGCCGGGCGAAGACGAGCCCGCAGAACATCTACAGTTCACCCTTCCCCTTGGTGTAACAGCAGCAAATCCTGCAATAGCTATAGTGGGTGGTGGCACGCCACTCTCAGGTCTCACAGGTGGCGGTGGCGCAGGTGCCACAGGTGGCGGTGGTGGCGGCGCAGGTGCTACTTATACACCACCGCCTGGGGTTACGGTTCCCGCCGGTTATGTGCCGCCGGCCATGCCTGGAATGATCGATACGCCAGAGGCGATGCGTGCCCTAGCTGATCGTCTCCCCGGCATCTCGCTTCCTCTACCACCTGCGGAAGCTGCTCCCGAAGTTGGCGCGGATGGAAAGCCCAAGCGTGTGCGCCGGACCAAGGAACAGATCGCAGCAGACAAGGCTGCGGAAGCTGCGCAGAAGGCGCAGACAATCGCGCAAACAAAAGAGGCTGTTGCTCAACTGCAGCAAGAAGAATTCCTGCCGCCGGGCTCGTTGGGAATTGCTTTCCCGCCTCCGCCTCCCGGTTCTTACGGTGTGGCCCCGTTGACAACACAAGCGCCGCCTCCTCCGGCCGGTGATCCGATGAGCAGCCTGCCGCCGCCACTGACTGCAGCATCTGCTTCTATAACCACGCCGACGCCCGGTGCATCCGTCAATGGTCATATGAGCCTTGAGGATTTCCGCTCGGCCGTGGCTGAGATCAATAAGGCGCGGCAAGGCATGCCGATGAATTTAATGCGCCAGCCTGCCTTCCTGGATGGCACACCGCATGCGGCATGGTGGACGATTGAAAGTGTTCCGCCGGAACTGCGGGTGCATCTGGTGTCGGATCTTCAATCGCAGTTGATGGCTTAATCATCAGGGAGCGACGACATGATATTTTCCACTCACGCGGCGCTCTCGATGATCCGCGAAATATCGAAAGGAGAGGCGATATTTCGCCCCTCCGCCGCGACACGCTGGACGAAATGCGCTGGGTCTGTCTGGGCCTGCCTACAGGTACCAAGGCAGAAATCATCCCCGGCGGCGATGGAAGGCACGGCAGCGCATCATATTGGTGCCGAGGCTCTGCAAGGTATACGGCAGCCGGAGGAATGGGTCGGACGGCATGTCGATGTCGAGGGCACGAAAATATATGTCGACGAAGACATGCAGGAGCATGTTGAAGGTTATGTGGATTTCGTGCGGGCTGAAGCGGAAGGAGCGGATGCGGTCTATATTGAGCGTGGCCTGACCCTTGCTGCGTTGGATCCGAATGATCCATTGCTACAGGAAAACCGGGGTACCGGTGACGTCGTTATCCTGTTCCTGAAACGCCGGCTGATCAAGATCATCGATCTGAAATTCGGCCGTGGCGTCATGGTATCGGCTCAATCTTTGCAGTTGGCGGATTATGGTCTGCTGGCCATGCTGAATTTCCCGATCCAAGGCGGTTGGGATCAGATCGAATGTATCATCTATCAGCCCCGGGCGCCACGTGATGACGAAAAACTCAAGCGCCATATCTATACGGAAAATGAACTATCAACCGAGTTTCTGGGTAAGCTGCTCCAGGCCATGACGGAAGCCGTGCAGCCTGACGCGCCACTGGTCGCCGGGCCACATTGCAAGGATACGTTCTGCGCCGCGGCTGCGACGTGTCCGGCTCTGCGCGATGCCGCGATCAATATCGCGCAGGACGCCTTTAACAGTGCACCTCTGGAACCGATCACGAATATGACGGCGCTGGTGCCGATACCATCGCAGGAAGAGACCAGGGTTAAGCTGCCGGATCCACGGACATTGGATATCGCGGATATTGCGACGATCCTGGACCGCCGCGTTATGTATGATGCATGGTTGGCTGGTGTCGAGCAATACGCAGTGCAGCTTATGACCAGCGGCAATGTCACGATCCCAGGCTGGCAGCTTTCCATGAGCAACACTCACCGTAAGTGGATTGACGAAGAAGAGAAGTTGATCCCGCAGCTGGAAGCGCTGGGATTGAAAAAGGAAAATCTCTACAATCTACCTAAACTTAAATCCCCGGCACAGGTTGAAAAACTTTTGCCGAAAGCACAGAAACCCGCCATTGGTGCTCTTGCCGAGAAGCCTCCCGGTAATGTAGTATTAACGCGGGCGGATGAATCCCGGGCTACTGTCGCCCCGGTGTTTACGAGCCTACCGACAGAACAATGACGCTAATCTTAACGTGAAAGAGTAAAAACATGAGTGACCAAGTAGCACAATTTGTCCCGGATCCGTATCTGATCAAACAGACAGCTCCCGTGCAGGAACTGAAACTCGACGAGAAATTCAAGAACATGCGTATTCTGACGCCGATCGGGCGCCTGTCATACGCCAACTTGATCCAGCCGAAACCGGTCGAGGCCGGTAAGCCGCCGATCTATAGCGCAACGCTTCTGATGCATCCCCAGGCATGTGCCCAGCTTTGGGCCGCGATCTGCATGGTTGCGGATGAGCGCTGGCCGAATGAGACGGTGCCCAACCCGCAGCAACTGGGTACGTTCATGCAGGTGCGCGGCGCGCATCTTCTGCAGTCGACGAAAGAACAGGGCGGCATCCATAACCCGCTGCGTCTAGGTGACCAGATATGGGCCAAGGATCCGAAGAAGTACGGCGCCTATCGTGGGCTGTACGTGCTGAATATGGGTATCGCTGCCACCAACAAGGCCGGTGCCTCGCAGCAGCCGCCCATCTTCAACGAGGAAGGTAAGAAGGTATCTCCGGACATCGCCTATTCAGGCTGCTATGCCAGGGCCTACATCACCCTCTTCGCCTTCCCGGCGCCGGGCAAGCAGATCCCCAACCGGGGTATCGGCGTGATGCTGAACTCCATCCAGTTCGCCAAGCATGGCGAGAAGCTGGCTGGTTACGATGCCGAGGGCGCCGCATCCGCGGCATTCGCGGCGGCCGGCCCGCTTCCGGTGGAAGCGCCAGCGGATCCGGGCTTTGGCCCGAATTTCGGTGGCGGTTTTGTTCAGCCGGGGGCACCTGGAGGAGCGCCGGGCGGGCCTGCAGCTTGGCCGCAACAGGCGCCGCAAGGGCCTGCGCCACAGGCACAGCCGCAATATCCGCAGCAGGGCCAGCCGCAGCAGCCGCCGGCGGGCTATCCACCCCAAGGTCAGCCGCAGTATCCGCAGCAACCCCAACAGCCGGCTCAGTACCCGCAGCAGCCACCCCAGGGGCAGCCGCAGTATCAGGGTCAGCCGCAATACCCTGGGCAGCCGCAGCAACCGGGCGGCCCCGCCGGCTGGCCGCAGCAGTAGACTGGAGATCCAGGGGGCCGTAACTGGCCCCCTGACATTTCATATCATTTACTCTGGATGACATTTATATGGGTGTGGACGTCATCGCAGGGGATTGCTTGATTGAACTGCGAAAAATGCCAGAGAGCATAGTGCAGTTATGTGTGACATCGCCGCCATACTACGGGTTGCGTGATTATGGTGTCACACGACAGATCGGGCTTGAGTTTAGTTTAGATTTATACATCAAAAAACTTGTTGAAGTGTTTCGAGAGGTACGGCGTGTATTACGTAACGATGGCTTATTGCATGCTTATCCGGTTAAGGCCCACAGGAGCTAGATGTTGATGTCTGAAAAATATATAGCCAGCGGCGCACAGATTTCTAGCGATGGTCTTTATCGTTATTGCCTTTGGCGTGAATGGCGCGGAACTCACGACCGCAAGAATTGGCGGTGGCTTGGCGGAAAGGATGGTACCGGGGCAGAACTCGGCGAGCCGTTGTCCTGCGTCTTCGTCATGCTTAACCCTTCTACCGCCGACGGCAACAAAGATGACGCAACCATCCGGCGCTGTGTTGGCTTTGCAAAAGCATGGAAGTTTGAACGCATTGATGTGGTTAATCTTTTCGCCTATCGAGCCACGAATCCGCACGAGCTATTTGCGTTGCCGCCAAAGGGCGACCCTGTCGGCTGGAATAACGAGGAATGGGTTGGGCGCGCCGTAGCCGATGCCGGACTGATCGTGTGCGCTTGGGGGGCACATGGCGGGTTCCTGGGGCAGGATGAGACTGTGCGCGGGTGGCTGGAA
>Ga0181519_10005314_pt1 | contig 10298 bp, 10 predicted proteins | sample PEATcosm2014_Bin_26_FD_121102 | JGI IMG/M metagenome (GOLD analysis project Ga0181519, IMG submission 121102) | Peatland microbial communities from MTU Mesocosm Facility, Houghton, MI, USA - PEATcosm2014_Bin02_10_metaG | ecosystem: Environmental > Terrestrial > Soil > Wetlands > Peat | place...
CGCTGGGCTATCATCTTCCGTCTCGCTGCGCGAGACTCTCTCGTCGCCGCGCGAACCTCATAGATTGCTGTCGCGAAACTTCATCGAGAACGCAACCTTCCACGACCTTCGAAAAGCCCGAATGAATTTCTTCGATTTTTTCTGTGCACTCCGTGCTTCCCTGGTGAACAGTCCGCCTATAAAACACAACGGGCGGCCTTTCGGGCCGCCCGTTTCTGACTGCAAATTCCGGGGACGACCGGCTATGCGACGGCGGCTTGCGCCTGCTTGCACAGCGTCGCAAATCCAGCGGCATCGTTCACCGCCAGATCGGCCAGGATCTTGCGATCCAGATCGATGCCCGCCTTCTTGAGGCCGTTGATGAACACACTGTAGCTGAGTCCGTTCAACTTGGCGGCTGCGCCGATGCGCACAATCCAGATAGAACGGTACTGCCGCTTCTTCTGCTTGCGGCCGCTGTAGGCAAACTTCAGCCCGCGTTCCACCGACTCTTTCGCCGAACGGTAGAGCTTAGATTTTGTTAGGTAATAACCACTTGCGCGCTCCAGAATCTTTTTGCGGCGCGCGCGGCGCTTGGTACCACGTTTTACGCGAGGCATTGCTTCTCCTTTAGCACATCGTTAAGCGGCTGGAGGCAGGATGTTGACCACGCTCTTGGCCCGTTTTTCCCGGGCGTTAGAGGGGCCGGAATAGCCTCTTCACACGCTGTTGGCCGTCGTGACTTGGTGGCCGACGCCGGCTGCCGCATCATGCGGCGAACCAGTATTCTAGAACTCAATCAATAATTCTCGCCTGGATCAAGCACCTCAGGGGCTAAAGCCCGGGTCCGACTCGGCACTTGTCGGCACGGCCAAGGCCGTGCCCTTTCAAAACAAGACTTACGAAAGAGTCTCTAATATGGGATCATGCGCTTGATCTTAGGCACATCGGCCTTGTCAAGCATCACGTCTTTATCGAGCTGGCGTTTGCGCTTGGTACCTTTGGAAGTCAGGATGTGGCGCTTATACGCGTGACCGCGTTTAATCTTGCCGGTACCTGTCTTCTTGAAGCGCTTGGCCGCTCCGCTATGTGTCTTCAGCTTTGGCATAATTATCTCTCTATTACAACATAGAATCGGCTATTCCAGCTACAGCAGGCAGCCGGCAATTGGCGGGAGTGGTGGTCGTTTTCTAATGCAGCATGGCTATTAGCTCAAAATATGCAAGCCCGCAGGGATTGTTTGTTGGCCTGTCGACAGTCGACATCAGCTACACGGTCGGCGAAATTCCGCGACGCGATCAGAAGATTTCGGTTCCCGGTCAGCGCATCGCAGCCGGAGGGCCAGCCGCGAACGCTGCCATGACGTTTGCCTTGCTCGGAGGCCGGGCGGGACTGGTGACGGCAGTCGGGTCGCACCCTCTGGGGACGATAATCCGCGATGACCTGGACCGCCATTCCGTTGCGCTGCATGACCTAGTGCGACGCCGCAAGGAAACGCCGCCGGTATCGTCCCTCTTGGTGCTGCGGGATACGGGCGAGCGGACCGTCATTTCAGCGAATGCCGCTATATTTTCGCCGCTCCGCGCAGAATTCAATTCCCGATGGCTGAGTGGTGCCTCGATCGTGCTGGTCGATGGACATTACATGCCGCTATGCATTGCTGCTGCCCGTGCGGCCCACCAGCGCGCGATTCCTGTCGTTCTCGACAGTGGAAGCTGGAAAAAAGGCATGGCCGGTCTCTTGCGCTACATCGACGTTGCCATCTGCTCCAACGACTACCGGCCGCCGGGATGCCGCGATGTTCGCGATGTGCTGGAATTTTTCGCGGCCCGCCGGATTCGTCAGTTCGCGATCACGCACGGCGCCTCTGGCATACGCTTCGTCGATGGCGGTAATCGCGGCACGATCGCGATCGAGAAAATCCGTGCAGTCGATACCCTCGGGGCCGGCGACATCTTTCACGGAGCATTTTGCTATTACGCCTGCCGGCCAGGTTACAGCTTCCGTAACGCGCTAGCGGCGGCCGCCCGGGTCGCGACGCTGTCGTGCCGGTATCCGGGCACGCGGTCCTGGCCCGAAAGATTTCGGCGATAACAGAAAAGAGTGTCGCCGGTTAAAGCTGGCGCAGCGCAGGGTGCCGAGGCACAGTCGCAGTTGACGCTCTTCGTCCTCTTCCTACTTCGGCTCTTCCGCTTTGCACGGGGATATTTCAGGACCCGAAGTTTCGCCGTCCTTGGCTGTCGGCCAGGTCGCCACGTAGCAGCCAGCGTCAACATATTTGCCTTCGCCATAGTTGTATAGCGTCAGGTGACTTTCGCTGCTGGAGACGCGGCGCGCAATCACAAGATCGGAGAAGCCATTCGTACTGGTCGACTGAATGGTGTAGCTGGTGGCCACCGTGTCAAGCAGCGAGATGTAACCGTCTTCGCTGTGACGGAATATCCAGAACGGACAGCTGTCCGTCGCGTCGCAACCCCCTTCCAGGCCCAGCGATGTGGCGAATACCAGCGGCTTGTTTTCCCCTCCCAAGTCAACGAAGCGAACCCGAGTAGTGGAGGCGACCTCGCGAATGCGGTCGTCGCTGTAACCCTGCTGGCTCATCGGCTTCTGAAGTCGCAGGACGAGGGCGGCAATCAGCGCGGCCCGGTCCGGTTCCGTCAGCTTCGAGGTGTTCCCCACGCTAGGATCGTTGCGCCCGATGACTTCCTGCTTGCGCCAGCTCCAGTCAAAATCTGCGGCGACGACGCTGGCGCAAGCCGTGACAACAAGCAACCACGCGCCAAGGACCCTGGACGAAGAACCCATAGCCCGCTTGTACCCTATGAAGATGGCCGGTGTCCAGAGTAGAGATCAGGAACGAGTCTTGTAGTGCGGCTGCGGCATCCTTTAACTGGAGGCTGACGCCGGGCAAGCAAGTCTGGTACTCTCGCCCCACAGGAAGACTGCGCCATGACACCACCCGCCCAAAGCGGCTCCCGCGGTACCCGCAAGCGTGCCCCGGCTTCGACAACTAAGGCTGCTGCCCTTCCGCGCGGGCACGACCAGCACGAGTTGGTCATCATCTCCGGCATGAGCGGCGCCGGCAAGGCTTCGGCGCTGAATGCCTTCGAAGATCTGGGCTATTACTGTGTCGACAACCTTCCCGTGGGACTGATCACCAACTTCGCCGAGTTAGTGCTCGACTCACTGGAGATTCAGCGCGCCGCGCTGGTGGTGGATATTCGCGAAGGCGCCCGCCTGGACAAGCTGCCGCAGATTCTCGGTTCGTTGCGGCGTCTGCTGAAGACTACGGTGCTCTTTCTCGAGGCCGACGAGGAAGCGCTGCTGCGCCGCTACAGTGAGACGCGCCGGCCGCATCCCCTGGGCCGCAATGTGTCCGTGCGCGCATCGCTGGCGTCAGAGCGCCGAAGGTTGCAGCCGGTGAAGGCCTTGGCTGACCTGGTGGTGGACACTACGAAGTTCAACGTCCACGAACTGTGCGCGATGCTGACGGAACGCTTCCAGGGCGGCAAGAGCGAGAAGAACATTCTCATCTCGTGCGTGAGCTTCGGCTATCGCGAGGGCGTGCCCGAAGATGCTGACCTGGTCTTCGATGTGCGCTTCCTGCCCAATCCGCACTTTATCCCCAAGTTCCGCCCGTTCACCGGCCGGCATCCGGCAGTGGCGCGGTACATTCGCTCCTTTCCCCAGACGAAGGAATTTATCCGGCGCATATCCGAGCTGCTGATTTACCTGATCCCGCACTACATTCGCGAAGGTAAGAGCTACTTGACGATCGCTTTCGGATGCACCGGCGGCAAACATCGCTCGGTAATGATTGCAGAGGATGTGCGGAAGCGGCTGAACAAAGCCGGCTATAACGTGAAGGTGGCGCATCGGGATTCGCCAGGGGACGATTAGATCAGGCGAACGGTCTTTCTAAGCGCTCTACCGGCTTCTGACGGGAGACGAACGCTCAACATGTACTTTATGCACTGGTTGCGTCTGCGTTTGCTAAACTGGATGAGTCTGGCAATGACGCCCAGCGGCAATCGCGCGCCGAAGGGTGCGCGAGCGGTTGAAACGAGTCGCCTTGAGAGTTGAGGTGTTTTGCGGGCGTGAGGAGCCGGGCGACTGGGGCCCGCAGCCGAAACCCTGAGCAAGCCCCGGCACGGCGAGCCGAAGGACCTACAATTCGTTGCCGTTTGATGCGGAGAGGTGCGTGAGCGGTTGAAACGAGCCGCCTCGAAAGCGGCCATACCTTGACGGGTATCGGGGGTTCGAATCCCTCCCTCTCCGCCAGCTTTTTCTATTTGCGCAACTTGACCAGCCATCCTGTTTCGATCTGAGCACCGCGAAATCCATTCCCGCGCCTAGCCGAAAAAGGAATTTATTGCCAAATGCTGTAACACCGCCGACGTTAAACTCAGACCTTGGTGCCGCCTGAACCGCTGCGACTTCAACTTCTTGCAGTTTTGTCCATTAACTACGCAATTAATAGTTGCTCAGCGCAATGCTGATGTGTAATAGTTCAAACACCCGTATAGGGCACTGATCCCAGTTTGAAAAGCATAAATTTAGCGCAGTCCGCTCCCAATGGTCGAAGACTGCGCTTCGCCAATGAAACCTGCTGTCGCGACACGCCTCCGCTTCAGGCGCTCACAGCAATCTGTTGCGAAGACGATGTGGAGAAAAAAGGAGAATGGTAACAATGACAAGGAGTAAAATTCAGAGGGCATCCGCTATCGCTTTGGGCGCCCTTCTACTGTGCGGCCTGCCGCTACTCGCGGCCGACAATTCGTCGCAGCCCATCCTTAATCATCCCACGGCTTTTGGTGCGGGGCACGTGACGTTCGGCCAAGCCCCTCCGCCGTTTGGTTTGCATCAGGCTAACCCGGTTCACCGCATCCCCAAAGCCCGTGTTGCGCCGGCAATCGATCCCGTGGTGCAGCACACGGCTGGGCCGAGCGGCGAGTTTAGCCCGGTCTACAACGTCCTGGGTGTAGGCGTAGGCTTCCCGAACTACAGCGTTCCGGATGCTCCGCCGGATACTACTTTGGCCGTTGGCACCAGCGAAGTCGTCCAGTGGGTGAACGTCTCTTATGCCGATTTCGATAAGAGCACGGGCGCCGTTATTCCTTTGAACGGACAGGACAGCACCGAAGGCAACACCATTTGGGTCAACCTCCTGCCCGGAAGCAAGTGCGCCAACGACAATGATGGCGATATCATCGTGAAATTTGACCGCGCCGCGCAGCGCTGGATCATGGCGCAGAACGTGTTTAGCGGAACCTACGCCGTCTGCGTTGCCGTTTCGCAGACTGCTACCTTCTCCGACAACCTTTGGTATGCCTATCAGTTCCCCGTGGTAGCGAGTGGCTTCCCGGATTATCCCAAGTGGGGCGTCTGGTCCTCAGGTGGCGCGAGCGACGGCTACTTCCAGACCTGGAACAACTTCGGGCCTAACGGCAGCGGTTTCCGCGGTCCGGTATTTTGCGGTTATGATCGCGCCAAGATGCTGGTGGGAGACAGTTCCGCCGAGCAGATCTGCTTCCAGCTCGACCAGACCGAAGACAGCTTGTTGCCTGCGGATCGCGATTCGCCGGTATCGCCTCCCGCGACCGAAGACGAGTTCTTCATCGGTAGCGTTGGCGATGTCGACAACCAGCACTTGTCCCTTTACTCAATGCACATCAACGACTGGTCCACGGGCAGTGCGACGATGACCGGTCTTAATAACTCCCAGCTGATTGCGGTCGCGCCCTACACTCCGTCCTGCGACGGCGGTTACGGTGGCGATTGCGTTCCGCAGAAGGGTGTCACGGACGAAGTCGATTCGCTCGGCGACCGCCTGATGTACCGCTTCTCTTACTGGGAAGATCAACCTCCTGCCAATGCTACGGCGACGCCTCCAATGCCGGCGCCGAGACAGCACTGGTTTGTTAATTTTGACGTGTGGAATTCGGCGACCTCGGCTATCGGTGTCCGGTGGATGGAATTTGCTGCTAACCTGAGGACGGTACCCGTCACCTCCCTCACGGTATTCCAGCAAGGGACGTACGTCGGAACTGCCGGCGACAGCAACTATCGCTGGATGGGTTCGGTAAGCCGCGACAACGTCGACGACGTGCTGGTCGGCTATAGCGAATCCAGTTCGAGCATCTATCCCTCCATCGCAGTAGCTGGCCGCGTCTATACCGACACGCTCGGCACTTTGTCACCTGAAGTTGTGGTTGTCAATGGTACCGGTTCACAGACCGATACGGCTGATCGCTGGGGTGACTACAGCACGGTCGAGATCGATCCGTCCGACAACTGCACCTTCTTCTACACCACCGAATACTACCCGGCTACGGGCACCTTCGGCTGGAGCACCAACGTTTCGGCCTGGAAGTTCCCGAACTGCCACTAAGCTGTTGGCGGTCCACAGGCAGGATAGTTTGGGTAGCTTGACATAATTGCTGAAAGTAAACTTTGGGGCATCCTGTAACGGGGTGCCCCACTTTTTGTTTGGTAACAAAACCAAAGACTACTGACGATACTTCAGATTGCATCATCTGGTGGCCCGCTGTTGGCGCCATTTTCCTCCAGCTAAAGACGTATTGGCCTTAGCCCCTCCGGGGGATGTTGCGGGTCGTTTCCTGGCGCTACTCTCCAGCATGACGGAAGATACTGGAGAGCAAATCATGTCGACGGAAACAGCGGCTATCTGGCGCCACAGCAATAAGTACAGCGCCGAGGCGGCCTGCGAGCATTGCCAGGGGGTAGTACGTCACGAATTCTGGTGCATCACCCGTAGCGAAGTTGTCTTATACGCGTACCAGGCAGTCATGCATGCTGATATCGTGACGGAAGGGGACAGGCTGATCTTGCATGCGCTGGGAGTGGCGTGGACGGACAACCGGTGCGCCTGCAAACCGGCGGAGAGCAAACCGCACTGAAGTATCAGGGAGTCAGGAGCCGATAACGCAGCCTCTTCCTTGCCAGCCGATTTGCACCACTTTGCCCTCCTCCACCAAAACTGGGACCGTGCGCTGACCACCGGCCAGCGACAAGAATCTTTCCCGTGCTGCGCTGTCGGCCTCGACGTCGTGCTCCACAAAGTCGCAGCGCTTCCACTCCAGCCATTCGCGCATCTCTTGCGTGTAGGGGCAGTTGGCTGTCCCGAAGAGTTCAAACCTGGCCACGGGTCAGCACCTCCTGCATCTCGCGAATGATGTGATAGATGGAAGCCTGCACCTCCTGAATGCGCGGGATATAGTCGCAGCGTACGACGATCGGCAGGTCAGCCAGTCCGTGGCGCTTGATGTCACCGCCGTCATAACCCAGCAGCGCAACCGTCAGCATGCCGCGCTTGCGCGCCTCTTCCAGGGCCATGACGATGTTGCGCGAGCCTCCACTGGTCGAGATGCCGACCGCGATGTCCTCAGGCTGCGCCTGTGCGATCAGTTGCCGCAGGAAGATCGCTTCCGTACCAATATCGTTGGCCACTGCGGTAATGTTGGCCGGCTCCATCGACAAGGAGACCGCCGGGACCGGCCTGTAGCCGGCAGGTGGCAGAACGCAGTCGATTGCCCAGTCGTTAGCGTCCGTGGCCGATCCGCCATTGCCAAAGAGAATCAGCTTGCCGCCGCGTTGCACGCGCTCATGGATGGCGCGCACTGCTGCGATGATCTGCCCTGCTTCTTCGCCGGCAACTTGCGTGCGGAGTTGGCTGTCATTTTGCACCTTCATGACGATCGAGGCTGCCGCCTCCTGGGTTATGCGGCCGGTCTCCTGTTTCTCCTGGCCCAGGAATGGATAGAGAAACCCGGCATCGCCAACCTCATGTCCCAGCTCACGATGCTCAAAGAAAACGTGGACCGTCTCCCACAATGTGTGATAGAGAATTTCAATGATCTCTTGATGAATGAACGGATCGTCGGTCGCAGCTCCCACGCTGTAGGATCCGTCGCCACCGGGCAACGCGAAGGTCATCGCGCCATGCGACCGCGCTTCTCGCAGCGTCTCGGCGACGTCATCGTCACCTTCGGGAGGGCCGAAACCCATAACCATGTCGTCAGCGTGGAGAATACTGCGCAGCCAGGGGCGATAAACCAGGGAAAGATCGAGGGCCGGCAAGGCGCGCTTGCCTACAATTACGGGATGCACGAACTCAACTGAAACGTGCTGCGCATCGGTGGCATAAGGGCCGCGGCCAAAAGCTAGAAGGCGTCCACCGCGCAGAAAGCGCTCCGCCATGTCGCGGCAGGCCTCAGCCAGCCGGGGAGCCTCGCGGGAGAAGAATCTCTCGCACAAGCGGTTCCGTTCGAGCAGTCGCTCTTCCACGAGCGTCGCGAGTTCAAGGCCGGCCGGCATGGGAACTAGCTCCTGGCTATTAGCTCTTTAGCTTTTAGCGACAAGGCCCATAGAACTCCTCGGTTTGCTAAGAGCTAAAGGGTAACAGCTTCCTGTCAGCAGATCCTCGGCAAAGGATCGCCCACCAGCATGTCGACGATTCTACTGCCGCCGTAGCGCGTCGTTACCAGCACGGAGCCGGCGGGTTGATCATGGACCTCGCCGAAAATAACGGCTTCCTCGCCACCTGGCGCCTGGCAGAGCGCGTTATACGCGGCATCGGCATACTCGGGCGCGACGACGGTGATGAACTGACCTTCGTTGGCGATGTGCAGCGGGTCGAGACCCAGCAGCTCGCAGGCTCCGCGAACGGTGTCGCGAACCGGTATCTCGTCCTCAAAGACATGGATGCCAAGACCACAGTCACGGGCCAACTCATTCAGCGAGGTCGCCACACCGCCACGCGTGGGATCGCGCATCCAGCGAATGCCGGGAGCGGCTTCGCGGGCCATCGCCTCCACCATGGAAAATACCGAACGAGTATCCGAACGAAGGTCCGCCTCGATGTCCAGCTCTCCTCGCGCCAGCAGAATGGTGATGCCATGGTCTCCGATAGGCCCGGAGAGCAGAACTTTGTCGCCCGGCCGTACTGAGCGCGCATCAATACGAATTCCCGGCAGGTACGAGCCGACACCTGTGGTGGAGATGTACATGGAATCGGCTTTTCCGTGTTCGACAACCTTGGTGTCGCCGCCCACAACGGCCACGCCCGCCCGTTGCGCAGCGCTGCTCATGGCGCGGACTTCGGCCTCGAGCGTTTCCGTCGGCAAACCGGCCTCAAGGATAAAGCTGACAACGATGGCCTCCGGCTTCGCGCCCGATACGGCGAGATCATTGACCGTCCCATTGATCGCAAGCTCGCCAATCGACCCGCCAGGAAAGCGCAGCGGTTTCACCACGAAGCTGTCGGTGGTCATGGCCATGCGAACCCCGCCAATCTCGAGGGAAGCGGCGTCGTTCAGGCTGGGATTGGCTGAGCCAAACAGGAGTGGGGCGAACAAACCTTCCACCAGGCGGCGGCTGGCTATGCCGCCTGCGCCGTGGGCCATTTCAATTTGCGGCTCACGAAATCGTATCTTCGGAGTTGTGCTGTCGCTGGCGACTGCCATGTTTACGCCGGCCAGGCCAGGCTGCTCGCCATTGCTTTCCGGTGTTCGTAATTGTAGTACGCCGCGCACGATCCCTCCGACGAAACCATCAACGCTCCCACGGGATTTTCGGGAGTGCACTCTTTGCCAAACAACTTGCATTGCGCGGGCTTGAGCACGCCTTTCAAGACTTCGCCACACTGCGCGGCCTTGGGATCGGTGACCCGCACGCCGGGCACGTTGAAGCGCTGTTCGGTGTCGAATTCGGCGTAGCTGTCGCGAATGCGGAGCGCCGACTGCGAGATGAAACCCAGCCCTCGCCATTCAAAGTAGGGCCGCAATTCGAAGACTTCATTCATCGCCTTAAGCGCCGCGCGATTGCCTTCCCAGGGCACAACTCGTCTGTACTGGTTCTCCACCTTGGCCTCGCCGGCTTGCAACTGGCGCAGCAGCATGACGATCGATTGCAGCATGTCCAGCGGCTCGAAGCCGGAAACAACAATCGGCTTGTGTTCGTTGGCAGCGATCCATTCGTAGGGGCGGCAGCCAATCACCGTCGACACATGGCCCGGGCCGATGAAGGCGTCCAGCCGCATGTCGGGCGAATCCAGAATCGCTCGAATCGCAGGAATGATCGTCACGTGATTGCAGAAGACGGAGAAGTTGTGAATGCCCTCAGCCTGGGCTCGCATGATCGTCAGCGCCGTCGAAGGCGCGGTGGTTTCAAAGCCGATCGCAAAGAACATGACGTGCTTAGCGGGATTGGCCTTGGCGATCTTCAGCGCGTCGGAAGGCGAGTATACGATGCGCACGTCCATCCCTCGCGCCTTGTGCTCCAGTGGACTGCCCTGCACG
>Ga0181519_10005316_pt1 | contig 10297 bp, 6 predicted proteins | sample PEATcosm2014_Bin_26_FD_121102 | JGI IMG/M metagenome (GOLD analysis project Ga0181519, IMG submission 121102) | Peatland microbial communities from MTU Mesocosm Facility, Houghton, MI, USA - PEATcosm2014_Bin02_10_metaG | ecosystem: Environmental > Terrestrial > Soil > Wetlands > Peat | place...
CGTAGCGGGAATACATGCGGAAAATCTCCGCGGCGAACAGCGTAGCTTCGTCGCCGCCCGTGCCGGCGCGGATTTCCAACACCACGTTCTTCTCGTCGTTGGGATCCTTGGGCAGCAGCAGGATTTTGATTTCCGCCTCGATGCGCGCCAGTTCCGGCTCCAGCCGCGCGGCTTCGTCGGCGGCCATTTGCCGCAGTTCCGGATCCGCATCCTGCAACATCCCACGCGCCTGATCGAATTCGCTGGCAGCCTTTTTCCATTCGCGATACTTGTCGACCACTTCGGCGATGTCGCTGCGCGCCTTGGCGGCTTTGCGATACTCGGCGGCACCGGCGATCATCGCGGGATCCGCCAGTTGGCGCGTGAGGTCTTCGAAGCGCTCCTCGATCTGCTGGAGCTTGGGCACGAATTGCATGAAGGTTAAGCCATCTTTTAAGCGATGATCAGTTCGCCGCCCTGGGACTCTTCAAGGGCCATGGCGCCCTGGAGCGCGTGTATGGCCACGGCGGCCTGCTCGTCGGACGGCGGCTTGGTGGTGATGCGCTGGAGCCACAGGCCAGGGGCGGTGAGGGTGGCCAGGAACGATCCGCGGCGCCTGGCGGCGAAGCGGATCAACTCGTAACTGATGCCCGCGATGAAGGGCAGCAGAATGACGCGGCTGAGCAGTTTCATGCCGAAGCCGGAGAACGGAATCAGCGTGTAAACCACCATGGAGACCACCATCACGACCATCAGGAAACTGGTGCCGCAGCGCGGATGGAAAGTGGTGAACGACTGCGCGTTTTCGACGGTGACCGGTTTGCCGGATTCGAAATTGAACACCACCTTGTGTTCGGCGCCGTGATACTCGAAGACGCGGTGGATGTCTTTCATGCGCGAAACCAAGAACAGAAATGCCAGGAAGATTGCGATGCGGATGAAGCCATCGGTGGCGTTGAAGGCGATGCGGCCTTTCAGCAGCGGGTACCATTTTCCGAGGGCGGTGACGGCGTACAGTGGAACGAACTTATAGAGGAAAATGAAAAACGCGAAGGAGAAGAGCAGGTTCAAACTGATAGCCCAGTTGGGGATCTCCTTGGGCTCGGCTTTGGGCGATTCGGTTTCCAGCATGGAGTTGGCCGAGAATTTCAGCGCCCGCAGACCCAAGGACATCGCCTGACAGAGGGTGCCGACGCCGCGCAGGACCGGGTACTTGAAGATGCGGTACTTTTCGGACATGCGCGCCAGCGGCTTTTCCTCGGTGACGATCTCGCCCGACGGCTTGCGGACGGCGACACAGTAGCTGTGCGGGGCGCGCATCATGACGCCCTCGATCACGGCCTGCCCGCCGACCAGCGTTTCCTCGCCGCTTTCGAGGATGGGCATCATTTGAATATGCGTGAAAAGACGAAAAAAGATACGCAGGGACACAATTCCTCTCAGAGTGAACATTTCTATTATAGCAGCGGTACCGTAAGCGCAGTGTTGTAATGAAGATATGACCTGGCTTTGGATAGTACTGCTGTGCGGATGGGGCGCGGGGATGCCGGCCGCCTTCGCGCAGACCAGCCGCACCAAGAAGACCGCCACGCAGCCCGCACAGCCCCACCAGTGGCCCATCGAAAGCCTGAAGGTGGAAGGGAGCCGCAACTACACACCTGCCCAAATCCTGGCCGTGGCTGGCTTGAAGATCGGACAAATGGCGGGCAAGCCGGATTTCGAAGCGGCGCGCGACCGGTTGGTGGCCACCGGCATGTTCGAAACGGTGGGCTACAAGTTTGCGCCCGGCGGCGATAAGAACGGTTATGCGGCGTCGTTCCAGGTGGTGGAGGCGCAGCCGGCCTATCCCATACGTTTCGACGATCTGGGTGTACCGGACAAAGATCTCACGGAGTACCTGCGGGGCAAGGACCCGCTGTTCGCCCCGCGGTTGGCCGCCACCAAGGCGGTGCTGGAGCGCTACAAGCAGTGGGTCCAGGAATATATGACGGCGCACGACAGCAAGGACAAGGTCATTGCGAAGGTCACGCCGGTGGCGCCCAACGAGTTCGTGATCCTGTTCCGGCCGGCGCGGTTGGATCCGGCGGTGGCGGAGGTCGCGTTCGAAGGCAACCAGGTAATCCCGACATCCAAGCTGCAGAACACCATTGCCGAGGTGGCCGTCGGCTTGCCGTACAAAGAGGAGGCTTTCCGCCAGTGCCTGGACTCCGCGATTCGTCCGCTGTACGATGCGCGCGGGCGGATTCGCGTGGCGTTCCCCAAGGTGACGGTAGAGAAAGCGACGGACGTGCAGGGCCTGGCCGTGAAGGTGACCGTGGACGAAGGCGGGACCTACGATCTGGGCAACGTGCGTATCGAGGGCGCGCCGCACTTCGAGCCGGTGCGATTGCTGAAAACCGGAAAGTTCAGGAGCGGCGACCTGGCCGATTTCGACGAGATCGGCAAGGGCGTGGACCGCATCAAGAAGGTGCTGGCGCACGAAGGCTACATGCGGAACGATGTGCAAATCGTGCGCAAGATCGACGATGCCAAGAAGATCGTGAGCCTGACGCTGCACATCGACGAAGGCCCACAGTTCGTGTTTGGGAAGCTGCACATCGAAGGGTTGGACCTCAATGGCGAGGCGGCGATCCGTAAGATGTGGACGCACCAGGAAGGCACGCCCTACAACCCCGAATATCCGGATTATTTTCTCCGCCACGTACACGAGGAAGGCCTCTTCGACAACCTGGGCGAGACCCGGCCGGAGACGAAGATCGACGATAAGACGCACATCGTGGACGTGACGCTGTTTTTCAAATACGCCCCGCCGCCTGTTAACCGGAAGAAGCCTCCAGCGTTTTAGCGGACGAGGAGGATTGAAATGAACCAAAATTTCGCAGTAGTGCTGGTGTTCCTGGCCGCCCTTGCCACGGCTGGGTGGGTGATGCATGTCGTTGCCGATGCGAACAAACGGCAGCGGAGGATGAAGGCGCAGGCCGAACTGCACGGCCGCCTGCTGGATAAATTCAGTTCGGCGCAAGAGGTAATCGCATTCCTCGAAACGCCCAGCGGCGCGCATTTCGTGGACAGCTTCTCCAGCGACCGGGAGGAGCCGACGAGCGGCGTTCTTCGCTCGACGCACCGGGGGATCGTTCTGGTGGTCGTGGCGATCGGCTGCCTGGGTCTGACCAGGGCCTATGGGTGGGATAACAACCCATTGCTGGTGGTTGGCGTGATTCTGTTGTGCCTGGGCATCGGCTTTCTGATTTCGGCCGCGGTCTCTCACCGTCTGTCGCGGACGTTGGACCTGGCGCGGCGCACCGGCGATACCCAGCAGTGAAACGCCGATGGACCAGGGCGAGTTCACGGCGTTCTATCACGAAACGGCGCCGGCTTTGCACGGCTACATCCGGCGCGTCTCGGGAGACGGGGAGGCGGCGGACGATCTGCTGCAGGAGGCGTATCTGCGCTTCCTGCGCGCCAAGCCGGCGGCGGAGGACCACGCGGCCATGAAAGCCTATCTCTACAAGACGGCGACCGCGGCGATCTACGACCGGTGGCGCAAACTCAGGCGCGAGCGGCTGTGGTCGCTCGAGTTCCGGTTCCGCGAAGAAGCGCCGCCGGCCGCCGGGACCGGCGACGTTACGCGCTGCTTCCAGAAACTGAAGCCGCGGGAGCGGGCGCTGCTGTGGCTGGCGTACGTGGAAGGATACGCGCACGACGAAATCGCCGGAACGCTGGATCTGAAAGAGAAGAGCGTGCGCGTGCTGCTCTTCCGGGCGCGCCACAATCTGGAGCGTATTCTGAGGCAGAATGGTCTTAGCGAGGTGCAGCCGTGAAGGAGCCTGAAGCCGCGGCCTGGATGGGCCGTCTGGCGGAACTTTCCCGCAGCGAAGGCGCGCTGCCGGACCCCGCGCTCATCTGGTGGCGGGCGCAATTGCTGGAAAGGCAGGACGCGCAGGCGCGCGTGGCCCGTCCGATGGAGATCGCGCAATGGCTATCCCTGGTGGTGGCGGTGGTTACGGTGGTCGTGCTTTGCGCGATGAACTGGTCCGGCATTCAAGGCATGCTGGAGCCCGCCGGTCTCGCGCTGTGGGCAGTCGCCGGCGGGGTCGTCATGGTGATGGGGTTGGCGCTGCGGTTCGTGTTCGGCGAGTGAGGAGACCAAGCGACACTGGCCGCCGTCGATCAGGGTATTCAGGACGCATCGCCAGCGTGCCCGCCAATGGCTTTCAAAATCGTCTCCACCGAATGATGTTTCGGTGGCGCAGACGATCGTCTTATGTCGTCTGCCAGCAGTACCCGAAGACGGCAGACCACAAAGTGCGATGGTCTGCCCCACCAAAATTACATCCTTGCCGAAAATCCGGCGGCGGTGTGCGCCGTCAGCATGCGGTGCACGGCGGCGAAGATCCGTTCGACGGCCGGGCGGCGGTAGGCCCAGCGTTCGCCGGGATCGGGCGGGTTGACCACCATGGTGGCATTGGCTTCGAAGAGCAAGAGATCCCCGGCTGGGCTCAAGCCGAAATCGATGCCGGCATAGTCCAGGCCGAGTGTGGCTTGAATGTGGGCGAGCGCCTCCATGGCGCGCGGTCCGAGCACCTCCGGCATATTCTCCAGAAACCTGGCGTCCTCGGCGCGATGGTCCGCCCGTTCCGCCATTTCGGCGGTGAAATAGTGGATCTTCCAATGGCTGGAAATGGCCACGTGCAGCGGATAGAGTTCGCCGCCGATCGTCATCACGCGATACTTGCGCACCTTTCCATCGGCGGCGCGGGCGTTGAGGAACTCGATGACGGTCAATTCCCTGCCGGGCAGTTGCGCCACCGCACCGGCCAGCGCGGGCGGGCTTTCCACCAGCAGAAAATGGCGCCCTGTGTGAAAACCGGGCGTGCGCAACAGCAGCGGAAAACGGAAGCCGTGGCGCGCCACTGTGGCCGTGGCGTCCGGGGAGGAGAGCAGTTCTCGGGAGAGAGTGACAGTGGCCGGCGCCACCACGCCCGCCAGGCGCGAAAGCCGCGCATGATCGGCGCGTCCCGTGGCCAGCACCGCCGAAGGCCGATTGATCACCGGCGCCGTGGTGAGAGCCACGACGGACTGGGCGGCAACCAGCGCGGGCGCGGCCAGGTCGGCATCGCCGATGGCATTGAACACCACTTGATGCGGCGGGAGCGGTACTTTGGGATCGAAGAATTCGGGCAGCACCACGAAGATTTGAAAGACGCGGTCGTCCAGCAAATTTCGAGTCGGTATGTTGCCGCCCCGCGAGGAAACCAGCAACAGCAAAGACACCGGCGGCGCCGCTCCACGATACGGCAGCTCTAAAGCGGGGCGGCCCTCGAAAGCTTTGCGCCGGTGCCATTGAGCCCGCTCTTCGTCGCCGAGTTCGGCCAGCACATTCGCGAGTCCTTGATGCGCTTCCGCATGGCCGGCGTCGAGGCGGAGAGCGGTTTCATAGTGCTCGCGGGCGGAGGGGAACTCGCCGCTTTCGTGGAGGACATTGCCCAGGTTCACGTGGCTCATGGGATCGCCGGGATGGCGCGCCACGGCTTGCGTGTAGGCCGTGCGGGCAGCGGTGCGATGTCCGGTGGAATGCAGCACCGTGCCCAGATTGTTCAACGCCAGGCGGTGCGAGGGCTCGCGCGCCAGCAGATCGAGATACGCGTCTCTGGCTTCGGGAGTCCGGCCCATTTCGGCGAGTAAACAGGCGCGCTCAAATCGCGGACTCATTGCGCCGGGATCGGTGGCGATGCGGGCGTTGAGATCGCGGAGGGCGGATTCCCGCGCGCGGTGCGGCGGCCAATCCGCGCTGGCTTTGGCATTGGTTTCGATGGCGCGTCCCAGGGCCACGGTCTTTTCCACCAGAAGGTCGATCTCGCGCGCGCCGGTCCGGTGATTTACAATGGCCGCGCGAATTGCCAATCGCCCGCCGACAACGGTGGTGGACGGCGCCACCAGCCCGGACTCCTGGAGCTCGACGACGATCCTGGAATTGATGCGCTGGGCATCCTCGGCCCGATAACGGAAGCAGACTACGTTGAGTTCCACCGGGGCCAACAACTCCAATTCCGGCGTTTCGGCGATCCGGTTTTCCAAATAACGGGCAAGGGCGCAGGTGCGCGAAATGACCGATCCCAGCGCCGCTGTGCCGTACACCTTGAGCGTGAACCAGGTCTTGAGCGCACGGAAACCGCGCGAAAGATCCGGCCCATAATCGCAGGGCCAAGGTCCGCCCGCAGCCAGGCCGCGCAGTTCCTTTCTCAAATAAGCAGCCGGGGCGGCGAAGGTTTTGCGATGCAGTTCGCCGTCGCGCACCAGAATGAATCCGGCGTCATAAGGCACCTGGCCCCACTTATGAAAATCGAAAGCCAGCGAGTCCGCACGCTCGATGCCCTTGAGCCGCGGCGCCAGATCCGGAGCCAGGATCGCCAGCGCGCCACAGGCGCCGTCCACGTGGAACCAGAGCCGTTCGCGATGGCAGATGCCGGCCACCGCGTCGAGGTTGTCGATGGCCCCGGTATCGACAGTGCCGGCGGTTCCCACCGCCAGGAACGGCGTGAGGCCCGCGCGTCGATCCGCCTGGATGGCTTTCTCCAAGGCGTTCAGATCGATCCGATGGCGCTCGTCTACTGGAATCAGGCGGAGCGCATCGCTGCCGATGCCGGAAATGTCCATGGCTTTCCCGATACAGTTGTGGGCCTCGGCCGAGGTGTACGCCACCAGCCGTTTCGAACTGGCGGCGACACCCGCGCAGCGCACCTCGAAACCCAGTTCCGCATCGCGGGCAATCAAGACGCCGATGAGGTTGGCCATCGAGGTTCCGGTGACAAACAGACCGGTCGCGCTTTCCGGAAAGTCGAAGATGCGCTGCATCCAGCGGACAATCTGGCGCTCCACCTCGATAGGCGCGTGGTCGCGTCCTCCGAGATTGGCGTTCAGTCCGGCTGCGAGCATCTCCGCCAACATGCCTACGGGAGTGCCGCCTCCATGCACCCAGCCCATGAAACCGGGATGCACATTGCCGGTGGTGAAGGGCAGGATGTCGCGCATGAATTCCCGGTGAACGGAGGCCAGATCGGAGGGCGCCTCGGGAAGATCGCCACGGAAGCGGGAACGGACATCGTCGGGAATCGGCTGCCAGACGGGGCGTTCGCGGATGTTTTCGACGTAATCGAGGATGTCGTTGAGCATCCGGTGGGCCTGGGTTCGAAGGGCTGGCCAATCGGTGGGATCGAGCGTGTTGCCTTCGGCAGGTGGCGGGTCCGCCCGCATACCGCCGTTGTTGGGAAGCGATGTCATCGGCACCCTCATTTTTTGGGTTTGCTTCGTAATTTTCATGGGTTGGTGCACCGCGATTCGGCCGGGGCGCCTGGCCACCCATAGGGTGACAATAGGGGCTGATGGTCGAGCAAGGGCCCTGTTACGGAGGGCCGATTTTTTCGATTTGCGTAACATTCTGTAACATGCGTTGCATCGTGTTCGGGTGGCGGCGGCCCCGTGGGCGAGGCGCTGCTTGCCGGCGCGGCGGCTCCGGTTTTGACGAACAAAGCCCATGATGCTGATAATAAATGGCTTGTATGCCGCGGCGACTGGCCCGCGCAGTGCCGTGCTTTTGGGTGCCTGCTACACGTCCGGCCGAGCGTCGATTGTTCGATGGGGGCGACGGCATAAAGGGGCGCAACAAGCCGTTGTTTCTCCGACATTTCGCGGCGCGGGAGGGCCCGCCGTTATCGTGCGAACGCTGTAATGCGGACTTCGCCATCAGGTGAGGTAGTGCCTGCCTGATCATTTTCCTCTCCGGCGAGGGCGGCGAATCCCGGTGCTGCACACGGAGGCGCGCGGGGCGCAGCGGATGTTCCGCCAGAGCAACGCCATGGGGTGCTTAGCCGTTTTGGGGAAACCGCTCCCTTACGGTCGCGGCTCGGTAATAGTCGCGTTGATTTCGCAAGGTTTATTGAGCCGCGCACGTCAGTAAGCGGTTGCTGTCAATCAGAAACCCAAGAACGGTTAAGCGCCCAACGCCATGGAGGCACTATCGTGCCGCGCTTAAATGTGGTAAACCATCACAAATGGGGGAACTGGTTCTATGTTTCGATGCGGCGCGCGTGGCATCTGCCAGGCCCTCCTGAGCCTGCTGCCGGTGCTTGCGCACGCCGAGCAACTGCCCATACGGATCTATCGCACCGCCGACGGCCTGGCGCGGGACACAGTCACGTCAATTGTCACCGACAGAAACGGCTATCTGTGGTTTGGCACAACTGAGGGTCTCTCGCGGTTCGACGGCTACGAATTCACAAATTACGGTGTGAACGAAGGGCTTCCGCAAGCCTGGGTTAATGCGCTCCTGATTGCTCGCGACGGCGGACTCTGGGTCGGCACATCCAGGGGCCTCTGCCGCTTCAATCCGGAGAGCCATCCCCGTGCCGGGCATCGGTTTACCGTTTATCAGCCAAGTGTCGTCAGGGACACCCAGGTCACTCTCACGGTAGCAGAGGACCGAGACGGGTCGATCTGGTGCGGCACCTACGCGGGACTCTTCCGGCTTTCGCCATCGCGCTCGCAATTTGACCCGGTGGATCTCGGCGAACCCAGGGTGAATCGGGTGGTTGCATTGCTAGTGGATCGCCAAGGAGTGTTGTGGATCGGAACTCGTCAGGGGCTCTACCGGAGGGGGCGGGAGGGGCGTATCCTGCGGTATACAGCGAGCAACGGCCTGCTTGGCGATTCTGTTCGCTCCCTATCCGAAGATCGGCACGGACGGCTATGGGTGGGTACGGATCGCGGGGTATGCCTGCTGGCAACAAATCCCGCCCCCGGTGGGCGCGCCGTAACGGCCGTCTACCCGCTAGGCGGGACATGGGTCGACGCGGCGTTCGAGACTTCCGATGAGCGCCTCTGGTTCGCTACCGCCGATCGTCTGTGGGAATCAGTACCCGGCGTCGCCCCTGAGGAGATCCAAGGCTTCCTGACCTACGGTACGGCCAACGGCCTCAGCAACAGCCGTGTTGGCCCGCTAGCGGAGGATCGCGACGGTAACCTTTGGGTGGGCAGCGAAAACAGCGGTGCCATGAAGATCGCCCTCAGCGGCATCCGCACCTATACCGAAGCCGACGGGCTTCGCGAAGCAACATTCGGCTCACTTTTCGAGAGCCGCGCCGGGGACCTGCTCGCCATCACCGGCGCTGCGGACCGCAAATTCTTGCAACGTTTCGATGGCAAGAGCTTCATGGCGATACCCCTGCACCCGAACGGCAATACCGATCTCGGCTGGGGTTCGAATCAGATCGGGTTCGAGGACCATGGCGGAGAATGGTGGGTAGCCACCGGTCACGGCCTTTGCCAATTTCCGCACGTCGCCCGATTCGACCAACTCCAGCATACCAGTCCCAAGGCAATCTATACCACGCGAGACGGGCTAGCCGCTAACCTCATTTTCCGCGTCTTTGAGGACTCCAGAGGCGATATCTGGATATCCACCAGCGGTGGAAATGGTGGAAACGGGCTTAGCCGCTGGCAGCGATCCACACGTTCTCTGCGTCACTTCTCGCGGGAGCCGGGATTCCCCGACAACCGGCTGCCTTCGGTCTTCCGTGAGGATCGCACCGGGGCAGTGTGGATCGGCTTCTATGCGGGGGGCGTGGCAAGGTACCGAAATGATCGTTTCACGTTTTTTGGCCCGGAAGACGTAAAAGGGGGAAGTGTCTTCGATATCTTTACAGATCACACCGGCCGCCTCTGGATCGCTACGCTCTCCGATGGCCTGAGACGCATCGACGACCCATCGGCGGACCATCCGCGCTTCACCGCCATCACTACGACACAAGGCCTTTCCAGCAACGCGATTTATTGCATCACTGAGGATCGGTTCGGCCGACTTTACTTCGGCACCGGACGTGGGCTTGACCGTCTCAATCCGGGCGGTTTGATCGAACACTACACTACCACCGACGGCCTCGCCCTTGGTCAGCCCGTGGCGGCGCTACGCGACCGGCGAGGCGCTCTTTGGTTCGGAACTACGCAGGGCCTTTCGCGCTGGCTTCCCGAACCGCCACAGCGAAACTCCCCGCCCCCGATCCTGATCCGCGGCGTGCGCGTACGGGGCGTCCCGGAGCCGATTTCCGAGGTCGGCGAGAGCGCAGTCCAGCCGTTCTCGCTGCCCGCTAACCAAAACCAACTGCAGTTCGATTTCGTCTCCATCAACTTCCGGCCGGCCGAGAAGCGTCGCTACCAGTATATGCTGGAGAGCGCAGACACCGATTGGCGCACCACCGACCAGCGCTCGGTCAACTACGCCAGCCTTCCTCCCGGCTCATATCGCTTCCTGGTGCGCGCCATA
>Ga0181519_10005317_pt1 | contig 10297 bp, 10 predicted proteins | sample PEATcosm2014_Bin_26_FD_121102 | JGI IMG/M metagenome (GOLD analysis project Ga0181519, IMG submission 121102) | Peatland microbial communities from MTU Mesocosm Facility, Houghton, MI, USA - PEATcosm2014_Bin02_10_metaG | ecosystem: Environmental > Terrestrial > Soil > Wetlands > Peat | place...
ACGTGCGAACGCCCGCCGGGGGGAGGAACCGGCGGGCGTTGCAAAGCGTCGGGGGAGGACCGACGCCGCGGAAACATCCGGAGGGAAGGGAACCGGACGCCCCCGAACCTCGTTAGGCGGCGAGCGCGTTGGCGACGACGAAGTGGATGTCGCCGCGGCGGATGCCGATGTCGGCCAGTTCACGGTCGCTGAGCGAAGACAGCTCGCGCACCGCTTCACGGTACCGGCGCCAGGCGCCGAACTTCTCAGAGATGGACTTGAATGAGGTCATTTTGACCCTCCTTTTCGAAACTGGTTTGAGGTGCGCCGCTCATCAACGATCGCTTCCTTCTGATGCAGTGCAACATAGTCGCGGAGAGCGAGTTGGAAAAGCGCTGATCTCGCCGGACAGGCATGCGTGAAACGCATATCGGTCCGACCCAACCGATTCCGCCAGACGCTCGCTGAAACTGCCGGATTGCGGCATGAAATGCCATGTCAGCGCAAAATATGGGCGCCGAGCGGCCTGTCAAGGGCATCTTTACCGGTTGTTCAGCATTGTGGAATTTTCATGACTGTCGTTTCGCGCCGCAATGATTGATCAATCAGCGGGCCTGCAGGTCCCTCCGTCGCCGGGGGGCGTCCGCCGATTCGAGCGGTCGGTTCGCCGCGTCTTCGTCCTTTTTCCAGGTCGTAGCCGCCCCTGCGAGCGCGTATGCTCTTTACGGCGCTTGATTTTGTCGCGCCGCGCGGCGACACACCCGGCCGTGAAGCGCCGGAGGGCGCGACGTCTCAATGGGAGCCCGACATGGAAACCTTGATTGCCCGCGTCGCCGCGAACGCCGGCGCGAAACCGGACGTTGCGCGCAAGGCCGTGGCGCTGGTGCTCGATTTCATCGCCCGCGAGGCCCCTGACGACGCCGTCGCCGCCCTGCTCGCCAAGGCGCCGGAATTGAAAGCGATCATCGCTTCCAGCGCGAACACGGGCGGCGAGGGCATGGGGCCGATGGTCCGCGGTCTGATGGGCACGGGCGCTGGCGCGATGGGCGGCGGCGGCCTGCTGGCGCTCGGCTCGGACTTGATGGCGCTCGGCTTCGACATGAATCAGATCCAGGCGGTCGGCAAGGAAGTGTTCGACTATGCCCGCGAGCACGCTGGCGACGACGTGATTGGCGCGATCGCCGGCGCTATCCCCGGCCTGGCCCAGTACATCTGAGCCGGGGGCGGGGGTGGGGGAAGCGGCGGCGCAGTTGACGCCCATCGGCGAAGCGGATTGGCGCCGCGCCGCTGAAGCGGCGCTCGGAGGCGCCGGTTTCGCGACGCTGATCTCGCGCGCCGCGGACGGAATCGAGCTGCAGCCGCTCTATCCGCGCCGCGAAGGGCCGCGCGCGCTTCGCGGCGGCGTCGCCTGGCGGGCTCTTGCTCGCCTCGACCTTCCCGATCCCGCCGCCGCCAACGATCAGGCGCTCGACGACCTCGGCGCCGGCGCCGACGGTCTGCAGATCATCTTCGCCGGCGCCGCAGGCGCTTATGGCTTCGGTCTCGCCAAATCCGATTCGGCGACGTTGCATCGCGCCTTCGAGGGCGTGCGCTTCGCCGCCGGGCAACGCTTCGAGCTTGATCTCGGACCCAACGGCGAAGGCCAGGCGACCGGCTTTGCGGCGCTGGTGGGGCGCAGCGGGGTCGCGCCGAAATCTGTCGACGTCGCCTTCGGCCTCGATCCGATCGGCGCGCTGGCGCGCAGCGGCCGCGCGCAGCGCCCGTGGAGCGCCGAGGCCGCGGCGCTCGCCAAGGTCGCCTCGTTTCTCGCCGCCCAGGGTTTCGTCGGACCTTACCTCGCCGCCGATGGGCGCGCGGTCCACGCGGCCGGCGGAACGCCGGCGCAGGAACTCGGCTTCGCGCTCTCGGCGGCGGTCGCCTATCTGCGCGCGCTCGCCGAAGGCGGCTTCTCGCGCGAAGCGGCGGCGGCGGCGATCGGCTTCCGCCTCGCCGCTGACGCCGATGAGTTCTTCACCCTCGCCAAATTCCGCGCCCTGCGGCTGATGTGGGGCCGCGTGCGCTCGGCTTGCGGCCTCAATCCCGCGCCGGCGCGGGTCCATGGCGAGAGCGCGTGGCGGACGATGAGCGCGCGCGACCCTTACGTGAACGTGATGCGCGGCGCGACCGCCGCGTTCGCCGCCGGTCTCGGCGGCGCCGACAGCGTCAGCGTTCTGCCCCACACCCAGGCGCTCGGCCTACCCGACGCCCTCGCGCGCCGGCTCGCCCGCAACGCCCAGCTCATCCTGCTCGAAGAGTCGCATCTCGGCCTCGTCGCCGATCCGGCCGCCGGGGCCGGCGTGTTCGAGGCGCTGACGGCGACGCTGTGCGAGCGCGGCTGGTCGGTCTTCCAGGCGCTCGAACGCGCTGGCGGCGCGCCGCTGGCGCTGCGCACTGGCGTATTTCAGGGGGAAGTCGCCGAGGCGGCCGCCCGCATCGCCGACGACGCCGTGCGGCTGAAAGCGCTGATCACCGGCGTCAGCGCTCATGCCGATCTCGCCGAAGCGCCCGTCGACGTCCTGCCGGCGACGCCGCCGGCGTTCGAATTTGTCGGCGAAGCTTTCGCCGCGCCGCTCGCCGCGCTGCGCCTGGCCGAGCCGTTCGAGCGTCTGCGCGAATGCTCCGACGCGGCGCGAAAGCGCGACGGCGCGCCGCCGAAGGCGTTCTTCGCCGCGATCGGCCCGCTTTCGAAGCATGGCCGGCGCGTCGGCTTCGCCCGCGACCTGTTCGAGGCGGGCGGCCTCGAGACGGTCGCCGATGGCGGCGGCGACGATCCGGCGGCATCGGCGGCGCGTTTCACGGCGAGCGGCGCGATGGTGGCCTGTCTCTGCGGCGACGACGAAAGCTACGCCGCGCACGGCCATGCGTTCGCGCGCGCGCTGAAAGCGGCGGGCGCGCCCTGGCTGGCGCTCGCCGGACGGCCGGGCGACGCGGCGAACGCCTGGCGCGAAGCGGGGGTCGACGACTTTCTCTTTGTCGGCGGGGACGCGGTCGCGGCGTTGCGGCGCGCCTGGGCGCAGATTTCCGCGGCGCCCTGACGCCGCGGCGAGGCGCCTTTATTCAAGGATCGGACGATGGGGGCGATTCCAGACTTCAATTCCATTCCCTTCGCGCCGTCGCCCGAACCGTCGCGTGCAGCGCCGCGCGCGTGGACGAGCCCGGAGGGGATTGCGATCAAGTCGATCTACGATCCTGCCGATCTCGACGGGATCGACTTCCTCGACACATGGCCGGGGCTGCCGCCCTATCTGCGCGGCCCCTACGCGACGATGTACGTCAAGCAGCCGTGGACGGTGCGCCAGTACGCAGGCTTCTCCACCGCCGAGGAGTCGAACGCGTTCTATCGCGCCAATCTCGCCGCCGGGCAGAAGGGCCTGTCGGTCGCCTTCGATCTCGCCACCCATCGCGGCTACGACTCCGATCACCCGCGCGTCGCCGGCGACGTCGGCATGGCGGGCGTGGCGATCGATTCGATCTACGACATGCGCACGCTGTTCTCCGGCATCCCGCTCGACTCGATGAGCGTGTCGATGACGATGAACGGCGCGGTGCTGCCGGTGTTGGCGCTGTTCATCGTCGCGGCGGAAGAGCAGGGGGTTCCGGCGAAGGCTCTGTCGGGCACCATCCAGAACGACATCCTCAAAGAATTCATGGTGCGCAACACCTACATTTATCCCCCGAGCGCCTCGATGCGCATCGTCGCCGACATCTTCGCCTACACGGCGAAGTCCATGCCGAAATTCAACTCGATCTCGATCTCCGGCTATCACATGCAGGAAGCGGGCGCGACGCAGGACCTCGAACTCGCCTACACGCTCGCCGATGGAATCGAGTATCTGCGCGCCGGCGTCGCGGCGGGCCTGAAGGTCGACGAATTCGCGCCGCGCCTGTCGTTCTTCTGGGCGATCGGCATGAACTTCTTCATGGAGGTCGCCAAGCTGCGCGCCGCGCGGCTGCTGTGGGCGGAGATCGTTTCCGGCTTCGGCGCCAAGTCGGAGAAGTCGCTGCCGTTGCGCGCCCATTGTCAGACTTCCGGCTGGTCGCTGACCGCGCAGGATCCTTTCAACAACATCGTCCGCACCCAGATCGAGGCGATGGCGGCGACGCAGGGACACACCCAGTCGCTGCACACCAACGCGCTCGACGAGGCCCTGGCGCTGCCGACGCCGTTCTCGGCTCGCATCGCCCGCAACACCCAATTGTTCCTGATCGAGGAGAGCGGCACGACGCGCGTCGTCGATCCGTGGGGCGGCTCCTATTACGTCGAGCGGCTGACGGCCGATCTGGCGGCGCGGGCGCGCGCCCATATCGACGAGGTCGAGGCGCTCGGCGGCATGGCCAAGGCGATCGAGCTCGGGCTGCCCAAGCAACGCATCGAAGAAGCGGCGGCGCGCGCCCAGGCGCGCATCGATTCCGGCCAGCAGACGGTGATTGGCCTCAACAAGCATCCGCCGCAGATCGAACGCGTGATCGACGTGCTGAAGGTCGACGCCGCGGCGGTGCGCGCCCAGCAGATCGACAAGCTCGAACGCCTGCGCGCCGAGCGCGACGAAAGCGCGACGCAGGCGGCGCTCGCCGCGCTGACCGAGGGCGCGCGCGGAAACGCCAACCTGCTCGCGCTCAGCGTCGAGGCGGCGCGCGCCAAGGCGACGGTCGGCGAGATCTCGCTGGCGATGGAGAAGGCGTTCGGCCGTCACGTCGCCGAGGCGAAGTCGATTTCCGGCGTCTATCTCGCCGAGGCGGGCGCCGAATCCGACGCCAACCGGCGCGTCATCGCCATGACCGCCGCCTTCGCCGAGAACGAAGGGCGGCCGCCGCGCATCCTGGTCGCCAAGATGGGCCAGGACGGCCACGACCGCGGCCAGAAGATCGTCGCGTCGGCCTTCGCCGATCTCGGCTTCGAGGTCGAGATCGGCCCGCTGTTCGCCACGCCCGAGGAAGTCGCCGCGCTGGCGGCGGAGAAGCGCGTCCACATCGTCGGCGTGTCGTCGCTCGCCGCCGGGCATCTGGCGCTGGCGCCGGCGCTGAAGGCGGCGTTGAAGGCGGTCGGCCTCGGCGAGGCTTTGGTTGTGTTCGGCGGCGTCATCCCGAAGCAGGACCACTCGGCGCTCGGCGCCGCCGGCGTCGACGCAATCTTTCCGCCGGGCGCCGCGATCGCCGCTTCGGCGCAGAGCCTGATCGAGCGGCTGAACGAACGGCGCGGTTACGTCCAGCGCCGCGCGACGTAGATCGGGGAGAGGGCGGGCGGCGCGCGGCAGGCGACCTCACAGCGAGAGCGGCCGCGCGACTGAGCCGGTCTCTAATGTAAAACGGCGTGAGTCTTCGAAGCGTCTTCTACGATGATCGCCCTACTCAGGGCGGCGTGCTCGTCTCTCGCCTGCGCTGCGGCGAGCTGGATAAAATATCGCAGCATCAGGGAGCCGTCGCGAGCGGTCAGGCCGCTCAGCGCATTCAACATGTCCACGATGTGCGACAATCTTTCGCGCCTGTCATCGATGCTCTCCGTTCCCATAATGAGGCCCCTTTTCCGCGATACGCAACGCCGCTTGGTCCGAGGCAGAACTCTAGAAGAGGAAATGACTGCTCTTGCCAAGCGGTTGGCCTCCCAACTTGTAAGCCATACTTGAGCGTGGCGAAGCCAGTCAATCTATGAACGTTATATGAACGTTACAAAATGCGCGCGGCGCCGAATCCTTTGTTTATCCTCTCTCGATTAAATCACATGTTGTGACAGCGGTAAGAACTTTAGGGAATGCATTACGCGATGTAGTGATGCGATAACGGAAGCGTGATCATTCCTGTTCACGCGAGAAGGAACGCGAGCGCGCCGCCTCGCTTCAGCAGCGTCCCGCATTCGCACAGATGACGCTTTACGTAATCGGCGCCCGTGTTGCGCCGGGTCCCGCGATTTCCTTCGGGAGTGATTGCGGTGACCAATAAGCTCAATGCGATTGTCGACCAGGCGATCGCGCATACGCGCGCGCTGCTCGAGTCGTCTCAGGTCGAGTGGACGACGGCGCGCGTTGGACTCGAGAAGATCTTCGACTCGCTCGCCATCGCGGCGCCAGACCATCCCGCCCTGAGTCGCCTCCGCGATTTCGTCGTCGAACAGGATCGCGTTCGTCGCGACCATTGACGCGCCGCGCTTGCGAAGCGGCGCCTCGTCGGCGCGCCTGAGCGCGATTAGCGGCCGTACAATCCCGTCAGCGTCGCTCTGGCCAAGGTGTGGAAGTGCAGGTTGAAGCCGACCACCGCGGCGGAGGATTGCTCTTCGGCGTCGAGCTTGGCGACGTCGACGGCGAAGATTGTGAACTGATAGCGATGCGGCTTGTCGCCCGGCGGCGGGCAGGGGCCGCCATATCCGATTGCGCCGTAATCGGTGCGGCTTTGCACGGCGCCCTTCGGCGCCGCCGGGCTCTTCGGGTCGCCGGCGCCGCGCGGCAGGCGCGTGACGTTCGCCGGGATGTTAAACACGATCCAATGCCAGAACCCGCTGCCGGTCGGCGCGTCGGGGTCATAGCACGTGAGGGCGAAGCTCTTGGTCTCGGGCGGCGCGCCCGACCAACTCAGCGTCGGCGAGACGTTGCCGCCGGCGCATCCGAACCCGTTGAATGCATGCATCTCGGCGATCGACTCGCCTTCCGCGATGTCGGAACTGGTCAACGCGAACCCGGCAGCGGTTGTTTTCGCGCTCATCGGACTCTCCTGAATTCCTTGGTCCGCCGCAAGCGCGGCGGCGTGGAAGATTGTGCCGGCGGGGGAGGAATTGGCAAGCGTCGACGGGTCTGCGTCGCGCGCAATCAATTGTGACGAAGGCGAATTGACGAGGACGCGAAGCCGATTGTATGACGAATGCGAGCGCAACGAGAAACGTGTCCGGTCGATGCGGAGGAAGCCATGCGAGAGGCCAAATTCGCGCGAGCGGTTCGCAAACGCAAGCTCGCGACGCGCTCCGGAGCGACGCTGCAATTCACCGAACTCGGGTTCGGCGCCGCGCCGCTCGGCAACCTCTATCGGCCAATGACCGAGAAGGAGGCGCGCGCGACCCTCGACGTCGCCTGGGCGGTCGGCTGCCGCCACTACGACACCGCGCCCATCTACGGCCTCGGACTTTCCGAGACGCGGCTCAACGGTTTCCTGCGCGCCAAGCCGCGCGACGCTTTTCTGATCTCGACCAAAGTCGGCCGCCTTCTGCATCTCTGCCGTCCCGAGGAGCGCTCGTTTCAGGGCGGGTTCTTCGAGACCCCGTCGCGTCGGGAGAGTTTCGATTACAGTTACGACGGCGTGATGCGCTCGATCGAGTTTTCGCTCGAGCGGCTGGGGCTCGATCGCATCGACATCGTCTACGCGCACGATGTCGACGTGTTCACCCACGGCAGCCGGGAAGCCTCGGACGCTCGCGTCGGCGAATTCATGGACGGCGGCTACAGGGCGCTGGTCAAGTTGCGCGACGGCGGAGCTATCCAGGCGATCGGGGCCGGCGTCAACGAGTGGGAGGTCGCCGAGACGCTGGCGCGCGCCGGCGACTTCGACGTGTTCCTGCTCGCCGGCCGCTACACCCTGCTCGAGCAGGAGGCGTTGCAATCGTTCCTGCCGTATTGCGTCGACAAGAAGATCGGCGTGGTCATCGGCAGCCCGTTCAATTCGGGGATTCTCGCCACCGGACCGAAACGCGGCGCCCACTACAATTACAGGCCTGCGCCGCCGGCGGTGCTCGAGCGCGTGCGGCGAATTGAGACGATCTGCAAGGCCTACGGCGTCAAGATCGCCGAGGCCGCGCTGCGCTTTCCGCTCAGCCATCCAGCGATCGTCAGCGCTATTCCAGGCGGCCAGAAACCGGGCGAAGTGCGTCGCAACGCTGAGATGCTCGACGCCCAAATACCCGCGGCGATGTGGCGGACGCTGAAGGCCGAAGGCCTTCTGCGCGCCGACGCGCCGACGCCTCGTTGAAGGAGTGAACCATGTTGAAAACGATAGACCCGTTGCTCGGCCCCGACCTTCTCTACATCATGCGCGCCATGGGCCATGGCGACGAGCTGGCGATCGTCGACGCCAACTACCCGGCCTATTCCGCCGGCCCTGAGGTCGTCACGATCGAGGTCGACGCAGTGCGCGCGCTCGACGCCATCCTCAGCCTCCTCCCGCTCGATACGTTTGTCCCGGAGGCCTGCTGGCGCATGCAGGTCATCGACCATCCGAACCAGGAAGAGCCGGTCTTCGCCGAGTTTCGCGCGGTCATCGCCAAGCGCGAGGGCCCGCAGTTCAAGCTCGCCGAACTTGAGCGCTTCGCCTTCTACGACCGAGTCAAGCAGAGCTTCGCGATCGTGAAGACCAACGAGCGCCGGCTTTACGGCAACGTCATCCTCAAGAAGGGCATCGTCCGCCCCGACTGACGAAAGGGCCGACGACTTCCCCTCTCCCCGCCCTCGGGGAGAGGGGATCGGCGTCGCTCTACGCGTCGCCCCACACTTCGCGCGCGATTTCGACGCAGCGCGCGAGTTTCCTCCACTCGTCGGCCTCGGTGAGGTCGTTGCCGTGCGCGGTCGAGGAGAAGCCGCACTGGTGGCTGAGCGCGCATTGCTCGATCGCCACGTATTTCGACGCTTCGTCGATGCGGCGCTTGACCTCGTCCTTGGGCTCGGCCGCGGAATGCTTGGAGCTCATCAGGCCGAGGACGATCGTCTTGCCCTTCGGCGTGAAGCGCAGCGGCGCAAAGTCGCCCGAGCGCTCGTCGTCGTATTCGAGGAAGAAGCCGTCGGTCTTCATTTCGTTGAGCAGAATGTCGGCGACCGGCTCGTAGCCGCCCTGGGCTACCCAGGCGCTCTTGAAGTTGCCGCGGCAGAGATGGACCGAGATCGTCATGTCCTTCGGCCGGTTGCGGATCGCGTCGTTGACCAGGCGGCAATAAAGTCGGGTGAGGGCGTCGGGATCGTCGCCGCGGGCGCGCGTGCTCTCGCGGATGTTCGGATCGCAGAGATAGGCGAGATTGGTGTCGTCGAGTTGCAGATAACGGCAACCGCGCGCCGCCAGATCGGCGACCTCGTCGCGATAGGCGGCGGTGAGGTCGACGTAGAATTGTTCGAGATCGGGATAGGCGGTCTGGCTGATCGCCTGCCGGCCGCCGCGGAAATGCAGCATCGACGGCGCCGGGATGCAGACCTTCGGCGTCTTCGTCACGACGCTGTTGAGGAAGTCGAAGTCCGGCCCCTGGATCGGCCTGGCGTGGCGGATCTTGCCTTCCACGTGCATCGTCGGCGGCTTGAAGCCGACTTCGCTGCCGTCGTCCTTGCGGAATTTGGCGACGAATTCGCCATAGTGGGTCTCGACGCCGTCAAGCCGCTCGAGGAAGTCGACATGGAAGTAGGTGCGGCGGAACTCGCCGTCGGTGATCCCCTTGAGGCCGACGTTTTCCTGCGCGCGCACGACTTCGCGGATGCACGTGTCCTCGATCGCGCGCAACTCCTCGGCCGGCAGGGTCTTGGCGAAGAACTTCTCGCGCGCCGCCCTCAAGCGCTCGGGGCGGAGAAAGCTGCCGACATGGTCGGCGCGGAACGGCGGCTGGGTCATCGAAGTCCCCCCTAATCTGTTTTGACAAGTGTCTACCAGAGCAGGGGGGATTGGCAATGCGCGGATCTCGCGCGGCGCGTCAGCCGACGGGAACCGCCAGCAGCGGCCAGCGCGCGTCCTCGAGCACCTGGGCGCTGGCGCTGCCGCGCACCGCGTCGAGCAGCCCATGCCGTCCAGGGGTCGGCATGGCGATCATGTCGACGTCGAGTTCGCTGGCGGCGGCCAGGATCGTGTCGACCACCGCGCCGTCGCGCAGCAAGATCGGCAGGTCGAGCGGAACGCCGTTGTCGTCGACGAGAGCCGGCGGGCGCTTGCCGACATGCAAGAGATTGACTTCGGCGCGGTTGCCGCTCATCGCCAGCATCGCTTGAATGCGTCGGACGGCCGGAACGCTGTCGACGCCGGCGGCGATCGGCATCAGGATCCGCTTGAGGCCGATCGCTCCCGTCTTCGGATCGACGAAGCCGCGCCGGCCTTCGCGCACGAACAGGCTCATCATCCGCCCCTGGCGCAGCAAACTGGTGTGGACCGACGCGTCGGTCCAACGGGTCAGCGCCTTGTTGGGATAGTTGGCGAGCACGACCAGATTGCAGAGCGTGTCCTGGAGAAATTCGAGGATGCCGGCGCGGGCGTTGCGCGCGGCGATGCTGACGCTCGACACCTCCATCTCGAGCTCCTTCTCCCAGCGGTCGTAGGCGGCGTCCTTTCCCAGCAC
>Ga0181519_10005319_pt1 | contig 10294 bp, 8 predicted proteins | sample PEATcosm2014_Bin_26_FD_121102 | JGI IMG/M metagenome (GOLD analysis project Ga0181519, IMG submission 121102) | Peatland microbial communities from MTU Mesocosm Facility, Houghton, MI, USA - PEATcosm2014_Bin02_10_metaG | ecosystem: Environmental > Terrestrial > Soil > Wetlands > Peat | place...
GCACTGGCGGATCAACGGCAGGTTGGCCTCGAAGTCGAGCTCGAAGACCCGCAGCGGCTCCTTGACGTAGGTCGCCGGGGTCGCGATCGCCACCAGCGGCAGGATCACGTCGCACTTGCGGATGTGGTACTCGACCCACTCGTGGTTGATCGTGATGTCGCCCTCGAAGAAGTGGAAGCGCGGGTCGCTCTTGAAGGGGCGCACCCGGTCGTCCTGCATGTCCATGCCCCAGATCTGCCAGTCGGTATTGGCGAGAATCGTGCGGGTCAGGTGGTGACCGATGAATCCGTTGACGCCGAGGATCAGGATCTTCTTCATGGGCTGTACGCTCTTGCTTGGGCCCGCGACTGCGGGCGGGCGGGCACGGGTGCGTGCCCGAACGTCGTGGTGAAACGCTCGGCGTCGAGCCGTGCGTCGTCCAGATAGGCCTCGATGAGCTCGAGTCGCGCGCCGTCGCCGCATTCGGCGACCAGCGCCCCGTCGTCGAGCGCGAGGCAGGGTCCGAGCGCGCCGTGGCGGGCGCCGCCGGCGAGCCGGCGCGTGCGGTGCACCCGCAGCACGGACTCGCCGAGCCGGGCATAGGCGCCGGGGAAGGGCGGCGCGACGGCGCGCACCAGGTTGTGGATCCGCGCCGCCGGCCAGTCGAAGCTGAACTCGCCGTCGGCCGGCGTGCGGCCGCCGCAGTACGAGCCGCGCGCGAGGTCCAGCGGCCGGGCGGCGGCGGTGCCCGCGATCAGCGCCGGCAGGCTGCGCCGCAGCACCGTGACGGCCGCGTCGGCGACCCGGCCGGCCACCTCGAAGGCGGTGTCGTCGGGCCCGATCGGCACGGCCTGCTGGTCGACCAGCGGCCCGGCGTCGGGCTTGGCCACCATGTAGTGGAGGCTGGCGCCGGTCTCGGTCTCGCCGTTCAGCACCGCCCAGTTCACCGGCGCGCGGCCGCGGTAGCGCGGCAGCAGCGAGCCGTGCATGTTGAGCGCGCCGCGTCGCGCCAGCGCCAGCACGCTCGCCGGCAGCATGCGCCGGTAGTAGAACGAGAAGACGAAGTCCGGCGCGAGCGCGGCGATGTCGGCCGCGAGCCCCGGGTCGCCCGGGTCGTGCGGCGTGACCACGCGGCAGCCCGCGCCGCGGGCCACCTCGGCGACGCTCGCGAACCAGCGCTGCTCGTTCGGATCGTCCTCGTGCGTCACCACCAGGCGCACGTCGACGCCCGCCTCGAACAGCGCGCCGAGGCAGCGCGCCCCGACCTCCGAGTAGGCGAACACGACGCAGGTGGCGGGGGCGGTCACGGCGCGCGGCGCTCGACGCCGTTGGTGCCGGCGGCCGGCTCGTGCGGCACCTGCTCGAGCACCGCGCCGATGATGTAGCGCGGCCGCTGGCGGACCTGCACGTAGATGCGGCCGATGTACTCGCCGAGCAGGCCGATGCCAAAGAGCGCGATGCCGAGGAAGAAGAACACGATCGCGAACAGCGTGAACACGCCGTCGACTTCAGGGCCCAGGATCACGCGCCGGCCGAGCAGGTACACGACCAGTGCGCCGGACATCATCGACAGCACGAGCCCGGCCAGCGAGAAGGCCTGCAGCGGCACGGTCGAGAAGCCCGTCATCAGGTCGAAGGTCAGGCGGATCAGCCGGTACAGCGAGTACTTCGACGCGCCGGCGGCGCGCTCGTCGTGCTTGACCTCGATCTCGGTCGGGTTGGCGGCGTACAGGGAGGCGAGCGCCGGGATGAAGGTGACGTTTTCCCGCGTCGCGTTGATCGCGTCGATCACACTGCGCCCGTAGCCGCGCAGCATGCAGCCGTGGTCGGTCATCTTGATCGGCGTCATGCGCTCGCGGATCAGGTTGACGAACTGCGAGGCGATGCGCCGCCACCACAGGTCCTGGCGGTTGGCGCGCCAGGTGCCGACGTAGTCGTGGCCGGCCTCGAGCTCGCGCAGCAGGTTGCCGACCTCCTCGGGCGGATTCTGCAGGTCGGCGTCGAGCGTGATCAGGTACTGGCCGCGGGCGCGGGCGAACGCGGCGAGGATCGCGGCGTGCTGACCGAAGTTGACCTGCAGCAGGATCACCCGCGTCTGCGCCGGGCGGCGCTGGAACTGCTCCTTGAGCAGCGCCACCGACCGGTCGCGGCTGCCGTCGTTGACGAACAGCACCTCGTAGGACCGGCCGAGCGCGTCGAGCGCCGGGTACAGCCTTGCGAACAGCGACGGCAGCACGTCCTCCTCGTTGTAGACCGGGATGACGACCGACAGAACCGGAGCAGTGTCGTTCACGGGTGTGCCTTCAGCGCTTCAGCAGCTCGAGCAGGGCGTCGCAGACGCGGTCGACGTCGCCGGTCGCCATCGCCGGGAACAGGGGCAGCGTGACGGTCTCGGCCCCGATCCGGGCGGCGTTCGGGAACGCCGCCGGGTCCCAGCCGAGCTGTCGATAGTAGGTGAGGCTCGCTATCGAAGGGTAGTGGACCCCGATGCCGATGCCGCGGGCCTTCATCCGGGCGATGAACTCGTCGCGCGAGTAGCCGAGCTGGCCGAAGGGCACCAGCACCGTGAACATGTGCCAGCAGTGCCCGGCGTCGCCGGCGGGCGGCAGCATGTCCGGCTCGAGGCGCGGCTCGAGCCTCTCGAAATAGTGCCGCGCGAGCGCGCGGCGCCGCGCGTTGAAGCCCTCGAGCCGGCGCAGCTGGCCGAGGCCGACCGCCGCGGCGACGTCGGTCAGGTTGTACTTGCCGCCGGCCTCGAACACATCGACGTTGCCGGCGGCGTCCTTGGTGATGCCGTGGAAGCGCTCGCGGTCGAGCGGCAGGGCGAGCGCGGCGTCGCCGAAGCTGAGCGCGCCACCCTCGATGGTGGTCATGTTCTTGTTGGCGTGGAAGCTGAACGAGACGATGTCGCCGAAGCTGCCGATCAGCCGCCCGCGATCGCGCGTGCCGATCGCGTGCGCGGCGTCCTCGATGACCCGCAGCCCCTTGGCGCGGGCCAGCGCGTTCACCGGGTCCATGTCGACCGCGAGGCCGGAGAAGTGCACCGGCATCAGCGCCCGGGTGCGCGGCGTCAGCGCCGCGGCGAAGCCTGCGGCGGTCGCGTTGCGCGAGCGCAGCTCGACGTCGACGAGCACCGGCCGGGCGCCGACCCGCACCACGACGTTGGCCGAGGCGGCGAAGGTCATGGCCGGCACCACGACCTCGTCGCCGGCGCCGACGCCGGCGGCACGCAGCGCCATCTCCATGCCGCCGGTCGCCGACGTCATGACCCGCACCTGGCGCTCGCCGCCGAGGTATGCACCGAGCGCGCGCTCGAGCTCGGCGACCCGCGGACCGGAGGTGATCCAGCCCGAGCGCAGCACCGCGACGACCTCGGCGATCGTCTCGTCGTCGATCGTCGGGCGGGTGAACGGAAGGAAGTCCTGCATGGCGGTCACCGGCGGCTGACGAACACGTTGTCGAAATCCTCGGCCAGCACGCGCATCGGCACGCCGTCGCGCGCCAGGGCGGCCGCCGTCGCGTGCGGCACCAGCGCGTACGCGCCGTCGGCGGCCTGCCAGCGGGTCTTGAACGCCTCGAGCGTCGCGAGCCCGCGCGCCGGGTCGGCGCTGAGCCCGAAGTCGAGCTCGCCGCGATAGCCGACCGGCTCGACCAGCCGGCGCGTGTAGAACGGCAGCGTCCAGTCGAAGGTATCGACGGTATAGAGCGGCGCGCCGGCAGCGAGCGGCCCGGCGGCGGCGAGCAGTGGCTTGATCGAGTAGCGCTTGGCGACGGCGGTCGCGCCGCCGGCGATCAGCGTCAGCGCCACGGCGAAGCCGGTCGCCGCCACCAGGCGCGTGGCCGCGCCCGGGCGCGCGCGCCGCAGCCACAGCGCGGCCGCGCCGCCGCCCGCCAGCAGCGCCGCGACCGCCATGAGCCACGGCGTCAGCGTCGCGAAGGTCCACGCCGGGTCGCCGCTCAGCGCCCGCCGCCCGTACACGTACAGCCCGGCGCCGATCGCCAGGCCGAGCAGCACCTGCAGCGCCGCCGCCCACTTGAGGTCGCGCGCGGCGGCCGGACCGTCGCCGGCGGCGAGCAGCGCCAGCGGCGGCAGCACCGGCACGATGTAGGGCGCGAGCTTCGAGTCCGACAGCGAGAAGAACAGCAGCGTGAAGGCGGCGCTGACCCACAGCAGGCGCGCGGCGTCGAACTGGCCGAGCGGCCGGCTGCGGCGCCAGCCCGAGCAGAGCGCACGCGCGACCTGCGGCAGCCACGGCAGCGAGCCGGCGGCGAGGATCGCGAGGAAGTACCACCACGGCTGGTAGCGGTCGTGCACCTTGGTCAGGTAGCGCTGGAAGTGCTCGCGCACGATCAGGAAGTCGAGCGCGCCCGGCTGGGCGCGCTCGACGAGCACGAACCACGGCAGCACGAGCACGAGGAACAGTGCGAGGCCCTTGCCGAGGTGCAGGTGCCGCCACGCCGCCGCGTCGCGCTGCAGGAGCGTGTAGAGCACCAGCGCCGCTCCCGGCAGCACGACGCCGATCAGGCCCTTCGTCAGCGTCGCCGCCGCCATCGCCGCCCAGCAGGCCAGCATCCAGTTGCGCGTCCGGCGCGGCGCCGCGTCGCGCTCGAGCTGCGCGAGGCAGAACGCGACCGTCGCGATCGTCAGCCAGCACGACAGGGACATGTCGAGCGTGATCAGCTGGCCCATGAACACGTACAGCAGCATGCTCGCCGCCATGGCCGCGGCGCGCAGGCCGCGCGCCGCGTCGAAGGCGCGCCGGCCGAGCAGGTAGACGAAGCCGAGCGCGACGACCGCGCTCGTCGCGGTCACGAGGCGCGCCGCCCACTCGCTGTGGCCGAAGGCGGCGAGTGCGAGCGCGGTCGCCCAGTACTGCAGCGGCGGCTTCTCCAGGTACACCAGGCCGTCGAGGTGCGGCACGGTGAAGTCGCCCGAGGCGAGCATCTCCGCCGGGATCTCGGCGTAGCGGCCCTCGTCGGGATTGAACAGCGGCCGTACGCCGAGCACCGCGAACCAGACGATGCCGCACGCGATGAGCAGCAGCGTCCAGGCACGGGTCTCGTGCCGGGCGGCGGGGTCGCGGATCATGAGGACGCAGCCAGGAGAAGCAAACGGGAATTCTACCGTCCGCGGGCCCCTGCGGGCCAGCGCGACCCGGCCGCCGGATGAAGCAACGTTAATGCGGCGCGCCGCCGCGCGCCTGGCTCGGGCACGGCGAGCCGCAGGCCGCCGCGGCGCTCAAGGCGCGCCTCGCGGCCGACCTCGGCTGGCCGGCGGTCGCCGTGGCGGCGCGCGGCGACCGCATCGGCCTCGCGGCACCGGCGTAGCGCGAGGTCGCCGCGCGAGGCCGGCGCTAGTGGACGCCGAGCACCCGCAAGACGAAGAACAGCCCGCCCGCGAACAGCGCTGCGCCGAGCGCGACGCACACCGGCAGCGTCAGCACCCACGCCAGTATGATGTTGCGGACCGTCTCCTTCTGGATGCCGGAGCCGTTCGCGACCATGGTGCCGGCGATGCCGGAGGAGAGGATGTGCGTGGTGCTGACCGGCAGCCCGAGCACGTCGGCGGCCTCGATCGTGCCGAAGGCGACGAGCTCGGCGCAGGCACCCTGGGCGTACGTCAGGTGCGCCTTGCCGATCTTCTCGCCAACAGTCACGACGATACGCTTCCAGCCGATCATCGTGCCGAAGCCGAGCGCGAGCGCCACCGCGACCTTGACCCACAACGGGATGAAGTTGGTGAGCCCCTTGAGTGCCTTCTGGTAGTCGCCGGCGGCCTTGGCATCGAGCGGCGCCGGTAGCTGCTTGCTCTTGATGAGACGGCCGAGAGTTTCCGAGACGAGGTACACATCGAGGCGCAGCGCGGTGCGCTCGGTCGGCGCCATCTTGGTCAGGTCGTCGACGCCGGCCAATCGCGTCGCGACACGGGCATTGACGGCGGCGAGCGCCGACAGCGTGGTCGGCGCGACCTTGCCGCTGCGCAGGTACTGCGTGAGCTGCTCGTGCACCGCGGTGCCATCGGCGCTCGCCGGTGCCGGCGGCGTCACCTGGTCGAGCGTGCGCGAGATGGTGGTCGAGGTCGTGGCCATCCGGTGCAGGGCGTCCGAGGAAGTGCTGAGGTCCAGGGCGTAGACGGTCGGCACGATGCCGACCAGGATCAGGACGATCAGGCCCATGCCCTTCTGGCCGTCGTTGGAACCGTGCGCGAAGCTGACCCCGGTGCAGGTCAGGACCAGCAGCCCGCGGATCCACCACGGCGGCGGCTTCGGCCCTTCGGGCGCCGTGTAGAGCTCTGGCCTGCGCACCAGGCGCTTGGCGATCAGCAGCAGCAGTCCGGCCGCTACAAAGCCGATCACCGGCGACAGGACCAGGGCCTTGACGGTGTCGGCAAGCTTGCCCCAGTTGACGCCGTCGCCGAAGGCGCTGCCGGGGCTCATGATCGAGTTCATCAGCCCGACGCCGACGATCGAACCGATGAGCGTGTGCGAGCTCGAGGCCGGCAGCCCGAGGTACCAGGTGCCGAGGTTCCAGACGATCGCCGACAGCAGCAGCGCGAACACCATCGCAAAGCCGGCGCCGGAGCCGACGTTGATGACGAGCTCGACCGGCAGCAGCGCGACGATGCCGAAGGCGACGGCGCCGGTGGAGGTCAGCACGCCGATCAGGTTCCACGTGCCGGACCAGACGACCGCTTGCGTCGGTTTGAGCGTATGCGTGTAGATGACGGTCGCGACGGCGTTGGCGGTATCGTGAAAGCCGTTGACGAACTCGAAGCTGAGTGCGAGCAGCAGCGCGAGCGCAAGCAGTACCGCGGTGGGGAGGTCGATTCCGAGGCTGGCGAGCACGGTGGGCCTTCTTATGTGGGCTTCGGACGGACGTGAGGCTAGGCGCGCGATGTGACGCTTCCGTGACAGCGGCCGCTCCCCGACGCCACGGCGCTGCTGCGGGCGTGGCGCGAGGCCACGTACACTCCGGGCGATGGGCGCACCGCTGATCGAGTTCTCGGCGACAGAGAAACTGCGGTATTTCGCGCCGACCGCGCTGTGCGCCTACCTGGCCCTGCTGTGCGTCGCGCTGGTCGTGACGTCCGCATTCGTCGTGACGCTGTCCGACGCGGTCGCGGTCGCAGCGGTCGGCGTGCTGGGCGGGCTGCTGTCCGGCGCCTTGGCGGTGGGGCTGTTTCGAATGCAGCAGCGCGACCGGCGGTACGTGACGGTCGCGACCGAGCGCGACGCCCGGCAAAATTTCGAGGCGGTCCGCAGCGCGCTCCTCGGCGCCGGCTGGCGCATCACGTGCGAGGAACCCGCCAGCCGGCTGGAGGCGCGCACGATCGGTGCCATGCAGCTCGCGGGCGAGCGCGTCGCGGTGCGGTTCTGCGGCAGCGACGTGCTCGTCGCCAGCGTCTGCGACCCTGCGGTCGGCTTCTCGCTCGCCGGCCGGCGGCGTTGCGAGCGGCATCGCGAGCGCCTGCGCCGCGCGCTCGCCGGCGCGCCACCGCGCTGACGGACGCTGCCGGCCGGTCGGCGCTGCGGCCCGGCGTCGGTCGCTTGCACGAAGTACGAATTCCGCGCCAGCGGCCGCGGTGCTACTTTTTGAGGTCACGCGGTGCGCCGCACTGGAAGGCCGGGCGGCAGTGTCGCCGCGCCCGAGCGCGCCGCGGGACGGCGCGGCCGTGCCGCGGCGTGGGATGGCGGGACGAAGGCCGCCGGCCGGGCGGCGCAAGGAGCCGAGTCATGAGCATGAAGCCGAGTCAGTGTCGCCGCGTAACGCTGGCCGCCGCGGCGGCGACGATGGCGGTCGCCTGCGGCGCCAGCGCCGCGGAACCGGCGACGGAGGTGATCGTCGAGGCGCCCAAGATCGCCCACAGCACCGAGCACGTCGCCTCGCTCGGCGCGCGGGTACAGGTGGCCTCGGTCCGCTACCGGGTCAGCTACGGCGACCTCAACCTGGCGACCCCGGCCGGAGCGCAGGTGCTCGAGCAGCGGATCCACGAGGCCGCCGCGAGGGCCTGCAAGGACATCGACGCGATCATCGCCCCGGGGCCGCCGACGCAGGACAACCCGCCGTGCGTGAAGAGCGCCGTGGACGGTGGCATGCGCCAGGCCCAGGACGCGATCGCGCTGGCGCAGAAGAAGGGCCCGTAGCGAGCCGGGCGGCCGCGACGCGACGGTACGGGCTGTCGGGCAGCGCCTGGGCCGACGGCGCGTGGCCGCCGCGGCGTCGGCCACGCGCCGCACGAGGTCCGCCCGGGAGGCGTCGCGGGGCGCTAGTATCGGTGCGGGCGTGACGGGCGGCTCCGGGCTCTTGAAAAAGCGCCCGCGGTCCGCACTGTAACGCGCGATACCCCCCAAGGCCCGTTTCGCAGCGAGCGCATGGAATACCGCGACTACTACAAGGTGCTCGGCGTGGCGCGTGGCGCCACCGCCGACGAGGTCAAGCGCGCGTACCGCAAGCTGGCGCGCAAGTTCCACCCGGACGTCAGCAAGGAGAAGAACGCCGAGGCCCGCTTCAAGGAGGTCCAGGAGGCCTACGAGGTGCTCAAGGACCCGCAGAAGCGCGCGGCCTACGACCAGCTGGGCAACGAGTTCCAGAGCGGCCAGCAGTTCCGGCCGCCGCCGGGCTGGGGCACCAACTTCGAGTTCCGCACCCCCCGCGGCGCCCGCAACGCCGGTGCCGACCCGGGCTTCAGCGACTTCTTCTCGAGCCTGTTCGGGGCGGAGACGCCGTTCGCCGAGTTCGAGGGCGGCCGCGCCGGCTTTCGCAGTCGCGGCGAGGACCACCGCGCACGCCTCGAGCTGACGGTGGAGGAGGCCTACCACGGTGGCAGCCGCGAGTTCACGCTGCAGCATCCGGAGGTGACCGGCGACGGGCACGTCGCGCTCAAGGACCGGACGTTGCGCGTGCAGATCCCGGCCGGCGTCAGCGAGGGCCAGGTGATCCGGCTCGCCGGCCAGGGCGCCGCCGGCGCCGGCGGCGGCCGGGCCGGCGACCTGCTGCTCGAGGTCGCGATCGCGCCGCACCGCCTGTACCGGCTCGAGGGGCGCGACGTGACGCTCGAGCTGCCGGTGGCGCCGTGGGAGGCCGCGCTCGGCGCGACCGTGTCGACGCCGACGCTGGGCGGCCCGGTCGAACTGCGGATCCCGGCGGGTGCGCGCGGCGGCCAGAGGCTGCGCCTGCGTGGCCGCGGGCTGCCGGGCGAGCCGCCCGGCGACCAGTACGTGTCCCTGCGGATCGTGCTGCCGCCGGCCGATACGCCGCGCGCGCGGGAGCTCTACGAGACGCTGAGCCGCGAGCTGCCGTTTGATCCGCGCGCCGAGCTCGCCGCTCCCTGACGCCGGCGCCGGTCAGCCGGCGGCGACGCCCAGCCATCGCCCGATCAGGAAGGTCGCGCCGCCCGCGAGGGCGCCGATCGCGGCCATGCGCAGGCCGCCGCGCCAGGCGCTGCGCCCGGTGAACAGGCTCAGTGCCATGCCGATCCCGAACAGCGCCGCGAGCGCGATGCCGGCGGCGGCGACCGTGGCGCGCGCGAGCGGCGCCCCGGCGAGGAATGGCACGAGCGGTACCGTCGCGCCCAGCGCGAAGGACACGAACGAGAAGCTCGCCGCGCCCCAGGGCGAGCCGAGGTCGCTCGGGTTGAGCCCGAGCTCCTCGCGCGCCAGCGCATCGAGCGCATGCTCCGGGTCCTTGATCAGCGTGTGCGCCACCGACCGCGCCTGTTCGGCGCCCATGCCGCGCGCCGCGTAGATCAGCGCGAGTTCCTCGGCCTCCTCCTCGGGATATTCCTCGAGCTCGTCGCGCTCGAGGCCGATCTGGTACTCGTACATCTCGCGCTGCGAGCGCACCGAGACGTACTCGCCGGCCGCCATCGACAGCGCACCGGCCAGCAGCCCGGCGATGCCGCTCGTGAGAACGTAGCGCGCATCGACGCCGGCGCCGGCGACGCCGAGGATCAGGCTCGCGTTCGACAGCAGCCCGTCGTTGACGCCGAACACCGCGGCGCGCAGGTTGCCGCCGCCGACGCCGCGGTGGCGCCGGCCGATGTCGTCGACGTGGGTCGGCATCGCGTGGCCGGTGATGGTCGGGGCGTTGTAGACCGACAGGCCGCGCAGCTTGAGTGCGATCAGCGCGCCGCGCATGCGCCGCGGCCCGAGCCGGTCGGTCAGGCTCGCCACCAGCCGCGCGCGCACGCTCGGCGCGAACGGCGGCACCTGGTCCAGATGCCGCGCCCAGCTGCCCGCCTGCTCCTCGGCGGCGGCGGCGAGCGCCTCGAACAGGCGCTGCTTGGGCGGATCGGGTTCGGCGACGGCGAGGCGCC
>Ga0181519_10005320_pt1 | contig 10293 bp, 11 predicted proteins | sample PEATcosm2014_Bin_26_FD_121102 | JGI IMG/M metagenome (GOLD analysis project Ga0181519, IMG submission 121102) | Peatland microbial communities from MTU Mesocosm Facility, Houghton, MI, USA - PEATcosm2014_Bin02_10_metaG | ecosystem: Environmental > Terrestrial > Soil > Wetlands > Peat | place...
CGAGCCGGCCACGAAGACGTTGGCCCCGGCCCGGCCGGCCACCTGGGCCGTGGCCTCGTCGATGCCCCCGTCCACCTCGAGGTCGACGGCCAGGCCCCGGTCAGCGATGGCCCGGCGGACCTCGACCACCTTGTCCATCACCTCGGGCATGAACGACTGGCCCCCGAAGCCCGGGAACACGGTCATGCACAGCACCAGGTCGACCTGGTGGAGGTGGGGCTCGAGGGCGGCGAACGGGGTGTCCGGGTTGGCGGCCAGCCCGGGCCGCAGCCCCAGCTGACGCATCTGGTCGACCAGCTCGTCGGTGCCCCCGATCTCGACGTGCACGGTGCAGCCGTCCGCCCCGGCCCGGGCGAACGCCTCGAGGTACTGGCCCGGGTTGGTCATCATCAGGTGGCAGTCGAAGTACAGGCCGGAGTGGCGGCGCAGCGCCTCGACCACCGGCGGCCCGATGGTCAGGTTGGGCACGAAGTGGCCGTCCATCACGTCGACGTGCAGCCAGTCGGCGGCCGGCGAGACCTCTCCGACCGCCTCGGCCAGGGCCCCGAAGTCGGCCGACAGCACCGACGGGGCGACCTTGACGGCGCCGAACGGACCCGGGTCACCGACCATCCCCCCAGCCTACGGCCTCGGGCCATCCCGCCGGCCGACCCGGGCACCCGGTCCCGGCGATCACTAGGCTCGCTCCATCTCGCCCGTCACCCGGTTCCACCACGCCAACCTGGCCGTCGCCCTCGGGGGCATCGACGCCGAGGCCACCTGGCTGGTCGACGTCATGGGCTACCGCCGGCTGCCCAGCCCCGACGAGTTCCCCACGGCCTGCTGGTTCGAAGCCCCCGACGGCACCCAGATCCACCTGAGCCAGGACCCCGACCACCGGCCGGCCGCCCGGGCCCACGTGGCCGTGGTGGTCGACGACGTGACCGCCCTGCGCAGCCACCTGGCCCAGCTGGACCAGCCCCACGAGGTCGTCGAGCGGCCGGACATCACCGTGGTCCTGTGCACCGACCCGGCCGGCAACCGCTGGGAGCTGCGCTCCCGGGCCTGAGTCGGCCGGGCGGCCCGCCGGCGACGGCCGAGGCCGGGCCCGCTGGTACATTTCGGCCATGGCCGCCGATGAGTCGCCGTCCCCGGCGCCGTTCTCGCCGGCCGGCCCCGCGCCCGCCGGCCCCGTCCCTCCCGGCCCCTTCCCGGCCGACGTGGTCGACCTGACCGGTCTGGTGGCCCTGGTCACCGGGGCCGGGTCGGGCATCGGGCGAGCCACGGCGGCCCGGTTGGCCCGCCGGGGGGCGGCCATCGCCTGCGCCGACATCGACCCGGCGACCAACGAGGCCACCGCCGAAGCCCTGCGCCGGTCCGGGGCGGCGGCCGGGGCCGTCGAGACCGACGTCCGCCGGCCCGAGAGCGCCGAGCGGGCGGTGGCGTGGACCGTCGAGCGCTTCGGGCGGATCGACATCGTGGTCAACGGGGCCGGCATCTACCCCTTCTCGATGGCGCTGGACACGACCGTGGAGGTGTGGGACGACGTCCAGGCGACCAACGTCCGGGGCACCTTCCTGATCGCCCGGGCCGGCGCCCGGTGCATGATCGAGGCCGGCCGGGGTGGGGCCATGGTCAACATCGCCTCCCGCCAGGCCTTCCAGCCCACCGTCGGGCTGGGCCACTACGCGGCGTCCAAGGGGGCGATCGTGGCCCTGACCAAGACCCTGGCCCTGGAGTGGGCCCCCCACGGCATCCGGGTCAACGCCGTGGCCCCGGGGGCCACGGTGACCGAAGGGACGGCCAAGGTGGCCCGCCGGCTGATGGACGACGCCGGGCCCGAGGCGGCCGACGGGTTCGCCCGGGCGGCGGCCCGGATCCCCCTGGGCCGGGCGGCCCAGCCCGAGGAGATGGCCGCCATCATCGAATTCCTGGCTTCGCCGACCTCGTCGTTCATGACCGGGACCACCGTCCTGGCCGACGGCGGGACCACGCTGTCCTAGCGGCCGGCCGGCCGATCAGGCGCCCTCGGCCGGATCCGGCCCCGGGGTCTCGTCCAGGTGGAAGGTGAACAGGCGATCGGCGTCGATCCGGGCGTAGACCGAGCCGGCCATGACGTCCTCCCACCCGGGCCCGAAGCGGGGGACGTAGATGTCGAGCAGGGTGCGGCGGAGACCGGCGTGGGCCGGGTCGGCGACATCGATGACGGTGGCCCGGCCGTGCGCCGTCACCGCCAGATGCTCACCGGGCAGGTGGGTCGCGCTGACCTGGGGTCGCATCCGGATGTGGCCGATCCGGACGGCGTCGGGGGCCGAGCCGAAGTAGAAGGCGCCCCGGTAGAAGATCCCGTCTACCGGCCCGATCAGGGGTCGACCGTCGGCGGTCACCGTGGCCAGGGCCAGGAGCGACATGCCCGACAGCCGGGCGCACAGCTCGGCCGCGCTGAGCCGCCGGTCGGCCGTGATGACCCGGGCCAGGTGGGGCCGGGCGGCGGCCGAGCTGGCCTCCAACAGGGCCTGCAGGGCGACCAGGTCGTCGGGCGTCTCCTCCACGCCGTCAGTCTGCCCGGGCCGGCGCCGCCCGGCCGCCCACCAGGCCGACGACCCTAGAGGCCGACGACCCTAGAGGCCGACGACCCTAGAGGCCGACGACCCTAGAGGCCGACGACCCTAGAGGCCGACGCGCTGGTCGATCAGCTCGCGGATGACATCGGCGTGGCCGTTGTGCCGGGCGTACTCCTCGATCATGTGGACGTAGATCCACCGCAGCGAGCACGGCTGGCCGTCCTTCAGTCCGGTGTCGTCGAGCCGGCGGCCGGCGGCGGCGGCCCGGCTGGCCTGGCACTCGGCCTCCCAGGTGGCCCGGTCGGCCTCCCAGTCGGCACCGTCCAACGGGACCAGCTCGCTGTCCTCGACCTCGGGGTCGGCCCAGATGAAGGGGGCCCCGGGATCCCGGCCCAGCGTCCGCCGGAACCAGCCCCGCTCGACCTCGGCCATGTGGCGCACCAGGCCGTGGAGGGAGAGCAACGAGGTCGGGATGGGCCGGCGCTGGCGACCGGCGTCGTCGAGGCCCTCGCACTTGAGGAGCAACGTCATCCGGTGGTACTCGAGCCAGGCCTCGAGCATCGCCCGCTCGGCCAGCGCGTACGCCGGCTCCTGGCGGCGGGGGTCCTCGAGTTCTCCGACCATGGGCGCCTCTCCGTGGGTCCGGGTCGCTCCACGGTGATCGTACGGGGCCGTCGGGGCCCGCCGGACGCCGGCCCGGTCCGACCCGGCTCCCGAGGACCGGGGGGCCCCGGCCGGCGGCCGGCGGTCGGCGGTCGGCGGTCGGCGGTCGGCGGTCGGCGCCCCGGGCTATCGGGCGGCCGGACCGCCCAGCCGCTCGTCGGCCGCCGGGCGGGCCCCCCGCAACCAGTCGGTGGCGGCCACCGCACCCCGGCCCTCGGGCTGGACCAGGACCAGACGGAGCACCCCCCGACCGGTGGCCACCAGGTCGCCCCGCAGCGCCCCCGGTGGTCCCTCCCCCACCCCGACCCCCGGTGAGCCGGCCGGCCCGGGCTCGGGACCGGGCTCGACCACCTGGGCCTCGAGGACCCGCAGGCGCCGGCCCCGGAAGGTCGTCCAGGCCCGGTCCAGCCGGACCACCCGGCTCAGCTGCTCGGCCGGCTCGGTGAAGTCCAGGGCCAGCTCCTCGGGGGCGATCTTCTCGGCGTAGGTGGGCTCACCGACCTGGGGCTCGGGATCGCCCATGGCCCCCGGTCCGCCGGCCAGCAGGTCGACCAGCTGCTCGGTGCCCACGGCCACCAGCCGGTCCCGGAGCGGGCCCAGGTGCTCCCCGGGCCCGATCGGCACCTCGACCCGGCGGTAGACGGGTCCGGTGTCCAGGGCCTCTTCGAGGGCCATGACGCAGACCCCGGTCACCGGGTCGCCGGCCAGGATGGCCCGCTCGACCGGGGCCGCCCCCCGCCACCGGGGCAGCAGGGAGAAGTGCAGGTTGACCATGGGCACGGCCTCGAGGACCCGTGCCGGGACCAGGCGCCCGTAGGCCACCACCACCCCGAGCTCGACCCCGGCGCCCACCACGTCGTCGATGCGCTCGGTGACCGGCAGGCCGAGCTCGGTGGCCGCCGCCTTGAGCGGGCTGGGTAGCAGAGCCGAGCCCCGGCCCCGCCGGCGGTCGGCCCGGCTCACCACCAGGGCGATGTCGTGGCCGGCCCGGTGGAGGGCCCGCAGCGGGGGCACGGCCAGCTCGGGGGTGCCCAGGAAGGCCAGACGGCTCATGGTCGAGGACCGATCCGGGCCGGGGCCCGGCCTCAGTCGCGCAGCAGGACCGAGAGCCCGTCGGGGTCGGCGGCCAGGTCGCGGGCCCGGGCCCGGAGGATGCGCTTGGCCTCCCGGCGCTGCTCGGGGTCGAGATGCTGGACCAGCAGCACCCCGTCGAGGTGGTCGACCTCGTGCTGGAGGCACCGACCCTCCAGGGTGTCGGCCTCGATCGAGATCTCGTTGCCGTCGAGGTCCAGGCCGACCAGGTGGACCCGGTCGGGCCGGACGATGGGCCAGTTCAGCCCGGGCACCGAGAGACATCCCTCGTCGTAGACCCACTCGCCGTCGCTCTCGACGATCCGGGGGTTGATGACCGTCCGGGGGCCGTCGCCGACGTCGTAGACGAAGAGCCGGCGCCGCACCCCGATCTGGTTGGCCGCCAGACCCGAGCCCGGCGCGTCGTACATGGTCTCGAGCATGTCCTCCACCAGCTTGGCCAGGGCGCCGTCGATGTCGACGACGTCGGGCACCGGGGAGTTGAGGACGGGGTCGCCGTAGGTGCGGATGCGGTAGCTGGCCACCCCACCATGGTAATTGCCGGCCGGGGCCGGGCCGGCCACACCGGCCCGGAGGACCGCCGGCCCTACAGGCTGACCGGATCGACCTCCACCCGGACCCGGCGGGGACGGTCGGCGGCGGCCAGGCCGTCGCACAGCCGCCGGTGGTCGGGGGCCCGGACCAGCCAGCGGCCCTCGCCCAGGGCGGCCACCTCGAGCCCGGCCGGCCCGGCGGCCAGGGCCTGGGCCAGCTCGGCCGCCTGCTGGCCGGTCACCAGGGCCAGGGCGCTGGCCGGCGGCAGGTCCAGCTCGGCCCGGAGAGCCCGCTCGGGGCCGGCCAGCCGCCCCGGGTCGCCGTGCACGGCGGCGGCCAGCACCGGGTGGTCGGGCAGGCGCGTCTGGACCAGGACCCGGCCGGCCCCCCGGGCCCGGCCGCCGACCAGCCGGGCCGCCCGGGCCACCAGGCCCAACGCCTCCTCATGGGCCACGAAGCGGGCGGCCAGCAGGTGCTGGTCGAAATCCAAGAAGGCCACCCCGGCGGCCCGCCGCACCCGGTGCAGGACGGCCTCGGTGCCCACCAGCACGGCCGCCGCCGGCACCTCGGCGGCCGGACCCGACACCTCGCCCACCGGCCGGCCGAAGAGGGCCTCGAGCTCCTCGCGGACCCGGGACACCCCGACCCGGAGCGCCTTCAGGCGGGTCCGACCGCACCCGGCGCACACCACCGGTCGTTCGGCGCCGCAGTGCCGGCACACCAGGCGCCCGGCCGGGCCCTCGCCCGCCTCCCCGGCCCGGCCGGCCGGCGCCGGCTCGGCCACCACCTGCTCGACCGGCCGGCCGCAGTGCTCGCACCGGGTCAGCTCGCCGCACCCGGCGCAGGCCAAGAGGCGGGCCCGGCCGGTCCGGTTGATCACGCACACGTAGGGGCTGGTCGGGCCGGCCGACCGGTCCAGGCTGTCGGACACCGCCCGGACCAGCTCCTCGGAGTAGAGCCCGCTGCGGGGGTCGGCCGACCGACGGTCGACCACGGTCAGGGCCGGCCAGCCCCGGCGCTCCAGGTCCCGGGGCGGCACCCACAGGTCGGCCTGGGCCAGCTGCACGGCGGTCGGGCAGGGCGAGACCCACAGGCAGGGCGCGCCGGCCCGGGCCGCCCGCTCGGCCACCACCGCGCCGGCGTCGAAGGTCGGGGCCCGCTCCTCGCGGTAGGCCTCGTCGTGGGCGTCGAGGACGACCGCCGCCCCGAGGCCGGGCAGCGGGGCCCAGGCGGCGGCCCGGGCCCCCACCACCACCGGCCAGCCGGCGGCCGCCCGGGCCCACTGGTCGGCGGACCGGGCCACCGGGACCCCCCGGTCGGCCAGCCGCCCGGCCAGCCGCTCGGCCCCGGCCAGGCTGGGGGCGAGCACCAGCACCGGCCCCCGGGCCGACCGTCGGGCGTCCTCGACCACGTCGGCCAACAGGGGCAGGAGGTCGGCGTCGGGGGGCAACCGGACCACCGTGGGCCGGGCCGACCCCACGTCAGCCAGCCGGGGATGGTGGTGCCCACCGGCCGGCGCCGGCCGCTCGGCCAGCGACCACGAGCCGGGGGCCGGGGCGGCCGGGAGGCCGGTGACGATGCGGGGCGGCGAGGCGGTGCGCAAGAAGCTGGCCACCGGGCCGGCCCAGCGCCAGGCCGCCCACTCGGCCAGGCCCACCACGGCCGGCGGCGGGCCGAGGCCCGAGACCGAGAGCAGCGGGGCCAGCTCGACCCCGGGCGGGGGGTCGGGGGCCTGGTCGACCACCCAGGCCCCGACCCGGCGCCCGTGCAGGGCCACCCGGACCCGGGTCCCCGGGCGGAGCGGCCCGGCCGGCGACAGCGCCTCGGGCACGGTGTAGTCGAAGCGGCGGGTGATGGCCGGGACGTCCGGCACCACCCGCACCACCGGGGGGTCGCTCAGAGGGCGAGGGCCCGGCGCAGGTCGTCCACCCGGGGCGTGGCCTCCCACGTGAACTCCTTGTCGGGCCGGCCGAAGTGACCGTAGGCGGCGGTGCGCCGGTAGATCGGCCGGAGCAGGTCGAGGTCCCTGATGATGGCCGCCGGCCGCAGGTCGAAGATCTCGTCGACCGCCCCGGCGATGCGCTCGGGGTCGACCGACTCGGTGCCGAAGGTCTCGACCAGCAGCGACACCGGGCGGGCCATGCCGATGGCGTAGGCCACCTGGACCTCGCAGCGCCGGGCCGCCCCGGCCGCCACCACGTGCTTGGCCACCCAGCGGGCGGCGTAGGCGGCCGAGCGGTCGACCTTGGACGGGTCCTTGCCCGAGAAGGCGCCGCCGCCGTGGCGGGCCATGCCCCCGTAGGTGTCGACGATGATCTTGCGGCCGGTCAGCCCGGTGTCGGCGTGCGGCCCGCCCAGCTCGAAGGTGCCGGTCGGGTTGGCCAGGATGCGCAGGCCCGAGGTGTCGAGGTCGGTCGGGAGCAGCGGGTTGATCACGTGCTCGCGCAGGTCGGGCAGGAGCAGGGTCTCGAGGTCGATCCCCGGCTGGTGCTGGGTCGAGATCAAGATGGTCGACAGCGAGACCGGCCGGCCGGCCTCGTAGACCACGCTGACCTGGGTCTTGCCGTCCGGGCGGAGGTAGGGCAGCACGCCGACCCGGCGGACCTGGGACAGGCGCTGGGCCAGCCGGTGGGCCAGCCACACCGGGAGCGGCATCAGGTCGGGCGTCTCGTCGCAGGCGTAGCCGAACATCATCCCCTGGTCGCCGGCCCCCTGGGCGTTGAGCTGGTCCTCGCCCCCGGCCCCGGTGCGCAGCTCGAGGGCGGAGTCCACCCCCTGGCCGATGTCGGGGGACTGCTCGTCCAGGGCCACCATGACGCCGCAGGTCTTGCCGTTGAAGCCGTAGGCGTCGTTGTCGTAGCCGATGTCGCACACCGTCTGGCGGACCAGCGAGGGGATGTCCACGTAGGTCTCGGTCGTGACCTCCCCGGCCACCACGACCAGGCCGGTGGTCAGCAGCGTCTCGCAGGCCACCCGGCTCTTGGGGTCCCCGGCCAGCAGGGCGTCGAGCACCGTGTCGGAGATCTGGTCGGCCATCTTGTCGGGATGGCCCTCGGTGACCGACTCGCTGGTGAAGGTCGTTCTCACGGTGTCCTCTCTCGTCGGAGTTGGCCGATCACCCTATCCAACACGGCATCGGCCACCGCCCGTTTGGACATGAGGGGCACCGCCTCGGCTCCGCCCTCACGGTCCAAGATGGTGACCACGTTGGTGTCGTGGTCGAAGCCGGCCCCCGGGGCGGTCACGTCGTTGACCACCAGCAGGTCGACGCCCTTGCGCTCGAGCTTGGCCCGGCCCCGGGCCAGCGGGTCGTCGGTCTCGGCGGCGAAGCCCACCAGGACCTGCCCGGGGGTCCGGGCCCGGGCCAGTCCCGACAGGATGTCGGGAGTGGGCTCGAGCACGACCTCGGGCACGCCGTCGGCCTTGGCCAGCTTGTGCCCGGCCGGCGCCTTGGGCCGGAAATCGGCCACCGCGGCGGCCATGATGACCACGTCGGCCCCGGGCGCCTCCCGGCCCAGGACCGCCTCCATCTGGGCCGCCGTCTCGACCGGCACCACGCCGATCCGGTCGGCCAGATCGGCCGGCACGGCCAGCGAGGCCGAGGTCACCAGGGTGACCTGGGCCCCCCGCCCGGCCGCCGCCTCGGCCAGGGCGTGGCCCTGCTTGCCCGACGACCGGTTGGTGAAGACCCGCACCGGGTCGAGCGGCTCGCGGGTGCCACCGGCCGAGACCACCACCCGGAGGCCGGCCAGATCGGCCGGCCGACGGGTCCCGGTCCCGGCGCCCAGGAGCGTCAGCACCCGCTCGACGATGGTTCCCGGTTCGGCCAGCCGGCCGGCCCCGGCGTCGCCGCCGGCCAGCCGACCCTCCTCGGGCGGAACCACCACCACGCCCCGGCGCTCCAGCAGGGCCAGGTTGTCGCCGACCGCCGGGTGCTCCCACATCTCGGTGTGCATGGCCGGGCAGACGACCACCGGGGCCCGGGTGGCCAGCAGGGTGGCGGTCAGCAGGTCGTCGGCCAGGCCGTGGGCGTAGCGGGCCAGCAGGTCGGCGGTGGCCGGGGCGACGACGATCAGATCGGTCCCCTGGCCCAGCCGGGTGTGGGGAATGGGCGACGACTCGTCCCACAGGCTCGTCTGGACGGGCTCGGAGGCCAGGGCCGAGAAGGTCACCTCACCGACGAACCGCCGGGCGCTCTCGGTCATGACCGGGGTCACGTGGACCCCGGCGTCGACCAGGCGACGGCAGACCTCGACCGCCTTGTAGGCGGCGATCCCTCCGCCCACCCCGAGCACCACCCGCCAGGGCATGGCCGGGCGATCCCGGTGTCCGGCCGTCAGTCCCCGGGGACCGGTCAGCCGGCCGTCGGGCCGTCGTCGACGATGACCGGGTCCTCGCCGAAGGCCCCGCCGGCCAGCGCCGCCTCGCCCGCCTCGGCCAAAGCCTTGGCCTCGGCTTCGGCCAGCTCGGCCGCCTCGGCCTCGGGGTCGGGCCGCGTGTAGATCGCCTTGCCCGCCGCCACCTCTTCGAAGGCGATGGACAGCGGCTTGCCCGACACCGAGGTGACCTGGGGCGGCACGACCCGGCCCAGGCCCTCGCCCAGGCTGTTGTAGTAGGCGTTGACCTGGCGGGCCCGAGCCGATCCCAGGGCGACCAGGGTGAACTTGGAGTCCACCTTGTCGAGGAGGTCCTCGATCGGCGGGTCCATCAACGTCATTCGGCCTTTGGCCATCAGGTGTCCTCCGGATTGGGCTCGCCCGCCACCGCTGAAGCCCGGCGGGCGGCTCGCGCGGCCTCCACTATACCGGCCACGCCGGCCACGGCCCGTTCTACCTCGTCGTTCACCACCACATGACCGGCCAGCTGGCGGCCCAGCCGCTCCTCCTCGACCGCCTTGTCGAGTCGCCGGGCCACGTGGGCCTCGTCGTCGCCCCGGGCCCGCAGCCGCTCCGCCTGGACCTCGGGCGACGGGGGCACGAGCAGCACGACCAGGGCGTCGGGGTCCAGGTCGAGCACCTGGCGGGCCCCTTGGATGTCGATCTCCAAGAGCACGTCGGACCCCGGGGGCGGGGTGGGCCGGGGCGTCCCGTAGCGCTGGCCCAGGAACTCGGCCCACTCCACGAACCCACCGGCCGCCGCGTGGGCGTCGAACGCCGCCCGGTCGACGAACACGTAGGCGTCCGGAGCCTCGCCCGGGCGTCGGGCCCGGGTCGTCCAGGACCGGCTGAGCCAGAGCGCGGGGTCCCGGGCCACCAGCTGCTCGGCCACCGTGCCCTTCCCGGCCCCGCCGGGGCCGATGAGCACGATGGTCAGTGGATCAGCGGGCAGTCTCTCGCAGCAGGTCGGCGCGCTGCTTGGCCCCCAGGCCCTGGAGGCGTCGGCTCTCGCTGATGCCCACGGTCTCCATCAGGCGGCGGGCCTTCACCTTGCCCAGACCGGGCAGGGACTCGAGCACCGAGAC
>Ga0181519_10005321_pt1 | contig 10293 bp, 5 predicted proteins | sample PEATcosm2014_Bin_26_FD_121102 | JGI IMG/M metagenome (GOLD analysis project Ga0181519, IMG submission 121102) | Peatland microbial communities from MTU Mesocosm Facility, Houghton, MI, USA - PEATcosm2014_Bin02_10_metaG | ecosystem: Environmental > Terrestrial > Soil > Wetlands > Peat | place...
CAGCGCCATGCTGCCGCTGTTCTCAGTGCTCGCCATGCTGCTCTTGCGCGGCGGCAAGCGATTGAGCCTGGCACTTTTCACCGAGACCCCGCCGACGGCTTTTGCGACGGGTGGCGGTTTCGGCAACGCGATCGTCGGCACGCTGGTAATGGTCGGCATCGGAGCTGTGATCGCCATCCCCTTTGGCATCCTGGCAGCGGTCTTCCTGGCCGAGTTTTCGCCGGACTCGAAGACGGCTCAAGCCGTGCGGTTTTGTGCGAAGTTGCTGACCGGGCTGCCGTCGATTCTGGCCGGCGTGTTCGCCTACGCGGTGGTCGTGCTGACGACCGGCGGCTTCTCGGCCCCGGCCGGCGGCGTGGCCCTGAGCCTGCTGATGGTCCCGATCGTGATGCTCACGGCCGAAGAGGCCATCCGCATGGTTCCCTCGCGGATGCGCGAAGCGGCCATCGGCATGGGCTGCACGCCGACGCAGGTCGTGTGGCGGGTTCTGCTGCCGACGGCGCTGCCCGGCATTTTGACTGGCGTAATGTTGTCGATTGCTCGCGCGGCGGGCGAAACGGCTCCGTTGATCTTCACGGCCCTGTTCAGTAGCAGTTGGTTGCTCAATCACGGCAAGCTCGAACTGATGGAGCCGACGGCCTCGCTGGCCGTGCTGATCTACAACTTCTCCGGCATGCCGGCTGAGAACCAGATCGAACTGGCCTGGTCGGCGTCGCTGGTGCTCGTGCTGTTGGTGTTGGCTTTGAACCTGGTCGGTCAATATTTCTCGACGCGCACGATTACGCGCTGAGTTCGCATTCCCTGCTAGAAATCACATTCCCGGCTGCTTAGGAGTTCTTCCGATGGTCGTCGTCAAGCATCAACCGGCGGTAGCGCTTCCGGCCTTGGCCAACCCGCTGATCGACTGCCGTATCTCTTCGCTGCACTACGGCACGTTCAAAGCCTTGCGCGATACTCACATCCCGATCCATCGCGGCACGATCACGGCCTTCATCGGCCCGTCCGGCTGCGGCAAGAGCACGGCCCTGCGTTGTCTCAACCGGATGAACGACCTGGTGCGGGGCTTCCGCTTCGAGGGCGAAGTGCGGTTCCGCGGCCGCGACATCTACCACCGCTCGATCGACCCGGTGGCCGTGCGGCGCTACATCGGCATGGTCTTCCAGCAGCCGAACCCGTTCGCCATGAGCATCTACGACAACGTGGCGTTCGGGCTGCGGATCAACCGTTTCAAGGGGAGCATCGCCGAGAAGGTCGAATCGGCTCTGAAGGGGGCAGCCCTGTGGGACGAAGTCAAAGACAAGCTCCGCAACAGCGGCCTGTCGCTCTCGGGCGGTCAGCAGCAGCGGCTGTGCATTGCCCGGGCGATCGCCACGGAGCCTGAAGTGCTGTTGATGGACGAGCCATGCTCGGCGCTCGACCCGATCGCCACGCGGCGGATCGAGGAGCTGATGCAGGAGCTGAAGAAGCGGTTCACGATCGCAATCGTGACGCATAATCTGCAACAGGCCAAGCGCGTCGCCGACAAGACGGCGTTCATGTACGTCGATACGAGCGCCGGCGGCCGGACCGGCTACCTGGTCGAGTACAGCGACACGCACGAGCTGTTCGAGAACCCGCGAGAGCGTCACACGCAGGAATACATCCGCGGCGAGTTCAGCTAGGAAGAAGTGGTGATTGATGAACGAAGAGTGATGAGTTGAAGGCGGAATGCATCAACTCATCACTTTGCACTCATTACTCATCACTTCCTATTCCGGCAGCCCCTTGCCGCGCGTCTCGGGGGCGATCCAGATCAGCCCGATGCCGACGACGTAGATCAACGCCATCAGCGAGCAGGCCAGCGGCTGGCCGGTCAGCTCGCGACCGAAGATCGTCATCTTGTGGGCGAACAGGTTCGATACCTGCAGCACGCCGACCGCGGCCAGGATACGGCCGAAATTGAAGCCGAATCCCTGCCCAGTGGCCCGCACGTTGGTGTGGAACAGTTCGGGCAAGTAGAGCGGCAACCAGCCATAGAACGACGCGCTGCACGCGCCGGCCAGGAACATCGTGACGAAGAAGTAGACGGTGCCGTACGTGTTCACGTCGTTGGTCAGATAGAAGACCCAGACCGAAACCAGGGCCGTGACGCAAAGCAGCGTGTACGCGAAGCGCCGGCCGAGCCAGTCGCCCAAGAGCGCGGCGACGATCGTCCCGACGATCGCCCCGATCGACGACCAGATCTGGGTCCATTCGGCGGCGCCGGCCACTTGTCCACCGGCCAGTTTGGCCAGGCCGTCGGCCCACTTGGGCGCCCACTGGGTTGTTCCCCAGGTGCCAAGCAGGGCCACGGCGCTTAGGCCGGCGGCGAGCATCATCTTCGCCAGGGTCGGCTTCCAATCGCGCGAGTGGTCATCGCCAACCCGCGTGCTGCGTTGCAAGTAGCGCATTACTGGATAGGTGTAGCCCAGGACGGCGATGACCAGGCCGGTGAGCGTGCCGGCGGCGCGGATCAGCGTGGAAAACTCGGAGGCCCAGACGTAGACGATCAGCATTGGGCCGAGCGCCCCGACGAGCACGCCCAACAGATCGACGGCGGCCCAGTTCGAAGTGGCTCCCGAGCGTTTCTCTTCTTCCCACTTGTGGCTTTCGGGCACGAACGTCTGGATGAAGAGCGTGAGCAGGGCGGGCGTCACGCCGAGCATCATCATGATTCGCCAGCCGTTGTTGTGTAGCAGCGTGTCGGTGAGGGCCTGGGAGACGCCGATCGCCGGCAGCCAACCACCGAGGTCAGCCAGAATGGTTGCCAGGTAAATGCCGACGAAACCGACGAGCATGTAGCCGACGTTGGCAGCCGCTCCGATCAGCCCAGCCATGAACGTGCGCGAGCGATTGGGCCAGACTTCCATGACCAGCGCCACGCCGAGCGACCATTCGCCCCCCATGCCGAGCGCGGCGACGAACCGCATCACGCCCAACTGCCAGGCTTGCTGCGAGAAGCCACACAGGCCGGTGAACAGAGCGTAGACGAGCACGCTGAGCGTCATGGCCCGCACACGGCCGATACGATCGCCCAGCCAGCCGAAGACGACGCCGCCGGTGGCCGCACCGACGAGGAACCCGGCCGTGATGATGCCGAACCAGAGATCCCGGCTGCCGGCCTCGCTGACCGGAATCAGGTCTTCGAGCGCGCGTCGACCGACGAGCGAGAAGACGCCCATTTCCGCCCCGTCGAACATCCAGCCCAGCAGGGCGGCCGTCAGGGCCGTCCACTGCCCGAAGTTGATCCGGCCGCTGTCGGCGGAGGTCGCCACCGTGCGTTCCAACGGGTCGTGCAGGAGATCGCGTCCGGCCATGTGAAGGTCCTTCGGGCGAAGCGTGAATGAAGCTGCGGAGCGGGCGAAACGTCAGTCAGCCAGGTCGTGTTCGGGCGGTTCAGGGAGCCAGAAACTGGCAACCAGGCCGATCGCATAAACGGCGAAGCCAACCCCGGCCGCCACGAACGCCGTCTTGGTCGGTTGGCTGCCACCGGGGATAAACGACTGGGCAGCCAGCATGCTTGTGAACCAAGCGCACGAGGTGCCGATCATGCGTCCGCCGATGTTCGCTGCGAAGCTTTCGCCGGTCCCGCGCAAGTGAACCGGATAGACGCGAGGCAGGTAGTTGCCCCAAAAGCTGAACTGGGCCACGGTCAGGAACCCGGCTAGGAAGATGCCTAGGTACAGTGCATTGAGACTCGTCGTCGCGGCCCAGGCAAAGACGATTGGGATCACGATCAAGCCTGGAATCTGGAAGATCCGCAGCAGTTTACGCCGGCTGACGATTCGCACGGCCAGGATGGCCAACACGAACCGGCCGAGCAGACCACCGACTTCTTGGACCTTGGTCACGTCGCTGGCCGCGGCCTGGGGGATCTTCTTCTTCAGCTTCGGGTCTTTCTCGTTTTCGACGCGCTCCTTGACCTCGGGCAGTCCAGGCACGATTTGCGTGACCTGCTGAATGGCTCCGAACGCTGCACCGTAGCTGCAAGCGAACATCAGGGCCGTGACGAGCGTCGTGCGACGCAGCCCGGGCGCGAACAACTCGGCGAAGCTCGGGCGCTTCAGCGTGCCGGCCGTTTTCTTCTGCTGCCATTTGGGCGATTCGGGCAGGAACGGCCGGATGAGGATCAGCGGAATCGCTGGAATCAGTCCACTCATCAGCGTGTAGCGCCAGGGCGCGTGCGTCTCCTTGATCGTGCCCAACAGGCCCGCCAGGGCTTCGGGAATGCCGATGGCTGGCAGCCGGTCGCTGTAATGAATGGCCAGCCCGTTGGCTCCGGCGACGAGCAACCCGCCGATCGAGGAGAAGGCTTGGGTATAACCGAGGACGCGTTCACGCTGCTTTGGATCGTCGAACAGTTCGGCCAGCCAGGCGACTGCCGCCACGAACTCGACGCAGACGCCGATGAAGGTCGTCGAACGCAGGAACAGCAACATGCCGATCGACGTCGAAAACCCGGCCGCCAGCGCCGAGAAAGCATACAGCAGAATGCTGCCGGTGAGCACCCGACGGCGCCCGAGCCGGTCGGTGAGATAGCCGCCCAGCAAGCCGAACAGGCCGCCGGCAAACGCCGGGATGTAGAACATGCGTCCGACCCACATCTGGAATTCGGGCGTGCCTGGCGCGGCGTGGGCCAATTCGGCCAAGGCCGGTGGCAGCACCAGCGGCAGCATCAGCAGCTCGTAGATGTCGAAGGCGAAGCCGATCGACGCGATGATGCAGATCAACCACTCGGTGGCGGTCAGACGCGGACTACTCGAAGCCGAAGCGTTCATACAGGGAGGTTCTCGACGAAGTGACCAGCGGCGAAAGGCAAATCGGCCCCACAGGCCGGGCAGGAATGAATTCGTCAATGCTAGCCACCGCCGGAGCGCGAAACAAGCGCGCGGTCCGATTCTTGGCGATCGTCGGGCAGCCAGAGCCAGTAGCCTTTGCCCGACCGGCAGCCTCTGGCCCGACCGCCGGTCGCCGCACGATACAACCGTACATCCGGGGCGATGTTCGTCCCGCTGGTAGACATCCCAGCGAAAACATGCGACGATTCGGCGAGTCGCCGCCTACTTGCTTCTACGAGACCGTCTATGCCCACCGTGCTCGTCGTCGACGATTCGCCGGTCGACCGCCGGCTGGCGGGCAGGTTGCTGGAGCGCAATCCGCAATTGGCGGTCGATTACGCGGCTCACGGGGTCGAAGCGCTGCGCAACATGGAGTCGCGCCGGCCCGATCTGGTGCTGACCGATCTCCAGATGCCGAACATGGATGGCCTGCGGCTGGTCGAGGCCGTCCGCCGGCTGTATCCGGGTCTGCCGGTGGTCATCATGACGGCCCACGGCAGCGAAGATGTCGCCGTCAAGGCGCTGATGTCGGGGGCGGCGGGATTCGTCCCCAAGGGCGGCTTGAATCGGATCCTGGTCGATACGGTCGAAAGCGTGCTGGCCCTGGCGCATCAGCAACAAGCGTCAGATCGGCTGGTGGGGTGCGTCGAACGCGGCGAGCTGCTGCTACGACTGCCCAGCGATCCGGCCCTGATTCCCGTCCTGGCCGATCGTGTGCGGCTACTGGTGTCGACGCTCGGACTGGTCGATCAGACCGGCAGCGTACGCGTGGCTGTGGCGTTCGAAGAAGCGCTGCGCAACTCGCTGTACCACGGCAACCTCGAGCTGTCGATCGACGAAATCGTCCAGGTCTCCGCCAAGCAAACGGCCGCGGCGGCATTGCCCGAGCGACTCAGCTCCGAGCAGCGTGCGCGTTCGATCGGCGTGCGAGTTGCCTTCTCGCGCGAGCAAATCGAGCTGGTGATCACCGACCAGGGGCAGGGCTTCGATCCGGCGCAGTTCCCCTCGCCCGACGATCCGCTCAACTTCTCGGGGAGCGAGGAGCGTGGGCGGGGCCTGGTGCTGATGCGGATCTTCATGGACGAAGTGACGTTCAACGCGGCCGGCAACGAAGTGCGGCTGGTCAAGCGTTGCGAAGTCGGTTGATCCCAGGCCGAAGCTCGGTCAAAAGTGGGACAGCAACCGGCTGCGTCTGAGCCAGTCCCCGTTTTGTCCGACAGCTCTCTAGGCCTTCTTCGTCTTACCGGCGTCGAGCTTCGCGGCCTGCTCGAGATCGGCCTGGGCTTCGTTCTCATGCCCTTGTTGCCGATGGACGGCCGCACGCGAGCGGTAGGCGTTCACGTGGTTCGGGTCGAGTTCGATCACCTTGGTGAAGTCGGCCAGGGCCTCGTCGAGCTTCGATAGGCCGAGTTCGGCCGCGCCGCGGTTGTAGTAGGCCTGGGCGAACTTCGGTTCGAGCCGAATGGCCTGGGAATAGTCGGCCAGAGCCCCAGCCAGGTTCTGCTGCTTGCGCCGCAGTACGCCCCGATTGTTGTAGGCCTCGGCATACTCGGGATCGAGGCGAATGGCATCGTCGAAATCGGCTCCTGCGCCCTTCAAGTCACCCATCTTGAAACGAGCGAAGCCGCGATTGTTGTGGGCCACGGCCGACTTGACGTCGAGTTCCAAAGCCTGATCGAAGTCGGCCAGCGCGGCGGTATAGTCGGCGCGTCGCTCGAGCGCCACGCCTCGGTTCACGAGATAGACCGACTGCTTGGGTGCCAGGCGAATGGCCTCGGCATATTCGGCGAGCGATTCCTTGATCGCTCCGCGGTCGCGCAGCACGTCGGCCAGGCCGGCATGGCTGCCAGGATCTTTCGGCGCGATTGCCAAGGCCGACTTGAAGTCGGCGGCCGCGTCGTCGAATTTCGACAGCCGCAACTCAGCCGCGGCCCGATTCTTGAAGGCATCGAGATAGTCGGGCTTGAGCTTGATCGCCGCGCTGAAGTCGGCCACGGCCGCCGTATAGTCGCGGAGCAGGTAGCGGACCGAGCCCCGATTGTTGTATGTGTCGGCCCGTTCCGAATCGACTTCGACAGCCTTGGTGAAATCGTCGAGTGCGGCTTGCAGCTCGCCCCGTTCCTGCGACAGGAGTCCACGATTGTTCAAGGCCGGGGCATGCTTCGGGTCAAGCTTCAGCGTCTCGTTCCACTGTTCGAGGGCCTTGTCGGGCTGGTTCAGGGCGAGATAGGCCAGGCCGCAGTTGAAGTGACCTTCGACGTGCCGCGGGAACTTGACGAACAGGGCGTCGAAGTCCTTGACCGATTCCTGGTACTTGCCCATCTCGAAATGCACCAGACCGCGCACGGCCAGGGCCGCGGCGTAGTCCGGAGCCAGCCGGAGCGAGTCGTTCAGATCGGCCAGGGCTTTGGCGTAGTCGCCCTGCTCTTCGTACGCGTTGGCGCGTTGCAGCAGCAGTTCGGGATGTTCGCCGACGACTTTCAAGGCCGCGGTGAAGTCGGCAATTGCCCCTTCGTACTCGTTCAGCACATAACGTACGTAGCCACGATTGCGCAGTGCGTCGGCCGAGTTGGGAGCCAGTTTGATGGCCGCTGTGAAATCGGCCTCAGCCTTCTCGCGATCGCCCGAGTCCTCCCAAGCCGTACCGCGAGCGTTAAGCGCCTCGACATCGTTCGGGTTGAGCCGGAGCGCGGAGGTGTAGTCGGCGATCGCCTTGGCGTATTCCTTCTGGTTCTGATGGGCGATTGCCCGATTGTGCCAGGCGGTCGCGAAGTTGGGATCGAGCTCGATCGCGCGGGTGTAATCGGCAATGGCCCGCTCGTATTTCCCGGTGACATCGTACGCGATGGCTCGATTGACGAGGGCTTCGACGTACTTGGGATCGAGCTGCAACGCCTCGGAGAATCCGACGATAGCCTCGTCGTATTTACCTTCGTCAAGAAGCGACGAGGCCTGGTTGTAGCGCGTTTCGGCAGCCTTGGGGTCGGCGGCGGTCGCCGCCAAGCTGATCATGATGAAGAGCAGGGATGTGTTCATGCACAACTATGGGCCAGCTTGCACGGCCTGGCAAGGCGAGCAGTATCGTCGAGGACGAGTGATGCTCGCAAGGGTTGCTGCTCTTGCAGTCGCGACAATGCCGGCAGTCCGAAGATAACGACTGGAGCGGTCATGACGATTTCAAGCAGCCTGCCGGAAATGACGATCGTAACGATAGTGCGGTTCGAATGCTCGATCTTGGGGGGATTGTCCATGCTTATCTATCACGCGTCAAAACGCTTTGCCAGATGCTTGTTGACGGGGCTGGCGATCTGGGGAATCGGCAGCGAGCTGGTGCACGCAGCGGCTCAGCCCCCGGAACCGATTCCGCCGAGCCAGGTTCTCGAAGAGCCGCCAATGGTTCCGGTGAAGCCCAAGCGTGCTCCGACCACTCGCACCAAGACGCAGCCGCCGCTGCCTGTGACACCCCCTGAAGTGGGCGCCGAGCAGCCGCCCCTGGTCGAGCAGCCACCCAAAATGGAGCAACTCGCTCCCGCCTCGCCTTGCTGCAATGAACCTCCGTGCTGCGAACCGCCCACTAGCTGCGAACCGAAATGCAGTTGCGAACCCGAGTGTGAGGCTCCCTGCCCGAAAACGCTGCTTCAGAAGCTATGCGTTGCGATGCGGCGACTCCATCTGCCCAAGTTCAAGCATGGCGGGGAGTCGTGTGGGTGCGGCGAGTGTGCCGCGTCTCCGACCTGCGAAGCCCCGAGCTGCGAAGCGCCGAACTGTTGTACAGCGGGGCCGGCAATGACTTGCCGTCCGGTTTGCCCGCCGATGCAGCCACGCTTTTGAACACAAGATGAGGATACCCCCTCGATAGGGCCATCCGGATCGAACGAGGAAGCTCGTCCTGCCCTTAGGCTGGACGGGCTTTTTTCGTTTTCGGAGGGCAAGCCACCGAGAAGCGTCAAGGTTTACCCTGTTTCTTCATGCCCCTTCAACTAGCCATCTTGCAATTCTGCGGTCTTCGACTAGTTATAGGAGAATGCCTATGTCCGGGTTTCTGATCCACTAGCCTTCATTGCCGAGGGGTCCCAGCGGTGCGCCATATCCAACTGTTCAGTTCAGTCGTCGTTGCAGTGGCGATCTCGCTCGGGTGCGGGCCGACGGCGCGAGCTCAATGTGGCTCGCCGGGTTGTGGCATGGGCGGCTACGACGCTCAGCCGTGCCAGGCGTTCGCGACGGTCGAAAAGACCGTCATGGTGCCCACCTGGGTGACCGAGATGCGAAGCGTCCAGGCCACCGCGTGCAGGCTGGAAGTTCGCCAGCGCAACGTGACCGTCATGCAGCAGGTGCCCGAAACCCGAACCGTGACCGAGCAGTTCACGGTCATGGTGCCGCAGACCCAAATGCGGACGGAGACCTACACGGTCTGCCGCCCGGTGACGCGTGAGGTGACCCAGCAGTACACGGTCAATGTTCCCTACCAAGAGACTCGGCAAGCCTCACGGCGAGTGTGTCGCTACGTGCCGGTCCAACAGCAAGTCACGACCAACGTGATCGAGACCCGGACCCGAACCGAAACCTACACGGTCAACAAGCCGGTCACCCGGACCCGAACCGAAACATATACGGTCAACGTGCCGTACCAAGAGACGCGTGAAGGCACGCGCCAAGTCTGCCGTTGGGTGCCGGTCGAGGAGACTCGCATGGTGACCGAAGACCAAGGGCACTACGAGTGCGTCCAGGAACAAGTCCCCGTCGCCGCGCCGAGCTACGGTTGTGGCGTGGGCTACCGTCGATGCGGCCATGTCGGCATTTGCCGGCGGCGCTGCTCCTACCGTTCCGGCGGCTGTGCTCCCGCCTGCGGTGGTGCTGGCGGCTATGGCGCCGACGGCTGCGGCCCGGCCATGCAAACGGTCACTCGCCAGGTCTGGGTTCCGAACCTGGTGCAGCGTGCGGTCCAGACGACCGTCATGCGTCAGCAGATGTCGACGGAAACCTATTCCTATCTCGTCAACCTGTGTCGCTCCGAGCAGCGTTCGCGGGAGGTGAATTTCGTCGAGTACGTTCCGGAAACGATGAGCCGCGAAGTCCCCTACCAGGTCTGTGTCCCCAAGACTTCGACGATCACCGTCAACCAGGCCCAGATGTTCGACGAGCCCTACAGCTACACCGTGACGCTCTGCCGGCCGGAAACCCGCACTCGCACCGTGCAAGTGCAGGAGATGGTCCAAGAGCAACAAAGTCGGCAAGTCCCCTACACGGTGTGCGTGCCGCAGGTGCAAACGCGCCAGCGTCAGGTGACCGTGATGAATTGCGTGCCGGTCACGCGTACCGAAACCTACCAAGTGCAGGTCCCCTACACGTTCGTGAGGCAAGTGCCGACGACTGTCTGCCGAATGGTTCCGCGGACGATTCAAGTGCAGGTGCCCGTCGCTGTGGCTCCGGCTTGCGG
>Ga0181519_10005323_pt1 | contig 10293 bp, 7 predicted proteins | sample PEATcosm2014_Bin_26_FD_121102 | JGI IMG/M metagenome (GOLD analysis project Ga0181519, IMG submission 121102) | Peatland microbial communities from MTU Mesocosm Facility, Houghton, MI, USA - PEATcosm2014_Bin02_10_metaG | ecosystem: Environmental > Terrestrial > Soil > Wetlands > Peat | place...
CCAGCGGCTTGCAGTTCCTGGCGCGATTGCCGCAGCTGCCGCCCAGCTATGCCACGCTGGAGGCGGCTTGACGCGGTCCGTGCGCGATCGGCGTCAGGTCTTGCCGTCTCAGGTCTTGCCGTCTCAGGTATTGCCGGATCTGGGCTTGCCCATCCTGTGGTCGCCGGGCTTGTCGTCTTGGTCGCGCCTGTTATCCTGGCGGGGCCTGTTATCCTGGCCGGACTTGTTGGCGAAGCGGGGTTTTGGCCGCGCCTGAAGCTCCTGGTCGCTGGGGGCGCTGGACAGGTCGGCGGTAACGTTGTCCGGTCCGGGCCGGCGCATGGCCTTGAGGAAGGCTTCCGCCTTGGCGCTCGCGATCTCCACCTTGGTTTCGTCCTGAAAAATGCGGATCGCACCGATGTCCTCGCGATCGAGGCCGCCCTTGCGGCACAGCATGGGCAGGATCCATCTGGCCTCCGCGCGCTTGTTGCGCCCGACCCCGAGCCGCACCCAGGCGGTCTCGCCGAGGTCGCCGCGCGCGCGCGCGGGCTTGCGCTCCTTGTCGCGGGGGGGCGGCGCCAAGCCGGGATCCCGGATGTCTTCCGCCGCGGGCCAGCGGGCGCCCAGAAATTTGGCGAGCGCCGCCGCGCATTTTTCCGCGCCATGCTGTTCGAGCAGGCTTTTGGCCAGCTCCGCCTCGTCCTCGCCGCCGACTTCGGCAAACACGGGGTCCTCGGCGATGCGGGCGCGGTCGAGCTGCGCGATCTCATCCGGGCTGGGCGCGACCTGCCAGTGGGGAAACACCTGCGCGTCGCGGAAAAGGTTTTCCGCGCGGCGATTCATTTTCGGGGGGACCAGCAGGGCGGACACGCCTTTTCGGCCCGCGCGCCCGGTGCGGCCCGAACGATGTTTCAACGCTTCGACGTCATGGGGAAAGTCGGCGTGGATCACCAGCGCGACGGTTGGCAGGTCGAGGCCGCGCGCGGCGACGTCGGTGGCGACGCAGACCTTTGCGCGGCCGTCGCGCAAGGCCTGCATCGAAAGGTTGCGCTCGTGCTGGCCGAGTTCGCCCGAAAGCAGCACGGCGGAAAAGCCGCGCTCCTGCAGAATCGCCTGGAGATGGCGCGAGGCCTCGCGGGTGTTGCAGAACACGATGGTCGTGGGCGGATCGAAATAGCGCAGCAGGTTGACGGTGGCCTTCTCGATCTCGCGGGGATCGACGCGGACGGCGCGGTATTCGATGTCGGCGTGGGCCCGCGCCTCGCCGGCCACCTCGATGCGCAGCGCGTCGCGCTGGAATTTCTTCGCCAGCGTCGCCACAGCCTTGGGCATGGTGGCGGAGAACATCACCGTCCGCCGGATTTCAGGGGCGGCGCCGAGGATGAATTCGAGGTCCTCGCGAAAGCCCATGTCGAGCATTTCGTCGGCTTCGTCGAGGGCGATGGCCGCGATCTGCGAGAGATCGAGCGCGCGGCGCTCGATATGGTCGCGCAGCCGTCCCGGCGTGCCCACCACGATATGGGCGCCGCTCGCCAGCGCGCGGCGTTCGAGATGCGGGCTCATGCCTCCGACGCAGGTTGTCACGCGCCCTCGCGCATGGGCAAACAGCCAGGTCAGCTCCTGCGCCACCTGCAAGGCCAGTTCGCGGGTCGGCGCGATCACCAGGGCGCCCGGCGCGGCCGGCGCGGGCAGGGTGTCGTCCGTTCCCAGCAGGTCGGCGGCCATGGCGAGGCCAAAGGCGACGGTCTTGCCGGAGCCGGTCTGGGCGGACACCAGCAGGTCGCGCTTGTCCGCGTCCGGGCGCAAGACGGCCAACTGGACGGGTGTGAGATTGGTGTAGTCGCGCTCTTCGAGCGCGCGGGCGAGGGGGGTGGGCAGGGCAGGAAGGGTCAATGAAAGGCCGTGTCTGTTCCCTCTCCCGTTCACAGGGAGAGGGTTCGGGTGAGGGGCAGGGGCGCTGGCCTCGATGTCGTCAGGAAAGCAGGAATTCGGCCGATCGACGCGTGACGATCAGCCGCTCAACTCCTTGCCCCGGCCCCTCACCCCAGCCCTCTCCCCGCGAGCGGGGAGAGGGGAGGCCGGCATTCATCCTATTGTCCCCGCTTCACGCTGGAGGCGAAGCGCAACGCCTCCTCCGCTGCGCGGAACAGCGCGCGGGACTTGTTCACGCATTCCTGCTGTTCGCTCTTGGGGTCGGAATCATACACGATCCCCGCGCCCGCCTGCACGTGCATAAAGCCGTCCTTCACCACGGAGGTGCGCAGCACGATGCACGTGTCCATCTCGCCGGAGGCGCCGAAATAGCCGATGCAGCCGGCGTAGATGCCGCGCTTGTCCGCCTCCAGTTCGTCGATGATCTCCATCGCCCGCACTTTTGGCGCGCCCGACACCGTGCCGGCGGGAAAGCCGGCGCAGAGCGCGTCGATCACGTCCTTTGACGGGTCGAGCGCGCCGATCACGTTGGAGACGATGTGCATGACATGGCTGTAGCGCTCGATCACGAATTTCTCGGTGACCTCCACTGTGCCGGTCGCCGCGACGCGGCCGACGTCGTTGCGGCCGAGGTCGAGCAGCATCAGGTGTTCGGCGCGCTCCTTGGGGTCGGCCAGCAGCTCTTCGGCCAGGGTGTTGTCTTCTTCCGGGGTCGCGCCGCGCGGGCGGGTGCCGGCGATCGGACGGATGGTGACCCTGCCCTCGCGCGCGCGCACCAGAATTTCCGGGCTGGAGCAGACGATCTGGAATTGCGCGAAATCGAGATAGCACAGGAACGGCGCGGGATTGACGCGGCGCAGCGCGCGGTAGAGCGCGAAGGCCGGAAGCTGGAACGGCGAGGTGAAGCGCTGCGACAGCACCACCTGGAAAATGTCGCCGGCGCGGATGTAGCCCTTGGCCTGTTCGACCATGGCGAGATAGCGCGCTTCCGACGTGTTGGAGACCGGCGCGTGCGCTTGCAGCAGCAGCGCGTCTTCCGCCTGGGCCTCGTGGCGCACAGGGCCTTCCAGCGCCGCCACCGCGTGCTCCAGCCGCTCCAGCGCCTTCTCGTAAGCGCTTCTCGCGGGGATGCCGGCCCGCGGGCGGACCGGCGTCACCAGCCAGACCTCGTCGCGCACCGAATCGAACACGGCCATCAGCGTGGGCCGCACCAGAAGAGCGTCCGGCGTGCCGATCGGGTCGGGCTTGGGCGAGGCCAGCCGCTCCATCTCGCGCACCATGTCGTAGCCGAGATAGCCGAACACCCCGGCCGCCATCGGCGGCAGGCCGGGAACCGCGGGGATGGCGGATTCGTCCAGCAGCGCGCGCAAGGCTTCGAGCGGCTTCGCGTCGCAGGGGGCGAAGGCCTCGCGATCGCGGAAAACGTCGCGGTTGATCTCGGCCTTGCCATCCTTGACGCGGAAGATCACGTCGGGGTTGAGGCCGATCATGGAATAGCGGCCGCGCGCGGCGCCGCCTTCCACGGATTCCAGCAGGAACACGTCGCCCGCGCGCCCCGCCGAGAGTTTCAGGAAGGCGGAAACCGGCGTTTCCAGGTCGGCGACCAGTTTCAGGCTGACCAGCGACGGTTCTCCGCCGTCATAGGACCTGGCGAAGGCGTCGAATTCCGGGCTGAACATAAAACCTCACTGTTCCGAGCCGAGCGCCGCGCGCAGCGCGGCCTGGTTGATCTTCACGCCGAGTTGCGATTCCAGGCCCCCGACATATTGCGTCAGCAGGTCGTCGGCCATCGCGCTTTCGAGCTGGGGCAGGGCGGAGGCGAGCGCGGGCGAATTGGGGTCGAGCGGCGGCGTGGCGGATGCTGTCACCTTCAAGACATAGCGGCCGTTCTTGTCGGCCAGCGCCACGCCGGCGGCGCCCACCGGCAGCGAAAAGATTTCCGCCACGGCGGCTTCGCTCAAGCCGGCGCCGCCGGCGCGGCGCGCGTCCGTCGCCTGCTGCGCCGACGCGCCATTGGCCCTGGCGAGTTCGGCCAGGTCGGCGCCGCCGTCGATTTTTTGCGCGAGTTCGTTGGCCTTCTTGGCCAGCGCCTTCTGGGCGTCGGAGATTTTCAGCGCCTGTGCGACCTGGTCCTTGACCTCGGCCAGCGGCTGCTGGCGCGACGGCTCGATGGCGTCGATCTCGAACCAGGAGACGCCGCCATCCTTGCGCGATACCGAATCGTTGTCCACGCCGACATCGGAGGCGAAGATCGCCTTCAGGAGTTCGGGCGCGGCGGCGAGCGCGGGAATCGGGCCGTCCTTGCCGGCGCCGGAGGCGTCGGTGACGTAGTCTTGCGTCTGAAGCCCAAGCTCCTTCGCGGCCTGCGCCAGGGTCTTGCCGGAGGACCGCAGGTCCTCGATCTGGTCGTGCTTGGTTTGGAGCTCGGCCTTGGCCTGCCGCTCGGCGAGTTCCTGCCTGATCGTCTCCTTCACCGAATCGAAGGCTTGAACCTTGCCCGGCGTGATCTGGGACACGTCGACCAGGACATAGCCGAACTTGCCTTGCACCGGGCCAGCCACGCCGGGGCTTGGCGCCTGGAAGGCGGCGTCGGCCACGGCTGTGTCGAAAATCGTCGCCTTCACGGTCTCGCCCAGGTCGGCCAGCACCCCACCGGCCTGCTTGTCGGCGGCGACCGCCGCGAAACTCTCGCCGGAGTCGATGCGGCTCTTCGCCTTGTCGGCGGCCTCGCGGGTCTGGAACGTCAGTTGGGCGACCTTGCGGTGTTCGGGGAGCGCATATTGGGCGGCGTCGCGGTCATAGGCGGCCTTCACGGCGTCGTCGGAAACGGCGATGTTTTTCGCCAGCGCGCCGACCGAGAGGGTCAGCGTCGTGACCTTGCGATATTCGGGCTTGCGGTAGCCGTCCTTGCGCAACTCGTAAAAATCCTTGATCTGCTGGTCCGAGGGCGCGGGCAGGGCGCCGGCGTCGGCGGGCAGGATGAAGTAATCGGCCTTGCGCGTTTCGCTGTTGAAGCGGTTGATCGCCTCCAGCATGAGCGTGGGGACCTTGAAGTCGCCGGTGACCGCCGCCCCGATCAGCTGCCGCAGCGCCCCCGCGCGCTCCTCGTGCAGAAAGCTCGATTCGGAATAGCCATTGTCGCGTAAAATCATGTCGAAGCGCGCCTGGTCGAACTTGCCGTCGGCGCCGGCGAACACCTTCTCGGCCTTCACGGTCCTGGCGACTTCGGCGTCCGACAGGCTAAGGCCCAGCCGCTCGGCGTCCTGGTCGAGCACGGCGCCGGTGAGCATGCGCGCCAGCACCTGCCGGTCGAGCCCGGCCGCCCGCGCCTCCTGGTTGGTGACGGCGCGCCGGGCCTGCCGCTGCAGGCGCTGCAATTCGTTCTGATATTCGTTGCGGTACTGAATCGCGCTGATGGTCTGGTCGCCGACGGTCGCGAGCTGGTCGGCGCGGAAATTGGTGAACACGTCGCGAATGCCGAAGAAACCGAAGCCGACCACGATCAGGCCGGCGAACAACGCGAGGATCGCCCGCCCGAAGGGGTTCTTGGAAATGATCCGCAGGCCGTCGAGCATCGAGTCTCTCTTGTATTCGGCGCCGGGTGGCGCAAGGCGCCGGACTATAGAAACGCTCGGCGTCCCGCGCAATCCATTTGCGAGGGCATCGATTTGCCATTTGCGAAGGCATCGATTTGCGAGGGCGGGCGCGAGGTCGAGGCGCGCGACCGGGCTGGCGGACAGCCCGGTCGCGACGGGTCGTCGGGGTCTCAGACCCGGGCGAGGCCTTCCTCATAGGTCAGCTTGGGGAAGGTTTCGCCATATTTGGCGGCGCCCTCGGCCAGGGCGTCGATCTTGGCGGCGGTGTCGAACTTCTTCATCTTGGTCTTGTCGAGGTAGAAGAAGTCGATCAGCTCGTTGTAGACGGAGACGTCGTCAAACGGCAGCACGTAGACCACCGCATCGCCGAAGGCGATCTGGTAGCGGTCGCCGCGCTTCACATCGGCGATATAGATGAAATACTTGCCGCTTGCGACCAGGGCGCCGTTCAGGGCCTCGACCAGCACGGGCAGCTGGCTGAAACTCTCGAGTTGTCCGGCGAGGAAGGTCAGGCCCGCATCATTGGCGTCGGCCGAGGCGATGGCCGCCGTCAGCGCCGGCGATTCGGCCTCGGTCAGCCGGATATCGCCGCGAAAGGCGGTGCGTCCGGCGACATGGGTCGGCCCCTTGTGGGTCGGCTTGAGCAATCTCGCGTCGAGGTCATGCAGCGCGGAAGTTTCGATCACGGTCATGGAAGAGCTTTCGGGCAGGTCCGCTCCTTCCTGAACAATCCCAGGAGTGTAGCGGTTCTATGCGGCGCGCGTCGGGGCGGCGCAAGCGCGGCCGTCGGGTGCGTCGGGCGATGGTGCGGGTGGCGATGTCGATCGTGGAGCTTTCCCGACATTCGGGGCGGCCTTTGGCGCGGATGTCGGGGACACGCCGGGACGGCGGGCCTGTGTCGCTTCCGGAAAGCTCCTGGAGACCAGCTGGCAATATCCGGGCCAGCGTCGTTTTGTCGCGCCGCGCTCCTGCGGGGCGCTGGGCAAGCCGCCGCGCCTCTGCTATCGCAGCGTGAACACACCGGAGCCTCGCCCATGACCGAAATTCGCCCGCTCGCCGCCGGCAACTGGAAGATGAACGGCCTTCGCGCCTCGCTGGCGGAACTCGCCGCGATCGCGGAGGCCGCGCGGGCCGGCGAGGCCGGCCGCGCCGAGGTGCTGATCTGCCCGCCGGCGACGCTGGTCGCAGCCGCGGTCCAGGCGGCCGGCGGCATGGCCATCGGCGGGCAGGACTGCCACGCCGCGCCCTCCGGCGCCCATACCGGCGACATTTCCGCGGAAATGCTGAAGGACGCCGGCGCGACTTATGTGATCACAGGCCATTCCGAGCGCCGCGCCGACCATGGCGAGAGCAGCGAGGACGTGCGCGCCAAGGCCGAAGCGGTCTTGCGCGCCGGCATGATTGCGATCGTTTGCGTGGGCGAGACCCGCGACCAGCGCGAGGCCGGGCAGACTCTCGCCGTGGTCGGCGCCCAGCTGGCGGGATCGCTGCCCCACGGCGCGACGGCGGCCAATCTCGTGGTCGCCTACGAGCCGGTCTGGGCGATCGGCACCGGCCTGACCCCCACGTTGGCCGACGTCGCCGAAGTCCACGCCTTCATCCGCCACGAACTGGTCGATCTCCTGCCCGGTCAGGGCGCGAAGGTCCGCATCCTCTACGGCGGCTCGGTGAAGCCGGCCAACGCCGCCGAACTGATGGGCGTCGAAAACGTCAACGGCGCGCTGGTCGGAGGCGCGAGCCTCACCGCCAAGGATTTCCTGGGGATTGCCGGCGTTTACAAGTGAGGGCCGCGCCGGGCGGGGCGAAAACCCTTCCTTTGCGTCGCAAATTGGTCTAAGACGCCCAAAATTTCCCGCCGGACAGGTGCGTCCGGCGGCTTAGCCTGTTGGGAAAAACCATGCAGACGGTTCTGATCGTCATTCACATGCTGATCGTCGTGGCCCTGATCGTGACGGTCCTGTTGCAGCGTTCCGAGGGCGGGGCGCTTGGAATCGGCGGCGGCGGCGGCGGCAGTTTCTTCACCGGGCGCGGTCAGGCCAATGTGCTGACCCGCGCCACGGCCATCCTCGCCTTCCTGTTCTTCGCCACCAGCCTGGGCCTCACCATTCTCGCCAGCTACACCCGGGCGCAGAAATCCGTGTTCGAGCAGCCGACAGCCTCGGCCCCGGCGGGCAAGGACCAGCAGGCGCCGCAGGGCACGCTGCTCGATCAGTTGAAGAAGCTGGACAAAACCGCGCCGCCCGCACCGGCGACCCCGCCCGAGCAGGCGCCGCCGCGCTCGCAATAGGTTGAGGAGATCGCGCGACCCCCGGCACGACGCGTCGCGCGCGCCTCTTTAAAGTCCACGGCGATTCGTTCGCAGCGGATATCCCCATCGTAGACGACCCGTGAAGCGGAAGGCCGAGGCCTTTCGCTCGCGAAAACGCGAGGACCTTTCATGGCGCGGTACATCTTCATCACCGGCGGCGTGGTGTCCTCGCTCGGCAAGGGTCTGGCCTCCGCAGCGCTGGGCGCCCTTTTGCAGGCGCGAGGCTATTCGGTGCGGTTGCGCAAGCTCGATCCGTATCTGAACATCGATCCCGGCACCATGTCGCCCTACCAGCACGGCGAGTGCTTCGTCACCGACGACGGCGCGGAAACCGACCTCGACCTCGGCCATTACGAGCGTTTCACGGGGCGCTCGGCCAATCGCATGGACAATGTCACCACCGGCCGCATCTACCAGGACATCATCGCGCGCGAGCGGCGCGGCGACTATCTCGGCGGCACCGTGCAGGTCATCCCGCACGTCACCAACGCGATCAAGGAGTTCGTGCTCGACGGCAACGAGGCCTATGATTTCGTGCTGGTCGAGATCGGCGGCACCGTCGGCGACATCGAGGCCATGCCGTTTCTGGAGGCGATCCGCCAGCTCGGCAACGATTTGCCGCGCAACCACACCGTCTTCATTCATCTCACGCTTTTGCCCTACATCCCCTCAGCGGGCGAGGTGAAGACCAAGCCGACCCAGCATTCGGTGAAGGAGCTGCGCTCGATCGGCATCCAGCCGCACATTTTGTTGTGCCGCTGCGACCGCGAAATCCCGGCGGAGGAGCGCCGCAAACTCGGCCTGTTCTGCAACGTGCGCGAATCCGCGGTGGTCGAGGCGCGCGACGCCGCCTCGATCTACGACGTGCCGCTGGCCTATCACGCGGCGGGCCTCGACCGCGAAGTGCTGGCGTCGTTTGGCATCGACCCCGCGCCGCGGCTGGACATGGCGCGCTGGCAGGCGGTGTCGCGCGCCATCCACAATCCCGAGGGGCAGGTGACCATCGCCGTGGTCGGCAAATATACCGGCATGCTCGACGCTTACAAATCGCTGATCGAGGCGCTGACGCACGGCGGCATGGCCAACCGGGTCAAGGTGCATCTCGACTGGATCGAATCGGAGATTTTCGAGCACCAGGACCCCGCGCCCTATCTGGAGCATGTCCACGGCATTCTGGTTCCCGGCGGTTTCGGGCAGCGCGGGGCGGAAGGCAAGATCGCGGCGGCGCGTTTCGCCCGCGAGCGCAAGCTACCTTATTTCGGTATCTGCTTCGGCATGCAGATGGCGGTGATCGAAGCCGCGCGCTCGCTGGCGGGTTTGCAGAAAGCCGGGTCCAGCGAGTTCGGCCCCACCAGCGAGCCGCTGGTCGGCCTGATGACCGAATGGCTCAAGGGCAATGAACTGCAAAAGCGCGCGGAAAGCGGCGACATGGGCGGCACCATGCGGCTCGGCGCCTATCCGGCGCGGTTGAAGGCCGGCTCGAAGATCGCGGACATTTACGGCAAGGCGGAAATCTCCGAGCGCCACCGGCACCGCTACGAAGTGAACATGGCCTACCGGGAAAAGCTGGAGGGCTGCGGGCTGATGTTCGCGGGAACCTCGCCGGACGGGCTGTTGCCGGAGACGGTGGAGCTTGCCAACCACCCCTGGTACATCGGCGTGCAGTATCACCCGGAGCTGAAGTCGCGGCCGTTCGAGCCGCACCCGCTGTTCGCGAGCTTTATTGCGGCGGCGAAGGCGCAGAGCCGGCTGGTGTGAGTTTCCTTCAGCGAAACAGCGCGATCACGGGTCGCTCCCGGGATTTTGGGCCCGGTTTCGTGGCGCCGCCCGTGAACTGAACCCGGCGGAAACCGCTGGCGTCAATTCATCAGTTCGCACTGCAACTCGACGATTTTCAGCCCGATCCGCCGGGGGTCGGCGACGCCGCCGCTCTCGTCGAGCACGGGTTCGGCGTGATCGGCGACCAGCCGGAGCCTTACGGCCGCGTTGTCGCCGAACAGGTCGCGCGGCGCGTCGAACGTGTAGCTGTTCCACCAGGCGCTGACTTCGAAATAGGCGATGGGCGCGCCGTTCACGAAGCAGGTCACGTGCTGGGTGCGGCCGTTGCCCTGGGCGCCGCGGCCTTCGAGCTTGAGCGTGAACCGCGCTTTCTGGAATTCCGGGGCGTCGTCGCGCGCGCAGCCGAATTCGAGCGAGGCCGCGCGGCCGTCCATCCACACGCCGTCGGCTTCCAGATACGACCAGCCCTCGGCGAGCAGCGGCGCGCCATTCCCGCCCTGGCTGATGGAATAGATCTCGCCCGATCGGATCAGCGAGACCACTTCCAGCGGACGCCGGATCAGGGTGTTGAGAGGCGGCGTCGCGTCCTGATGCGCGAAGATCACGTCCGGCAGCTTGGGAATGCGGACGATCTCCATGGTCGCCCGCGCCTTGGACAAGGCGTCGCGAATGTACTGGTGCTGGACGGCGGGCGCGACC
>Ga0181519_10005324_pt1 | contig 10290 bp, 10 predicted proteins | sample PEATcosm2014_Bin_26_FD_121102 | JGI IMG/M metagenome (GOLD analysis project Ga0181519, IMG submission 121102) | Peatland microbial communities from MTU Mesocosm Facility, Houghton, MI, USA - PEATcosm2014_Bin02_10_metaG | ecosystem: Environmental > Terrestrial > Soil > Wetlands > Peat | place...
AAACTCGCAAGAGGAAAGCTCTCCTGGTTCACAAGGGGCATCCGAAGCGCAATAAGGCTCCTGCTCAGAGCCCTTCCGCTCCCAAAACTCTGGATCGCCCTCAAAACTGATGGATGGTGAGGCGAATTAGCGATATGCTCGTGGCCGAGTCCATATGCCAGCGCTGTGCACGGCACCTGGAGTGTGGTACACGCCGTAATAAGTTCGATCTGTGCAAATCTGCCTGCGCTTGCCGTCTCGTGCCGTACCGGCTGTGCCCCGTCCGGCCCGCTGACATTACTCAAGATTGCTTACCGAGTTTCATGAGCTGACGGCAGCGGCCAGTCGAGCGCTTGCGCGATAGACGCGACCCTATCGCGTGGCTGCTGCTGCCGTCGCGATCGCCCGGAAATCGGTGTCCGTCTCCGCTGCCAGATACGCCGTCGCGGCCCAGACGGCGACATTCTGAGCGAGTTCGGCGGGATCGACCTTGTCGAGCGTGTCGTCGGCCGTATGGTGCGTATCGAAATAGTATAGCCCGTTCTGCCGCGCCGAAATCACCGGCACGCCCAAGGGCTGCAACGGCGCCACGTCGGAGCCCGCGAAGCGGGCCGGGTCGCGCGCTTCGAACACGCCAAGCGCGGTGAGTGCCGCAGCCAGATCCTGCGCGAAGGGCGTGCCGGGGGCGCCCGCCGGCAGCTGCATTTCATAGGCGCGGCCCGAGCCGAAATCCGCTTCGGCGGCGAGCGCGATATGGCCGGCATCGGCCTCATGCGCCTTGGCGTAGGCATTGCCGCTGTAATCCATCTCCTCGGCCCCGAACAGGACGACGCGAATCGTGCGCTTCGGATGAACCGGCAGTGCGCCGATGAGGCGGGCGGCGCCGGCCCTGGTGGGGATGCCGGCGCCGGCCTCCGGGGCGCCGGGGCCGGGAACCCAGGAATCGAGATGCGCGCCGAGCAGTACGATTTCGTCCGGCCGCTCGCGCCCCTTGATCTCGCCGACCACGGTCCAGGATTCGGCATCGGGATGTTCGGTCGGCGTGAGCACCAGATGCACCTAGACCGGGCCGAGTGCGGCCAGCCGGTCCAGCAGCTCGGCATCCGGCACGGACAGCGCCGCGGCCGGGATCCTGGGCGCATCGGCGGCGTAATCGAGTTTGCCGGTGTGGGCTAAACGGTGATTGTCGGTGCTGAGCGATCGGTGGAGATACGCCACGGCGCCGCGCTTGGCGGCCTCGGACGGCCCGAGCCGGCGCACTGCATTGGCGGCGCCGTAGCCGCTGCCGTCTTCGACGCGCACCATCTTCTCGGTGACCACGGCGATCTTGCCGGCGAGCGAGCCCGGCGCGGCCGCGAGCAGATCGGCATAGGTCGGGAAGAGTGCGATCGGCGCTTCGATGCCATCGGGCGGCGTCGCCACCGAGCCGCCGAGGGCGGTCAGGACGAGGTGCTGCGGCGCCGGCGCCGTGATCTCGCCGCGCTCGGTTCCGCGCACCCAGGCCGGCATCGGCACCTTTTCGCGATGGATCTGTTCGAATCCGGCAGCCTTCAGCTTGGCTTCGACCCATTCGGCGGCGCGCGCCTCGGCCGCCGTGGCAGCCAGGCGCGGGCCGATTTCCGTGGTGAGCCCGGCCAGGAAGCCATAGCTCCAATCGTCGGCGAGCGCCGCGCGGCTCAGTCCCCGCGCCACCGCCAGCGGCGACTCAGCGTTATCGGCGCCGGCTGCATCACAGGGCAGTGATGCGGCCATCAAAGCAGGAAGCAGGGCGATGGCGGTTGCGGCACGGTGCATGATGGCTCCTTTTGGTCTCCAACCGGACCATATCGTGCGGCAGGGGCGGGGAGAAGCCTGCCCTCATCCGATGCGCGCTCTGTGTCGCATTGGAATTTCCCACTTCTCGTCCGGCGCATGCCGGCATATTTTGCCGCGCCGAAATCAATACCGGGAATCCGACCATGCCTCGTTATCTTCACCGTTTCGTCGCTCTTGCCGGATCTCTGGCCGTACTGGTTGCCGCAGCCGCGGCCGTGGCCGCAGACATTACCCGCATACCTATTCCGAATTCGAACTTCCCCATCTCGCAGGCGGTCCGCGTGCCGGCGGGGGTCGAGACGATCTACTTCAGCGGTATCACGCCGCCGCTGATCAAACAGCAAGGCACCAAGCCTGACGCTTACGGCGGCAGCACGACGGATCAGGCGACGGCGGCGTTCGATCGGCTCGGCGAGGCGCTGAAGGCGCAGGGGCTGGATTTCGGCAATGTCGTGTCGCTACGCGTCTATCTGGTCGCCGACCCGGCCAAGGACAACAAGATGGATTTTCTGGGCTTTCAGACGGCCTACATCAAGTATTTCGGGACCGACACGCAGCCGAATAAACCGGCGCGAACCACCGTCGAGGTCGCAGGACTGGCCTCGCCCGGTGCCCTGGTCGAAATCGAAGCCACTGCCGCGAGATAACTGCCGCGGCCGGGATGGTCCGGCGCTGCGTTGCGCGGGTCGGGCCTCGTTTTGGGCAATCAGGGGGCTCAAATTGCTTTCGAACCGTGTTTTCGCGGCGGCGTTGGCCGCCGCATCGGTGCTGTTCGTCGCGACGCCGGCCGTTTCCGGAGAATTCGGCGCCGCATTCAAGGCCGGAGATCTCATCAAGGCTGAAGCGATTCGCGATGGCGGCGGCGCCACGAACGATTTCGAAGATGGGCCAGCCGCGTGTGCCTTGCTCCTGTTCGAAAACCGGGCGCCGGAAGCGACGGACTGTTACCGCGGGCTATCCGAGGCGGCGCCGGACAATGTCGCGCTGCTGGGCGCGCTGGCCAATGCGGCGTTCCGCGCCGGTGACTATCACACGGCGGCCGAGGCGTTCACCGGGTCGCACCAGCCGCCGCACGCCGTGGAGGCGAGTCGGCTTGCCGTTGTGCCGAGCGCCTACCAGATCGTCGCGGACAAACCATCTGCCGTTGTGCCTTTCGTGCAGGCCGATTTGCTGCCGATCGTCAAGGTCCACCTGCCGGACGACCGCGACCATCTCTTCGCGGTCGATACTGCGGTCGCGGAGACCATCCTCGATCCGAATTTGGCGGCAGCTCTCGGCATTGTCGACTCGACTAATGTTCTGGCCGGTGCCCTTGGTGGAAAGGGGACGCCGCTCAGTTTCGCCATTCTCCCGCGCATGGCGCTCGGAGATTTTGCGATCGAGCGGATGGCGGTGGCACTGCGCGACATCGCCAAATTCATTCAAGTGCCCGCAGGCGTGAGCGTCGAGGGCGTGATCGGCGTCGATCTGCTGCGTCGCTTCGTCGCGACTATCGACTACCCGAACCGAGAGCTCGTGCTCGCGCGCCAAGCGCCGGACATGGCGGGCAGCGTGCCGTTCTGGCTGGCGAGCGACCGGCTGATCCTGGCCGAGGCCGCGATCAACGGGACGAGGGAACTGGCCTTGCTCGATACCGGCTTCGCCGGCCAGGCCTGCACGCTGCCGCGTTCGGTCCTGGGCGATCTCGGCGAGACGCCCGAAGTGCCGACCGAGCCGGCCGCCGCTGCGAAGCCGGTCGCCGTGACCGCCAAGTCGATCGAACTGGCCGGCGTGAGCCAGGAGAACGTGCCGTGCCTAGCCGGTCCGTTCCCGCGCGGGCTTGAGACCACGACCGGCGCCCGTATCGGGCTGCTCGTCTCCGATACCTATCTCAAACGCTACGCCGTCACCTTGGATTTTCAGGCGATGCGCATGACCCTGCGCGAGCCGCCGGCGCTGCCGCAAGCGGATGAGAAGGCGCGGGCCAACTGACGAACGATGTTGGTCGGCGGTTATTCGGGCAGCACCGGGGGCGGTGCGACCAGGCGCAGCCGGTCGAGCAGACCCTGAAGAATGTAAGCCGCCGCCGCGCGATCGACGATTTCGGCGCGGCGCTTGCGGCTCAGATCGGCTTCGATCATGCCGCGCGTCACCGCCGCGGTGCTCAGCCTTTCGTCCCAGAAGCAGATTTCCGGGTCGTCAATTTGCAGCAGATTGCGCGCGAAGGCGCGGGTCGCCTGGACGCGCGGGCCTTCGCTGCCGTCGAGCGAGAGCGGCAAGCCGATGACGAGGCCGCCGACACCATGCTCGCGCCGCAATTCCTGCAGCAGCGCGGCGTCCCGGCCGAATTTGCCGCGCGCCAGGGTCTTGAGCGGCGTCGCCACCATCAGCAGCGGATCGCTGAGCGCGAGGCCGATCGTCTTGGTGCCGAGATCGACGCCGAGCAGACGGCTGCCCGCCGGCAGTACGGCTTTGAGGTCGGTGGGGTTGCGGAGGGGCATGTCGGGTGCTAGCTTCCGGGCCTTTCGAGCCTGGGGCGCGGCGTTCGGCGGGCATGGCGTCCGGCCCTGCCGCCATGGCGCCTGTGCCCCGCGCCCGGATTGAGCAGAGGGTTTACTCCATGCCGTTGGACAACGCCACCGTGGCCAAGATCGCCACCCTGGCCCGCATCAGCCTCCCGGAATCCGAGCGCGCCGCAATGGGGGCCGAACTCGATACGATCCTGCATTGGGTCGAGCAATTGGGCGAGGTGAACACGGATGGCGTGGAGCCGATGACCAGCGTCGCCCACATGACCCTGGCCATGCGCGACGATGTCGTCACCGATGGCGGCCAGGCCGACGCTATCTTGCTCAATGCGCCGAACCGCGCCCATGGCTTCTTCACCGTGCCCAAGGTCGTCGAGTGATGGCGGCGCTCACGGACCTCACCTTGGCGAGCGCCCGCGACGGGCTGCAGAGTCGCGAATTCTCTGCGGTCGAGTTGACCCGCGCGCATATCGCTGCGATCGAGGCGGCGCGGCCGCTCAATGCCTTCATCACCGAGACGCCGGAGCATGCGCTGGCGCAGGCGGCGGTGAGCGATGCAAAGCTTGCGAAAGGCGCGGGCGGCGCGCTCGAGGGACTGCCGATCGGCATCAAGGATCTGTTCTGCACCAAGGGCATCCTGACCACGGCGGGGTCGCACATCCTGGATGGATTCAAGCCGCCCTATGAATCGACCGTCACAGCCAAGCTCTGGGACGCCGGCGCCGTCTGTCTCGGCAAGCTCAATCTCGACGAATTTGCCATGGGCTCGTCGAACATGACCAGCTATTACGGTCCGGTGATCAATCCCTGGAGCCAGCCGGGCGGCAACCGCAAGCTCGTCCCGGGCGGGTCGTCCGGCGGCTCGGCGGCGGCGACCGCGGCGCGTCTGGCGCTGGCCACGATCGGCACCGACACGGGCGGCTCGATCCGCCAGCCGGCCGGGTTCTGCGGCATTGTCGGGGCCAAGCCGACCTATGGCCGCTGTTCGCGCTGGGGCATCGTCGCCTTTGCCTCGTCGCTGGACCAGGCCGGGCCGATGACCCGCAATGTCCGCGACGCGGCGCTGATGCTGAATGTCATGTGCGGCCATGATCCGAAGGATTCGACCTCGGCGCCGATCCCCGTGCCGGATTTCGAAGCGGCGCTGACCGGCGACATCAGGGGGCTCAGGATCGGCATACCGCGCGAATACCGGGTCGACAACATGCCGGCGGAAATCGACGCGCTCTGGCAGCGCGGCATCGACTGGCTGAAAGCGGCCGGCGCCGAACCCGTCGACATCAGCCTGAAGCTGACCAAATATGCGCTGCCGACCTATTACATCATCGCGCCGGCCGAGGCCTCGTCGAACCTCGCGCGCTATGACGGGGCGCGCTTCGGCCTGCGTGTGCCCGGCGGGTCGCTCAGCGAGATGTATGAGAACACCCGCGCCGAAGGCTTCGGCGCCGAGGTCAGGCGGCGCGTGCTGATCGGCACTTATGTGCTGAGCCACGGCTATTACGACGCCTATTACCTGAAGGCGCAGCGCATCCGGACATTGATCGCCCGCGACTTCGACGAGGCGTTCCGGACCGTCGATGCCATCCTGACGCCGACCGCACCCTCCGCCGCCTTTGCAATTGGCGAAAAGATGGACGATCCGCTGGCCATGTATCTGAACGACGTCTTCACCGTGCCGGTCAATCTGGCGGGGTTGCCCGGGATCTCCGTGCCGGCGGGGTTGAGCGCCGACGGCCTGCCGCTCGGCCTGCAGGTGATCGGCCGCGCCTTCGACGAGGCGACAATGCTGCGCATCGCCGGCGTGCTCGAAACTGCCGCCGGCTTCGTCGCCAAGCCCGCCTATCTTGGGGAGGCCGCCTGACCATGTCCGATCTGCTGATGGAAGGCCGCACCGGCAAATGGGAGATCGTGCTGGGGCTCGAAGTGCATGCCCAGGTGATCTCCAAGGCCAAGCTGTTCAGCGGGGCCGCCACGGAGTTCGGCGCCGAGCCGAACTCCCAGGTCTCGCCGATCGATGCCGGTCTCCCCGGCATGCTGCCGGTGATCAACCGCCGCTGCGTCGAGCAGGCGGTGCGGACGGGATTGGGCCTCGAAGCCGAGATCAACCTGGTCTCGGTATTCGACCGCAAGAATTATTTCTACGCCGATCTGCCGCAGGGCTATCAGATCTCGCAATTCACGCGGCCGATCGTGGGCAAGGGCAAGATCCGCCTCGATATGCCGGACGGCTCGACCCGCGAAGTCGGCATTACCAGGCTGCATCTGGAGCAGGATGCCGGCAAGAGCCTGCACGACCAGCATCCGAGCCTCTCCTATATCGACCTGAACCGCTCCGGCGTGGCGCTGATGGAGATCGTCTCGGAGCCCGACATGCGGTCGGGCGAGGAGGCCGGCGCCTATCTGCGGAAGCTCCGCTCGATCCTGCGCTATCTCGGTACCTGCGACGGCAATATGGAGGAAGGCTCCATGCGCTGCGACGTCAATGTCTCGGTGCGCCGGCCGGGCGATCCCTTGGGCACGCGATGCGAGGTCAAGAACGTCAACTCGATCCGCTTCGTGATGCAGGCGATCGAGGTCGAGGCCCGTCGTCAGATCGAGATCATCGAGGATGGCGGCACGATCCGCCAGGAGACCAGGCTCTACGATCCGAACCGCGGCGAGACGAGATCGATGCGCTCCAAGGAGGACGCGCATGATTACCGGTATTTCCCCGATCCCGATCTGCTGCCGCTGGTGCTGGATCAGGCACTGGTCGACGGCATCAAATCCGCCTTGCCGGAACTGCCGGACGCCAAGAAGGCACGTTTCATCGCCGACTACAAGCTTTCGCCTTACGATGCCGGCGTGCTGGTCGCGGAGCAGAACATCGCCACCTTCTTCGAGGCCGTGGCCAAGGGGCGCGACGCCAAGGCGGCGGCGAATTGGGTAACGGGTGATCTCTTCGGCGTGCTCAACAAGCGTGGGGTCGGCATCGAGGAGTCGCCGGTTTCGGCAGCGGCGCTGGGCGAATTGGTGGATCTCATCGCCGACAGCACGATCTCCGGCAAGATCGCCAAGGACGTCTTCGCCGAAATGGTCGAGAGCGGCCAAGCCCCGGCCACAATCGTCGAAGCGAAGGGATGGCGCCAGGTGACCGATACCGGTGCCATCGAAGCCGCGATCGACGCGGTGTTGGCGGCGCAGGAAGCGAAGGTTGCCGAGTACCGGTCGGGCAAGGACAAGCTGTTCGGTTTCTTTGTCGGCCAGGTCATGAAGGCCACCGAGGGCAAGGCCAATCCGGCGCTGCTCAACGACCTGCTGCGGCAGAAGCTCGCCGGCTGAGGCGAGGCGGCGGGGTTCTGGGTGCTCAGCCAATATTAACACTTTCGAGCCAGGATCGAGTGGTGATGTCCCAATCGCCGATGGAGTGGTCTATGGGCTTGATCGCTGAGTTTCCTCGCCCGGCCGTCGATGATGCGGTCGGCCTGGATGAGGACGACGCGCCAGACTGGTCGCCCCGGGCGCGCACCCTGACGGTCATCGCCGCGGCGCTGGCCAGCTGGGCCGTGGTCGGGGCGATTGTCTATCTGGTCGGGGCGGCCGCTTCGATCTGGAGCTGATCTCCCGCACCGGTGCGATGATCCCGCAGACCGGCGAGCGCCGCCGCAACGCTGCCGAGTGCGCCAGCGCGTTGACAGGTTAGCGCCGTCTCTCTAGAACAAGATCCACAAACGCCGTGTGAACAGCCCACTCATCGGTGGAGGGGTGGCCGAGTGGCCGAAGGCGGCGGTTTGCTAAACCGTTATAGGTGCAAAACACCTATCGTGGGTTCGAATCCCATCCCCTCCGCCACCTCTCTAAGATTTCTGCCGTTTTTCTTGATAGTTTCCGAATATCCCCTCTTCTGTCCCCTATTGGAACGGCTGAAGGGTGGCGGATGCGGGCGAACGACCGCGTCCTATTGTCTATGTCGATCGCGAAGGAGGCCGCATTCACGATGGGGATCTCGCTTCCATTGGGTGCAGGTAAGCTGTGCACTCAGCAAGCATTGAGACCAATGCCTTTGCTCGGGTCGTGTCGCAATCATTCTGTGCCCCTCCAGAGCGAGCCGGCAAAATCATCAGGATGGTTTAATACCCTCCGGCCGTAGCAGCCGGAGAAGCGACGACACCAGCACGAGACGACGCCGGCCGATCGTCGTTGTGTGAAGGGCTCCTTCTCCGATCAACTCGTATAGCTTCGTCCGGCCCAAACCGGTGGCTTCGCACGCATCGGCGATCGTGCAAGTGACGCGCTCGGCGAACGGGATTATGGGGGTGATGGCATCCGCGAGAGGGCGGATCGGCCGCACCGATGGCCCGCCGCGCACCCCGACTTCCGACCGTTGACCGTTACGCATGACATAATCCTTTCCAAAATCCGGGCTTTCCGAGCCCTATGCTGCACTGGTGCATGGCGACCTTCCACCGGACGGCCTGAGATGGGCTGCCGAGCCTGTCCCGACCGATAGGGCGACGCACCCCGTCTTGCTGCGGCCTTGACCCATCCACTCGGCGCATGTGTCGTCAGCCATCACGATACCTCGACCTTTAGGGGTGTCAGCGAGACTGAAACTGACGGCCGTTTGCGCGAGTGAGCACCGGGCGAGCATCGAAAGTCGCCATATGCTCCGCGATATTCCGCCGCAGAGCACGGCGATGCCACCCCCTGTTCGGTTCGGCTCGACAACCGCGGCCTGCGGAGCAGCCCAAGCTCCATCGATCACTGAAAGGGTATCAGGTCGGTAACGGCGACGTGTTTGGCCTGACGAAAACTTCTCCGGAGGGGATGCGCCACTCGCGCGAACGGCCTGGATGATGCACGGCCCACCGGTACGAGGCTGCAAATGGCTACCGCTAGCACCGTCGCCGCCGACAAGGGTTCGTCGCTGACGCTCCCGCGGCGGCCTGCGGCCGCGCGCCCTTGCACCGTCGCCGCCTCGCGGTCGCCGGAGGGCAGCAGGATGGAAAGATGAGCGGCGATCGGTCGCCCGTCGCCCGCCTGCGATCCCAGCAGCGGAGCGCCCATCATGAGATCAGACGATTTGGAAATCGAGCAGCTGAAGGCCAGTGTGAACTGTGCCGTGCTGCTGGAACGATTGCCGCCGGTCTGGCGGCTCGACCGGAAGGAGAGCACTCGGCACTGCCTCAAATACCGGCGCGGCGAAGGCGAGATCCTGATCGTCAACCACGAAGGCCGGGGCTGGTGGGATCCGCAGAGCGATCACAAGGGTGATGCCTTCAGCCTGGTGCAGTTTCTCGACCCGACCCTGAATTTCGGGATGGCGCGGCAGGTTCTGAGGCAGTTCGCCGGGCTGACGCCGGCATTCGCCGAATGCCCGCCGAGAAAGCGGCGCCGCATGCTGGAGATCCCCATCCCGGAACGATGGGCGAGCCGGCCGCACCTGCAGCCGCGCTCGCCGGCATGGCGCTACCTGAACCGGACCCGCGGGTTGCCGGTTGCCGTGCTGCGCGCAGCTGTCGCGGCGGATGTGATCCGGGAGGGTGCTTATGGCAGCACCTGGTTCGTCCATCGTGACGACGACGGCAACCCCAGCCACGTCGAGATCCGCGCCCCCGGATTCCGCAGCTCGCTCGCCGGCGGCCGGAAGACTCTGTTCCGGCTCCAAGTTGGTCCGCAGCCGATCCGGCTGGCGCTCGCCGAGGCGCCGATCGATGCGCTCAAGGGTGAAGCGGCGCGCACGGCGCTCGGTGAGCAGATCGGTGCCGATGGTCACGCGCTCCTGGCGGCGATCTACGAACCGGCGGCGCCGGCCTGGCTACGCGAATTGCCAGCAGTCCAGACCCTGCGTCGAGCCTGGGTGCATCAATTTCTTGTCGAGGATGACGCCATTCGATGGCGGAAAGCCGCCGATCTGCCGCCCGTCTCAACCCGTTTCGACACCCCCTACGATACCGACGCGCGCTACGGCAACAAGCGCAGCACGACCTGGACCGGCTATAAAGTCCAC
>Ga0181519_10005325_pt1 | contig 10290 bp, 7 predicted proteins | sample PEATcosm2014_Bin_26_FD_121102 | JGI IMG/M metagenome (GOLD analysis project Ga0181519, IMG submission 121102) | Peatland microbial communities from MTU Mesocosm Facility, Houghton, MI, USA - PEATcosm2014_Bin02_10_metaG | ecosystem: Environmental > Terrestrial > Soil > Wetlands > Peat | place...
GGCGGTCCTTGTGCACGATGAAGCGAAAGGTGCCCGTCAAATAGGTCTCGAGCGCTTCGACGTCGACTTCGCCGTTGCCTTGACCGGCATGCCCATCGCCAGCCTCGAACAAGGCACCCTTCGCCGCCACCGGCACGTAGAGCGTCGTGCCCGCCACGAGCTCCTTGTTATCCAGGTTGCCGGCATGCGCGAACGGCGGTGCACTGTCGATCTTGCCGTCCGGGGGGGACACCCCCATGCTGCCGAAAAAGGGCTTCAGGGGCAGCTCTATCCCGGGAGCGAATGTGCCGATCATTCTCTTGCGATCGAGCGGGATGATCTTGCTGTGGGTATAGGGATACTCCATCGGCAGGAAACCGTAGCCGAGAAAGAACCCGTTGCAGGCAAAGTCCACGTCCATGTCGACCTTCAAGATCTGCACCTCGAGCACATCCCCGGGCTCCGCCTCGGCAATCGCGACGGGTCCCGTCAAAATGTGACCGCCGGCACCTACGTCCTTCGGCATCGCACCGTGGATCGTGTCGGTGTAGGGTGGGATTTGCTCCGGCTTCACGCCCAGCTTGGCCATGTCCTCGCGTGAGCCGCAGGTCGATATCGTCTGGATCCGTACGGTGTCGCCCGAGTGCACGGTGAGCACGGGCTTCGCCTCGCTGTTGTAGTAGCCCCATTCCACGGACTGGGGAGTCGCGAGCAGGGTGTAGTCCGCCGCCCGCAGCGCGGACGCCGTGCTCATGAACAGGCAGACGGTCAACAGCACTGGGCGCATCGGAATTCCTCGATCGATCGGTGAGGCAGGGCGCTTCGCGCAGCTTGCCGCAACGCAACGGCTTCGTAAACTTGTTGCGGGTGTTATGCCCGATCACCCGCACGGGCACCATCCTCCCGCGGGAGGAGGGGATACGCCGTCAGCGCCTCTCCGAGTGCCTGCTTGAGCGGCAACAACCAAGGCTCGAAATTGCGCCACTGGTCGAGTCCATCCTGAAAAATGGGCTGGCGCACCTGCTGGGAACTCGCGGTGCGGACCCCGCGGGAATTCTCGTGAAAGCGCAGGCAGTTCGATTCGAACGACAGACCGCAGTAATCGAGAATCGCACGCACCTCTGTTTCGGTGTCATCCACCAGCTGCTCGTAAATCACGCGGTGAACACGCCCGGGCGCCACCTGGTCGAAGTGCGCCATCAATGCCACGTAGTCTGCGTAATACCGGCCGATGTCCTCGAGGCTGTAGCTGAACTGCTGGCCCATTGCAAAATGCTGCTTGAAGCCGGAGAAGCAGCAGCCGAGCGGATGGCGCCGCGCGTCGATGATCTTCGCATTGGGCAGCGCCACGAGGATCAGCCCCAGATGCACGAAATTGTTGGGCATCTTGTCGATGAAGAACGGCGTGCCACGCTTGCGGTGGATGCGGGTACGCTCGAGATATTCTTCACCCAGGCCGCGCCACTGGTCCGCGCTGAGCGTGGTCAGCACGCCTGGATAGCCCGCACCGTCCGTGCCGCCCGCGCCGGCCGCCACGCGGCGCGCGATCGCCATGATGTCGGGTAGTTCCATCGTACCCTCCACCTGCGAGTGGCTGGCGAGGATTTGCTCGATGAGCGTCGAGCCCGAACGGGGCAGCCCGACGATGAAGATCGGGTCCGGTGCCGGGCAGCCTGCGCCGGCCCGCGCCTCCAGAAATTCCGCGGTGAAAAGCTCACGGGACCTCAGCAGCCTGGTGTGATGCTCGTCCGCGTCGTAGCGGATATCCAGGCGGCGCAGCCTGTTACCCTCTGCGTAATGCTGGAAGGACTCTGCAAACTGTCGATCATCCTCCAGCGCCTTGCCGAGGGCGAAGTGGAAGTGCTGCCGCTCGTGCGGGTCCAATCCCGGCGCACTCAAGGCGGCGCGCATCGCGCCAACATCCTGGGGCGTAAATCGGAAGGTCTTCAGGTTGGCAAGGCTCCAGTACGCCTCCCCCAGATCCGGCATGAGCTCGATGCTGCGGCGATAAGCCTCGATGCCCTCCGTTTCGTGCCCGGCGGTCTTCAAGGCGTGTCCGAAGCTCATCCAAACCTTCGCCTGCTCCGGGTACTCGTTCAACACTCCCCGATACAGTTTCAGCGCATTTTCGTACTCGCCGATCGTGCCGAGGATGGCCGCCTTGAGGTTGCGATGACTGACGTGACCCGGCTCGACCGTAAGGCAATGGTCGACCGCCGAAAGAGCCTCTGCCGGCTTGTCCTCGCGATGCAAAACCAACGCCAGATTGTGCCAGGCGGGCATGAAGCTCGGAGCCAGCTCCACGCAGTGACGCAGCAGCACTTCCGCATCTGCGTAGCGACGCAGGCGCGCAGCGACCTCGGCAAGCATCCGCAGCGCCGCAACGTCGGCAGGCTGTTCGCGTAGCTGCGCCCGCAACAACGATTCTGCCTCCGGCAGTCGATTATCGTAGAGCGCGGCACCGGCGGCGCGCATGCGCGGGTCGCGAGAGGCGCACTTGATGTGCTGCGCATAGGCGAGGTCCGCGTTATGCACATCGCCGATGTCGGTGTACATCTCGGCGAGGCCCAGCCATGCCGGGCCAAGGTCCGGCCGCAACGCCACGGCACGCTTCAGATAGGCGATGGCTTCGCCGCTGCGTCCGAGCCGCCGGAGCGTCAGGCCGGCCTCGCACTGCACGATGTCGAAGCCAGGCTGTCCCTCATCGAGGGATTGCAGCAGCGGCAGCGCCACATCGAGGGCGTCGAGTCTGAGCTTGGCCCGAACGAGCAGCTGCCTCGCCATCGGCTGGCCCGGCAGCACCCCGAGTATCTCCTCGGCCTGCTCGGCCGCCAGCAGCGGTCGGCTGTCGAGCAGCCGCGCTGCGTGCGCCAATGCCGTCTGGAGCGTACCGAGCGGATCTGGCCCCTGATTCATCGATTCACAGCCGCGTTCCGCATTCGACAGGCTCACTGCCCGGTGCGGAATTGGGTCCACAGGCGGGTCATCAAGCGCTTCACCTCCGGTGGTTGCATCGTTTCGATAGCCATCGTGGCGCGCGTCTTCGCGTCAGGATAGATCGCGGGGTCGCTCTTGATCGCCTCCTGCACGAACGGCAGCGAGGCTTTGTTTCCGTTGGGATATTTCAGGGCGTTGGTGATGTCGGCCATCACCCTCGGCCGCATCAAGTAGTTCAGCCATTTGTGCGCATTTTCGGGGTGCGGTGCATCCGCCGGTATCGCGAGCATGTCGAGGCCGGCGACGGCTCCCTCGCGCGGCACGAAGTAACGAATTTTGACCCCATTGCCCGCTTCGAGTGCGCGGTAGCGTGCCTGGGTGACCTCACCTCCCCACGTCAGGCCCAGACAGAGACTGCCGTTGGCCAGGTCCGCGATGATTCCCTCGGCCTCGATCGAGCGTACGTACGGTCGTATCCGCATCAGCACCTCGGCGGCCGCTGTCCAATCCGCGGGGTCGTGGCTGTTGGGGTTCTTTCCGAGGTAGATGAGCGCCGAGGGCAACACGTCCTCCGGGGAGTCAACGATCATGATTCCGCAATTCTCGAGCGCTGCCGCATTCTTGGGATCGAAGAGCAGCGACCAGCTGTCCGGCTCAGCCGAGCCCAGGCGCTCGCGGACCCTGTCGACGTTGTACCCCAAGCCTGCCTGTGTCCACAAATAGGGCACGGCGTACGAATTCCCGGGATCGTGCACAGCGAGTTTGCGAAGCAGGTCGGGATCCAGGTTGACGCTGTTCGGCAACGCCCCGCGATCGAGCTTACGCAGCGCGCCGGCGCGCAGCTCCCGCTCGAAGAAAGCGTCCGCGGAGGTCACCACATCGTAATTACTGTGTCCCGTCAGCAGCTTGGTTTCGCTTATCTCGTTCGATTCGTAGGTGCTGTAGTGAACCTCGATCCCCGTCTCGCGCTCGAAATTGGCGACCGTGTCGGGAGCGATGTAGTCCGCCCAGTTGTAGACATTGAGAGTATTGTCGGACCCCTTGGGGCCGGGATGACCCCCACAGGCCGCCAAGGAGGCGGCGCCACACCAGAGCACCGCGAGCACCTCGGTGCGCGCGCGGCATCTCGTCACCACATACCGCCGAGAGCGACAGTGACCGCCTCCCCGTTCACACCGCCGGCCGCCTCGCTGCACAGGAATGCGATCACCTGCGCGACTTCGCGCGGTTCCAGCACGCGCTTCTGCGGGTAGATCGCGGCGCGCTCCTCCCACACCTGTTCGACGGTGATGCCGCGTCGCCCGGCCTCCGTCCGTGCCGACCGCTCCGCCATGGCGGTACGCACCCAGCCCGGCAATACGGCGTTGGAGGTAACTCCGAAGGGCCCGGCATCCTGAGCGACCGCCCGTGCAAGTCCGATCACCCCGTGCTTCGAGGCGGTATAGGCACTCCCGGACCGTTCCGCTTTCTCGCCGGCAGTCGAGCTGGTGAATACCAGCCGCCCGAAGCCGCGCTTGCACATGCCCCCCACGGTGAGCCGCGCGAGCTCGAACGGACCATCGAGGTTGATGCGCATGGTTTCGCGCCAGACCTCGGGGTCCTGTTCCCACACCAGCCGCTCGTGAGCCGAGCCGATGCCATGATTCACGACGAGGAGGTCGATCGGCCCCAATCGCCGCTCGGTTTCGGCGACCGCCCGCCCGCAACCCTCAGCAGTGCCGAGATCTGCGACGACATACTCGAGCCCCGCGGTGGACAGCTCGTCCACGCTGCGCGATGCGATCATTACACGAGCCCCGGCGGCCGATAGCAGCAGCGCCGCCTCACGACCGATCCCCCGGCCACCTCCCGTCACCAGCGCCACACGCTCGCTCATGCCATCAGCTCCTGTAACCGCGGGATCGCGACCCGAGAGTAAATGAACGATTGATCAATGACAATAAACCCAATACGCTGGCACCAGACCCGCTTCAAAACGACTGGGCACGCCATGCATCCTGCGCGAAATGAGTAACAGTAGAGCGCATACGATTCACCGCCACCAGCAGCATGTGAGCTGGGACAACGCCCGGCTTCCGGCCGTCGCGATAGCGCCGGGGGATTCGGTGCAATTCCGGGATCTCGACGCCATGGGCGGCCAGATCACGGCGAACTCGACGGTCCTCGACCTCGCGACGCTCGATCCAGATCTGGTCAATCCGATCGCGGGACCCGTGTACGTCGATGGTGCGGCTCCTGGCGACGTACTGAAGGTCACGTTGCTCGGCTTTGAGACTTCCGGATGGGGTTGGACGGCAATTTTTCCGGACTTCGGGCTTCTGGCGGCCGATTTTCCGGACTTTTCGCTGCACATCTGGAGCTATGATCGGTCATTCGGCGTGCCGGCGGCGTTCGGGAAGTGGGCTCGTGTACCGTTGAAGCCGTTTTGCGGCACCGTGGGTGTCGCCCGCGCGGAGCCCGGCAGCTTTGGCACGCTCCCGCCGTACGAGACCGGCGGCAACCTGGATATTCGCGACCTGGGGGAGGGCGTCGAGTTGTATCTGCCCATCAAGGTGAAGGGCGCGCTGTTCTCCATCGGAGATCCTCACGCCGCACAGGGTGACGGTGAGGTTTGCGGGACCGCGATCGAATCGCCGATGAGCGTCACGGTGCAAATCGATCTCATCAAGGGCGGTAATCAACGGTTCCCTCGATTTCTCTCGTCCCGTCCCGGCAGCCGCCATCTCGATGAGAAGGGATATGACGTGACGATGGGGGTGGGCCCGGATCTCATGGAGGCGTCACGCAATTCCGTGCGGGAAATGATCGATCTGCTCGGGCGCACCCGAGGGGTCGATGCCGAGCATGCCTACATGCTTTGCAGCGTCTGCGGGGACCTGCGCATCAGCGAGATCGTGAACGCACCGAACTGGGTGGTGTCGTTCCATCTGCCCCGAGTGGTCTTCGAATGATCGGTCGGCTGGGTTTGCTTGGATTCTGCTGCTGCGTGGCGTTTGTCCAGCGCGTCCCGGCAGACACACCCGCGGCCGCCCCCGAACCCACGCGTCACGAGTTCATCATCGAGAATCTGAAGACGGAGAGCGGCGCCGTGCTCCCCGAGGCCCACATCGTCTATGGCACCTATGGCGAATTGAACGCCGCGGGCGACAATGCGATCCTGCTGCCGTCGCATTACATGGCGGACATGCACGGCTATGAGAGGCTCATCGGACCCGGCAAGTCGCTGGACCCGAAAAGATGGTTCCTGGTGGCCACCGAGCTGTTCGGCAACGGCCGATCTTCCTCGCCCAGCAATACCAGCGAGCCGTTCCACGGTCCCCGCTTCCCCGTCATGACCATCCGCGACAATGTCGAGGCCGTCCATCGGCTTCTGACCGAGCAATTGCACGTGCGTCATTTGCGTGCCGTGATCGGCTTTTCGATGGGTGCGCAACAGGCCTTCCAATGGGCCGTCAGCTACCCGGATTTCATGGATGACACCATCGCCACCTCAGGCACCGCCAAGACCTACGGACACGGCATCGTCCGGCTGGAGAGCGAGATCACCGCGCTCACCACCGACGAATCTTTTCATGACGGCGATTACACCGCCGAGCCCGAAAAGGGCATCGAAGCCTTCGCGATCGTGTGGACAGCATGGCTGTACTCCCAGGAATGGTGGCGTCGGGAATTGTGGCGCCAAGATGAGCCTCCCGGCACGACCCTTTCGCAGGTGATCGAGCAATATCGGAAGAACTTCATCCCCGGCGCCGATGCCAATGATCTGATTTTGCAAATGCGGACCTGGGAGAGCCAGGACGTCGGTGCGACCGCGGGCTTTCAGGGGGATGTCGAGAAGGCACTGCGCTCCATCAAATCCCGCGTGCTGTACATGCCCTCGCAGACGGATCTGTATTTTCCGGTAACTGATGCCCGCTATGAGGCCGCGTTCATTCCGCGCTGCACGCTGTCGATCATTCCGTCGCTGTGGGGGCATCCAGCCGGGATCGGGGCATCGCCCGCCGACGCCAAATTTCTGGACGAACACATTGCGAAGTTCTTGGGTATCCGGGCGGCCGAGCACTGAGCGGGCACGCCGGGTGGCGATCCGCCCCGAGATCTTGCGCGCACCATTACCGTGCCAGCGGCTCGCACCTGCGCACTAAAGTGCGGCAGATGTCTGGCTCCCTGTTAAACGACTGTGCAACAGCAGAAGTCGCGCTGTATGATCGTCCAAGCTCCATCCTGTACGCATTTACGAGGAGGATCGCCCACATGCAATGTCTGCAGACACCCGCGCAGGTTGAAGGGCGGAGCGCGGCGATCAGCCGCCGACGGACTGCGGTACCTGCGGCATGGGCGGTGGCGAGCGCTGAAATCGTCGAATGCATCGATGATCCGGTGCTGCCCGAAGTCCTCGGCCGGGCGATGAGCACTCTCATCGACTTCCAATACAGCGTCATGTTTATTTATCGCGGCAGGGGAGGCCCGATCCACATCCATGACACGTTCGATGGCCCACAGGCCCGGGTTGGAATCGCCAACTACGTCAAGAGTACGTATGTGCTGAACCCGCTTTACACCGCGTACCAATGCGGTCTGAAGACCGGCGTTTATCGATTGCGCGATTTGGCCTCCCAAGGCCGGGTCGACAGGGCGTTGCTCCGCAATTCCAAGGTCTGCATGACCCCAGCCGAGGAGATCGGCTACCTCACGGAAGGCTGGCCGGCGGGCCACGAGGAGCTCTGCATCGCGATGGAATTGCCCGGGGGCGAGTGCGCGGAGGTCACGCTGTCGCAAAAAGCATCCCACGGTGGCTTTGCGGACAAGGACATCGCGAGCTTGTCGCCCGTGATTCCGTTTCTCACGGCCGCGGTTCGGCGCCATTGGCGCCGGGCTCGATTGATGTATCTGTCGAACGGTCGGGAGACGGCCGCCGACGACATCCATCCGGCCTTCGGCCGACATGGCTTGAGCCCACGCGAGCGCGAACTCGCTCAACTGCTGTTAGGCGGCCACTCGAATGCCTCCGTCGGCCATAGACTCGGGATATCCACCACCACGGTCAAGACCCACCGCAAGAATCTGTACGCCAAGCTGGGTATAGGCACGCAGTGCGAATTCTTTTCGCTATTCAGGGACTCGCCCGGCCGAGGCGGTTCCACCTGATACTCCTCCTCCGGGAGGATGGTGACATTGCGACGGTCGTGCATAACTGCACCAGGTGCAACTCGATAAGAGGCCCGCGGTGATCAATGTTTCCGATTGAGCGTGTACGCGATCAGTTCCCGGCTTTGAGCGCCCCATCGGTATTTCTCGACAATCCCGCCGGCACCCAGGTGCCCCGCCCGGTAATCGAGGCCGTGGCGGGCGCCATGGTAGCCGCCGCCAGCAACACGGGCGGTTACTTCCAAGCGTCTCTCGATGCCGAGGCCATCTACACCCGGGCGCACGAGGCCATGGCCAAGCTGCTCGGGGGCGCCTCGGCCCGCGAAATCGTCATTGGCCAGTCGATGACCATGCTGACCTTTCAGATGGCCCGCTCGCTCGGCCGCAGCTGGCCGCCCGGCGATGAGATCATCGTTACCCGCATGGATCACGAAGGCAACGTGTCTCCGTGGGTCCGGATGGCCGAGGATCGTGGGTTGACGGTTCGCTGGCTGCCTTTCAATCGCGACTCCTGGCGCATCGAACCGGAGGACTTGCAGCCTTTGCTCTCGGGCAAGACACGCCTGCTGGCCCTCAACTATGCCAGCAACCTGACCGGTTCCATCAATCCCGTCGGCGAACTGACCAGGCTCGCGAAGCAAGCCGGCGCCTTGGTGTATGTGGATGCCGTGCAGTACGTGCCGCACGGGCTGACCGATGTCGAGAAGCTCGGTTGCGATTTTCTCGTCTGCTCGTCGTACAAGTTTTTTGGGCCGCACCTCGGCGTGCTGTGGGGTCGGGAGCCGCTGCTCGCGGAGCTCTATCCCTACGCGGTGCACTGCGGGCCCAAAGAGCCGCCCGGACGCCATGAGCTCGGTACTTCGCAGACGGAGTTGTTCTCCGGTCTGGCCGCCGCAATCGACTACTTCATCTGGCTAGGCGAACAGACGGGCGCTGTCGGGCGGGACCGAGAAAAGATCGAGTGTGCCTACCGGGCAGCCGCCGACTATGAGAAGCCGTTGGCGCAGCGATTGATCGATGCGCTGCGGGAAATGCCGGGCGTCCAGGTCCAGGGCATCACGAGCGCGGAGAGGATCGACGAGCGGGTGCCCACGATATCCATCACTCATTCGCATCACCGGCCCTCGGTTCTCGCCAGAGCGCTTGCGGCCCAAGGGATCAACGTATGGTCGGGACACAACTATGCGTATCAAGTCGCCCGGCACCTGGGCCTGGACGAGCACGAGGGAGTGCTCCGCATTGGTCTGGCGCACTACAACACGGCGGCGGAAGTCGATCGCATCGTGCATTCGCTGCAGAGGCTCCTGATCTAGCCGCGCGGCCGAGACCGGTGCGCCCGGCGCACGACAACCTATAACGTAAGGAGAGGGATGATCATGACGAGATGCCAACAACGAAGGATCCACCGTGGCCGACGGTCGGACGAGTCGGGGTCCCGGGAGCGCCGCAGCTCCCTGATCGCAAGGGCGCTTCCCCTCGCGTCGGCGATCACCGCCTGCTGCGGTGTTGCGCAGGCCCAGCAGGCGACATCGTCCGGCACCTTGGAGGAGGTCGTCGTCACGGCGCAGAAGCGTAGCGAGAGTCTGCAGAATGTGCCGCTCAGCATCACCGCGTTGGGCACGCAGCAGCTCGAGCAGCTGCACGTGCAGAACTTCGACGATTATGTCCAGTACCTCCCGAGCGTGAGCATCAAGACGACCGGGCCGGGGCAGGACAAGATTTACATGCGCGGCGTATCGAGCGGCGGCGACGGCGTTCACGATGGAACGGTGCCGAGCGTCGGCGTCTATCTGGACGAGCAGCCGGTGACGACGATTCAGGGTGTCCTCGATGTCCATATCTACGACATCGCGCGAGTCGAGGCGCTGGCCGGACCACAGGGCACGCTGTACGGCGCGAGCTCCGAAGCCGGCACCCTGCGTATCATCACCAACAAGCCGGAATTCGAAGTGCTGAAGGGAGCCTACGACGTTCAGGCCAATGACGTGGCGCACGGCCGCCCCGGCTACACGGGTGAGGGCTTCATCAACATACCCCTCGGTTCCGCAGCCGCGATCCGACTGGTCGGCTGGTACACAAAGGATGGAGGATACATAGACAATGTTCCGGGGTCGCTCAGCTATCCGGCGACCTATTCGAACGGTGCACCCGGAGCCCCATTTACACTCAATAACGGTCCCACGCCGAGCAATCCAGCGCCGAATACCCGTTATACCGACACGGCCA
>Ga0181519_10005326_pt1 | contig 10290 bp, 8 predicted proteins | sample PEATcosm2014_Bin_26_FD_121102 | JGI IMG/M metagenome (GOLD analysis project Ga0181519, IMG submission 121102) | Peatland microbial communities from MTU Mesocosm Facility, Houghton, MI, USA - PEATcosm2014_Bin02_10_metaG | ecosystem: Environmental > Terrestrial > Soil > Wetlands > Peat | place...
CTTCTTGGCCGCTGCTTTTTGCTGTTGCGCCTTGGCCGCTCTCACCGCAGCCCAACGCTTCTTCGTGGCAGCGACAATTCTCGCCAACCCTTCTTTGCTGATCCGGCGTTTGGGCTTGGCAGCTCCCTTGGGCGATGGCTCAGTCGCCTTCTTGGCTTCCGCCCACCGCTTGCGTTGCGCTTCAGCAATCCCCCTGCGAGCAGCGGCGCTCATCTTGCGGCGCTTCGACCTTGTCGGTTCCGGCGCGGCGGCTGCCTCTGGACTGCCGCCGGGAAGCATCGCACGGAGTTCCGCGATCTTGCCGTCGATGCGGACCCTCTGGGCTTCGTGGCCCTCCACGGCGGCGGCGATGATTTCGTTCGTGAGTTTCGGTGTCGGCATGTGACTGGATTTGCCTCGATCCTTCCATCGAAGACGTGTTGCTGTGATCCATCCTACACCCCCTCGCACATGGCGGGGCCAAATTGCTTTTATCGGCTTGGTGGGTATGGGGCAAGGGAACGCCCGGCAGGAATCTCCGCCGCCGGCCAGCGCCTCGGGCAGCCGTCCGAAGCCTGGATCGCCGCTGAAGCGTTCCGGGGCGTCCCTGTTGTCATCACCGGCGGCCCGCCGGGCTTCGAGAAGGACGGTCGCGTTCGCGCGCGACGAAGCGCCCAAGCGCATCGTGAGCCCCGCCCCGCGCCGGCGAACGGCCGCCGCCCAGAGGAAACGCTGGGCGGCGGCCAGGAAACCAAAGGGGCGCCGATTCCACGGCAAAAAGCGCCGCCTGAGCCGCAAGGAGCGCGCGGCGTCGCCACGCAGCGTCCCCACGCAGACGGCTTCAATCGGGCCGACGCCTATGTGATCGACGACTGGCGTTGAGTGGACTCCTTCCATCACGCCGGGCTGGGCGGTTGGCTAGGCCCGTCGTCCGGCGAAATTGGATGAGTCCGTCTAACAGCCATTGAATTTGTATACTGGTTACCTGGAAGCGGGCGGCGATTGTGGGAGGGGGTACGACTCCGTCCACCGCTATACCGCTGGAACAACGGAGGAAGCGGCGAGTACGCCGACTCGCCAACGATGCGGCTGACTTTCTTTGCAACGCCGGGATGGCCGGGCGTACTGAGTTCGATGCCTTCCAGAAATGGCGCCACGGAATCCCTGAGGACAACGATGAAAGAACCAATGAACCTGATCGCACCGGCAGCCACGCCGACTCGACGACGGCTTCTCAGCCGAGTGGCCATCGCTTTTGGTAGTCTAGCCACAGGCTCACGGCAAATCTTGGCGCAAGCCGCGGCGGAAATTTCGCACACTGCGGAATCTATTCATCAGGAAACCGTAATTAACGCGAGCCGGAAGCGCGTGTACGAAGCGCTGACCGACGCCCGGCAGTTCAACGAGGTCACAAAGATCGCCGCCGCTAGGGACCCAGCCGTATCACTGGAGAAGGCCCCGACAATAATCAGCCCCGATGTGGGCGGTGCGTTCTCGCTGTTCGGCGGCACCATTCTCGGACGACAGATCGAACTCGTGCCGAACACGCGCATCGTCCAGGCCTGGCGAGTGCGCTACTGGGATCCAGGTGCGTACTCGATCGCGAAATTCGAACTCATCGAGCTGGGCGGTGGAACCCGAATCGTCTTTGATCATGCGGGCTTTCCCAAGGGCGACGCGGAAACCCTCGCGTCTGGATGGAAGGCGCATTACTGGGAGCCGCTCGCGAAATTCTTGGCATAAACGCAGCCATCCTGCCGAGGATCGAGCGCATTCGGCGGGCGGTCGCGAAGCACGGCTGGTAGCCGCTGGGCAATACCGCTTCGATAACACTAACACTGCCCGTCTGTGCCGTCTTCGGCTCGGGCGCCGCGGAAGTTACCGGATTCGCCTCGACCGGTCCCAGCCCGCGCCAACCTTGCGCTGTTCTCTCGCGATTCCCACCTTCTCCATCACCGACGCAACATAGGCCCTCGCATGGCCTCGCGTCTGGATGGCAGTAAACCTCGCTTTGGCCGCCGCGATCTCCGACGGCGTCCCCCCGGACAGTTCCATCTCCGTCTTCTTCAGGATCTCCAACGTGCCCACCAGGGCGCCGGATCGCGGCACGGGCTGTGCGTCAAGCCGAGCGCGGTCTTCGGGCGTAAGACGTGGTTTTGCTGCCTTCAGCAAGGGCGCCGGACTGGCGAGCGACGTCGGGCAGTCCCTGGGAGCCGTAAGCGAAAGCAACTGCGACAGACCGTTGGCGTTCGCGTCCCTTTGCGTGAGGGAAGCCAGGCCGAACAACTCCTCTAGTGTCTTCGGCACCGAGGAATGGTCGTAAACGGTGTGCGCGAGCGTTCCGGCGGGGATCAGCGGCGAGACGATGACCGCGGGAACCCGGACTCCGTACTGCTGAAAGGTAAAGCCGTGAAGGTTATAACCGTATTGCGGATTGTCGCCTGGTGCGGTTGCGCCACCCGGCGCTACGGAATCGTACAATCCGCCATGCTCGTCATAAATGATAATCAAGAGGCTGGTGTTCCAATAGGGCGACTTGCGAATCGCCGCGTACACATTCGCCAAGAGATGCTCGCCGCCGTAGATGTCGTCCATCGGGTGCTGGGACGAACCACCCGCGTAGGTTCCGTCCGTGACGTTTCCGTAATGCGGCTCGATGAACGTGTACGGGTATGGATAAGGGCCCTGGAGATCGGAAGCGAAGTGCTGCAGGGAATTGAAGTCCAATAGCGTCACGCCACTCAATGCCGAGACTTGAGGAACGGCGCCGGCCGGCGAGCCGTTACCCGGGTCGTCGCTGTAGAGGCTTAACTCCTGCGGAAAGCCGTTGGAATCGTTGTAGAAGCGGTACGGAATGCCCGCGTTCGCCAGCGCGCGGTAGATTGACCCGTTTGGATACTGGAATCCCTCATCGGGAAATTCCCACTTCGCCTTCTCCTCGGTTGTCGGACTGTCGTCAAGGCCGGCGGACGAAGCGCCGTGAAGGAAGAAGCGATTGGGCCAGGTCGGTCCCGGCAGAGACGAGTACCAGTGGTCGCATAGCGCGAACTCAGTCGCGAGCTGGTAGAGTACGGGCAACTGGTTGCTCGTGGCAAAGCACGCCATCACGTCAACGATGTCCTGCGCGGGCGGTGTCGGGCCTTCGGTGGTCGATGTAGCGTAATTGGCTGCAAAGCCGGAGTTGTCGATCGATGGATAGGCTCCGCCGGGCTGATAGATGGCGCCCTGCCCCGCGAGTTGCTCAAGCACATCGGCGAACTCGTGGCCGGGATCAGCCGGCATGCTGAGCGGCGCACTGGACTGCACCGTGTACGTGTTGCCGTTGTACGAATTCGAGTTGCTGGTGGACGCCGCCGTGATCCCCGGGATCTTCGACATCGCGAACATGTTGTCGAACGAATGATTCTCCAGCATCACCACAAATACGTTAGTGATCGGCGAGTAAGGCGCGAGCCTCGTCATCCCCCCCGTGCATCCGCCCGAATCGAGGGCGACATGGAACGCGGACACGCTTACCGACACGGTAAGCGTCTGGCCCGCATCCTTATCCTGGAGTTGGCACTCCTTCCAATAGGGATCGATGTCCGTTCCGCGGCTAACGTAGAAGCCGGGCGTCGACCCGCCCTGTACCTGAAGCAGCACGGACCAGTAGTCTTCGATTATCTCGGCGCCGAAGCCCGTCTCGAAGTAGACCGTCAACGGTCCGACCGTTTGGCCGGGCGATGCGTTCCAGTTGCCGCTTTGCGTACCGTTGCTCGAATTGTTGTGGAACAGGGCGATCCATGCGTTGCCGTCCGTGTTGTTGGTGATGTTGATAGTTGTCGACCCTTGAGTAGCCATGGCGTCCCCCTCGTAGTTTCTGGAGGTCTACGAGTATATCCAAAATCGCACGGGTTCTTTCTAGCTGAATCCAAATTCCCCCAGGCCCTTTCGTCAAACAACCGGACGCGCCGCCACGGCATCAGCAGCGCGAAGCCCCGAGGCGTTGTCGTCGGGAATAGTCGGGTTTACCGGCTGCTAGCGTGGCCGGGAATGCGCCGTCTCTGCCCCTAGCCCTGTTCGGACTGCGACGGAACCTCCGCCGCCCGCCGGGAGCGCCTCGAGCCGACCGTGGAGGCCGTCGGATAGCACGTCGCTCAACCGTAAGCAGCCTGGATCGCCGCGGACCCGGCTCGGGGCAGCGTCCGGGTGCTCATCACCGATCCGCTGGGCTTCGAAAGGACGGTCGCGTTCGGCGTGCGCGTACGGCCGCGGTTGCCGGTCGCCCCAGCCGATTTCCGTTTTCCCGTGCATGCGCCACGCCCACCCGGGCGGGTGCTGTCGCTCGGAGCGGGCCCGCCACGCAAAAGATCCCGGTGTTTCCGCGTCCCAGCGGTCACTCTTATTTCGCGCGCCAGGAGAGAATCTCGGCGTCCATCTCGGCGGCGCGGGATTTTTCCATGGCGGCGAGGTTGTGCATTTCCTTGGGGTCGCCTCGAAGGTTGTAGAGCTCCGGTGTGTCGTTGTCGTAGTGGCAGTATTTGTAATCGCCGCGGCGAATCATGTACTTGGCGGGCGGGCTGTGCAGCGCGTACTCGGAATAAACCGTGGTCTGGCGCGTGACAGCGGGCTGGCGAAGATCGCGCACCAGGCTTTCGCCATCGATGCCCGAAGGCACCGGAACGCCGCAAATCTCCAGGATCGTGGGCATCACCTGCGTGATGCTGACGGGTGTGGCGCAGCGGGCGTTGGCCTGCGTAAGGCCGGGGACGCGGAAGATCAGGGGCACGGCGACGGAGGGTTCATAGAAGACGAACTTGTTCCAGAGGCCGTGTTCGCCGAGCATTTCGCCGTGATCGGAAGTGTAGACCACCAAGGTGTCCTCGGCGAGGCCAAGATCGTCGAGGGCCTTCAAGACCTGGCCGGCGGCTTCATCCATCTGCTCGAGGCTGGCGTAGTAATAGGAGATGCGGCGTTTGGCCTGCGCTGGATCTTTCAGCTCGGGAGTGGGGCGGTCGAGCGTGATGGAGTTGCGGATCTCAAGCGGCACGGTATCGAGATCGACCTTGCCCCAGGTGTCGGGCAGGTGCATGGATTCGGGCGGGTACCTGGTCGCGAAACGCGCGGAGGGCATGAAGGGATCGTGCGGCTTGAGAAAAGAAGTGACCAGGAAAAACGGCTGCTGCTTGCCATGCTCCTTGAGGAAACGGATGGATTCGCGCGCGACGAAGGATTCGAACTGATCGCGGTCGGGGATCTTGGAGATACCGCCGACGGAGACCGTGCCTTGGCGGCCGTCGGGATCGCGCATGCCCTTCCAGGGATCACCGAAATCGCCCCAGAGATCATCGATCTGCGGCTGGCCGGAGCCGGAATTGGGCTGACCGAGCTCGTCGGCCCAGAGGCGGGTTTTGGGACCGAGGTATTGGAACCAGTCATTGAAATCGAGTTTGTAATCGAAGCCATGCGTCTGGGCGTCAACGAAGTGCATTTTGCCGATGAGAGCAGACATGTAACCGGCGCGGCCGAGGTAGTGGGCGATGGTTTTGTGCTCGAAGGGCCATGGCGTGCTGTTGTTCCAGGTCTGGTGGTGGTGGGTGTAGAGGCCGGTGAGGAGCGAGGCGCGCGCCGGGACGCAGACCGGATTGGAGCAGTAGGCAGAACCGAAGCGGGTACCCGAGCGGGCCAGTGCGTCGAGATTAGGCGTGTGAGCGACGGGATCGGCTTCGATGGACAGGGCCTGGTGCTTGTGCTGATCACACATGACGAGGAGGACGTTTTTGGGGCGGCGCTGCGGCGGCGGGGCCGCGCGCAGATCCAGCGAGAGCGAGCCGGCAGCGATACCGAGAAATTCCTTGCGCGTAAAGGAGGGCACGACCGTATTATATGAACCAATCGCCATGGCGATGGCCCAGCCGCGCCGGGCAGCATACTCCACGCACTGCCCTGCCCCGAGCGCAACTCATCGAGAGGGTTTACGCGCGTTCGGCGCGACGACGTTGGGGGAAGCCGGAGGTGCGTGCAAGAAACCTCCCGAGAACTCCGGATTTGGAGGTTTCCGCGGCACGGGAAACCTCGGCGGAAACTCCCGGCTTGGGAGGTTTCGCGGTGCCGGTGACCTCCGCGGAAACCCTCGGATTGGAGGTTTCCGCAGCGCAGGAAACTTCCCCGGAAACCCTCGGATTGGAGGTTTTCGCGGTTCCAGAAAACCTCCTGGAAAATCGGCCGTTTGGCAAATGGGGATTTCGGGCGCGCTGTGCGGCGGCGAACCAGCACCATTCTCGGACAATACGTCGTATACCGGAAACCTCCCGAAACCTGGAATCAGGACCTTGCGAAGGTTTCCCGAATGCCTGCGGGAGATGCGAAAACTGGAGCCTAAGATCGTGCCCTACCTCGCCCGCGACTCAACCATGACGGCGAGAACTGAAAACCGACACCCGACAGCGCAATCTGAGGGGCGGAAAAGCGAAAAACCCCACCACCTGAAATCAATAACTTAGGCTATTTTTTCTACAGCACATTTCGCGGCTGAACAGCCACAATACAGCCTTCTTGCGGCCGTTGCCGCCCGCCGGCAGCGCCTCGCTAAACCGTTCGAAGCCTGGATCGCCGCGGACCCGTTCCAGGCCGCGTCCCGTTTCTCGTCACCGGGCCGCGGGCTTCGAAAGGCGGACGCGTTCGCGGTCAACGAAGCGCAGGCTCTCATCATCGGGAACGATATGTGGGTTCCTTTCCATTGGCCTCTCGATTCCAAACTTCGCCGGTCCACTTTCCCGCCCGAAAGGGTCAAAGGAAGGAGTCCGTTTTCGTCCACAAGGACGGGTTTGCGGCCAACGGACGATTGGCGCAGACCCGACGGTCCGATTCTTACAGGCTGTTTGGAACTATATGCTGGCTCCCGCCCGGGCCGGGGCCGAAGATCTAGCCGGGGCGTCCACCAGCGGGTATCCCCCAAAATGGGCACGCCACCGTCATTGATAAGTGCGATTGCGACACGTTCGGCACTGCGGCTACCCTTGCTTCGAGAGACCGTGGCTGTCAATCGAGGTTCCCACGTGGAGATCGGCGAACGTGCCGTTTTGAAGAACCATCGAGAAGCCCTGAATCCCGTGGAGGCGTGCCCTCCGGATCTTTTGGTGCGGGCCGCTGTCTTGACGCCAAGCGAACCGATCCTTTCCCATATCGCCGGCTGCCTGCATTGTACGAACATTTACCACGGCGCTCTCGGGAGAGAGTGGCTTCCGAAACGCCGCGGATCGGAAGCGCACTCGAAGACGTCGAGCTCGCCACATGTTCACTGGCCTACCGCGGCAGAGGTAAATGTCCGACAGCCTCCTGAAAGTCGACTGGGGAGGCGCTCAGACGAAGCCGTTCGTGTTGCGGACTAAGCGGGCAAGCCGGCGGAGTTTCCGAGATTCCGTGTTTCGTCCACAATGCCCCTTTTGATCGCGCCCCGCCGCGCATTGACGCAATCCTGCGGTGGTTAGTTCCCGTCGGCTTACGAGAGTCCCTGAAGAGGGTCGGGGTGCCGGCATGGTGCTGGATATCTAACATGCCGTCAGTTCGCGTGCTAGACTCGCGTTGATATGCCCTGGAAGCGGACCCGACTGCCGATTGGGATTATGTCAATCCTAGTCGGTGCGTTCGCGGCAGCGCTCTCCAAGGAGTATCTTTCATCCAGCACTACGGCGAGACATGTGGCTGTCGTTTCGGGATTGTCGTTAGCCCTATTGGGTTTGGTCCTCGTTCTTATCCACCTCAAGGCCGAAAAGAAGTATTAGCTGGCAACGTCAACCCGAACAAGACGAAGCGCCCAAGCGCGTCACACGAGTCGCCGCGCGCCGGCGCATGGCCGCCATAGAGGAAGCGGTGGGCGGCTGGCCGGCTTGCCCAGTCCGCGGCGGCAACGCCGGCGGCGGCGAGACCGCGCGTGAAGCGCTCTGGCCGGATAAGCAAGGCCAAGAACTCAACGCCGGCGGTTGCGCCGCGGAAGGCTGTGGGCCGGTCGAAGGCGGTGCCGAGGTGACCGTCCGCGGGGAGGGCGCAAGGCGGACCGCCGTGAGCGCGTCGAGGCCGTGGCCGCCGGCCAGCGCCTCGCTCCGCCGTACGAAGCCTCGATCGCGGCGGATTCACTCACCGGCCGTGTCCGGGTGCTGATCAGGGGGCCGCGGGGCTTCGAAGGACGCTGGCGTTCGTTGTCGACGAAGCGCCCAAGCGCATCGTACGCTCCGCCGAGGAACGCCGGGGCCGCTGCGTCGCCGCCCGCGTCGCTCTACGCGGCCATGATTTTCAAAGCGATGGCATGATCACAGGGCTTCTGCTCTGGCATCCGCACAGTCAGGCCCTTTTCATCCTGGGTCCACTTCACCTTGCCCCTAAAACCCAGGAGTTCGACGTTCTTGATCTTGACCTTCTCCACGCTGCTGCGGGTACCCATGGGCTTTATCACGGCTTGTCTTTCCGGCCAGCCCATCACAAAAGCGTAGATGGCCTTTCCTTTTGCGGTGAAGCGCACCTCCTCGGCGGTGAAGTCTTGGCGGTACTGCTCGTTGAATCCGCCGCGCCCGCCCGCCGGCGCCGACGCCGCCGGCCCGTCTCCGAAGATCTTCCACGGACGGGTACTGTAGATACCCTCGCTGTTCACCGCCATCCACCGGGTGATCTCATCCAGGATTTTCAGTTCCTCGGCATCCAGTTCGCCGCTGTTGGGCAGGGGGAAATTCAATAGCAGGTTGCCGTTCCGGCTGACGATGTCGATAAGCATGTCGATGATGGTCTTGGGCGTTTGGTGCTGGTCCACCAGATCCTTGATGCGCGTCAGCCATTCGTGCTTCCAGGCGACCGGCTCATTGCCTAACTCGGCCCAGGCGCTCGCGCGCGCCGGAATGTCGTGCGGCTGGTGGTAGAGATCCCAGTTCGCCGGGTCGTTGCCGTCGTAAGGCACTCCGGCGTAGGTACCCTCTTTATCAGCGCCCTTGTTGGTGGCAAACCAGTTGTAGCTGCCCCAAACGTGCTCGGTCACGCCGAAGCGCAAACCGGCCTTCGCCGCAGCCTTGCGAAACAAGCCGACAACGTCGCTGCTCTTGTGGACCCTCCGCGGTCACCTCAACCCTCCATTCAGTATTTCAGCGTCGAGCAGGCACGGCAGTTTCTGGAGGCGGCCAAGGGAGACCGCCTGTACGCGCTTTTCGCGACGGTCCTTACCCTCGGATTGCGCCTGGGTGAAGGGCTTGGGGTACCGTGGCGGGATCTGGATCTCGATACGGGCAGATTCAACGTCCATCAGGCCCTTCAGAGAATCGACAAGAAACTCTATCCGGAGAAGGGCGGTCTTCAACTCGTGGAGCCGAAAGGCGGATATTCGAATCGCGTCGTGACCCTGCCCGCGGTTGCAATCTCCGCCCTGCGTCATCGCCAGATACAACAGGAGGAGGATCGCAAATGGGCCGGCTCCAGGTGACGTAATCAATGGGACCTTGTATTCACAACGAGGCTCGGAACGCCGCTGGATGAGAGGGGGGTCCCGCGCCACTTTCAGCGTATCCTCCTTATGGCCGGCTTGCCCAAAATGCGCATCCATGACCTCCGGCATAGCGCCGTCGCCATCCTGATCGCGCAAGGCGTAAATGTCAAAGCCATCAGCGAACTGTTGGGCCACAGTTCGGTAGCCTTCACCCTCCAGGTGTACGGTCACCTGCTGGAAGAGACGAAGAGGGAGACCGCGATCAAGATGGATGCAGCCCTCGCCCCGGTTGCTACCACGGTTGCTACCAAACCGGCCGTTTCGAGGGTGAATTAGGGTATAAATCCTTTAAAATCTGGTGCGCCCGGAGGGACTCGAACCCCCGGCCTACTGGTTCGAAGCCAGCCGCTCTATCCAACTGAGCTACGGGCGCGCGCCGAGGACCGTCTCTTCGAGTGTACAACGAAGCACGCCTACATCCCCGCCAGCGCCAGCACCGGGAAATAGTCGCGGTACATGCCGTACGTCAGGTAGAAGACTTTGGGGAATCCGGTCCCGGTGGTGGCGTCTTCGGGCCACGAACCTTCGGGACCCTGGCGGTCGAGCAGGAACTGCACGCCGCGGCGCACGGCGTCGGAATCGGCCTGGCCCGCGGCGCGCAGGCCCAGGATGGCCCAGGCGGACTGGGACGCGCAACTCGGCGCGGGGATGAATGTGTCGCAGTCGTAGCTGGCGCAGGATTCGCCCCAACCGCTATCGGGGTTTTGGATGGCCGTGAACCATTTCGCGGCCCTGGCGATGGCGTCCTTCACCGGCGCGGAGGGCGTCTCCGCCGCGCTGGCGGCCAGCCCACGCATTGCCAGGAA
>Ga0181519_10005327_pt1 | contig 10283 bp, 8 predicted proteins | sample PEATcosm2014_Bin_26_FD_121102 | JGI IMG/M metagenome (GOLD analysis project Ga0181519, IMG submission 121102) | Peatland microbial communities from MTU Mesocosm Facility, Houghton, MI, USA - PEATcosm2014_Bin02_10_metaG | ecosystem: Environmental > Terrestrial > Soil > Wetlands > Peat | place...
CGGTCGAGATCGAGCGCGTGCTGGCGGTGGTCCAGGCCTTCGACCCGCCGGGCATCGGCGCCCGCTCGGTCGCCGAGTGCATCGAGCTGCAGCTCGGCCAGCTCGCGCCCGACACGCCCGGGGTCGCCGCCGCGGTCGAGATCGCCCGCCACCACCTCGACTTGGTTGCAACGCAGCAGCTCGCGCTGCTGCGCCGGACGCTGCAGATCGACGAGGAGCAGCTCGCGCGGGCGCTCGCGCTGGTGCGCTCCTGCCACCCGCGGCCCGGCTCGACGATCCAGCCGACCCAGCCGGACTACGTGGTGCCGGACGTGTTCGTGCGCCGCGGCCAGCACGGCTGGGTCGCCGAGCTCAATGCCGGCGCCCTGCCCCGCGTCAGGCTCAACCAGAGCTACGCCGGCCTCGTGACCCGTGCCGCCGACCACGCGGTGCTGCGCACCCAGCTGCAGGAGGCGCGCTGGCTGCTGCGCAGCCTCGAGATCCGCAACGAGACCCTGATCAAGGTGGCGCGCTGCATCGTCCAGCGGCAGTCGGCCTTCCTCGACCAGGGCGACGAGGCGATGGAGCCGATGGTGCTGCGTGACGTCGCCGAGGCGGTCGAGATGCACGAATCGACCATTTCCCGGGTCACGACCGGCAAGTACATGCACACGCCGCGAGGGGTGTACGAGTTCCGCTACTTCTTTTCGAGCCACGTCGCCGCTACGGATGGTACGGAGATCGCCTCGACGGCCATCCGGGCGAAGATCAAGAAGCTGATCGCGGGCGAAGACGCGTCGAACCCGCTGTCGGACAGCCGGATCGCCGAGCTGTTGGCGGCCGACGGCGCCCGCGTCGCGCGGCGCACGGTGGCCAAGTACCGCGAGGCGCTGCAGATCGCACCGTCCAGCGAGCGCCGGCGTGTGCCGCCGCGCTGATCGATGGAGTTACCAGGAGAACGCACATGCAGATGACCCTGACGGGACACCACGTCGAGATCACACCGCCGCTGAAGAGCTATGTCGAGAAGAAGCTCGACCGCGTGGTGCGCCACTTTGACCAGGTGATCGACGTGCACTGCGTGCTGACCGTGGAAAAACTCACCCACCGGGCGGAGGCGACGCTGCACGTGCGCGGCGGCAACATCCACGCCGATGCGACCGAGGCGGACATGTACGCCGCGATCGACGTGCTCACCGACAAGCTCGACCGGCTGGTCAAGAAGCACAAGGAGAAGCGCGGCGACCACCACGCCGCCGAGGCGCCGCGCGGGCGCGCCTGAGACCAGCCCCGGCCGGGCCCCCTCGGGGCGTGCCCGGCCCCGCCCCGCGCGGGACGGCGCCGCTCGCCTCCCGCGGCCGCAACTCGTACCATCGGCACTGCGGGCGGCAGGGCCCGCGTGACCGGTGTACGCACGTCCGATGCGACTCGTAATCGTCAGCGGCCTGTCGGGCTCGGGCAAGAGCGTCGCGCTCAACATGCTCGAGGACCTCGGCTGGTACTGCATCGACAACATCCCGGCCGGCCTGCTGAACGCGTTCATCTCGCACGCGGTGCGCCGGCCGAACCCGATCTACGAGCGCAGCGCCGTCGGCCTCGATGCGCGCAACGAGCCCGACGAGATCGCCGGGGTGCCGCAGATGGTCCGCGAGCTCAGGCGCAGCGGCATCGAGTGCGAGATCATCTACCTGCATGCCGACGAGGCGATGCTGCTGCGCCGCTACGGCGAGACCCGTCGCCGCCACCCGCTGGTGCGCGACGACCTCGACCTCAAGGGCGCGATCGCCGCGGAACTGAAGCTCCTCGAGCCGATCACCTACTCGGCGGACCTCGTGGTGGACACCTCGCGCACCAGCGTGCACGAGCTGCGCGAGATGATGCGCGCCCGCGTCGAGCAGCGCCGCAGCCGGCGGCTGTCGATGATGTTCGAGTCCTTCGGCTTCAAGAACGGCATTCCGAGCGGCGCGGACTTCGTGTTCGACGCGCGCACCCTGCCGAACCCCTACTGGGTACCGAACCTGCAGCCGCTCACCGGCCGCGACCCGGCGGTGATCGCCTTCCTTGAGCCCGAGCCCGCGGTCCAGGCGCTGCTCGCGGACATCATCGCCTTCGTCGAGCGCCGCATCCCGCTGTACCTCGAGCACAACCGCGGCTACCTCACCGTCGCCGTCGGCTGCACCGGCGGCCAGCACCGCTCGGTGTACATCGTCGAGCGGCTGGCCGCGCACTTCGCGGCGCGCTACCCCGGCGTCGTCGCCCGGCACGATGCACTGACGACGAACGCCTGAAGCTCGTCGCGGCGGCGCATGGCATCGGCGTAGCCGAGCGCGATGAGCTCGCGCGTATAGCCGCTCTCGAACAGCAGGTAGCTGAGCAGCGCACCGCCGCCGGGATTGGCCGCGCCCATGGTCCGCAGCAGCACTCGCAGCGGCCGCGGCATTTCGTCGGCGTGGCGCGTGGCGATCGCGCCGAAATCCTCGGTCGGCGCGATCAGCAGCGGCGCGACGTGACGCAGCCCGGTGCGCTGCGCGCCGAGCGCTTCGATGAGCTGGTTGTCGCGTTCGAGGCGCTCGAGGTCGGCGTGCAGCCCGTCCATGAACAACGTATCGAGCATGAAGCCGAAGATCTGGCCGAAGCTCGGCCCGTAGCCGTCCGGCCCGCCACCGTTGTGGCACGAGGTCATCACCGGCCGGACGCCGACCACCAGCAGCCGGTCGGCACCCAGCCGGATGGCCGGCGACAGGGGCGCGGTCTGGCGCATCGCCCCGTCGCCGTAGTACTCGCCGTCCATGCGCACCGGCGGGAACAGGAACGGCACCGCCGAGCTCGCCATCAGGTGGTCAAGGCCCAGCTCGGCGCGCGCGCCGCAGTGCCACGACTGCAGCCACGGCGCCTGCTCGTGGGCCGAGGCATAGAAGGCGATCGACAGCGCCCGCCGGTAGGCGGCGGCGCTGACGGAGAAGGCCTCGAGATGGCCGTGCTCGAGCGCCTCCTCGATGCGGGCGAAGTTGACGTGCCGCTCGAGCAGCTCCCGCAGCGGCGTGTTGTCGAACACCGACCGCGGCGGCGGCACGAGCCAGCCGCCCGAGACGAGCGCGAGCAGCCAGCGCAGCCCGCCGCGCAGCATGCTCGCGACATCGGCGCGGAACACCTGGCCGACGTGGAAGTTGCGCCAGACCCGCTCGAGGTTGACGACCCCGGCGCGGAAGTGCTGCGCGTGCGCCGCCACCACCGCGGCGGTGATCGCCCCGGCCGAGGTACCGCAGATCACCCGGAACGGCACCGGCCCGTCGCCCGGCAGCAGCTCGGCGACCGCCTTCAGGACCCCCACCTGGTAGGCCCCGCGCGCGCCGCCGCCGGAGAGGATGAGGCCGAGACGGCCGCGGTCCTGTACAGGCGGTACGGGGTCCGGGGGCGGCGCGTCGATCGGGTCCGTCACCGTGTCATTATGCCCCGGCCGGGATTACCATCGGCAATCGCGCGGCGCCACAGTCCCGTGGCACCGCCCGCCTCCGGAGGACCGCCATCATGACCCGATTCCGCAGGCTCGCAGTCGCACTCGTGGCCGGTGCATGCGCCGCGTTCGCAGGCGCCACCGCACTGGCGGACGGCCCGGAGGTTGGCGCCGCGGCACCGGCGTTCAAGCTGCAGGACCAGACCGGCCGCTGGCACACGCTCGAGGAGTACCGCGGCAAGTGGCTGGTGCTCTACTTCTACCCGAAGGACAAGACGCCCGGCTGCACGACGCAGGCCTGCGAACTGCGGGACAACATCTTCGCGTTCCGCAAGATCGGCGCCACGATCGTCGGCATCAGTGTCGACGACGTCGCCTCGCACAAGGAGTTCGCCGAGGAGCACGGGCTGCCGTTCACGATCCTCGCCGACCCGACCAAGCAGACCGCCAAGGACTACGGCGTGCTGGTCAAGTGGATGGGGACGATCGAGATCGCGCAGCGCGACACGTTCATCATCGATCCCGCCGGGCACGTCGCCAAGCACTTCGTCAAGGTCGATCCGAAGGGCCACTCGGAGCTCGTGCTCAAGGAACTCGAGGCACTGCAGGCGAAGACGCCGCCGGCCAAGACGGCCGGCTGAGCGGCGGCTCAGCGCGCGTTCAGCGCGCGCATCGCGCCGTCGATGCCGGCCAGCGTCAGCGGATACATGCGGCCGTCGAGCAGCTGGCGGGCGACGCCGATCGACGGCACGTAGTCCCAGCGGTCCTGCGGCTCGGGATTGAGCCACACGTGCTTGGGGTAGGCGCGCTGCAGCCGTCCGAGCCAGACCGCGCCGGCTTCTTCGTTCCAGTGCTCGATGCTGCCGCCGGGCTGCACGATCTCGTACGGTCCCATCGTCGCGTCGCCGACCAGCACCAGCCGGTAGTCGGGGCCGTAGGTGCGCATGACCTCCAGCGTCGGGATGCGCTCGGCGTGGCGGCGCGAGTTGTCCCGCCACACCGTCTCGTAGACGAAGTTGTGGAAGTAGTAGTACTCGAGATGCTTGAACTCGCTGCGCGCGGCCGTGAACAGCTCCTCGCAGGCGCGCACGTGATCGTCCATCGAGCCGCCGACGTCGAGGAACAGCAGCACCTTGATCGCGTTGTGGCGCTCCGGAACGAGCTTGAGGTCGAGCCAGCCGGCGTTGCGCGCGGTCGCATCGATGGTGCCGCCGAGGTCGAGCTCCTCGGCGGCGCCCTCGCGCGCGAAGCGCCGCAGGCGCCGGAGCGCAAGCTTGATGTTGCGCGTGCCGAGCTCGACCGTGTCGTCGAGGTTGCGGAACTCGCGCCGGTCCCAGACCTTGACGGCGCTGCGGTTGCGCGAGCCGTCCTGGCCGATGCGCACGCCCTCCGGGTTGTAGCCGTAGGCACCGAACGGCGAGCGGCCGGCGGTGCCGATCCACTTGTTGCCGCCCTCGTGCCGGCCCTGTTGCGCGCGCAGCCGCTCCTGGAGCGCCTCCATCAGCTGCTCGAAGCCGCCGAGCGCCTCGACCTTGGCGCGTTCCTCGGCACTGAGCGTGAGTTCCGCCATGCGCCGCAGCCACTCCTCCGGCACCGTGGCCGCGGCGAGCGCGGCGAAGGCCTGCTCGAGCCCCTTGAAATGGGCGGCGAACACCCGGTCGTAGCGGTCGTAGTGGCGCTCGTCCTTGACCAGCACGGTGCGGCCGAGCACGTAGAAGTCGTCGACCGACAGCGCGCCGACGCGGGCCTTGAGCGCCTCCAGCAGCGCCAGGAACTCGGTCAGCGACACCGGCACCCCGGCGTCACGCAGCATCAGGAAGAAGCGCACCAGCATGGCGTGGCCGGCGCGCGCCTCAGCGGGCGGTGCGCCTGTTCATGAACACCAGCTGCTCGAACAGGTGCACGTCCTGCTCGTTCTTGAGCAGCGCCCCGTACAGCGGCGGGATCGCCGTCTTGCCGTCGGTGGCGCGCAGCGCCTCGGGCGGGATGTCCTCGGCGAGCAGCAGCTTGATCCAGTCGAGCAGCTCGGAGGTCGACGGCTTCTTCTTCAGGCCCGGCACGTCGCGCAGCCGGTAGAACGCGTCGAGCGCCTCGGCCAAGAGCTCGCGCTTCAGGCGCGGGAAATGCACGTCGATGATCTGCGTCATCGTCGCCGCGTCCGGGAAGCGGATGTAGTGGAAGAAGCAGCGCCGCAGGAACGCGTCCGGCAGCTCCTTCTCGTTGTTGCTGGTGATCACGATGATCGGCCGGTGCCGCGCCTTGACGAGCTCGCGCGTCTCGTAGACGTAGAACTCCATCCGGTCGAGCTCGCGCAGCAGATCGTTCGGGAACTCGATGTCGGCCTTGTCGATCTCGTCGATCAGCAGCACCGGCTGGACGTCGCTGGCGAAGGCCTCCCACAGCCGCCCCTTGATGATGTAGTTGCCGATGTCGTGGACGCGCGCCTCGCCGAGCTGCGAGTCCCGCAGGCGCGACACGGCGTCGTACTCGTACAGGCCCTGCTGCGCCTTGGTGGTCGACTTGATGTGCCACTCGTAGAGCGGCTTGCCGAGCGACAGCGCGATCTCCTCGGCCAGCTGCGTCTTGCCGGTGCCGGGCTCGCCCTTGATCAGCAGCGGCCGGGACAGCGTGACGGCCGCGTTGACCGCCATCGTGAGGTCGTCGGTGGCGACGTAGCGGTCGGTGCCGGTGAAGCGGGTGGTCGTCATGACGTCATCCTCGGGGGCCGGCGACAATCTTAATCGGGCCCCCGCGCGACCGCGACCGTATTCGCGCCGGGCGGCGCCAGGGCGCTACAGGCCGGTCGCCAGCGCATCGCCGTAGTACTCGCCGACGCCGCCGGCGATCGCGGCCACCATGTCGCGCTCGGCCGCGCTCAGCGCCGGGCTCCAGACGTCGAGGATCAGCACCGCGCGCGGCGTGTCGCTGTCGTTCCACGCCTCGTGCTCGATCGTATCGTCGAACACGAACGCCCGCCCGGGCCGCCACTCGCGGCGCTCGGCGCCGACGCGAAAGCCGCAGCCCGGCGGCACGATCAGCGGCAGGTGCACGACGAGGCGGGCGTTGTTGACGCCGGTGTGCGCCGGGATGCGCGTCTTCGCGTCGAGTATCGAGAACACCGCAGTCGGTGCGCAGCCCGGGATCTCGCAGCGCGGCCAGCCCGACAGCGCCGCCACCGTGCGCGGGCAGCGCGCGATGTGCTCGGGGAACGGCGTGCCCTCCTTCCACAGGAAGTAGACGCCCCAGCGGCGCGATTGATTGAGCTCGCGCCACTGGTCGAGCGGCACGCCCGGCCCGAGGTCGACGTACGGGCTCAGCGTCGCCGGGCCGTCCGCCAGCACGTTGACGAGCTCGGCGCGGATCTCGCCGGTCGCGGCCTCGATGGCGTCGAGCCACGGGAAGTCGGCGCGCTCGTAGAACTCGATCGCCGGCAGCTGCGGGAAGTAGAGAAAGGTCGGCTGCTGGCGGTAAATCGGCGTCTTCTGCAGGAGCGTCGCGAGGCAGCGCTCGGCGCGCCCGAGCGGCGCGCCGGCATGGCGCGCCCGCAGCCCGGCCAGGCGCTCGTCGAGGAACGCCTCCAGCTCCCGGTTGTTGGCGGCGACGGCGCGCTGCGCCTCCTCGACCGCCGGCCGCATCGGCGCGGGCACGTCGACGCCGCGCGGAATGGTCTGCAGGGCATTGCGGTAGGTCGCGGCCGCGGCGCGCGGCTGGCCCTGCAGCGTGAGCAGCGAGGCCTTCTGCAGCAGGGCACGCGCATGGCGCGGCTCGATCGCCAGTACCCGCTCGAGCGCCGCCAGCTCCTCGGCCGGCAGCCCGAGTCCGCGCAGCGCCGCGGCCAGGTTGAGCCACATCGCCGGGTTGGCCGGCTCGGCGACGACGGCTCGCTCGAGCAGCTCGCGGGCGCCGGCCGGATTGCCGGCGAGCAGCAGGCGCCGCGCGAATTCATTGAGCACGAGCGGGTGCCGGGGGCCCTCGGCCTGCGCCTGGCGCAGCAGGCGCTCCGCCTCCTGCGACCGGCCGGAGGCCTGCGCCTGCGCCGCCATGTCGAGCAGCTGTCGGATGCGCCGCTCGTCGCCGTCGCCGTCGACCATTCAGCCTCCTCGGCGGCCGCAACCGCCCACCGCCGCCCGCGGCTGCGGCCGCCGGTGGGCGGCGCAGCGGCGCGCGCCGCGGCCGCGCAGCCGCCTCACGGGACCAGCACGAGCGTATGCGCCGCCGCGCCGGGCAGGAACGGCGCCGGGTCGTCGCCGCGCGCCCAGCGCTCGTGGCCGGCACGGAAGTACGGCGACAGCGGGTGGCCGCTCTGGCCGCCCGGCATCTCGAAGTACGCCTCCGCCTCGTGCCCCGGCGAGACCGCGAAGCGTTCCGAGGCGCCGAAGTTCGGGCCCTGGACGCGCGGCATGTCCTCGTCGCCCGGCAGCATCTCGGCCGGCATGTCGAGCAGCCAGCCGAGGCCGGGCAATGCCGGCGACAGCGGGTGACGGATGCGCGTCAGGTTGACGCGGCCCCAGGTGCAGTCGGCGAGCTTCGGGCAGTCGCCCTCCAGCCCGGCGAGCGCCGCGTCGGCGGCGGCCAGCAGGAATGCGTGCCAGTCCGGCTGGCCCGGCGGCAGCAGGTGGCGCGGCTGCGCCTCGATCAGCACCCACAGCGGCCCCTCGAACGTGGCCGGCACGGTGAAGCGGAATCCCGGATTCTTGGCGCGCGCCGGCGCGACCAGCGCGAAGAACACGCGCCGCTCGACCTCCGCGCGGAACGCCCGCACCAGCCGGTAGGCGGCGTCGCCGACCGCGGCATGGCCCGACCACGTCGCCAGCACCGCCTTGAGCTCGGCGCGGCGCGGCTGGCCGGTGACGGCCTGTGCATCGAGCAGGCCGGCGAGCAGCCCGTGCCAGTGCTCGAGGAACAGCGCCCGGTCATCGAGCTGCACCGCGAGCGCGTCGCGCGGCGTCTGTCGCGCGCCGCGCGCCGCGAGCCCGGCGAGGATCTGCCGGGCGCGGGCGCCGCGGTCGTAGCCGCCGTCGCCGATCGCCGCGAGCGCCGGGCCACCGACCACGCGGGCGTTCGCGGTCGCGATCTGTCCGGCGGTCGGGTCGATGATCGACGGCCGCGCGTCGCCGGCCAGCCAGCCGGCGAAGCCGACCTCGGCGTCGGTCGAGGCGCGCGGCACCGATGCATCGCCGCCGCGGCGCAACGGCACCTGGCCGGCGATCGTCCAGGCGATGTGGCCGGCGGCATCGCCGGTGACGAAGTTCTGCGCGGGAATGCCGCTGCGGGCGGCGACCGCGAGCGCCTCCGTGACGGTCGTGGCGCGCTCGAGCCCGACGAGCTCGAGGTTGACGGCAGCCGGCTGGTGCGCGGTCCACTCCAGGGCGAGCGCGCCGCCCGCCTCGTCGTGCGCGATGACCGGGCCCCATTCGGTCTCGACCACGTCGAGTTCGACCGCCGGCGCGCCCTTCACGGTGATGCGCTCGCGCGCGTGCGTGAACGGCCGCGGGCCGGCGGCACTCAGGTAGCGCGCCGGGTCGGCCGGATCCGGCACCACGCGAATCACGTCCTCGAAGTCGCCGTAGCTGTTGGTGAACGCCCAGGCGACGTGGCCGTTGCTGCCCGTGACCACCGCCGGCGTACCGGGCAGCGTGACGCCGGTGACGTCGACGGTGGTGCCGCCGGAGCCGGCGACGCGCAGGCGCGCGTGGTACCAGGTGTTCGGCACGCGGATGCCGAGGTGCATGTCGTTGGCCACCAACGCCGCGCCGCTCGCGGTGCGCGCGCCGGCGATCGCCCAGTTGTTGCTGCCGGTGACCGGCCGCGACCGCGAGTGCCGCTGCGGCGGCTCGAAGTCGAGCTGGCCGACGCGCGCCAGGTCGTAGTCGGCGGCGGGCGGCACGACCGGCCGCGCGGCGCCGGAGTCGTCCAGCGTCGCCTCCCAGTCGGGCGACGCCGCATACACGAAGCGCGCCGCCGATTCCGGCAGCGCGTCGCGCACGAGGCCGCGCTCGATCTTGGTGTGGCCGTCCGGCTCCTGCAGCTGCAGGAACATCGCCAGCGTGGCGAGCACCGAGTCCTCGGCCCGCCACGGCTCGGGCGCGCTGCGCAGCACCAGGTACTCGAACGGCCGCGCCCGCAGCGAGCCGAGGCCGGCGTTGACGCCGGCGGTGTAGGCGTCGATGAGCGCGCGCTGCGCGGCCGGCGCGGCCGCGAGCGAGGCGCGGGCGACCGCGCGCAGCCGGTGCACGCGCAGCTCGCGGTCGGTGCCGACGGTGACCCCGCCGAGCAGCGCCGACAGCTCGCCGGCCGCGGCGCGGCGCAGCAGGTCCATCTGGAAGAAGCGGTCCTGGGCGTGCGCGTAGCCGAGCCCGAAGGCGACGTCGTCGCGCGTGCGGCCGGTGACCGTGACCGCGCCGGCGCTGTCGCGCTCGATGCTGACGCGCTCGCCGACCGCGCGGGTCACGATCCGACCGTCCAGCACCGGCAGGCTGGCGCGCAGCACCAGCCAGCCGGCCGCGATCGCCAGCAGCCCGAGCGCAGCGAGCGCCGTGCCGATGCGCAGCAGGACTTTTCTCATGGGGCGCATCCGTTGCGGCGACCGGCGCATCGTCGCCGCTTCGGGCAGGGCTGGCAAGTCAGGCCCGCCGGCGTCGCCGGCGGCGGCCGCTCAGGGTCGGACCTCGAGGATCTTCATCGAGTTCGTGCCGCCGGAGACGCCCGACAGCTCGCCCTTGGTGACGATGATCAGGTCGCCGACCGCGCACAGGTTGAGCTCGAGCAGGATCAGGAAGATCGACGGGTACAGGATCGCCGGGTCGGTGTGCGTGACGTCGAAGGACACCGGATAGACGCCGCGGTACAG
>Ga0181519_10005328_pt1 | contig 10281 bp, 10 predicted proteins | sample PEATcosm2014_Bin_26_FD_121102 | JGI IMG/M metagenome (GOLD analysis project Ga0181519, IMG submission 121102) | Peatland microbial communities from MTU Mesocosm Facility, Houghton, MI, USA - PEATcosm2014_Bin02_10_metaG | ecosystem: Environmental > Terrestrial > Soil > Wetlands > Peat | place...
GAATCGATTCGAATCCTAAGGCATTGATTTCATCCAATCGGTTGACGGCAAACGGACCCGTGTTGGGGATAACTTTGGAGGCAATTTCCGTTAACCAAGTCGATACGGTGCACGCCAAAGCACACAGCCTTCAGCTAGCCGATTAGGGTGCTTGTTAATACCCAATTCGGGTATTAACATACCCAAAATGGGTTCGAAAGACGGCAAGTCCAAGAATATTCCGGCAGCGGTGTCCGGGATCGCCGACGCACTATTCTCGAAAGTGCAGCAGCGAGTTTTGGCTGTGTTGTTTGGCAATCATTCTCGAAGTTTCTATGCCAACGAGCTGATCGCTTTGGCCGGCTCGGGATCGGGCGCAGTTCAGCGTGAACTCACGCAGCTTGCGGCAGCCGGCTTGGTGACGGTCACGCGAATCGGCAATCAAAAGCACTACCAAGCCAACGCGTCGGCGCCCGTCTTTGAGGAGCTCCGAGGGTTGGTGTTGAAGACGTCCGGTCTCGTCGATGTTCTACGATCAGCGCTTGCGCCACTAGCTGGGCAAATACACGTCGCGTTCGTCTTCGGCTCTGTTGCAAAGGCCACAGACACCGTCACTAGCGATATTGATCTCTTGGTCGTCAGTGACACTCTTGCTTACGGCGAACTCTTTGCGGCCCTCGAGTCGGCCACGAATCGCTTGCAACGAACCGTCAACCCAACGCTGTATTCGCGACGTGAGTTCGACAGCAAAATGCGCGCAGGAACTCCGTTCCTCAAGCGCGTCATCGCGCAACCCAAGTTGTGGGTTATTGGAGAGGTTGATGGCCTCGCCGCTTGAAAACCTGACGGGCCCCGGCCCCGGCAAGCCGCTGCACAAGGAGCCACCCGATGCCAAGGAGTTTTCTGGTCTGAAGCGATCTGCATTGGCACGGCTGACCGATTCAGCCAAAGCTTCGAATTCCTTGGAAAGCCGGTTCGACCTTGCGTACAACGCCGCCCATGCGCTTTGCTTGGCCGCCTTGCGCTGGCACGGTTTTCGGCCGGCCAATCGCTACATCGTATTTCAAGTATTGCCGCACACACTCGGTTTGGGTCCAGAGGTCTGGCGAGTCCTCGACAAATGCCATGCCGTCCGCAACCTGGGCGAATATGAAGGCGACCTCAACATCGACGAACGCCTTGTCGTCGACTTGATCGCTGCCTGTCGGAGCGTGGCGGAGAAGTTGGAATTGTTGACACCAATTTCATCTCCATAGGAGTGTTCGCGTGTGATTCGATATAGCCGGTCCTGACACTGATCACCTTAGGTCCATACGAGCGCGGCTGACCGAACTCGAGGCGGAACGCGGCGACCTGATCAAGAGGCTGCACCGATTGCAGGGGATCCAAGCGCTCGGCAACGAACGGACGGCCGACCACGCCTCCATTACGGTTGAATCAAGCGCTTCGGAGAAGATTGGGTTGTTTCGTCGGCTCTTTTCGGGTCGAACTGATGTATTCCCTCTTCGTTGGGAGAATCGTAATACGGGTAAGTCGGGGTATTCACCCGCTTGCGTGAAGGAATGGGTGCGAGGCGTTTGTGGCAAGCCGCAGGTGAAGTGCGGGGAGTGTCGCAATCAGGCGTTCCTGACCGTATCTGATCAAGTAATTGCCAACCATTTGCGCGGCGTAGACAGAGACGGCTCTGCGAGTGCCGACTACGTGGCGGGCGTCTATCCAATCCTTCCGGACGGATATTGCCATTTCGTGGCGGCAGATTTTGACGGGGCGCAATGGGCCGCCGACGCATTGGCATACTGGGAGACATGCCGCCGGCGTGGGGTGCCTGCAGCGTTGGAACGATCCCGATCCGGCGAAGGTGGTCATGTCTGGATTTTCTTTTCTCAAGCAATCCCAGCGAGAGACGCGCGGCAGTTGGCCGCCGTCCTCATCACCGAGACCCTGGAGCGCCGACCCGAACTAGGCTTCACCTCATACGACAGACTTTTCCCGAGTCAAGATGCCGTTCCCAAGGGCGGCTTTGGGAATCTCATCGCGCTGCCACTTCAACGGCGCGCACGCGATTACGGAAACAGCGTCTTCGTCGATCAGGAGCTCCATGCGTATCGCGACCAATGGGCGTTTCTCGCAAAACTCGGCCGTTTGTCGCCGGAAGCAATTTATCCACTGGTTGGTGATGCCGCGGTGCGCGATCGCGTTCTTGCCGTCAGGATGCCCATTGCGGAAGAAAATGGCGACGACCCATGGAACAGGACGGTGTCCAGAAATCAGTCTCCGAGTCGAATGACAGAGCCATTGCCGGATCGTGTCAAGGTCGTTCTGTCAGACGACATATACATTGATCGAACTGCGCTTCCGTCAACGATGGTGGCACGAATCATTCGGCTGGCGGCCTTTCAAAATCCGGAGTTCTACCAGGCGCAGGGCATGCGTCGATCCACCTGCGATAAGCCAAGGATAATTTCCTGTGTGGTGTTACACCAAAAGCACGTCGCGTTGCCGCGAGGCTGCCTCGAAGAATTACTTGAACTGCTACATGACAATCATGTGGAAGCTGACGTCGAGGACTTGCGCGAGAATGGCGCAGAATTAGACTGTCGATTTTTGGGAACACTTCGTCCGGAGCAACAAGCCGTGGTGGCAGCCCTGTCGCAGCATGACATCGGCGTCTTGGCCGCGACGACCGCCTTTGGAAAGACGGTTGTCGCGGCGGCTATGATTGCACAGCGCAGGACCAGCACGCTGGTTCTCGTCCACCGCAAGGAACTATTGAAGCAGTGGGTCGAGCGCCTTCAGCAATTTCTTTCGGTATCACCGGGATCGATCGGCATGATCGGGGGAGGTCGGCGCAAGCCGTCAGGCCGCATAGACGTTGCCATATTACTGAGCCTCTCCAAGAGCGACTCGGGTTCGGATCCCTTGGCAGGCTATGGTCAGGTCATTGTCGACGAATGCCATCACTTGTCGGCAGCGAGCTTCGAGTCGATAGCGCGGCGGTCGAAAGCGCGTTACTGGCTCGGACTGTCCGCGACCGTGACACGCAAAGATGGACATCAACCTGAGGCGCTTTCCAAAATCAGTCCTACCTTGCTGGCGAGAAATAGTCCGGACTGATTTTGGCGAGTAATCCGACGACGGTGAGGACGCCGGCAAGGGCGTCGGTGATGGCGGAGCTTCTGCCGCGTGCGCGTGAGAGCGCGTTTTTATTCCCGAGATATTTGAGCGTGATCGTGGATGGGGCCGGCGCGTCAGCGTGGGCGCCCATGCCCGACATCGGTCAAGATAAGCGAGGGCCCGGGCGTTTTGATTTGGCGATCCAACCCCGGGCCCCCGGCCGTTACGGTTGCTTGGAGGCGAGCCGTCCAGCAGAGCCTTTATGCCTGCTCGCCCCGGTGCTGTCCAGCGCCCGGTGGGGGGCGCGTGGGCGGTGCGGGAGGCGGTTCGGGAGTTTGATTGCCGGCGCTGCGGCAAGCGGGTGTGCGTGTGTCGCCGGTGTGACCGAGGGCAGGTGTATTGCGCGGCGGACTGCGCCGCGCAGAGCCGGACGGCGTCGCTGCGGGCGGCCCGGGAACGCTACCAAAACAGCCGCCGTGGCGCGCATTACCACGCGGCACGGCAACGGCAATACCGAGCCCGGCACGCGTTGCGGCGGTGCACGATCGAAAAAAAGGTGACGGATCAGGGTTCCGTGGCGGCGCGGGTCGGCGGCACAGTGGTGTTCGGTGAGGTAACCGAAAGCCGCGCGAGGAACGATGATCCCGTCCATGCCCCTGCTGGCGTCGCCGCGCAGCGTTGTGACTTCTGCGGCACGATCTTTCCCGATCCGGATCCAGCGGTAGGCGGCGGTGGATCTGGAACTGCATCAACTGACTCTGCGCTACGAGCGGTTGCGCAAACGGCAGCCCCGGGAGGAACGCTCGCTCCTGGTCTCGCTGTCGGAGATCGGCCAGCAACTGCCGGTGGTGGTGATCCCGGAAGCACCGAGCTTCATCCTGATCGACGGCTACAAACGCGTGCGGGCGCTCAAGCGCCTGGCACGCGACACGGTGCGCGCGACCTGCTGGCAGGTGGCGGAGGCGGAAGCCTTATTACTGGAACGCGGCTTGCGCCGCGGCAGCGAGGATGCGCTGGACCAGGCCTGGCTGCTGGCGGAGCTGCAGGAACGCTGCCAGTGGTCGCTGGAGGAGTTGGCGCGGCGGTTCGAACACAGCAAGAGCTGGGTGAGTGGCCGGCTCGCGCTGTTGCAGGCGTTGCCGGCCTCGATCCAGGAGCAGATCCGCGCCGGAATCTTGAGTGCGCACGCGGCGATGAAGTATCTGGTGCCGCTCGCGCGTGTGAACGCCGCGGCGGCGCAGGCCCTGGCGACTGCGATGGTGGCGCTGAAGCCAACGTCCCGACAGGTCGGCGTGCTGTACGCCGGCTGGCAAGCCGGGACGATGCGAACCCGAGAACTGATCGTGCAGAGCCCGCAGATTTATCTGCAGGCGCAAGCGACGTGCGAGTCGCCGCCGCCCTCGGCGGCGCAGCGGTTCTTGCAGGATCTGGGCGCCCTGGGCGGCATCGCGCGTCGTGCCCACCGTATCCTCGAGGGCCGCCTGCTCGCCGAGTTACGGGAGAGCGAACTCCAAGAGGTCACCGCGGCGTTCGCGCGCGCGAACGGCGAGATGCAGCGCCTGGTGCAGCGCTTCGAACTGGAGACCCGGCCGTGTTAGACGAAGACACCCGCGCGGCGATCTTGCGCCTCCATGCTCAAGGCCACGGCAGCCGCAAGATCGCGCATGCCCTTGGAATCGCCCGCGACTCGGTACGCCGGATCCTGCGATCCGGCAGCAGTACCGTGCCGCCGCTGCTGCGCGCGGAACTCGCCGAGCCGTGGCGCGAGCAGATCCTGGAGCTCTACGCCCGTTACGAAGGGCACCTCGGGCGCGTCCACGACGCGCTCACCGATCTGGGCGCCGCGGTGTCGTATCCGGCGTTGACCGCGTTTTGCCGCCGCCACGGCATCGGCAGTGCCCCGCCGCCGCCGGCGGGGCACTATCTGTTCGCGCCGGGCCAGGAGATGCAGCACGATACCAGTCCCCATTGCGCGTGCATCGCCGGCACCCGCGTTCGGGTGCAGACCGCCTCGGTGGTGCTGTGTTACTCGCGCATGATCTTCTTCCAGCACTACCCGCGCTTCACCCGCTTCGAGTGCAAGGCGTTCCTCGCTCAAGCCATCGCTTACTTCCAGGGCTCGGCCGGCCACTGCATGGTGGACAACTCCAACGTCGTGGTCGCCGCCGGGACCGGCGCCCACATGATCCCGGCACCGGAGATGGCCGCCTTCGCGGCGCGTTACAGCTTTGTCTTCGTTGCCCACGAAAAAGGGGATGCCAACCGCTCGGCGCGGGTCGAGGCGCCGTTCCAGCGCATCGAGAAAGGGTTCCTGGTCGGCGCAACGTTCGCCGACTGGACGGACCTGAACCTCAAGGCACGAGCGACCTGCGAGACCTGGAACGCCAAATACTCGACCAAGCTGCATGCCAGCCGCCGCGAACTCTTTGCCTCTGAGCAATCGTACTTGAAGCCGCTGCCGCTGCATGTCCCGGAGGTCTATCAGCTGTGCACCCGCATTGTCGATGCGGAGGGCTACGTGAACGTGAACCGGGTGCGTTACTCCGCGCCGTACCGCCTCATCGGTCGTGCCTTGGAAGTGCGCGAGACCCTCGAGCGCGTGGTTCTGTACGACGGGCCGCGCCAGGTCGCGAGCCATGCCCGGATCCATGGGCCCCTCGATACGCGCGTCACCGACCCCGCGCACCGACCGCCGCGCGGCCAGGGGCTCGTACGCCACCGGCCCCCCGCGCCCGAGTTGATCGAGATCTTGCAGATCGCGCCGTGTCTGGCGATCTACCTCAACGTCTTCAAGAGCCACGTCGGTGAGCGGCGCGCACCGCTGCGCCGGTTCCTCTCCATGCTGCGCGATTATCCGCGCGAGCCCTTCCTCGCCGCGATCGCCGATGCCGAGCGGTACCGGCTCTTCGATCTCGACCGACTCGAAAAGATGGTGCTGCGCCGGATCGCGGACGACTACTTCCCCCTCGATCTGGAGCCTCTCGATGAATGAGGATCTCGAGCAGTTGCTGCAAAACCTCAAGCTCAAGACCATCGCCGCGCGCTTCGACGAGATGTTCGCCGCTGCCGAGGAGAAAGGGACGCCGGTGCCCACGCTGTTGACCCAGTTGTTGCGGGCCGAATGGCACGCCCGACAGGAACAGGCCCTCAAGGCGCGCATCGATCGGGCGAGCTTCCCGGAACAGTGGACCCTCGAGTCCTTCCCGTTCAAGATGCAAAAGGGCGTCAAAGAGCGCCAGATCCGCGCCTTCGCCGACCTCGACTTCATCCCCAAGGCCGAGAACATCGTCTTTATCGGCGAAACCGGTGTCGGCAAAACGGGACTGATGATCAGTCTCGCCCGCAAGGCCGTGCAGAACGGCTATCGCGCGCTGTTCATCAAGGCCCAGGATCTGCTCGATGAAATGTACGCGTCCCTCGCCGATCGATCGACGCGGCGGTTACTCAAAACCCTCGCCAACGTCGATGTCCTTGCAATCGACGAGCTCGGCTATGTCAACATAAAACCCGAGCAAACCAACATCTTCTTCAAGCTCATGGAAGAGCGGCATCATCGCAAGCCGACCTTGATTACAACAAATCTCCCGTATGCCACCTGGCCCGACTTCCTCGCCAACCCGGCGCTGACCAAGGCGCTTCTGAGTCGTCTGCGCGAGCGATGCCACACGCTCACCATCGACGGTCCCTGCATCCGACCTCAGACCGGCTGATCGAATCCACAATCCGTTCGATCCCGATCCCTCCCATCGCCACGATCCACTCTGCGCTCGACTCCGGGCTCAATCGTGTAACCCGCCTGGACTAATTTAACCGATCACTACCGGGCTGGTTCTGCCGAGCGCCGCAGCATCAACCCATCATCTTCATGCAGTGCGGTCCAATACGCTGTCGAGTTGACCCAAAATCCCAGGCGCTCAAACGTGGATTTCTTCACAAGGTAAAAATCCGCGAAACCGCGTTTACGCAGCCAGCGGAGTTGGAAGGCGCGCCGCCTTCGATGCCCGCAATCTACTCAGTTCTTGGACGTGACGAGGCGCGAAACGCAACGATCTTCGATGATGTCTTGACTACCTTGGAAGCAGGGCGATGTCCATTGATCTTGACTGAGCGGCGCGACCACGCGGAGGTGTTACGTCAACGATTCGAAAGATTTACTCGAAATCTCGTCGTGCTACACGGTGGATTGAAGGCCGCGGAACGTCGTGATGCCCTGGCTAGATTACGTGCGTCGGCAAATGATGAAAGACTCGTGCTAGCAACGGGCCGCTATCTGGGTGAAGGGTTTGACGATTCACGCCTCGACACGTTATTTCTCGTGATGCCGGTCTCGTGGAAGGGTACCCTTGCGCAGTACGTCGGTCGGTTGCATCGCGACCATGCTGGCAAACGCGATGTTATCGTGTACGACTACGTGGACAGAGCGGTTCCAGTGCTTGCCCGCATGGCGGCGAAGCGCGAGACGGGATACAAGTCCCTTGGCTATTTTATCGATTCGCAGTGACGTGCAAGGTCTTGAAGGCGAGGACAAGAATCGGTTCGACGATAGAATTCAAATACGGATTGGTTGAGCGCAGTCCGTCATGCTTGGGCGAACTTCGACAATATTTTCTGGAGCATTTTTACCGTTGACACTTTGGCGGCAACTCAAATTCCCAAAACGCGAGAAACCGAATCTAATCAATGCGCTAGTCAAGGTATGACGGAGTCTCCCTGGCCACCAATTTCCATGGGGCGGCTCCTTTATAGCTCAACGGCGAAGGGTTGCACTCAATACAGGCCGACGGATGACAGCGCTTGGCAACACGTAAACGGCGACCTCGCTGCACAGTGATTGCGGGCCCAAATGGCGCAGGTAAGACGACATTCGCGCGTGAATTCCTTCCTGGAGTGGCGCGTGTCATTCACTTCGTGAACGCCGATCTGATCGCCGGTGGCCTTTCGCTCCTCAAGCCAGAATTGGCCGCCATGACGTTCCCAAGCGGGACGTCGTTCGCCGATTCAAGCGCGGCTGGGAAAACTTCCAGAAGATCTACCAACCAATGGCAGAATGCTGGGCTGTATATGACAATTCAGAGGCGTCGCCGCAGCTGTAGGAATGAGAACCATGAAGCCACCAAGTCGTCCTAAGCGATCCGAAAGCTTCGCCGCCGGCGTCGGCCGGGCGCTGCGTCGAGCGGCGAAGACGGCGCGTAAAACAGCGCGGATGCACGGAACGCCGATCTATGTTGTCGAGGACGGAAAGATCATCGCGAAAAGGCCCTGAGAGGTGGCGAGCGGCAGCAATTCGACAAGGAGCACAACCTGTCGATGGAAAGGAATGTCAGCGCTCAGCACCGAAGCGCTCCGGCACCGTAATGCGGAATTCTCTGTCGTAACGACCTGGGGTCGTATCACTGTGCGGCCCTCGAACAACTCCGCGGCATGCACGAAGCTGGATTCGCTCTCGAAGTTTGACTTGGATTAATAACGCTGCGTGGCCGTGAGTCATGTACCGAGGTTCGCTGAAAATCCGCGTGTTGGGAGAGCGAATGCCCTCCGCGCGATCGGCCGGAGTCAATCGATGTGCAAGACGGTCACGGGGATCCAATATTTTTGCGGCGCACTGCCCCTACGTGAGTGCAAAAGGCAAGAGAAGCGTTTGCCATCGGTCCGTGAGGTGCTCAACTTGGTCGCCCGCTACCCAGACTGACGTCCGCAATCCGGCGCCATGTGCGTACGCCCATGCGGCAACGCTGGTGGCCGCACTTAGATCGACGGGGACTCCAGCGCGCCAGCCGGCGTCCCCTATGGCTGAGGCATGATTCTCGTTACGTCGCATCCAGCGCTCAAGATGGGCTTCCGCAGGCAGCAGGGCGCTCTTTTGGCGGTTGCAGTCTTTGTGCGCGAGCGTGAGGTTATGCGCCAGGTCCCGCGGGTAGCGGGACCACGGGACAAAATGGTCAATCTCGCCCACCTCGACCCGGCGCCGACAATAGAGACACAGTCCACTCTGGATGTCAGCAAGGGGCTCGATCATGCGGTTCAGTGCGATGCGTTCGGCACCGAAGAGAAACTGCGCCAAATCGGATGTGGCGCCGAGCAAGGATGCGTTGCGCGGGAGTGCTTGAATGAAGCGCAACCACTCGGACTGTGCCAGTCGGATGATCATTCCGTGAAATTGTCGAACGTTGGCCGCGATGCCCGGTTTCAAGCGAATGTTTCCCCGTATGGGGCTTTTCGCGTAAAGGAATTCGAGGGTCTCATTGCGCAATAGCTGAAGGCGCCACAGCGGCATCTTGTCGATGAGTTGTGCCGCTCTGGTGACCGCCCCATTCCAGGACTTCGATGCCCTTGCCAGGGTGAGGGTTGGGAATCGAGACCGGAGCTTCTCCACAATGTCGATCATGGAGGCCTGCCGCCCGGTGTTTTGCATCAGCGTGCTATAGGTGCCATCGGCAACCCCTTGGCCGTAGGGTGCGCATTGGCGCCAGTAGAGCTCGATGAATTGTTCAGCGATTAATCGGACGGGTAGGTCGAGTTCACTCCCGTCATCGCGTCCCAGCCGTACCGCGAGGTCCGCGATCGCGACGAGGAGTGCGTACTTGTAGGTGGCGACGAACTGGCCCTCCGACAGCAGGCGTTCGATCCGGCCGAGAAACGCCACCTGTTCGGCTGCGGTCGGGCCCGGCTCGCCGATCATTGGGACGGACTGTCGTCGGGCGTGACAGTGGACGTACCCAGGTAATTCGCCTTTTTGCCAATGACATGCCGAACACCGCCCCGGGGATCGCTGACATCGCCTTGGAAGCGGGGAATCAGATGGACATGAAGGTGAAATACCGTCTGACCGGCGGCGGCACCGCAGTTGATGCCGATGTTATAGCCATCGGGTCGATAATGCTGCTCGATGACCCCTTTGGCCTCATGGATGGCCGCGACGAGGGCCACCTGCTCGGTGGTCGTGGCCTCGAACCATGTCGGAATGTGCCGTCGCGGGATCAGGAGGGCGTGCCCGGCCGATACGGGGTAGGCGTCCCACAGCCCAAGCACCTGTTCGCCGCGAAGAAAAACGCGGTCTTCGGGTGGGCTGCAGAAGGGACATTCCATGATGGATGATCGGGTGACCAGTGCTCGTTGACTATTTAGGTTCAAGGCCGCGTTTAGTGCGACCCTCATCAGAATGGTATATCAGTCCCGCCGAGCGAGCGC